>Ga0070754_10003931_pt1 | contig 10345 bp, 10 predicted proteins | sample VirMetDEL_Sep_01_FD_75181 | JGI IMG/M metagenome (GOLD analysis project Ga0070754, IMG submission 75181) | Aqueous microbial communities from the Delaware River and Bay under freshwater to marine salinity gradient to study organic matter... | ecosystem: Environmental > Aquatic > Marine >... | reverse complement strand
GCCTGATTATGTTGAGTTTGAGGCATTTGGCGCCGGTCAGTCAGCTGATGAGGCGGCTAGGTTCCAGCGCAGAATGTCCTCGTTTAATCAGGCTCTACAGATGGATCAGCTGGCTGTATCCACTGGGCAACCGCCAACGATAGACCTACAAAAAGCAATTACACAAGTACTCTTAGAAGGGGGTTGGACAGATGTCGATGCTATCACCAGAAGCGAAGGTCCTGTTGCAGGAGCTGAGGGAGCGCCGGGAGTGGAAGGAGTTACTGAATTGGCTCCAGGTGTCCAAGCCACCGCTCTACAAGCCCTTGCGTTCCCACGACAGTAATCAGCTTTCACCGGGTATTCAGGAGAGAAACTGGATATTCGATTCCGGGGTATATCGAGAGAATGCCCGTATTATCAATGAACTCTCAGGAGTAAAGAAATGACGCAAGCCGAGGTTAATGACACCAATACAGAGGCGCAACAGCCATCTGCTGAGGTTGAAAACGCTCAGGAACAGTCTCTGGACATGTTGTTGTCCGAATATGACGAGACACCTAAAGAGGCCAAAGAGCCTCAACCAACCGCACCTCAACCAACAGTAACGCCTGATGTTCAGGCCTTTATGGATCGTCAGATCAAAAAAGAGACGACTGAAGCGATCCATAATTCTGCTGCTGTGCTTAAGAAAGCTGCAGGCGATACCAACCTGTCAGAGAAATGGTTTGAAGGGCAACTTCATGTTGCTGCAAACAATGACCCACGGATTTATTCAGCATTCGAGAACCGGGATCAAAATCCTGGGGCTTGGAATAATATTCTGAATTCCTTGGGGAAACAGATAGCCAAAGAACTGACAGACGCTGCAAGCATTGATAAAGCATCAACAGATTCATGGAATGCTGTAGAGGCGAGCGTGCATAGTGCATCAACCTCAAAAGTAACGGAAAGCGAGCCCAACTGGGGCGCTATGACCGATGCCGAATTCCAAGCGGCAAAGGCAAAGTTCCGTTAAGGAGTAAAAAATGGCTTTAACTACTTCGGGTACTAGTACCCTCCAAAAACCAGTCAACACGGTTTTCATGCAGACGTTGCTGCGCACTGCTAAATCGCGTTGTCCTCACTTCCTGGGCACTCAGCCTGCTAGTATTCAAGAAAATATGGGTACTACTACGGCTACGTGGCGCAGGATTACGATTAACTCTAATCAGCGTGGCACTTTGGCTGAGCAGGCAACTACTGCTTATATGAATACCCGAAATGCCTCTACCTTGCAGATTACGGCGCCTACTGCTACTGCGTTGAAGTATGGCAACTTTGTCATCCTAAACGAAGAAGCTGATATCATTAACTTTAATGGTCAGACTGACAAGATCATTGAGGTCATGGGTGTTGATGCTGGCGATTACCTGGATATTCTTCAGCGTACCGCTATGGTGGCAGGTGTAACGCTTATTTATGCAGGTGGTGTGGCTTCTGAAGGCGCTGTGGTTTCAAAGATCACGAAAGCATCGATTCAGAGCGCTGTTAACACACTGGATAAGAATAAAGCGCTCACCTTCACCCCGATGACCACAGGTAGCCAGAACTTTGGCACTACGCAGTTGATGCCTGGATATATCGGTATTACACATCCTGACGTTGCTATTGATGTAACCAATCTTGCTGGGTTCAAACCTGCTGAGACCTATGCGGGTCAGGTGGCGCTATTCATGGGTGAGTATGGCTCGATGACTGTTGCCGGTCAGACCGTACGATTTGTTTCTGGTCAGAATGCTGACGTTGAGGCAGACGCTGGTGGACTAACTGGTGCTACTGGTCTTCGGTCAACCACCGGAACCAACATCGACACATACACCACCATGCTTTATGGGCGTGATGCATTTGGTTCTCTTGGCTTCGGGGCCACGATGCCAGACGGTGCCTTTATGGCTGGTGATGACCTGAGTGCGATCAACTTGATCGTGAAAGGTCTAGGCTCTGGCGGTACTTCAGACCCATATGACGAGATTTCGACCATTGTTTATAAGTTCTGGCACGCAGGTGTTGTCCTTAATGCAGCTTGGGCTCGTGGTATCGTCTCTGGTGCAACCGCGCTGTAAAGTAATAGCCCCCTCTTCGGAGGGGGTTCTTTAAGAGGTTTTTATGTCAACAGAAGCAATAATGGTAGACGACCCGCGGCCTTTATATGACAGGATGAGTCGCAGGGAGCTTTGGAGGGCTTTAAAGAACGCCGGGATTAATTTCACTCCTGGCATTACATCTGGCGATGCAATTAAATTGCTAGAAGCGAACCAGATACACCCGTCAGCAGCAATTGAATGGGAGCAGGTCCCAATTCAGAACGAAAAAGGAGAAACGATTTACCAAGCTCATCCAAAACGTGTTCAGCCTTCATATTCAGAGGCAGATCTTCTTAAGCGAGAAGAGGTCATGCAAAAGAATATTGAAGAAGCGGCTGCACGTGAAGAAGAATCAAACAAAAAGGCAAAATCACTTGAGTCACAGGTAAAAGACCTGGCGAAACAGAATGCGGAACTTATGGAAGCCATGAAAGAGCTAGTTGGGAAAAAGCCAGCTAAAAAGGAAAAAGAAACAGACCCGCGTAAAATGAAGTACATGGCTTTTAAGAAATGGTGCAAAGATCATGGTCACGACCTGCAGAAAGGCGAGGATCGTGAGGAACTAATTGCTAAATTAGAGGCTGAATAGTGTGAAAACACTCCTGGATGGCGTCAACGAAGTTCTAAAGAAAGTTCAGATAATCAGTAATACAAATCTGCTAACAAGTCTTACTGACTCTGGCAAACAGACATTCATTGATCTTGCCATCCAGTCTTGGCAGGAATCTGTAGACCAAGTCTATTCAAAATCCAAGATCATGATGCCTATGCAAGGCGAGGAAGACTCAATCATTCTTGTTGAGAACATTAGAAGTTATTCTCTGCCATGTGATCTTGTGCAGATTAGATGGCCCCTACACGAAGAGACAAAAGGGCTATACATCCATAAATACCCTGGCGGATATGAAGAGCTGAGAAACATACAGACTCAGCCTGATAACTATACTGGCCAACCTTCTTTTGCATCGATAGACCCTATACAAGGGGATCTGTATTTAGACAGGGTGCCACTTACAGGTGATGCTGGAGATGAATATAAGTTTTTCTATTGGAAGGACTTATCTCTGACTCTGTCATCAGACCCGTTTCCATTTTCTGATACTGTTTTTAGAGCCATGGTGCCAGTTGTGGCAGAAATATGGAGGTACTACCAGCACAATAGGTTCACAAGCGACATTTCTAATGTGAACTATGGTCGAGCCATACGCGCCTTAAAGCAGCAGCCTCAAGACACATCTTGGATCAAGAGGTATGGAGACAAACAAATAACAAACCCACTGGGTCAGAATCCTTTCGAGAGATGATATGCCTGAGTTACTAGGTCCAGAAGATTCAACAATAGTCCTTAAATTTGGTGGTGGCATACACTCCAGGCCATCAGAAGAGGATATTGACCAAAGGGAATGTAGCGATGGCACTAATTTCGAGCTAGATCTACAGAACTTCCACTTTCGCAGAAGGAAGCCTTTTCAGTTTCTCGGACAAGCGCCAAATCAATCTTCAATTAGGGGCTTTGCTACATTAAAGAAAGCAAGCACAAATCAGGCCAGTTTACTCGTACAAGCCGGTGATACTGTTTACGAGTTTGACGGGACCACGTTTACAAGCAGAGGATCTGTCTCAGCAGGATCGAGGTTAAGAGGTAGAATTTCGCATAACTGGCAATTAAGCCCTGAAGTTGTACTAATTACAGACCTTACGCTAACTGAAAATGTTAAACAGTGGGATGGAACAACTTTAGCTGATGTTACATTCACAGATGAATTAGGTGGGGCATTTGGCGACTTTAAAGCGAAATACTGTGTAATTCAAAATGAAAGGGCTATTTTCGGTAATGTTATAGACGCAACAGCAACAGCCTTACCGCAAATTATGATTGGCTCAAAGGTCAGTGATTACACTGAAATCACCGTTACAAGCCAACCAAGCTCAGCACTTGGGGAAGATGATCCTTTCTTCATTACAACGCCAGACCTTAGACCCATCAACGGGATGGTTTCTGCGTTCACTATTATTGCGTTATCAACTCAAGAAGGCCAGTTCTATCAATTAGTTGGAGCAAGCGCCAAGGACTTTGCATTCAAGGAGTTCTACCCTGAATCAGGCGCTTCTGGTGATGAATCGGTTTCCTTCGTTGGTAATGATATCTTTTTCGGCAGACCTGGAAGGGTTGAATCATTAACAGCCAATGACAAGTTTGGTGATGTTGAAAATAACGATCTTAGTGTTGGAATTTCAGATCTGCTAGAAGATTATGATGAATGGCACATTGAATACAGCCAGAGAACACAGAAAGTCTACTGTTATCAAGATGGTAAAAATGAGATATGGGTATTTTATAAGCCGCTGAGAAATTCAGAATTGTCTCCATGGTCAAAGATGACAACCAGTCATTTCATGAACATGGACCCTAGCGCTCTAATGCGGGCCTATTCGCCTGAAGATGGTCTTGAATATATCTATTTTGGCGATACAGCCGGAAATTTATATCGGATGGATATCGAAGATCCAGGCGGTGACGGTGGATTAAACTCAATAAGAACTGTCAGGGAATCAGCATTATTCAGGTTTCCAGGTGATACAGAATCATTTGTCATGCAGGGCTGGGTTAAATACAGAAAACCTGTTGACGATATCACATTAACTTTAATATTCAGATTTCAGGGGCATCATATTTACAGGCATCAAATTGATGTGACATTGAAAGCTCCACTTCAGAGGTTTTTTTATAGTGACGGAAACTACTACTCAGGTGGTATCTATTACGGAAGCATCGTCGGGGAAATCGGACAAGAAATCATCGGTGTCCCCGGAAAGAGCACGGAAGTCCAAATCGAAGCAATCCTTGACGGTAAAGCGGACTTCTCAATATCAGAAATCGGACTCCGCTTCACGCTCGCTAAGTAGGACATTAAAGCGCAAACCTCAATTCTGGGAAATGACAGATAAGGATTTGAGGTGGACATATGCTGCTTATAAGTTAGGTGCTTTCGGTCCTATTACAAGCAAAAGTCCAGAGCAGTTTAATCAAGAATTTCAAGATCGTGTCATGTTGCATGATGTTGTCTTTATGATGCAATCCGTTACTGATAAAGGCCGTATTCCAGTTGGGATAACATTGGGTAAGTTTATGGGGCCTATACTGTTTTTAGGTGATACGACGTGGTTCCCATGGGCATCTTCCAGAAATAAGATGGAATGTGCAACGCACGTATTAAACGAATTGAGGCGTGAATATATCGTTATGCTGTTTTGTGATTGGAATGAGAAGGAATTTTACGTGAATATCGCTAAACATGGTGTTATTCGGAGGGTTGGAAAGATCTGTGATTTGCTGACAAGTGGCGATTCTCCGCTATTCCAGACAAGAAAGGTTAGGTCATGAGCAAACTATTCGGTGATGCTGGTAAAGCCTCTAAGCCTTTACGGCGGTTTAAGCCAACAGAGTTTCAGACATCTGGTGCTTCTTTAAAAGCCCTCCCATCTGAACGAGGGACTGCTGGGTTTTCCATAGAGCAGACCCCATTAATCGCTCAGCAGCTAGGCATGATATCAACCGGGGCTGAACAGGCAGGACAAGCTTTAGGCGATCTTAGAAGTCAGGTAACTCCAGGGTTTGGACGCTTAACTGAAGCTGGTTCAGCAGCCATTCAGAGCCAACGTAGACGCGCTGTAAGCAATCTAAGGGAGAACCTTGGTCGCAGGCGGGTATTGGGGTCTTCGTTCGGTGAAGACGCTCTATCAAGGGCTGAAGCAGAGTTTGGACAGCAAGAGGCTCAGTTTAGGGCTCAAGCAGGGTTGCAGGAGCTTGAAGCATCAAGGGTTCTTGCACAGCAGCAATTTGAAACATCAATCAAAGGGGCTGAAACAATAATCAATCAAGCTAATTTTGAAACAGGACTGGCTGCTCAACTATCAAATAACCTTAATTCCACTATGGCAGGTCTTGCGAAAGCAGAAGCTGGCATTAGGGCTGACAAACAAGCCGCTATTGGTACATTAGGCACAGCAGCACTTACTGGGTTAGGAACTTCGCTTGGTGGGCCTCTAGCAGGTGCTGCTGGTGGCGCTATAGCTAAAAGTGTATTCGGATAAGGAACATGACATGGCATTTACACAAGGTGTAATAGGTGGATTGGCTGCTGGTCAGCGGTTTGCAGAAGGCGCAAGCAGATCTGAAGCACGGAGGCAGATGCAGATATCTGAACAACAGCAAGCCCGTAAGCAGGAAGTTCAAACTGCTATTGATGATGTAGCTAAAACAGCAAAAGAATTAAATGAACAGTTTTCAATCCAACGTGCTGCAGCTCCATCGGCAGAGGATCAAGCAAAGATCGATCAGCAGTATGGTCAGATATTCGACAGTATTCAGAGTCAGGTATCAAGGGTTGCTACAGAAGCAGCTGAAAGCGGTGTTCCAGTAGACCCTCAGATTGAGCTTTCAAAGCTTATGGCGGTAGGTAGATTACGTGATTTACGTGCAGAGCAAGTAGTATCGGCAACTGGGAAAGGAGCGGAAACAGCTGCTGTATCTCAAGCACAAGTACCCGCTAAGCAAGAACTTCAGGAGTCAGCAACAACGCAAAGCATTCGGTTAGAACAAGAGAAATCCAGACTCAGACAGCAAGAGCTTGGTGTTAAGGCTAGGCTTAGCCCTCAAGAGAAGCAAGCTACAAGCGAGTTTGCCAGAACGCTAGGGAAGGAACAGGCAAAAACATTTACAGGGCGTCATGAGGGCGCTATAGAGGCAAGTAGAGCCTTGCAGGGCGTTCAGAATGCAAAGCGTCTACTAGATGAAGGTGTAGTAACTGGAGCTGGAGCAGACTTTCTTGTTAGCTTCGGTAAAGGGCTTGAGCGGCTAGGATTTAACCTTGGTGATGAATTAGACAACAGTCAGGCATTTCTTGCAGCTCAAGCGAGTCAAGTAGCTAATATCATTAAACAATTCGGTGCAGGTACGGGGTTGTCAGATGCTGACAGGGAGTTTGCGACTAAAGCGGCTGCTGGTGATATTGCAATGAGTGAAGATGCGATCAGAGAGATTATTAGAATAAATGAGTCTGCTTACAGGAATGTTGTAAAGGATTTCAATAAATCTGTTGACGAAATAGAGCAGAGTCGTGGTAGCACTGGTGTGCCGTTTGAGTTACGTGTTGATCTGCCTCCAAGGGATGTTCGAGACATAACAAACGATATCAGGACAGCTAAAACTGTAGAAGAATTACGCAGACTTGAGGAAGAATTAAGAAATGTCAGCCAGCCTTGAGGAAATGCGGCAACGCTTATTGACTGAGGCCACATCCTTACAACCCTCTCCACCTCCTACAAGTGGACCTGCTCCTGCAGAAGAGAGCACGCTAACATCAGGGCAGACAGGAGAAGAGTCTATAGAGGATATGAGGCAAAGACTGCTAGGACAAGTCTCTACTCAAGTAGAAACACCTCCTCCTGAAATACAAGAACCACAGTTGGATGTACAGACATCTGCTCCACCTCAAGAGGGAGAACAAGGCTTAGGAGAGCGTATATCTGAGAGGGTTCAAACCAGAAACACTAAATTCCTTCAGTCTGTAATAGATGCGGCGCAAGGTGAAATAACACCTGGGGAAGTTAATTTAAGACTTGCCGGTAATGTCGCAGGATCATTCTTTGACGCTTTAGGCGAAGGAATGAAGAGTGCAGCCACAACTATTGGTGACGTTCTCCCAAATGATATAAAGAAGGTAGCTGACAAGGCCATAGAGGCCACTAAAGAGGCGTTCCTAGCCAACCCTGTTGGTCAGGCAGGACTAGAGGCTGTTCAAGGTGGAATAGACTCATACAAGGCCTGGAAGGGAGATAATCCAAGGGCTGCAGAGAATCTAGAGGCGGCTGTAAATGTCGGGTTACTTCTAGCTCCGGCAAAAGTCAGAGCAGAACAGGCAACGCCAACCAAATTAAGCAAGGTAGCTGAAACTCTCAAGCAAAGCTCAAACAAAAAAACTGAAAACTTTGTTAAAGACCTTGTTATGCCTGAACAGACCAAGAAGGTAAAAGAAGCTCAGACAGGACGAACTACGGTTTCACCTATTACTGGTAAAAAGGTCGTTCAGCCAACAACAAGAGAAGTAGAAATGATTAAGGCTGTTTCTGAAGTTCCAGGCATAAAGAAACCTGGAGTTAGAAGGACTGTTCAGGAAGCTATAAACAAAACAGATAATCACCTTAAGGTCGTAACGGCATCTTTTGAGAAAGCCATTGAGAAAACAGGAGCTATCGCAAGCCAGAAAGATATTACTAATCGTGTGTCTAATGCCATACAGAACGCTCAGGACACAGGATTATTTATTGTTGGCGAAGGCAAGATTATAGGTGAAAGGCTAAAGCGCGCTTCTAATGAAATAATTGCCAGAAATTCAAAAGATGGAAAGATAACCGGATCTGGAGTACTCCAGGCAAGGCGTGAAATAGATCAGCTTATCAGAGATCAAAAACCAAATACCTGGAACGCCAATGTAGCAGATACTGCAGCTACTCAATTAGCAAAGACAACTAGGAACGAGCTAAACGACATCCTTGAGCAGCAGATAAATCTAGCCAATCCAAGCCTGAAGGTTAAAGAGGCACTTAACAAGCAGTCAGTTTTGATCGAGGCAATGGATAACATGCGGCCTAAAGCTGCTGTAGAGGCAAATGATTTACTTGGCAGAGCTTGGCAGAACGTAGCAAAAGCAACACGAGTTAGAAGTGAGCTTGTTAACGTCGGGGCCGTATTAGCAGGGACAACAGCTCTAGGGATGCTAACTCAATATTCAGCAGCTCTTTCAGCAGGTATAGCGGCTGGAGCTGTAGGTATGCTTGCTGGAAGAGCGGTGATGAGTAGAACCAGCAGGAATGCCGTAGCTGCAATGGTCAAAGGAATGGATGATGCAATTAACCAAGCATCAAAAGTCGGAAACAAGGCAATGGTTCAAGAATTAAGAATTGATCGGGCTGCTGTAATAGAGCTACTTCAAAACACTGATGTAGTATCAGACGAAGATTTCGAGGGGATAACAGTCCCTGTCACACAAAACACAGGAGCAATAAATGGCTAGTTATATCCCACCTACATTAACCGGATACAATGCAAACCCACCGCCTGATGATGGATCACAGTCAGGATTAAATGAGGTTGCTTGGGATAAGCACATTGACAAGATTGGTGATCCACTAAAAGATTTCTCAGAGGCCATTGATTCTGCAACTGCCACTGCATTTACAACGGTTGATGCTGATATTGTTGCAATAGACGCAAGATTAGATGTTATTGAGGTAGACGGTAACAAGTATGCAGTTGATACAGGCGCAGCTAATGCATTAGCGGTTGCATTGAGCCCAGCTGTTACGGCTTATACAGCCGGGTTGGTAGTAAGGACTGTTGCACTAAATACAAACACTGGTGCTACAACACTAACAGTTAACGGTGTCACTCCAGCCCAATCAGTTATTACAACTGATGGCAACGCATTAGCAGAGAACAGAATACTAGCTGGTGGGTTATATGTTTTTGTTTATGATGGTACAGACTTCCAGCTTATAAACCCAGAACAAACAACGATCAGGAATACATGGGTTGATATTGGCACTGGTGAACCAGCGATAAGCACAACACTCCAATCATTCACTCAAGCAACATTAGCACTTAGCACTTGGGAAGGCGTCGGGCCTACAGCAAGCGGTGAGTTAAACATATGGACTGCTCTTGATTCAGTGCCTACAGATGCTGATTGGATTGATGTCTTTTATGAGTTTGACATTATATCTGCTGTTGGTGGTGTTAACGGTGAATTGTACGCAAGAGCAAATGGGTCTACTGCAACATTTGATAACACTACAATGATCTGCTCAACTCAGGGCTCATTTGGTGGCGCTACAACCGCGAGAAGCGTTGCAAGTGGAACTATGCGGATACCAGTAGTCGGTAGGGTATTTGATATTGCTACAACTGGCGCATACAACACAATGGCTATGTTTATAAGGCTGATTGGATACGGACGAAACTAATGGCAATCAGAATCACAAGAGATCCAGACGATAAATGGTATATCTATCTTGACTGGAACAAGTGGATTGATGAACAACTTGTAACATCGCCAAACGGCCCAGCCATGACAATAACTATAACGGCTGTTAACTGGACTGTTCCAGCTGAGATTACAGAAGAACCAGAAACGCCAACAGATGATGATCAAGGAATTACGTATTTCTTTGGTAGTGGT
>Ga0070754_10003930_pt1 | contig 10349 bp, 18 predicted proteins | sample VirMetDEL_Sep_01_FD_75181 | JGI IMG/M metagenome (GOLD analysis project Ga0070754, IMG submission 75181) | Aqueous microbial communities from the Delaware River and Bay under freshwater to marine salinity gradient to study organic matter... | ecosystem: Environmental > Aquatic > Marine >... | reverse complement strand
GCGCATTTCAATGTATGCTACCAAGTATGGACTGAAGGAAGCGGAAGACTATGCACCACGCAAAATTGAAGGCCGTATATGGGGATGCTCTGACCAGTTGAGATGTGTACAGGCATTCACCTTATCAAATTTGGAAGATGAACGGAAGACCATTGAAAGCGAGCTCACGAAAATTGACCAGCTATCGGTGGAAAATTATGCTGTGGATGAAAGTTATGTTTATGTGAAATTGAGTATTGATGGCTTGGATAGGTTAAAAAATCTCCAAGCGAGTCTTCAGGACCACTATGCAGAGCAGTACAGAATGCTGTATAAAGACAAAGAATATGACGATTACAAGCGTTCATTAGTTTTGATAAGCGCTAGAAAGGAACTTATAAGAAGACAGCTGGAAAATGATAAAGCTATCAAGAGAGCAAATAGAGCAGTTCAAAAATGGTCGGAGAAAAAAGGCATACAGAAGCCTGTACGATACATTAAGAGCAATCGACTATCAGATATCAAACTCGCTACCTTACGCCAAGTTGTGGAGTGAATACCACAACTATTCTACAATGGATGTTGAACAGATTTTCAACCACCTAAAAAGCAGAACCACCTACAAAGAGGATCCTGAAGGAATTGAACTGCTCCAATCGATGTGGAGTCTGTTTGATGATAACTACTGGGGCAAGGCTGGCACTGGAGATTGCGACTGCTTTACAATTACGAGCTGCGCTGTTCTGCTTGTGAATGGTTATAAAACAGGCTATTCATTGTACGGCAATGGAAAACAGCCAACTCACATTGCTGCAGATGTTTTTGTAAAGAAGTATGGCAGGATCTATTCTATGCCATTTGATTTGTGCGCTCCAGCCATTGACGAGGTTAAAAAGTATATTTGGGTGCAAGAATTTAAAATCTCGCTATGATTTTACAACTCCATGACAATCACGACCAGCTAGAACTGAATGTATGGCCTCCAGTTCTGTGGGATGATTTCAAACTAAGGAACAGAGCAGATATACTGGACCACTATTATGCCTTTAGCGCTGGCTGTAAAACTCCCACGCTATTTGGTGGACTGGCAATGGCTACTATTGGTCTTACAACTGCTGCTTTTGCTCCAGCTATTGCTGCTGGTGCTGGTAAAGCATTAACAAGCGCCAAAGCAAGTGGTGGTGCTGCTGCTGTAGGAAAGGCTGCAGCAAAAAAATCATTTATTGCAAAAGCCAAAGCTGAGATGTCTACTGCTACTAAAGCCACCTTAGTGCAGAAAAGTGAACAGGCAGCTAATACAACAAGGCAAAAAGCTAGAAGGCTACTAGACCAGCGCTCCGAAAAAAATCGCATTGTTGATAACTACAACAGGATGTACAGCAGACTGGCTGCAAATAATTTTCAAGGCCGTATGTCTAGCAAGACACTTGCAGAACTGAAAAGCGAGTTGGTTAATCAAAAGCGGATCCTGAAAGAGTCAGAAAAGAAGTGCAGCAAGATTCCTTGTGATACTGCTGGATGTCGTTCAATGGGATCCCTTACGCTGCGGATGCAATATGTACAGGCGCTCATTAAGGCATACGAGTCATCGGGAACTAAAACCCCTAAAGAGTACAACGAAAAGTTTTCTTCTGCTGTAGCTAAAGGAAAAACCAGTTTAGGTGGGTTCTCGTTTGGTTTGCCACTTTTAATTATCTTAGGCGCTGCATTCAGCATTTTAAAAAAGAAATAGTATGCCGATTAAGCGTAGAACTCCCGCTCGTAGGAAAACAACTGCTGTAAAGCGCACCACTCGGAGGCGCAAAACAATGGGTCAGCCATTCAGCAAAACTGCATTCAAATCAGGATCCCGTGTTGTTATGCGTGGTGCTGCTGGTGGTGCTGTTGCTAAGTTGCTGGCAGATAATGTTTCTTCCGCACTTGAACCAATCCTTGGAAGCACTCTTGCTCCATATTCACGACCAATTACTGCAGCGCTGGGCGCTTATCTGACAGAAACAATGGTCAAGAATCGGGATTTGGCACTTGGAATGGCTGGCGCTGCTGGTGCAGAATTGGCTGGATCCTTGACTGGAGCAATCGGCCTTTCTGATATGTATAGCAGCAACGCTATGGCATTGAGTGGATATGAAGTTCCATTGAATGATATGGGCGCTTCAAACATCTACGCATCTTCGTACGCTAATAACTTGATGTAATCGATGAACCAGCAAGCAAAACTGAAATTTGTTGCTCAAGAGTTAGGATTGTCCTCTTTTGACCAAATGCAAGGAACGACACGGAATGTGTTCGATACCTTGGTAAACACCAACGCTGCGAACCAGTCTTTTGATTTTTTCAAAAATGTCGGTCAGCGTGCATTCCCCAATACAAACATCAGCGATAATCGATTCCAAGTGAACGAAGCGCTGCTGGTTGAATACATCAATGTTTACAAGACTACTCTAGATGGCGCTGGAACTGCTGTAGTTGGAATTGAGGCTTTGGAAGGTCCTGTTTATGGTGAACTGGTCATTGGTAATCAAGGTGTATTGAAGGACATTCCTTTCGATGTCGTGAGCCAGTCTAATACAGACAAGGGAACGACAAATAAAGGTTTTTACCTTGCGCCACTCATTGGCATTGTCATTCCTCCACAAGTTGAATGGACTTTCAGGATCTCTGTACAGGATGCACAAGGCGCAGCAACTGGCGCTAATGGTCATCCACGCATTGGCTGCGAGCTCTATGGAACTGGAGTGCTGTTGAATCTCAAACAATCTCTGTAATCAATGAACCCATTTCGTACACCAAGAGCCAAACTGAACCAAGTCAATAATGCACTTGGAGTTAAGGCCATTGCCAGCCAGCAAGACACCACAAGAGCAGTCTACGATAGTGTTACTGGCGCTGCTCTTACTTTTGGTCAGTTCTTCCAAAATTTCGCTGGCAAGACTGCTTTCCAAACCAATTTAGATAGCAATAAGCTAGACAGCGAAGAGAGTATGGTCATCAACGAGATGATTTTTTCTGCTGCCGATGGTACTCCCTTTGCAACTGCTACCAATCTAAATGTTTATGTTGGAGATGATTGCGTTGTAAAAGACTTTAATCTGCAGTATGCTGCTACAGATGGTTTTCAAGAGTTTCCAATCTCTTCAAATAACAGCGGATCCCTTATGAGTCTTCCGATGCTGACAAGTATTGTGATTCCCCCACAAGTGTCATTCCGTGTTACTTTGGAACTGGCTGAAGAGGCTGTTTTTGGTGATAACGGCATAAAGCTGGTCCTGAAAGGTTTCGGAAAGATTTTCAAACCAAATGTTAGCCTGTAATGAACAAAAATGTTGTTAGCGGATATGTCGATGGCCTACGAGCCAAAGCATTCAGCATCACTACTATCAATGGTGTACAGGATAACACTTTGACTCTAAGTGGTTTTGCTAAGTGCTTCAATGGTTTGATTATCGATGGTGGTGCAAGCAATCTGCAGAATATGACTGCAACGCTTATCATTAACAATGATGTTGTTATTGATTCAGCGACTCCAGCATTTTTTGAAACCGATGCTTCGAACCCACGCCAGTATTTTGAGTTTTATAGGCCTTTAACTGGTCAAGATACCATCACGCTGCGAATTCAAGATACTGGAGCGCAGAGCCTTGAAGTGCTTGTTTATTACCAAAACCGCCCAGCATAATGGCTGCGATGGTGCTGAAGAAAACGCTGCAAGCTAGAGCGAAGCGTGCTGGCATAAAAGGATTTAGCACTATGACCAAAGCACAACTGGTCAAAGCACTAGAGAAGAAGAAGGCAACTCAGAAAAGGAAGCCTAAATCTTCAGGATCCAGAAAAACTGCTGCTCGGAAAACTACAGCTCGTAGAACTCCCACTCGTAGGAAAACCACTCGCAAAGCAATGAGCGAGAATGGTACTTTGAAGAAATATGACCTACGGAAGTTCCTCCAAGAACTTGAAGGAGAAATCAAAGGTGATATTATGTATGGTGAGATTACGACCATAGATGATATTCAAGACCGAATTGATGAGGAAATTGATAGGGAAGTCACCTACAATGAGGATAGCGCATTGATTTGTATTGCCTGTAATTATTACGACTGGGAAGCAGAAGGAGTATACTGGCCTGTAAATTCGATGCCACAAGCTGCCTACGCTGCTTTGCAAGAACAAGTCAGAGAGATTACAGGATTGAAAGAACGACTGGAAGAGTATCTTGAGGAAAACGCTTAATGACTCCGAAGCTAGAAGAATTGATATGGGAAGGAAGAGCGAGATTTGAAACTCGCTCTTTTGCTATACAGCACTACAATCTAATAGAAGTGCCAGCAGATGAATTTATAATCATTACTGGTTATGACTTTCAGCCAGCAAACATCGTCAATGATGTCGGAGCTGGCCCAGCTGATATGTACCAAGGTCTGCACAGAATTGAGTTGATTAGTGGTGGGTCTTACAATTCGTTTTTTCACAAAATGAGTGGTCAAAGCGATTTTATCCCCAATGTAACTACACAAGAACTGCGAAGCAGCCAACTGCCTTTTCATAGCATACGCGACCTTTATATAGTCTGCAAAAAAGACATTGGGATCCAGTTGTCTATTGCTCCCGATATGACTGGTCAGAATAGTGGTTCTTTTGATACTACGCTTGCAAAAAATGTCTTCAAAGGTGCTACAGCAAATATTCAAGACTACCAAACATATAGCGCTCTTCCGAACAATGTATCTATATTGAATAACTCAGTTTATTCGGAAGCCTACGCTGCTGGTCCTGTGAACAATGCTGCTGGAACAAATTTCACTTTTCGTGATACTACTGCCACACAGCACAGGTACAATCGTGCTGGAACAAATCTCTATAGCAGGGACCAAGGAGTCCGCACAATGTGGACTCTAGTAGTGAATTTTGTGCGAGTATTTTCAAAACCTACAGGACAGCTATCATAAATGACCTATGAACACTTTTGCTAGTGCGAGAAAAAATGTAGATGGCTGGAGATTCTGCGCTCTAGTAGATTCCGACAAGGAACTGGTTAAGCCAGCCAATGGCACAAATAAAACTGCTGCTGCCAATGTCAAAGAGATGGAAAAGATTATCGATTCTCTTCCCACTGGTACTTATTATCTAGGGGTAAGGAACAGCCCAGCAGCAAAGTATACTTATTTTCCTTTTGAAGTAGGTACTGGATCCAGCCAGCAGCTAGGTGATAGCGCTGCTCCAAGTAAGGCTGAAGATTACAATTTGAAGCTATATGCTGAGAATGTAGAACTGGCAGTACGCAATAAGGAACTGGAAACGCTTAATAAGATTCTTGAAGAAAAATGCGCTGAATACATCACTACCATTGATGAACTAGAACAAGAACTACAGGACCACTCAGAACAACTGAGCGAAGGTGGTCAAGGTTCTGTAATGGAAACGATTATAATGACAGCGCTGCCACAAATTCTAGAAAAAATCAATGCCAATGGACCTAAAGAAGGAACTGATGCAATGCCAAACGATTCAGCAGATGCTGAACAAGTTGGCTGAACTCTATGATTTAGAGCGCACTTTAATTATTTTTGAAAAGGTTACGATTGTAGGCTTCTTGTCTACAGCACCCAAACTGCTCAAATTGAAACGGAAAAAATGAACCCACTCTACATCATAGCTGCTGTGCTTGCCTTTCGTGCTATCCAAAAAAAAAAGGCTGCTCCTGTAAGACCACCAGCACAGGGATCCGATATTGAAACTCCCACCACTACAGCCAAAGGTGCTGGAGTAAGTTTTACCACTCAAGATGCACCACCACCTACTGGCGCTGGTGGTCAGCGAGTAGTGGTCATTCAACCGGATGGAACTGAAATAGAACAAGTGATCCCGTTATAAATGAATCAACAGCAAAAAATTAGATTTAAGGCTGTTGCAATCATTATTGGTGTCTTTTCTTTATTCAGCCTTGTTGATTACATAGAAAACAACTGCAAAAAGAATAGAAGGCTGGTTACAAGCTATAAGAAGTAATTGAATGGCTGAAAATAAAAAAGCATCCAGCCAGTTATGGGCATTACTACTGCTTGCACTTTTTTTCTTTGTTCGCAAAAAGAAAGGTTTTGGCACTACTCTTTTTGGAGTCGGCACTAAACTCGACTTGAAAAAGCCAATAGAGGATGTTGAAGACTTTATAAAGGCCAGCAAAGAAGAAAACCAGCGAGGATTCACAGGATCCATAAAACCTAAAGGCATCTACTACCAGTTGAAGGCTGGTGATATTGTCTACTCATTAAGTAAGGTAACTGATAGCACTTGCTCAGATGCACAAAATGCTGCAGCAGAAAAGATGATGTCGATGACTCTTACTGAAGATGTAAAAATCTACAATCCCACGCTAGAATACATTGACGAAGGGAACAACAGCAAATTTTTGCCACCATACATATTCTATAAAGCGCCAGCTGCTTTTGAACAAGTGATTTTCGAAGATTGCAGCTACACCATTAGCACCCAGTACACTACTGCTAGTCGTGCGGATTATAGTAGATTTGGCAAAACCCCATAGAATATGGAAATACTTACAGAATCTTGGTACATACCAGTTTTAATTGCAGCAGGATCCCTTGCTTGCTCAATGTTCAATAAATGGAAGAAGAGCAAAAAGAAGTAAGCGATGCTTACACAGAAGCAAGAAGGCAACTAGCAGAAAGCGCAGCTGCTTACATTGCTGCTGTAGGTGAATACGGCATTGATAGTGCTGAAGCAGATGCTGCATACCTAGTCTACTCAAAGCAGTTGCAGTATTTTAATGTTTTCCAATGGCTGTAAAGCGATTCAGAATTCCAGCAGATGTCAAAAAGGAAATGCGCCTCGGCATTTACCTTAATGAGATGTATGGAAGCAAGTGCAAAAATGCCATTGGCTTAAAACAGGCCAAAAAACTTGTTAGCGCAGGATCCTCAGTACCTTATAAACAAGTGGAAAAGATGTTTTTCTACTTGACAAGAGCCAGCGCATATTACGACCGAAGCAAAAGGAAGCAATGTGGCACAATAAGCTATTTGCTGTGGGGTGGTAAGAAAGCCTATTACTGGAGCAAAAAAATTGTAGCTAGTGAAAAGAGGAACAAGAAATAATAACCCAGCCAACATTCGCTTCACATCTCTAATGTGGAAAGGCAAAGTTCCTAAGAGCGCTAATACAGATGCGAAAAACGAACAGGGCAATCCCACATTTGAGCAGTTCCAAGAAATGCAATACGGCATACGAGCTCTCTACAGGCTGCTGGTTACTTATGTGAATAAGTACAATTTGCGCTCTGTAAATGACATCATTGACCGATTCGCACCAGCCAGCGACAATTCAGAAGCAGCGAGAAGCAATTACAAGCAGTATATTATTAATTATGCTGGAACAGACAGGATCCACAATGCTGCGGACTTGTATGCTATAGCCAATGGCATAATGATTTTTGAAACAAGCAAGAACGATTTTGATACATACATTATTCCGTATGTTTCAACTGCACAAAGAATAACTGACCTTACTGACCTTAAAGAACTGCAACCGATAGTGGAAACGGATCCTGAAAAAAAAAAAGAAGGTGCTGTACTTGCAAAACTTGGATTGGCATCTTTTTTAATCTTCAGTTTTTTCAACAAATCAAAAAACAAGTGAAGCGCCTGTTTGATTAACTTTACAGCGCATTGATCCTCTTGCCTGTGGGTTTTTAGGTCATCCCTGTTAGGTGAGTTAGCAAGAACCAGTCTTCGGACTGGTTTTTTTTTTGCTATTATTGACAATCCTAAAAACCTAAACAATGCAAAAGCACATCTTACAGGCCATTGCTAACAGAACATTTGTACTGGATGCACATCAAGACAATGGCATAACAAGCATTATTCTACAATGCACACCTTATATCGATGTAACGCATAGGACCATTTACATCAATTATTATGAAGGTGGGAACTGGTACAACAGCAGTCTGCCATTTCAAACAAAGGAAATAGAAGCGCTAAACAGGCGCAGCGACTGGAATCAGCTAGAGCAAGGCAGGATCCAAAGCAACATCCTTAATGCAGTCAGTCTAGTAGACCTTAACAGGAAGCTAATAGATGATATGCAGCCACCTATCTACAGAACTGAGCAAGGTTTAATCGGCATTTTTATCAATGAGCAGCGCTGGTTTGAACTCTTTGACACAGCTCGCAGATGCAATGACCTACAGAAAGTGTATATACTGGAGCGCCACAACTGCCAAAAGCAGCCTTGTGCTAGTCTAGACAGCTGGCGCTGGAATGATACCAAAGATGGAAAAAGCGTATGGGCGCTGCACAAAGCCTGTATGGAAGACACTTTGTATATATGAACCACGCTAGCTTATTTACTGGCATAGGTGGTTTTGACCTTGCTGCCGAATGGATGGGGTGGAAAAACATCTTCCAAGTTGAAATAAATCCATTTTGTCAAAAAGTGCTGCAGCACCACTTTCCAAAAGCCAAACTTTATGAAGACATCACAGATGCAGATTTTCGATGTTATAGACAACGCATCGACATCCTCAGCGCTGGAATGCCGTGCCAGCCATTCAGCAACGCTGGAAAAAGAAGAGCAACAGAGGATCCTCGCTTTTTATGGCAAGAAGTGCATCGGGCAATTAGAGAGATTGCGCCCACTTACATCCTGTTCGAAAATGTTGCTGGCCTACTTACTGCAGAAAGCGGACTGGTTTTCCAGCGCATTCTATCTGATATGGAAGGTGAAGGCTACCAAACAGAACGACTACTACTGCCAGCTACAGCTAAAGGAGCGCCACACAAAAGATATAGGCTCTTTATCATTGCCTACGCCAACGACTGCAGAACGAGTAACGACCACAGAAAAAGCGCTGGAAAGGCAAAAGAAGTACGGCAATACTCGCAGAGGGATGTATTTAGGCCACCTTGCAGCAGCAAATCTTCTACCTACTCCGACAGCGGATGCTGTGGATATGAGAAAAAAGAAATACAAACAGGGAGGAAAACCACTTACAATGGCTGTGAGCGAGATCCTGGATCTCCAAGAAGAGCAGACTGGTTCGAGAACTTTCCTACTGAACCCCCAATTTGTAGCCGAAATGATGGGTTTTCCAAAAGACTGGACAGAATCACCTTTCCGAAATGGCAAAGAGAGTCTATAGCAGCCTATGGAAATGCTGTAGTGCCACCACTCATATTTGAAATTTTCAAACAGATTGCGAACTTGGATAGCCATTTCGGCTATTCAACTCAGCAGAACAATAAATCCTAAAAACCATAACAATGAAAAAGCAACCTTATGACAAAGTGCATAGAACACTATGCGCCCAGCTAGCCCGAATGACAGAACTTATATGCAAGCGCAATGTGATCCTAGAAAATTTTTACAGGGAGCAGAACAAGAAAGAAACTGATAAGGAAGACTTATTTCCGCTTATGGATATACTCCAACAGAACTTTTTTGAACTCGCAGACACCTATGAAGATTTTATTCAGCTATTTGGCGACCACATTGGAGTAAGCGACACTATTTTTTTCATCGGTGATATGGAGAGCAATGACGATGAAATAGGCAAAAAGATTCAAGATTTGCTAGGTGAGTCCGATGATGACGAGTGAAAAAACAGGAGCAGCGCCAGCTGCTCCTATGAGTTTAGCTAGCGTTCGATTGTGCAGCACAGAAAACGCTGAGATACGAACCCTACAGCACTTTGACCAGCTACAAGTATTGCCCGACAGAAGTTTGGTTTGGTACTCTTCAAGAGTCAATAAGAAGAAACGCAACGAACAGCAAATGGAGAATCTTAATAAGCGAGGCCAGTACAATGGCAAGATGAGCCGTGCCACTCGCTCTAAACTCAAAAAGATTCTGCTGAACTGGATGCAAGCGCTGCAGTTTCATTTAGATGAAAACAATAGGAATAGGAAGAAATGCAAGTACTTTCCTGTTTTCGTTACTCTTACGCTTTCTGACAAACAGCGCCACTCAGATAACTGGATCAAAAGAAAGTATCTCAACAATTTTATTAGCGACATTAAGCGCAATCACGGAATTGAGAACTACTACTGGAAGGCAGAAGCGCAAAAAAATGGGAACATTCACTTTCATTTGATAGTAGATAGATACATCCAAAAGGAAATTCTGCAGCAAAAATGGAACAGGATCCAGAGTGAGTATGTAGACAGCTACACAAAACGCACAGGGAAAACAAATCCACCCAGCACACAAATTGAAGGGATCCGCAATTATAAGCGCATTTCAATGTATGCTACCAAGTATGGACTGAAGGAAGCGGAAGACTATGCACCACGCAAAATTGAAGGCCGTATATGGGGATGCTCTGACCAGTTGAGATGTGTACAGGCATTCACCTT
>Ga0070754_10003926_pt1 | contig 10357 bp, 6 predicted proteins | sample VirMetDEL_Sep_01_FD_75181 | JGI IMG/M metagenome (GOLD analysis project Ga0070754, IMG submission 75181) | Aqueous microbial communities from the Delaware River and Bay under freshwater to marine salinity gradient to study organic matter... | ecosystem: Environmental > Aquatic > Marine > Coastal... | reverse complement strand
GGTTCGCGCGCGCAACGGATTCGGTGGGTATGTCACGAATACCTATGTTGTTCGCACCGAGTACGATCTGAGTATCAGCCGGACGCGCGTGGAGCTACTGTCCATGGAGTGATCGGGATCACGTCGGGCATTTGTGTTGGGGGGGGAAGTCTCGTGACGTAGTTTCCTCCACTTGCAACCTAAAGGGCTATGAGCGTCGCAACCGTCTCAGGGGCGCAAGGGGTTATCTACTAATGGTTGCAGCAGGCACAGCTTGCGGGCGTGCTCGCCCTGATTGCTTTCAACCTGTTGTTTCTTAGATTAAAACCACCGGAAATCAGGAGCTTGGCGCTATGGTAGGTTTAGTCGTTCACTCTACTGCTCATTCAAGATATGCTTCTCTCTAAACGACAAGAAAAGACACTCTGGGCATGCTCGAAATCACATCTTTGACACAAGAAATCACAGCGACGGAAAAAGTAGCTTTGCAAAGCGCGAGCCGAAGGCCCATGCACATGGTTGACATGTTTGCGGGCTGCGGTGGCCTATCTATGGGTTTTGAGAACGCAGATTTCCTGCCTGTTTTCGTAAATGAGCTTAATCCGGACGCGATGGCGACATACCTCGCAAATCGTCACCACGCCCTCGGTGGCATGCAGTTCTCGGCAAACGAATATCTGCGATGCAATGACGCGAACGAATTGCAAGGCCCCCGACTAGAACAGATGGTTTCGGACCTTCGAAATCTTCCTGAGCTTGCACTAACGTTTGACGGTGGAGCAAGTGAGCATGCAGGTGCTGGCTCAAATCTAGACGTCCTCACCGGAGGTCCGCCGTGCCAAGGCTATTCCGGCATTGGCATTCGTCGCTCATATGCCGTAGATAAGGCTGATATGCCTTCAAACCATCTATTCGTGCGCATGGCGCACGTCATTAGAAGATTGCGGCCACGCATTTTCTTGTTCGAGAACGTGCAAGGGCTGTTGAACGCAAAATGGACACGTGGCGGTACAGAAAAGATTTTCCCTGACGTTCTAGCTGAGTTTCGTTCGATACCGGGCTACACTGTCCGCTACTCCCTTGTGAAAGCCAAAGATTACGGTGTGCCGCAGAACCGGCCTCGTGTGCTGCTGACAGGCATCCGAAATGACGTCTTAGACGCCTGCGATTTTCTTGAATCTGGCGCGCACCCGGAAGATGCTGTGAAGTGCGGCTTTTTGCCAAGTCCGACTGGGGGATTCCCTGACCTGATCGATTTGCTTGGCGATTTGATTGACGAAAGCATCCCAAGCATCCTTGGAACTGGCGGTTTCCCGAAAGGGACGTTCGCGACCAAAGCCTACCCCAGACAGCCACAGAATGATCTGCAACGCGACCTGAGAACCCCACCTCCTTGGTTTCACGCGAAATCAGTTCCGCTGACAGAGCAAGAGTACAGCAAGCACAAGCCGAACATAGTCGCGAAATTCCAATACATGCTGGACAATGATGGAGAAATTCCTCCACAATTTCAGACAAAGAAGTTTTCGCAACGCGTCTTGCGAGAAAGATGGGGGAACACCCAGCCGAATATAACAGTGACCTCACTTGCGGATGACTATGTGCATTTCTCTCAACCACGCGCATTAACCGTGCGGGAATGGGCGCGTCTGCAGTTATTCCCGGACTGGTATCAATTCGCCGGAAAACGAACCACTGGTGGCCTGCGTCGCGCAGGAAACCCTCTCGAAGGATTGTTCGACCGCGAGGCTCCGAAATACACACAGATCGGAAATGCTGTACCTGTTGGTCTGGCGGAAGCGGTTGCTAAGCACTTCCGCAGGATAATTGAGGTTTCAACTTAACGGTGTAGAAGTCCAAGTTTAGCAGTAATAGCATTCTGGATACTCGCACGCACGTTGACCCTGAATGCGCTGGTGAAGTTGCTGTCGAAAATCTCTGCCAGTGACAATGCAACTCCCGATTTTGTTGCCATGCCCCAGTAGTTTCCGCCCGATAGGTTGGCAACGCGCTTCACTGCCATCTGACTGCTATTGCTGGGCATACGCCCCTCTTTCTGAGAAGGAACGGTTACGAACGAGTAGCTGAACCTTCTAAGATGCTGCACTCTATACCCATTCATACCGATGTGGATATTCGTTCCAGGTCCGAAGCTGGCGCGATAAACCATATCCCAAAGCATGGGTACTTGGGCATTGTCATTCCAGTTTGTTTTGCACTGAATAATGCCAACTTCAATGTCACCGATGCGCTTCGCGACTTCCTTATCCAATTCAGACATGTATGCCTTTCCTGGGTTGGGAAAATCGAAATCATCTGGATAAACGATTACACAGACATCTGATTCGGTATTCGTCTGGTGATTGCCATACCGTATTGTGGTGGCATCAAGTATGGTCTTGGGAACAACCGACTGCGATTGTCGCATAGCAACGGCGTTTGTGCCCGAGAATACTAGGTTCAGGTACCAAGTCACAAGGCTTTCCCAGCCAGCCCCTCCTCCTGACAAGGATCCTTGGTCACGGCTCCCGGTATTCGTAGCGAAGAAAACATCGCGCAGATGGTCCCCAAGCTCATGGACTTTTTTGGCATCTGAAAAATTGTTTGAAAGGCGCGAAAGTTCAATCTCCCACACGGGCCAACAATCCTGCCACGTTTTGATAGCTCTCGTTGCGTTCATTGCCAGTATGCGGTGGTTCTCTGCGCTCATTCTATACCCTTTAGTTTTTTCTTGAGTACATGGAAACGACCTTTGCGCCAAGTCATTGGTTGAATTGAACCCATCGATCTCGACTTGGAGGAAGACGTATGCAAAATCCTATGTTTCTGGCAGTTCGCTCACTGATGAATGGCCGAGCATTCCTGCTAAGATTGCGCGGCCAACTTAGCTTTGCAGGCATTAGCCGCTCATAGTCCAAATGTCTGACATGCGGGACAGAGTGTGAATCCGCTGCGGCTGCACCAAAGTCTGTTTTGCTGAAACGTAATCTGGCTTACAATTTAGGGATAGGGCTCTGCTTCAAGTCTCGTGCAAAGAACCATCTTCGCGACCCGGCCTTCATTCGCCTATTGAGTTCGGAAACATCATCGCGCGACGCAGTGAGGTCGGTCTTTCCAGCGATAAGTAAAACATTTGGTGAGATGGGTAGAAATCCATCCAACGAAACATCTGGAACAATGAACTCTGCCTCTTGTGTCCGGACTATTCCCCAGGAAAAACCTTCCAGTTGTCCGCGAATCTTAGTTTTAAGCATCCGAAATCTCGGCCATGACTGGAACCGGCCCGGTATTGATCCATCTGAGCCTTCTGCAACATGTCCAGCTTTCTCGACAGCGTCCATGTAGTCATCGCGGCTGTCAAAGCCTTCAGGAGTGCTCTTATTCATGACTTCTGGCGGTGCCATGTCCAACTTAATATCCTGACTCGGCTTGTGTGCCAGATACCATCTCGACAGCCAGATACTCGCCATTTCGGCGACAATTTTGCATTGCTCGACGTTCAGCAAGTTGACCTTGTCGCCGGAAATTTGTGTGGCCAAATTTTGAAATTCTGTTTCCACTTCATGGGAGGAAACCTCGGACCTCTGTTCCCATGCCCTGCCGCTCAGAAACATCTGACTGCCTGGTTTTTTGTAACAAGATCTTCCATCCAACCACGCAACATGTAAAAATCCCTTGTCATTCAAAAAGCGTTTCAAACTGGCTTCAGGAAATACATGCTGTTTCTTCGTCAGTTGGTGAGGGTTAGATTGAGGCATATGGCTAACAACTAATTCCAGTGGTAGCACTCAGTGAATAGAGCGAACGCTTCGCTCCAGAAAAGCGGACGTTAGCACGCTTTGCAGCATCAGTCAGTATGGGCTCAAACCGGACTTGCGGCAATGCAGCGCGTGGTTTTTTTGCGCAAAATTCCCTGCCACCCGCCTGAGCAATCACACCGGATGGCGGCTGTCAGCCCATTGCTGCCGGTCGTAATCGCTATCTTCGCGGGAGCAGCATTCGACACGATGGGCGGGAAGCCGACCTTCGCCGCACTTGCTGCTAATGTCGGCATTCTTGGCCCTTAACCTTCGTGTTGCTCCGAAAATATAGCGAGTCGAATGAAACCTGGATTATTTGAGAGGGTAGGATTGGCCCCTTGAATAATGCCCAGCAATGGACCCAATCCGCCATGCAAATAGGGAACGTTTTGAGGGATGGCGGCGTCCAATAACGCCAGTATTTCGATGGGATGTTCAGCGGCCAGATTTCCATCTTCTAGGAGGTGGAGTAGATAATCAAACTCAGCAGTCTTCCCTAAGTGATCTTTGAAACAAGCGAACGCTTCTTTAAAGCCATTTCGCGACACTGCTGCCATCTGTGCGAAGTATCGGAACGTTGTAGTGGTACGCGCCTCAGGCTTGCTAGGCCAAAAACTCTTTACAAACGGTATCACGCGGTTCGTTAAGTATTCTTCTTGTTGTTCACCTGAGCTCTGCAGGGCTCGAAATAGCGTTTCCGCGACAGTTTCCAAATGCTCAGCGGAAAGCTTATTAAATGCTTCTCTAAGCTCACTGGAGTTGAAAACAGATGCTTCGCCCAGAGCAATATAGGTTAAGAACATCGCGTATTGACTTAGACACTGCTGGTCCAGAACGTCATTGTGTTCGGGAACTTCCAGAAATGGCGATTTAAGCAGATCAAGCAATGGTAGATAGATGCGTGGCGCATGTAAGAAACTAAACCACATCGCGGCAGCTTTTGTAGCGTCTGCGGCCCATTCAAACAATGGTATCAAATTCTGTTTTGTCCATGCATTATCAACACGCAGCAACGGAATGACTTGCTCCGCTAGAATAACTGAGCCAATCCAAAGGAGCTTATTATCGGCATTGCACATAATAGAAAATCGGTCCTTCAGCTCATCCGGAAGCCCCTGATCATCCTTCAGTTCCATTGAGAACCACCAGTTCAAGAGTGAACTTGCGGCATGGCCAACCGGATGATTTATGGCGTGATTTAGCGAAAAATCATCGGAGGCTTCGATGGTTGCGGAGCTGATTTCGACTATTCGATCAATGAGCGCGAAGAACGCCTCTTCATGCTCTCGAACGTCTTTTGATATCCGAGTTACCCACAAAGAAATCGCATAAAGCGCTTCCGCAAAGATCGTGTCAGGCATATTCCTCAGAGTTGTTGCGATACGCTGAAATGCTTGAGGGCTGTTTTCGTCATTGGCCCAAGCATAAAGAGCCTGTTCCCAGCGTTGTGGATACCATTGATCGTCGTCAGAAAGTTCCTTTAAAACACCTACCGCAAGGTCAAAGTTGTCTTTACATATCTTCGCCCAGTCGTCCGGTGCGTGAAGGTCATCGACGCGTGGCTTTTCCCTAAGTTTAGAAACTAGGCTTTCGAGGTCTCGAGGAAGTTGCTCTTCAACAATGTCGCCCCCGTTTGAACTCCATAGAGGGAATTCGTCGCGATCATCAGGTGCCAGTCTCCATTCAGGATACCGGTCTTCGGCCGATGCTAGGAAAGCGCCCGCGTTTGTCGTTGCGGTGCCTCCTTTTAAAAATAGCTTTTTCAATCTCAACCAGCGCATTCGATCTGAAAAGTGCTCAAACTCTTCATCGCCAATATCATCTCTGAAACGCGTTCTAGGAGGTCCTTCGACAATCGCACCTTGGAGGCTCTGCATATGACCAGCAGTCAAAGTTGGACCGAATGCAACCAGCAAGCGCATCACCTCTCTCATTGTGGAGGTTGACCAAAGCCAATGTCCGCCGTCATCCAAGAGCCACGACATCGATGTGTCGAACGAAACTAGGTGAGGTCTCTGTGCCAACGCAAAAAATACCAACCGACGAAATACGGGATGCTTGGAACTTGCCCAGATCGTTAGCATAGCTTTCGCATTTTCGCTGTTGTGATCTACGGTCGCCAACCAAGCGTCGCGACACAAGGTCACCAAGAGTGTCCAGTCGTTGTAATCCTTGTTTTGGTCATGGTCTGAAATCGACGGGAGTTGAATGTAGCTGTAGTCGTTAAACTCGAATGAAATCTCAGATTCGCACATGAGCCTGAGCGTTTCTGACAAAAGCTCTGACATGTCGGTCAAGATATGTGCTAGAAATACTTCGAATTTTTCGATTCTTAGAATGTGCTCATATGCTGAATGAACGTGATCGGATGCCAGCACTACTTCAACGGTGGCAATCGCAGAAATCCTTTCATTATTATCACCTGAAGGATCTGTTCTGAAAGAATATGGGCGTGATATCTTCAGTGAGGGGCGCAGTGCGTCCTTGAATTCCTGCCTTACAACTGGTGTATTGCCGTACTTCTTGAAGCGACCTTCCCAAGCGTAAAGACCACCATTGTGATGGCGTGATCGGGCGTACCCTGAAACTACAAATTCCCAAAGCTTTCGCATGGGTGGGCTGAGGTGATTTGCATCCTCCAAAGCCCTCCTAAGGTGCCATTCGAAACGCGGGCTTAAATTGCTACCTTGTCCAATAATCCAGAAAAGAGCTTCGGGTTGTTCCAGGTGCCTTGCCAGCCACTTCGCTAGTGCTTCAATTGCCTTGTCCCAATCGGATCCACGTCCGGCATTGGGATCAACCAGCGACATTGGAGGAGCTAAATGGGATGGGGAAGGTCTGGACAGGAGGCTGAATTTGAACTCAGGGTTATGAATCGTGTTGAAGAGATCGCTCCTTGACACCCCAAATCGGGGGAGATCATCAATGCCAAACCTCCGTTTGGAGAACTCCTCGAGCCATTCAATCGGTGGAACAGGATCGAGTTGAGAAAAATGCTTCGCGGGCAGGCCTGTTGGATCGCTCAGGGCCCAAACCATCCGCTTCACGAAATCATCCTGTACCGTGCTTCCACTTGGTTTGTGGTAAGCATGACGCGCCACGATAGCCGACTTGCCATTGACACCATCTCGATAGCTGTTGGCCCATGCATGGAGCGTTTCGTGCAGGTAATAGTGGTGACTGTGATTTTTGTAGAGGATGGGAACAACGTTTTTGGTTGCCCACTCTGCCTCGGCGTGATCCTTTTTGCCTCGTGAATAGCTTCCAAACGCATATGCGACTTGGGTATTTTCGCCCATAAGGCCATCGGCCGCCAGAGCGTCCATCATGTAGCGAAGAATGGGATCGTTGATGCTATACCCAACGAAGCAAACCGTATAGTTGCGAAATAGGTCCGACACAAAGCGCGCAGCCCATCTCTCAATAAGGTAAGCCAAACCAAAGTCGCCACTTGTGGCAACGAGACTATTTAGGTTCGCTTCGGAGCCTGTTCCATCTAAAAGACCATGCAGGTAGATCAACCCGTCCCACCTGTTCTTTGGAACGGGTAGCAGCGGCGCTGCATGGGCTGGTGTAAGGGTCTTCTTTGTCGCTATGACCTCTTCAAAAACACGATCGAAATTCGTTGTAATGAGGCGTGTGGCACCCGAGCGTGTCTTGCTAAGTCGAAGTAGCGCCTCATGTGTTTGCGTCGATTTTTTGCTGGTTAAATCTGGTCGGAGTGCGCTTGCAATTGCTTCGCGTACTCTCAAGCGCCCATTAGTTAGTCTTCGCTCCAGTAAGCCAAGGATCGTATCATACTTGTATGCCTTGAGAGCTTGGGCTTCAGTGCTATCGTACGTCTCGCCAAGTTGCTTGTATACAGAACTTACCAACCCGCCGAAGTTTGGCAGTTTTGCTGGGTAGGATATTCCGGCGCCGCAGAAAAAGACGGCTTTCCCATCTTCATGAGCTTCTAGTAGCGCTTCTGGAATGTCTGGACCATTGGGAATGTACTGCATCTAATACTCGGAGATCTCGTGGCGTGGTCGTATAGGGGATAGGTCGGCCATGTTACCATGGCAAGAGAATGCTTAGATATCTGTACGCCTCGGATAACGCACAGCAGACATCAATTTGCTATCTATCTAATGGCCGCTCAGGGCCGAGCAAGTCGGTCCGGAAGCAGGGTCCCTGCAGGGAATCTGCTGCGCGGATGTTGATGTACGTTCTTACCAGCTTTGCCATCTTACAGACGCAAGGCCCTCCCAAGTTTTCATGTCGCACGAGCAGCCCAGAGCCTTTCTGCGGTCTGCGAGGCGAATGCTGTGAGTGTTTCTCCAAACCTTGTAGCGGCAATTATGTCCTCAACGGGGATCGCCTCAGCAACCATTTGATCCTCGCCTTCTGGCTCGGCGACTGCGAACACCAAGTACTGTTCATCGGTTAGTGTGTAACCGGCACAGTGGCCGTGTGCGATGCGGTTTCGTGGTCTTGAGTGTTTCTCGTAGCGTTTTTTCAATTTTCTAAAGTTTTTTGCGATCTGAGATTCGTGGTCATGCTCTTCAAGCAATCGGGCAATTTCCAAGATTTTCGCTGTACCTTTCACCTTCATCAAACGGCTAGCAGTTGCATGGAGATCTTCGCCTGTAAATGCAGACACGAGCATAGTTAGCGCTCCATCCAGTGAGCCCCATGCCAGAACTAAGTCAAGCATGGCATCCCTATGGAATGGCTTCAGGGGATTACCGTATTCACCACTACGGATCTCATCTATCAGCTTTTTCGACATCCCAGAGCCCTTTTCAAAGTGAGGTCAAAGACCTACCATAGGCATTAAATCATGCCAAATGGCGCCAGCAGAAAGACGATGAGCCTATCGATAAACTGCGACTTTCGCCAACGGCTGGTTTGAGGAAGCTGCATCGCAGCAACCAGCGGGGCGCAGACAGCAGCTTTGGGCCGTTCAAACTAACCGTTTAATCGGTCCGCCAATTCCCTACCCAATCGAAGAACAGCAGCTCTATCCGTACTTGAAATAAGCCTATCCGCTTCCTTTGCAGAGCTTTGCAAAACATCCATGTAGGTTGGGCCATGATCATTCCCGATATAGGACTGCAAGAGGACGAGTCCTTGAAGGTGCATTGTTAGCCGAGTTTCGAACTGCTCAAAGCTCGAAAAACCGTTGGACAGATTTTGAAGGATTTCCGCCCTCAAGGCACTGATGTACTTTGAGGCTGGAGCAATGTCGCGCGCTCGCAATGCGAAGTGAGACCGTTCAAAGAAAGCTAGCAGATCGGAGCCATGAGATTGGCATGCTATCCGCTTGCGTCGAAAGGCCTCAAGATCTTTGCCGTTGATTTCCGCAATGGGTTTCTCCGAAATTCGGATCATATCCTTGCCCAAGTAGAAGTAATCTAGGTCCAGTTCTTTTTGTTTTTCTAAGATTGACGAAGCAAGGTCCGTGCGAAAAGCTGCCCACTTTTTCTCAAATGACCTTGATGCAGATCGTCGTACAATCCACCCACCAAGCATTGTAACAAGAATGAGAGTGACTATTATGCTAATGAGTTCCGACGTCAGATTCAGAAGCATATCATCAGAGCTCATATAGCTCCAAGCAGCACTAACTAGGCCATGGTCAAGGACGTTGTTTGGAACTGACAATGGAATTCTCCTGCATGCCTGAATTCAGCACCCGTTAGATATGCTTGATGAGCCTTAGATATGCTTGATGAGCCTTGGTCAATAAATACGTAAGTTGAGGCTAAACACTTGCAGCGAATGGCGGCAATGCGGAAGCTGCACCGCAGAGATGAGCACCCCAACGAACGGCAGGTTTGGGCCGTCCTTACCATCCAGTGAGGCCCTGCGGCTGCGACTTTGCAAAGGACGCAATCTGCGCATAACCGCCGCTCGCGCTAAGTGCAGCATCCGTCAAAGTGGGCACGTACTAGACGTTAGCCGCAGCATCCACGAATGGTCGCTTGTTTGTAACTCCCAATATGCTCGGGCAGTTCTATCTAGATCAGGCGTCAATCGTACTCAGATTTAGCAGTGATCGCATGAGAACACGCAACGCATGACTTCTAGCACGAACTTTCCCTTCACTTGATACAGCCATCTGATACAGTGGTACGAGAGTACCTCGTGCGAGGTCAAAGCTAACCCATTGGTATCGTTTTGGTCACGGCAATGAGGAGGCATTCCCTTCGTCTCCGCCACCTACCTTTGTTTGGCCTAGGTAAATCCAAAAATCCCTCGATTACTGTTTTTGTCCGTTCGCAGCGGACAAGGCTGCTTGAATTCGGAAAGCCTGCCTCGGGCTGAGCGTTGATGCGCACACCTGCGGTTCGTTGAAACGCGCACGGGTCCAAGCGGGGCCGCCTTCCGCCCGTAGGGGGAGTTAGGACATGCGCCGTCTGCGGGAACCGCGATGTGAAGGCTGGCGGTGAAAGCTTTCTCACCGCCAGTCGTTAGAGGGTGTGGCCTGCCTCACTCCGCCGCGATGCTGCTCCCGTTTGAGGTTCCCGCAGGCGGGGGCGTGTAGTTGAGCACCGGTGCGAGCCAGCGCTCGGCCTCGGTCAGCGACATGCCTT
>Ga0070754_10003923_pt1 | contig 10359 bp, 7 predicted proteins | sample VirMetDEL_Sep_01_FD_75181 | JGI IMG/M metagenome (GOLD analysis project Ga0070754, IMG submission 75181) | Aqueous microbial communities from the Delaware River and Bay under freshwater to marine salinity gradient to study organic matter... | ecosystem: Environmental > Aquatic > Marine > Coastal... | reverse complement strand
TGAGGCCGAGATCAGCCCCGACGAGGCGCTGACCTTCGTCTTCGAGCATTTCCCCTCCGTCATCGACGAGGACAAATTCAACCACCGCCTGCGCCTGTTCAAAGCGGAACTGGACGCGCGCAAAGCCTGAGGCGGTGCCCGCCACCCCGCATTGCCTGCGCGGCAAGGGATAGGGCTGGGATCAAGACGCCTGACGCCGCATGACGTGCCGTCAGAACCGGAAGTGACGTGGCGCTCTCCCGTGATCTAGGGGTTACGTTCGCGTCACCTTATGACAATATATGCCCTGAGGGGCGGCGTGAGGAGGACATCATGACGGCAAAACTCTATTGTTTCGGGGAAAGCGGCAACGCCTATAAGGCGGCGCTGACGATGACGCTCGCGGGCTATCCGTTCGAGACGGTCTATGTCGATTTCTTCAACGGTGAAGCCCGCAGCCCCGAATTTCTGGCGCTCAACGTGATGGGCGAAGTGCCGGTGTTGGTCGAGGGCGATATGACGCTCAGCCAATCGGGCGCGATCCAGCTGCACGTGGCGCAGGCCACGGGCCGCCTGATGGGCAAGCCGGAAGATCATAGCGAGATCATGCGCTGGCTGTTTTGGGATAACCACAAGGGCTCATCGCAATTCGGCCCGCTGCGGTTCATGATGAACTTCCTGCCCGAAGCCAAGCGCCCGCAAGCGGCGATTGATTGGCTCGCGGGGCGCGCGAAAGCCGCGCTCAAAACGCTGGAGACCCATCTCGCAACCCGTGACTGGCTTGTCGGCGATGGCGTCACTCTCGCGGATATCGCCTGCTGCAGCTATCTCTACTACCCCGAGCCGTTCGGGTTTGATCGCGCAGACTACCCCCATATCTCCGCTTGGCTGGATCGCATCAGCGCCCTGCCCGGCTGGAAACACCCCTATGAGATGATGCCCGGAAACCCGACTGATCGGGCCTGAGGAGGACCAATGACTGAAGCGTATATTTTCGACGCCGCCCGCACCCCGCGCGGCAAGGGCCGCAAGGATGGCAGCCTGCATGAGGTGACTTCGGTCGCGCTCTCCGCGCGGCTTCTCAACGCCGTGAAAGCGCGCAACGGGCTGGAAGGCCATGCGGTCGAGGATGTGATCTGGGGCAATGTCACCCAAGTGGGCGAGCAAGGCGGCTGCCTCGCGCGCTCCGCTGTGCTGCTTTCGGATCTCGACGAGCGCATCCCCGGCCTCGCGATCAACCGCTTCTGCGCCTCGGGTATGGAGGCGGTGAACCTCGCCGCCAACCAGATCAAGGGCGGCGCGGGTCAGGCCTATATCGCGGGCGGGGTCGAGATGATGGGCCGCGTGGCGATGGGCTCGGACGGGGCGGCGATTGCGGTCGATCCTGCGCTGGCGATGAAAACCTATTTCGTCCCGCAAGGCATTTCGGCCGATATCATCGCGACGGAATACGGCTTCAGCCGCGAACAAGCCGATGCGCTGGCGCTGGAATCCCAGCGTCGTGCGGCGGAGGCCTGGGCGGAGAACCGCTTCGCAAAATCCATCGTTCCGGTGATTGACCAGAACGGCGTCGTGATCCTGGACCGCGATGAATATATGCGCCCCGAAACCACCGCTGAGGGCCTCGCCGGGCTGAAACCCGCCTTCAAGGATATGGGCGAGGTGATGCCCGGTTTCGATAAGGTCGCGATGCTGAAATATCCGCATCTCTCCGCCATCAACCACATCCACCACGCGGGCAATTCGTCCGGCATCGTGGACGGGGCGGCGGCGGTGCTGATCGGCACGAAGGAGTTCGGAATCGCGCATGGCCTCAAGCCCCGCGCCCGCATCCGCGCCACCGCGAAGATCGGCACCGATCCGACGATCATGCTCACTGGCCCCGTGCCCGTGACCGAGAAAATCCTGCGCGACAGCGGCATGAGCATCTCCGACATCGACCTGTTCGAGGTCAACGAGGCCTTCGCCTCGGTCGTGCTGCGCTTCATGCAGGCGTTCAACGTCTCGCATGACAAGGTCAACGTGAACGGCGGTTCCATCGCCTTGGGCCACCCGTTGGGGGCAACTGGCGCGATCATCATCGGCACGCTGCTGGATGAGTTGGAACGCCGCGATCTGAGCACAGGCCTTGCAACATTGTGCATCGCCTCCGGCATGGGTGCCGCCACCATCATCGAGCGCGTGTGAGGGAGAGAGACATGACCGATTTTACCTATGACCTCGGCGCGGATGGCGTGGCTCTGATCACGTGGGATGTGCCAAACAAATCCATGAACGTGATGAGCTTGGAGGGCTTCGCGCTGCTCGATAGCCTCATCGATAAAGCGCTGGCCGATGACGCCGTGAAGGGCGTGGTGATCACCTCCGGCAAGAAGGATTTCGCAGGCGGGATGGATCTCAACGTCATCGCCAAGATGCGCGACGAGGACGGTGCGAAGGGTCTCTATGAAGGGGTCATGCGGATGCATGGCATCCTGCGCAAGATCGAGCGCGCCGGAATGGACCCGAAAACGCTGAAAGGCGGCAAACCGATTGCAGCGGCGCTTCCGGGCACAGCACTCGGCATCGGGTTGGAGTTGCCGCTCTCGACCCACCGGATTTTCGCCGCAGAGAATCCGAAGGCCAAGATCGGCCTGCCGGAAATCATGGTCGGTATCTTCCCCGGTGCGGGCGGCACAACCCGCCTCTCGCGCAAACTGGGTGCGATGATGGCCGCCCCCTTCCTGCTGGAAGGCAAGCTCTCCGATCCGAAATCCGCAAAAGCGGCGGGGATCATCGACGAGGTCGTGGCCGATCCGGTGGCGGCTGCGCGCGCATGGGTTCTGGGCGCGAAAGACGCAGATCTGGTGAAACCATGGGATGCGAAGGGCTATAAAATGCCCGGCGGCGCGCCCTATCATCCGGCGGGCTTCATGACCTTCGTCGGGGCCTCTGCAATGGTCCATGCCAAAACCCTCGGGGTGTATCCGGCGGCGAAGGCGCTGCTCTCGGCGGTCTATGAGGGCGCTTTGGTGCCGTTTGATACGGCGCTGTCGATCGAGGCGCGCTGGTTCACCAATGTGCTGTTGAACCCCTCCTCCTCCGCGATGATCCGCTCGCTCTTCATCAATAAAGAAGCGTTGGAAAAAGGCGCGAACCGGCCATCTGTCGCGGATCAAACCGTCAAGAAAGTCGGTATCCTCGGCGCGGGCATGATGGGGGCAGGCATCGCCTATGTCTCCGCCAATGCGGGCATCGAGGTTGTGTTGATTGATGCGGCGCAAGACTCTGCGGATCGCGGCAAGGCCTATTCGGCAGGCATCCTCGATAAGGGGATCTCGCGCAAGAAGGTCACGCCCGAGAAGAAGGAAGAGGTGCTCGGCCGGATCACCGCCACCACGGATTATGCCGCGCTCAAAGGCTGCGATCTGATCGTTGAGGCTGTGTTCGAGGATCCCAAGGTCAAAGCGGGCGTCACCGCACAGGCCGAAGCCGTGATCCCCTCGGATGCGATCTTCGCGACCAACACCTCCACCCTGCCGATCACGGATCTCGCGAAAGCCTCCGCGCGCCCTGAGCAATTCATCGGCATCCACTTCTTCTCGCCCGTCGATAAGATGATGCTGGTCGAGATCATCAAAGGCGCGAAAACGGGTGACACCGCTGTGGCCAAGGCGCTCGATTTCGTGCGCCAGATCCGCAAGACACCGATCGTCGTCAATGATGCGCGCTTCTTCTACGCCAACCGCTGCATCATCCCCTACCTCAACGAAGGGATGCGGATGGTCGCCGAAGGCGTCAGCCCGGTGCTGGTGGAGAATGCCGCGAAAATGGTCGGGATGCCGCTCGGCCCGCTGCAACTCGTGGACGAGACCTCGATTGATCTGGGCGTGAAAATCGCAAAGGCGACCAAGGCCGCGATGGGCGATGCCTATCCCGATAGCGCCGTGGATGAGGTGCTGTTCTGGATGGCCGATCAGGGCCGGATGGGCAAGAAAGCCGATGCGGGGTTCTACGCCTATGAGGGCGGCAAACGCACAGGCCTATGGGACGGTTTGGCGGCGCAGTATCCGCAAGCCGAGGAGCAACCCGAGCTGCATGAAGTCCAGCATCGCCTCTTGATGGCGCAGGTTCTCGAAGCCGTACGCGCGTTTGAGGATGGCGTGTTGACCGATATCCGCGAAGGCGATGTCGGCGCGATCCTTGGCTGGGGCTTTGCGCCTTGGTCTGGCGGGCCGTTCTCGTGGCTCGATATCCTCGGCGCGGGCCGCGCGGTGGAAATCTGCGATCAGCTGACCGAACGCTACGGCGCACGGTTCACCACGCCGAAGCTGCTGCGCGACATGGCCGCCTCCGGCGAGACCTTCTATGGCCGCTACGGCACCGGAAAAGCCGCCGCCTGAGCCGCCTAAAATGAGCCGCCTATAAAATCAAAAGAAGCCGGGCCATCGCGCCCGGCTTCTTTTCATATCTGGCACCGCCTCGGCTCAGCCGACCTCAGAACGCATAGCCGAACCGCGCCACATCGGGCGCGCAGATCCGGCCCACAAGCGCGGCATCCGCCTCGGTGTAATACCCGCGCCAATCGCGCCCCCGATCACTGGCATTCACCCGCGCAATCTCGCCCAGCGAGAACCCAAGATGCGCCTCGACAGGGGCGAGATCCTCGGCCAGATGTTCCAGCCGCACGAAGGCCGAGCAATGCTCCACCCCGTTCAGCCGCAGGTAGCTGCCGTAAGGCGCGCGCGTGAACGAGGCGACGGTCTGCGGCGCATTCAGAAAGGCACTGAACTCGAGCGTTTTCGCAAGCTCCACCGCCGGATGCGCGAAGCTCTGCGCCCGCAGCCAGTGATAATAGCTCACCATCCGGTCCCACGGGTTGCGCACCAACGTGAAGGTGAAAAACTCCGCCGCCTCTTCCGGTGTGATCAACCCGATCACATCCTCCAGCGTCGAATGCTTCCAGATCCGCCCCCGCGTAGCGATGCCCTTGAGCCGCCCGCGCCTGCGCTTGGCCTTGGGCGTATCGCCGATCAGGATATCCTCCGCCATCGCCCGCCCCTCCAGCGCAAGGCTGAGAGCGGTGCCGCCCGTTTTGGGGATATGCACGAAGATATAGCGGCGACCGCGCGAGATGATCATAGCGCGACCCTAACGCCAATCCGCGCGCTTGAGTAGCCCCGCAGAGCGCCCGAATACCGCCCCGAACCCGCCCGCAACGCCCCCATATTCCGCGCGCGCCGCATCCCCGAGTTGACCCCCGCGCCCCAAGCGCTATCCTAGGGCTCAGCAGAGGAGAATGGCCCCGATAAGGACCCCCAAAAGGCCCACCGGAAAGCCTCCCGCAAGGGCTCCGCGAGCAGATAACCAGCAGGCACCCGCAATGATCGCGCTTTACCCATGACCGCGCTTCCCGAATTTCAGCGGCTCGAATGTTCCGGCATCTGGCGCGAAACCGCCACCGCCCAGCGCCGTGGCGTGATCGTGTCCTTTGGGCAGGCAACCTTGGTGCTCTCGGACGAGCGCTCGGACCGCGCGCTGGCGCATTGGTCGCTCCCCGCGATCCACCGCCTCAATCCCAAAGAAATGCCCGCCCGCTTCGCTCCTTCCACCTTGGAAGAGGGCGCGGAGCAGGATGAGGAGCTGGAAATCGACGATGAAACGATGGTCAGCGCGATCGAGAAGGTGCAGGCCAAGATTGAATCGCGCCGCCCCCATCCCGGTCGGCTGCGCGGCAAGCTCACAGGCGGGGCTGCGGCCTTCTTCGCGCTGGTCGCGATCCTGTGGTTGCCCGGTGCCACAACGCGGCACGTGGCCGATGTTGCGCCCTATGCCAAGCGCGGCGAGATCGGGCGGATGGCTTTGGCAGATCTGGTGACACTGACGGGCGCCCCCTGCCACAGCACGCAAGGGGATGCCGCGCTGGCCCGCCTCGCCGCACGGATCAAAGGCGCGGATGAAATCGCTGTGCTGCCGCAAGCTCTTACCGGCGTGCGCCGCCTGCCGGGCCGAGTGGTGGCCGTGGGTCTGCCGCTGCTGGCCGCGCAAGACACGCCGGAGGTTGTCGCGGGCCATATCATCGCCGCAGAGCTCGCAGCAGAAAAGACGGACCCGCTCGTGTCGCTGCTCGAATGGGCAGGGTTCGGGACCTCCTTCAGCCTGCTGACCACGGGCGAAATCCAGCGCGAGACCCTGCGCGGATACGGCGAATACCTGCTGAGCGAAGCCGCAAAGCCCCCCGCGATGACCCGCGCCCAGAACGAAGCCTTGCTGGCGGAATTCGCCAAAGTCGGCGTGTCCTCCACCCCCTACGCCTTCTCGCTCGATCCGAGCGGCGAGACCGTGCTGGGGCTGATCGAGGCCGATCCGTTCAAAGGCGCCCCCGCCCCCGAGCCCGTGCTGGCCGATTCCGATTGGATCGCGCTGCAAACAATCTGCGACGGCTAGCACTGAAACCCGCCTTCGTCACAGGGCGCGCAATGGTCGGCTTGCCGGACGAGGTGCGCCTTTGTTGTTGCACCTGTCCCAGCGCCAGCTTTTAAGAAACGACCCGCAAGACTTAAGAGACAGCCGCGCGGCCTTATAAACAAAAGCGGCATCGGAACCAGACCAGCGCGGAAGGCTCTTGACCCTTCCCGTTCAACTGCGATGCTGAGCGCAATAGGGAGATCCGGATATGCTGAGAATGAACTGTGCTTAACGGCGCGAAAATAGCTAAGATTGAATCGCGACTGGAAGCCTTAGAGGCAGAAAGCTCTGCCAATCGCGCCTTGATGCTATGCATTTCGACGTCACTTTCAGCAGAGGATCGCGAAGTCTTAGCTATGGCGATTTCGGCGGCTAAAGCCAGCTGGGACTTGAGTGACGACATACCGGAAGGCCACAAGGCGGCTTTGACGCGCGTCATTAAAATGCTTGCCGGAGGGATCAATCTTGCAGATGAGTACGGCTTAGACTGATGCGGGCGAAGGTGTGGTTCGACTGCTCCGAGGTTTAGCCCGCTTTCTATATATTGCTGCTACTTATATACAGCGTCACACTCGGCATTCCTGGCTCGTTCCCGCCGTTCGCCGCATCCCTTACGAACGCCCCTTTTGCTTTACTCCCCGCTCTGTGTCAGCGACGTGACAGGAAGGCCGGCGTCTCACCCGTCGTCTAGCTCAGCGCCGTGTCCCGACCAGCCAAGCGGGGCTTGTTTCGGTCCAGAGCTGCGCCATTTGCACATTGCCCGCGAAGGTCTGCGGTCCGCGCTGCGGGTTTAGCCGACCGTCTTCCCAAGCGACCTTATAGCCCTTGGGTGGCTTCACAGCGCGCACGGATTGCGCTTGCGGCACCACCATGGCCGAGGGGCCAACCGCATAGGGCGAGATATAGCCCGAGGGGGTGGTCGGCGCGCTATAGGCGGGCGTTTGATAGGCCGGCGCCTGCGGGGCGACAAAGGCTGGCGCATAGGCCCCGGCTTGCGCGGCGTAGCCCGTTCCGCCAATCAGCGGCGGGGCATAGCTCGGATGCTGGTATTGGGGCTGCGGCGCTGCGACTCCCCCGAACACGCCACGCTGGAGCGGCTTACCCGTCACGCCGGAAATATATGCGCCGCGCACCGCAACGGGCGATTGCGCGGAACGGCTTGCGACCTGCGGCGCCATGCCGGATTGCGCCACGCGCAGCCCCGCGATGCCTGCAGAATTGATCGCGCGGACCGGATCGCGCGCCGGACCGGAACAATGCACCACGGAGCGACCATCGCTGAGGCGATATTTATACGCCCCCGCACCGCCCTTCGAGCAGCCGCTAAAGAAATCCAGCCGCTCTTCGCTCACAATAACCACCTCGGTCATCTGCGGCATAACGGTCGCGCGGTAGCCACTCCCGCCCGTCAGGACAGGCCCGTAGTTTTGCGTGCCATAGCTTTGCGAAACATATGCCTGCTGTGGCGCGGCGGCTTGAGGCGCAACCCCGCCGCCATTCACTGCGTAAGGCGACACATAGGCCGATCCGCCCTGTGGCTGTGCCACTTGACGCGGTGCGGGCATGACAGCGCGCGGCATCTGCGGCGCGACAGAGGCAACCTGTTGCGGCTGCGCGCGCATCTGAGCGGGCGCAGGGGCCGCCATGACGCGCGGCGCGGCAACCGCTGCAGGGGCAGATTTGGGGGCGGCCTGCGCCATCGCTTTCGCGGCCGTGCTCGTGGTCATCGGCGCTTTGGCTGCAGGGGCTACCGGAGCCGATTTGGCAATGTCGATGCGCGGCGCATCTGCGGCCAATGTCGGCTTATATCCGCAAAGCTGCTCGCGCGAGCGGGTCACCCGCGGCACCCAGCTTACGGCACCGCTATAACCCGCCCGCACGAAAACGCAGCCGCTGCTATCGACATATTGACGCCCGGAATAGGACGAGGGCGGAACCTCGGTCGGCCCGTCAACCTCCAGGCCGCGCGCGAAGCCCGCGCTACCACCGAAAGCAGCCGCCACCATTGAAACCGTCACTAGCTTACCAAACCGCATCGCTGCCCCCGCTTATTTTAACCGCAAAATTGCCGCAAAATTGCCACAGAGTAAAGCAGAAACGGCTTATTTTGTGCCGAACATGCGGTCGCCCGCATCCCCTAGGCCTGGAACAATATATCCATGGTCATCGATACGCTCATCCACAGATGCTGTGACAATCGGCACATCTGGATGCGCCTCTTTCATCCGCTGGATGCCCTCGGGCGAGGCCAGAAGGCACAAGAAGCGGATATTCTTCGCCCCGGCAGCCTTGATCAGATCCAACGCCGCAACCGAGGAATTCCCCGTGGCGAGCATCGGATCGACAACGATCGTCATCCGGCCCTCCAACTCGGCGGGCAGCTTCGAGTAATATTGCACAGGCTCGAGCGTCTCGGGATCGCGGTAGAGCCCGACAAACCCCACACGCGCGGCGGGGATCAGCTCCAAAATGCCATCCAACAGCCCGTTACCCGCGCGCAGGATCGACACCAGCGCGAGCTTTTTGCCCTCCAGGAAGGGCGCATCCATCGGGCATACAGGCGTGTCGATCCGGCGCATTTCCATCGGCAGATTGCGCGTGACCTCATAGGCCAGCAGCAGGCTGATCTCGCGCAACAGCGCGCGGAAGCTGGCGGTCGAGGTGCCCTTATCCCGCATCAAGGAGAGTTTGTGCTGCACCAGAGGGTGATCAACAACGGTCAGATGCTCAGTCATAGTGTCCCTTTCAAATCAAATCTTTAGCGGCAGGAAGCTGCGCCCTGCCCCGCGCGGGCCAAGCCCGAGATAATCCGCCACTGTGGCCCCGATATCCGCAAAGGCGACCTGCCCCGCCGTGCCCGTGCCCAAGCCGGAACAGAGCACCGGCACCCGCTCGCGGGTGTGATCGGTGCCGTGCCATGTCGGATCATTGCCGTGATCGGCCGTGAAAATCGCGAGATCGTCAGGGCCAAGCGTCGCCAGAAAACGCCCCACCCCCGCATCGAACCATTCCAGCGCGCGGGCATAGCCCGAGACGTCGCGGCGGTGGCCGTAGAGGCTGTCGAATTCGACGAAATTGGCGAAGGTCAGACTGCCCTCTTCCGCCTCGCCGCCCAAGCGCACAAGATGCTCCAGCAGATCCGCGTCGGATTTGCCTTTCCACAGCTTGCCCACCCCGCGATGCGAGAAAATATCCCCGATCTTGCCGATCGCATGAGTTGGTCGCCCCGCCTCATGCGCCCAATCCAGCAAGGTCTTTGCGGGGGGATCAATCGCGAAATCGCGGCGGTTCGGGGTGCGCTCGAATGCGCCCACACTGCCCGTAAACGGCCGCGCGATCACACGGCCCACGCGCATCGCATGGAGATGCGGCGCGAGGTCTTCGCAGAGCGTAATCAGCCGCTCCAGCCCGAAGGCCTCCTCATGCGCGGCGATCTGGAACACGCTATCGACGGAGGTGTAGCAAATCGGCCAACCCGTGCGCAGATGCTCCGCGCCGAGATCATCAATGATCGCGGTGCCAGAGGCATGGCGGTTGCCCAAGATGCCCTCACAGCCCGCGAGTTTAGCGGCCAGATCACTGAGGTCTTTGGGGAAACAAGGGGTCTCATTGGGGAACACATGCCACTCCCATGGCACCGGAACCCCAGCCATTTCCCAATGGCCCGATGGGGTGTCCTTGCCCTTGGAAACCTCACTCGCCGCAGCATAAAACCCCTGTGGTGCCGCGCCCAAATTCGGGGCATCGAGGTCTGACGCGAGTTTGATCGCCGCGCCCAATCCCAGCCGATCAAGGTGCGGCATCTTCAGCGGGCCGCTGCGCCCCTCCTCCGCCTGCCCTGCGGCACAGGCCTGCGCGATATGGCCAATCGTATTCGCGCCCGTATCGGGCAGCCCGTCGTTGAAATAGGCATCCGCATCCAAAGCGCCGCCG
>Ga0070754_10003921_pt1 | contig 10362 bp, 10 predicted proteins | sample VirMetDEL_Sep_01_FD_75181 | JGI IMG/M metagenome (GOLD analysis project Ga0070754, IMG submission 75181) | Aqueous microbial communities from the Delaware River and Bay under freshwater to marine salinity gradient to study organic matter... | ecosystem: Environmental > Aquatic > Marine >... | reverse complement strand
CTGAAAATGCAATCTGCGCAATTTTACGATTATACTCAGCTAAAGGTCGTGGCAGTGGAGGCTTATGTGTCATGTCCCAACCAGGTCCACCATATTTTCCTGCTTCTTTGTATGCCTTTTTGGAAAAAGCGGCAAATTCCTCGTCATTTAGTATCTTAAAACCTCGTGGTAAATATGACTCTCTAGGCCCATCCTTACCTCTTCCTGGGCCTAGTTGTACTCCTCCTGGAGAACCACCAGGGAATTTTTGTATTATTCCTCCACCTCCAAGCTGGTTTTTTTTTGCTTTTACTCCGAGTTGTCTTTGTTCTTGTCCTTCTTTTTTAGAAATATTATCCAAATTGGTCATGTCTTGAAACACATAAACTGTACCAAAATTTATTGAATCACTACCTTCTGTTAATTTAGAAGATTTTAGATAAGCTCTCGCTTTCTTCTCAGCCGGAGTTTTTGCGTCTAATGCTCCTGCAACCACTTTTTTAGCGATAGTCATATCGCTCGTTGCTATAGATGTACTCTTAATTTCTGCTAAACTATTCTTGTATAATCCATCCAATCTAGAATATTTATCTAAGGATGATGATGATTTAAATTTTTTTTCACCTGCTAACTTTTGAACAATCTCTTCAAAGGCCAACCCCCTTTTTTTGGGTTTATTTTCTGCCACAGTTCGTTGATATTTTCTATATTCTGGAGATCTTTTATTTCGATATTGACTCACATCGATATCTTCATTTTTTCTATTAAAATCGAATTTATCGTCCGCACTAAATTTTGTCTTTCCTTTTTTAAAATCTTTGCCTTCACCTTTGTCAAAAGTATAAGTTTGTTGTTCAGGAATAGTATTGCTTTGAACTAAATTATCTTTTATATCTATAATTCCGCCACTAGCATACTTGTTCATCCTTACCAAATTGCCCCTACCATATTTTTGAGCGGCTTTTTTGTTAATAACAACCTCTCCAGGCTCTAGCGTAGCTGGTACTATATCTCCACTACCAGTTCCGGGAACCACACCGCCAGTAGAAAATCTGCGGGTATTTCTATTAGAACCAAAACCGCCTAAAAAACCACGACTAAATTGACTTAAAGCAGAAACACCTCTTATGGTTGCTATAGTAGCTATTGCTGGTAAAACATTTTTAGCAGCATCGGCCAGTTTTATTAATCCGCTAGCTAAATCTAAAGCTAAAGATAAGAAGCTTCTAAATGTTTCACTATTTCCAACCGATCTAATTAATGCCTGAAATTCTTGACGCACTTTAGCGATTTGGTTAGCCAAAGACAGTTGTGCAGTAGCGCTATCTTTTGCTAAACTCCCACTTCCTTCTTGAGCCACATTTAAAGCCTGCTGTGCGACAGCGAACTGTTGAATCAAAGGAATAACCTTACCGATTTGTCTGAATCCGCCAAGCTCTTCAACAATCTGAGAAAATCTTATATCTCTTGAGTCTAAAGTTCTAAGGCCTTCACTAAGTCTTTTTATAGCCTCGAATGGTCCAACAAACTTGCCTTCTAAGTCTGTTAACTCAATATTGAATTCTTTAAGATTTTCTATCGTAGAGCCTCTTTGAATTCTTGTAAATATTGTACGTAAACCTGTAGCAATCGTCTCTGCGCTTTCGCGAGTTGTTTGTCTAACGCTTGTAAAAATAGCTAAGAATTCATTTAAGGAATCTGTCCCAGAGCTTACTCCTTTACTGGCATTAGCAAATACGCCACCGGTACGCTGTATAGCAGAAATCAGATCGCTAGATTCTACGGCAAAGTTTTTAGAAACAGCATTAATACTGCTTAAAGCTCCTTCTAATTCGTTGGAGCTAATTTTAAATTGCCTCATTAAAGCAATACTACCCTCAACAGTATTATTTAGATTGTCAAAAGAAGGTGCGAGTGCGCTTTTTGCCAAAGCTTGTAAAGCAGCTTCTGTTTCAGAAATAGTCAAACCGGCTTGAGATAAAGTAACAGCCACTTCTGTTAAATCTTTAGAAGCAACGCCCAAGCTAACAGAAAGATCCGTAATAGATTTAGACAAAATATTGATAGAACCACTAGATGCTCCAGTAACTTGTTTTAATCTAATCAATTCTTTATCAAAGTCAATAAACGCATTAACACCATCTTGTACAGCATTTACGACTCTATATATAACACCAGTAACCAAACCCAAAGCAGCAAATTTTTTAACCGCTAAAGCAGATTGTCGACCAAATTTTTCTATGCCACCAGAAGCATCGTCCAAACTAGAAGCAGCTTGTTTAGATTGTTTTGATAAATTCTGTGTTGCTTTAGAGGTAGCGTTTAAATTTTGTTGAGCAGATCGGGCGCCAACAGCGTTAATAGCTTGAGATAAATTTTGTAAACTTGTAGCGGCGGTATCTGCGTTTGTTTTGGTAGTAGACAGAGTAGTGTTTAAATTTCTGAAAGCTTTATCTACAGCTTGTATATTTTTAGCTATATTTGGACTGATTTTTGGATCTATTTTAACGGAAACACTACCAAGTTGTCTCCTAATATCTGAAACAACCTTTTTTACGTTTGAAGGTCCTCGTAAATTAATTTGGGCCGTTAAATTAAATGCGTTTTGAGCCATTCAATCCTCCACAATATTTATACTAAATATCCCCAACCTACACAAAAAATAAGCTGGGGATATATATAGTATACACTATTTTTAACTTTCGGTACTTGATATTGTATTTTCAACATCTTCTTTGGTCTCTTTTTTAGTATCCAAATTGTCCTGAGTTAAAGGTTTTTCTGAATTTTTGATAATCGGCTTACCCTCATCGTCTAAAAATGGTTTTGTTTCTATAATGTATTCTCCGTCCTTATCGACCTTAAAGCCATTTTTGTCTATAAAATTACCATTTTCATCTATGTATCTGCCAGTTTCATCAATTAATCTACCTTCTTCATCTATAAGCTTACCTTCGTTATTTATTAGGCGCAATTTACTATCAACAAAATTATAGTCTTTTAAAAATTTGTTTTCTGGTAAATTAGCTTCATAATTACTATCCAATCCATACATCATATTGGCCATAGTCTGAGCAGCTTTTAGTGCAACTTCAGATGAAGCCTTTTCTAAGTAATCTTCTAAACTCCTAAAATATGGTTGATTATTTTCCTTATACACCGTGCAAGCAGAAACTAAGTAATTAAATTTAGCATTATCTGCTTGTCCTTCTGCTGTATTATTATCTAAAGACATTTTAACAGAAATAAGCTCTCTGATGTCTGCTCTTATGTTTCTAATTTCTAGCGCAATTTTTTTAGCATCTTTCAAAGAGATGCCACCTTCTGCTAATTTTCTTTCTCTGTAAGAAATTTCAGATTGTAATTTATCTAATTGCAATTGTTTCTCGTCATCCCAAAGACCTTGTTCTTTTAACAATTCGTCAATCTTAGCTCGCACTATAGCTTTAGATTTTATAGCATCGCTAAAAGCTTGATTATAAACTTTGGAAGCTTCTTTTTGATCTTTTGTAGAAGGAGATCTAATTAAAAAAGTTTTTTCTTCGTCATTGATAGAAACAGTAAAAGTTTTAGTTATCATAATCCTACCTCTCTTTGTTGTAAAATTTATAGTTATATTTATATTTTGTTTGTCCTAAATCGTTAATACATTTGCGTAGTTGATTATTTCCGTTGTTTAATACTTTATTTCGAGTATTTTCCCATTTTAATCTAAACAATTCTTCTTGTTGAGTCAAGTCTTTTTCATCTTTATCTTGACCCCACAAATAACCAAAAGCTTCTTCGAACTCATATAAAGATCCAATCATAGTAGTTTGAAATCTTTTAGTTAAAATATTATTTTGATAATTATTCATAATTTATCGCCTATTTTTAAATTGTTGGTTACTTTGAACTTGTAGATCTCTTTGAACATCTGGCAGCTCTGATTCTTTTAGTTCTTTTTTATGTTTTATGATATTATTTCTTTCTTTTATAATATGCATAGACGACGCATTGTTTAGTTTATAAATACTTTGTGCTTCTTCCTTAGAGTCTGCCATTACAAATACTTCTTTAGCATTTCCTAATTTTTTGTCTTTTATAAATTGTTCCGCTCTCTGTTTTTCTTTATTTTTTTCACTCTCTTTTCTTTGTATAATAAGCCAACCATCAAATATGTCGTCATCTTGTATAACACTATCGGGAGGACAGTTCGGATTTTCGTAAGCCGAATCGTACATTTTTGTGAATACTACCAAAGTTCTTTGTTCATCAGTCCAATCCGCTACAGCAGAATTGAATATATTATTTTTGTTAGCTATCCAATAATTTCTCCACTGTTCGTGTCGAGCTATAGTCCTAAAGTCTGATATATTAATTTGATTTTGACCAATAAAATTGGCTAAATTGTTTAACAAATAATAATCTACATTTTTATTGTTAAAAACTTTGGATCCGTCGTCTAGATATAGACTATTAATTAAAAGATATTGATTTTTTAATTCGTTTACATATCCTTTGTGTGTAAAACTATCTAAATAATGTTTATTATAATTTAGTTTATATTCTATAGTTTGATACGTGCGTAAACTTTTTTTTAAACTTTTGATTTTTTTAGGATTTAGAAAATTATTGTATAGTTCTACTTTGGTATTTTCTATTTTTTCTTGTATATTTTTAAACTCTTGATCTTGAGAATGAGACCATAATCCTAAATTTATTAAAATATTTTGTACTTCGTTTTCATTTATCCAATCATTAAATTTATTTTTTTCATACTCTTGCTGAGCATATATTTCAGCACGATATTTTGTCTCAACATTAGGATAAATAAGTTTATATATATTTTGACCATATTCAAATATATATGTACCAGATAAAATTCTGGATAAATATAAAGATATCATTCCATTATCCATTAAAGTCCATTGTCGTTATTATGTTTTTTAATCTAATTAATTATCCTGAATAGCCATTAGCAGAAACATTGTCGTAATACAACCCTCCGCTATGGGCCACAACAAAATCGTTAAAATTAGTAAAACTGTAACTAACAGTAGCATTACCACCGCCAGTGTCGCCGCCGCTGTAGTTAACTGACGAAAGCTTGTTTTTATTACCTAGATAAATTTTAGTACCTTCACAAGTTTCTAAATAGATTAGATTATCAATAAGATTAAATCTAACATCGCAACCACTAGCGTCAGTAAGTGCTACAGTATAACTTCCGGCAGCAGCATCTGCTATGCTGGTTGCTGTATAATAACCGTCTTCAGTTGCGCTAATCTCATCGCCTTTAACGGCCAAAACTTCAAATTCTGAAGTAACTTCTACTGGAAAAGTAACATATCTGTGATAAGGAGCAAACGTGCCTAGTTCGTTAATGCTTTCTCTTCCAAGATCTGTACTAACAGTAATGTTTTGAAAATGTGCAGCATAACCGCTTCCGTTACCAACGCTAAGATTCTGTCCGTTTGCTATGCCCGGAATTTGATTAGGAAATCTGCAGTTCAACATATTTAAGTGTTGTCTACGATTAACGCCTTCTTTTGAGTCAGGAGCGTCGTTATTGCTAGCAAAAGCCCCACTTATGGTAGCTGACCAAACTTTATCGTTACCAACTAATGTAACATCTTCAGTAAAGTTGCCATCAACAGGAAAAGTATAACTCACACTACTCACATACATTCCAGAGCATACAACAGCAGAAACTGGAGTGCCAGTCGCGCTATCTGATTGGTCGCTATAAATAGACAAATACATATCTGTTCTAGCATTCTGACGACCGCTTAGTGTTGGACTACTAGCTTTTAATTCAGCAGCACCGCTATTTATGCCAGTACCTTTTTCTGTGGCTAAAGTATAAATTAATGGATAGCCATCTAACACTTTATTTAAAGTTACTTCGATGTCTGGAATACCTTCAACATTTTGATAAATAGCTAGTTGACCAAGTTCAAATACTTGCTCTAGATTAAAATTAGTAGTAATACCCACAGTTTGTAAACCATGAACGGCTACTGGGCTATTATAACCTAGATTTACTTGTTGAATTGCATAATAAATACGATTATTGGCCATAATTAATCTCCGAATATATTGTGGGTTTGATGTCTATATATAGATACACAAAAAAAAACTATTCTGATATTATTTCTGTAGTAATTTTTACAAAACCTCGATATAAATTTGTATGAACAGAATCAATATCGAATAAATTAACATTTTTAATAAAACACTTTCTCCATTTATATTTTTCAATTATGCTTGGATAGTTTAAAGCATTTGATTTTAAGCTGCCGTTATAGTCTAAAGGAAATTCATCATTTTGAGCCAATTCATTGGTATCAAAAAGCCAAATAGTCATATCTTGTTGTAGTCTTAAAATATCTAATAATTTATTTCTATCATTTTGATTTTCGGCTAAAATATGAAAAGCTATATCTTGTTCTATCAATAGATTATTATTGCCAATTTCATAAGGTAAAGATCTGGATCTAGCCAAAGGCTCTATAATTATGCAAGGTAGTTGTATCCTGTGGTTTCCGCCTATGGACCAGTCTCCACTGTCTGTTTGTAGTATGTCTGCGTTATTCGTTTCATAAGATGAATATTGTAGAATACTAAGCCACGGAGTATCAGTTGCTCTATAAATTTGAACATATCTATAGCTATAGTCTAAATTAATATTGCTAGACTCTAATACCGGATCATCCAGTATAACCCTACCTAAAGGGTAGTCTATATTAAAACCATTTGATATAAAAGAATTATTTATATTTATACCATTTATATTTATTGGAGAATGATCATTAAAGGATACTCCACTTTCCCAAACCCAATCCTTTCTTATGCCTTGCCAAACCGAACCATATTCGTAAGATGGATCTTCAACTAATATCAAATTGTTATGACTTGTATTGTTGTAAAATGTGCTTGTAGCATCAAACCATGCTCCAATGTTTAAAAAAGCCCAATCAAAAAACATTTTAAAATTAGATTCTAATATGTTTAACAGCAAATCCTGAGAGATGCTGTTTACACCTTTGAATTTCGTATTATAGTCACATATACTCATAGTTTAAACGATCTATTTAATAGATTTATAATTTCTGGAGAAGCTCCGTCTATTGCTCTTGTTATCCAATTGTCATTTTGAGTACCAGCAAACTCATTTGGAATACCCCAAGACCTACTACCTGATCTCATTATAGCATAACCCGTTCTGGAATATTTGCTTGGCCCAAAAACAACTCCATAATTGTCTACCAAAGATTTAGTGCCGTCAAGCAGCAACCATTTCAACCAAGGTAATTCATAACCTCTTTGATTATCTCTAACAATAGAAAATTCTGTTGATAACACATCGTCAAAATTAGATCTTATCATTTTAGCAGAAAATTTGGAATACAATCCTTTTGATGCTACCCTGGGTTTATCATATTGATACACAATATTTGACATCCAAATGTCTAGCAAACCAATGACTTTAGATATCGGATTAGGAATACCTAATTCCAATCTTAAATTACCATTAATTAAAGCAAAATATTCTGGAGAATTTATTATAGACGATTGTACAATATTTGGCAAAGATTGTTTGATATTATCTATACTTTTTTTCATGAAATTATCGGCTTGTAATATCAAAGCACCATAAATTTTTTGTTGTATATCAGAATTTTTTTCTAAAATTTTAATTGAAAAATTCATTTTAGTTTATCTTTTTCCACAGAGATATAATGTAATTGTTATCACCTAAACCAGCTGGGTTGGGTTCTGCATACAGCTGAAATTTATGATATTTATTAGAAGCGCTAGGATATATAACCTCCAAATCTTTGCATCTTCTTATTGATGATAAATGAGTTTTGTCGCATATGGTTTGTATCATACCATCTGGTATAGCAGTATTAAAAGGCGGGGGATTTATCCATTTTTTATAATCCCATATGATAGCTAAATAAATATTTTCAGTATTAGTTTCCCCATAATAACCAATGCCATTACAATAAGGGCACAACTGTCCAACCACAAAAGGCACAGGCCCGCCAACTTTATATTTATTGGCGGATTTTTTAAGATTCACATCAAATACACAATTAGGACAAACCTGTTTTTTGGTAACGCCAAAATTTAATACACACTCTGTTGTTAATCCAGTATTAGATAACAACATATTCATTTGATTATTATATATAGACTTTAACTCTGCAAAGTTAACCATAAATTAGCCTCAAGAATAAAAGTCATTACTATTAGTTCCTCGGAAAGAACCTCTAAGTAGATATCTAGGATCAAAATTATTGCCAACAAAAGGACTTAATACAGCGCTAACTGCGGTAGCATTGCCGATATTATGGTCTAAAGTTAATTGATCATATAATTTGCATGGTCCTTGTTCTTGATCTAGTATCATCTTATAACCAGCCAGATTTCCACTTATACTTAAATTAGCAGAGCCCAAAGCGGTCTTGATGCCTTCAAGAGCTGCTTTAGTTCTAAACGTACTTTGATCTAAAATACAAGCAGATTTTAATCCAATAAATCCTATAAAGTCTGTATCCCTAGAGTTAGGAGCACTCGGATCGGGAGTAATAGTCTCGTTGACAATATCTATATTGTATTGTGTAGATAGATTTATATCATTTAATACGTATTGCGCCGCAACAACTGCTAATTGTTTAATTCTGCTATCACTATATGTGGGAGGTTCAGCAAAATCATTGATCAAATTTCTAATTATAATTGGTATTTCGATTTCCCAGTACTGAAACATAAGTGGGCCTCTTTTCTATGGAAAATGTGTATTATTATTATACACTATATTGATAATAGTATGCATATAGATTTCTTTAAAGCAAAAATATGATGATTAATAAAATAATTTTAGGAATAAAATCTTGTGCAAAAAATAGGGCTAGAAAAAAGTCTATAGAAGATACTTGGCTAAAAAAAATTGACACAAATATTTTTTTTCCTGTTTTTCTTGTGGGTCGCAAAGGACAACCCGATTGTTTAGAAAAAAATATTCTTTATTTAGACTGTGATGACGACTATGTAAATTTATATACAAAAACTGTAGCATATTTTAAGTGGGCTTTTTATAATAGTGATTCATCACACATTTGGATTTGTGACGACGATAGCTACATCAATTGTAACACATTTAACAAGTATTCGAAATATTTAGAATATGATTATAGTGGACTTTTTTTATACGGAATGGAAAAAATTAATGACACCAGTGGTTATACTAGTGGTTGTGGGTACTGTTTATCGAGAAAGGCGACGAAAATTTTGATAGAAAATGTGGATGAAATGATATCTTTAAGAAAATCAAACAATGAAACCTTCTATGAAGATATGCTTGTTGGCGATACTTTGAATAAGCATATGCCAAATATAAAAAAATTACACATAACGGAAATTTATCCATTTTCCAGATGCGAAAAACATGAAAACTTAATGATCGGACATTATATAAATAGAACAAAATCATGGGGACATTTAGATTTTTACGAACATATGCAAAAAATGCATAGATTTTATACTAAATAATTTTTATGCTATTTATATTTTGAAGATCATAAATTTTATTTTTATTGTTTCTCATTTTATTTTTTAATGTAGAAATATCGATATTAACATTTCTAGTATCAGAAAGACTTCCTTTGTCGCTTATGATAAATGGAAAATTTTTAAATAAAACTACTGTTTGTGGTTTATTATAATGAAAATAATAATTTAAATAACTTTCATCGTTCCAAGGCGGCTCATGATTAATCTCTTTATTTTTAAGCTGTAAACCAATCAAAGTTTTACATAAGTTAATTACTATATTTTTTTTACCTCCAAAAAATGCTCCTAAATAATATATTCGTTCTAGATCAGATTTTGGGTCAACAAAACAAGAAGACTCTAAGTTATTATCATACGGCTTATTGCTCATATCTTTGTTCATAAAGTGTTCCCCACCTACTAAATTTCCTAAAAACCATTGTTCTGTAAAAGATTTATCTACATTGGTATCGGCATCAAAATAGTACAAAAAATCTATGTTTTTATCTTGTAAACTTACTATGTTTTTAAACTTAGAATTCGTTCCATCTTGCCATGATGCATGGCGGCTGTGGAAGTATTCTACGGGAAAACTATTTGGCAAATAATCTTTCGGGTTTTCATCAGAAAAAAAATAAAAAACTATTTCTGCGGATCCTTCATAAAAATATAGAAATTTTTTAATAAATCTAATGCCCATAGCGAAATAAGCATTAGTTGCTAAGACCACTATTCCTAGTTTCATTATATTCTACACTTTCTTCAAAAATTTTATCTACAGATTCTTTATTAACGAATTCATAAAAATGTTCTTTAATATCATTCATAATTTTGTTATTT
>Ga0070754_10003914_pt1 | contig 10370 bp, 16 predicted proteins | sample VirMetDEL_Sep_01_FD_75181 | JGI IMG/M metagenome (GOLD analysis project Ga0070754, IMG submission 75181) | Aqueous microbial communities from the Delaware River and Bay under freshwater to marine salinity gradient to study organic matter... | ecosystem: Environmental > Aquatic > Marine >... | reverse complement strand
CCACTGCACGTACCTGAAGGTATCACCGATGTCGATGAGCTGTGGAAAGAGCTGACCTCTGAGAAACCCCGAGCTATCGGCGAGTACCCTTGGGAGGCACTGAACAAGCTGACCTATGGCTTCCGACCGACCGAGCTTATCACCCTGTGTGCTGGCTCAGGACTGGGCAAGTCGGCTATCCTTCGGGAAGTAATCATGCATCTCAAAGCTACCACTGACCACCGCATTGGTACTCTATTCATGGAGGAGAGCGTGTCACGTACAGCCGAGGGGTTCATGGGCATCGACCTGAACACACCACTACACCTGCCTACCAGCAGGATCAAGAACACGGACGAGGAATACAGGCAGTCGTATGACCGCACCATCCGCGACCAGCAGATCGTCATCATGAACGCAGCCTTTGATACAGGGGCCACAGTTGAGGACATCATTGGACGCGTACGGTACTTAATCAAAGCAATGGATTGCAAGGTTATTGTACTGGATCACATCTCTATCCTAGTGTCAGCTGGTCAGCATAACGACGAGCGTAAGGCACTGGATGAGATCATGACTAGGCTCAGGGCTATGTCTCAGGACACAGGGGTATGCATCTTCGCAGTCTCCCACCTGAAGCGACCCGAAGGTAAAGGTCATGAAGATGGCGCAGTCACTAGCGTGTCACAACTCAGGGGATCAGCAGCGATTGCTCAACTCTCTGACTTTGTGATTGGTCTGGAGCGTAACGGACAGGCTGAGTGTGAGATCGAACGTAACACTACGCAGATCAGGGTACTTAAGAACAGGTTCAGTGGTATGACAGGACCAGCAGGTCATGTGTTGTACAACTCTGAGACTGGTCGGCTGTCTGAGTATGAACCGCAAGAGAACGAGGCTGATATACTATGAGTAGGCTGCTTGGAGACTACACCTTAAAACTAATGGGACGTACTGAGTTGGTTGATGGTATTCCGTATTGGAGTAAGACTAAAACTACCGAAGCTAGACCCATGGCTTCCCCCTTCTGTAACTGCCACCCGTTTGAGTTACTTACTGACTCCGTAGCTTACGCGCTAGAGACGGGTGACTCTGAGGGGCTGGTGATTACAGGCTTAACACCAAAGGCCAAGAGGGAAAAGCTACTAATGGAGGAGTATAAGCCATGAGTAAGATGGGAGCTTATGTTCTCGAACTTCAAACTAAACAGGAGGACGCTGAGTATGTACACTCAAGAGCGCGCAGTAACGTTGGACATAGAAACAAACCTCGCATGGGATCATATCTGGATGGCAGTAGTACGCTATCGCAGCGGGGAAGTAGTAGTGTGCGAAACGGTAGGCGATCTACACCGAGCACTGGCAGGAGTGGACTGTGTTATTGGGCACAACTTGATAGCATTCGATCTTCCGATACTGAAGAAGGTGTGGGGCTTTGAGTGGAATAGGGATGTTACTGATACTCTTGTTCTCTCTCGGCTGCTGGAGCCTTCTATTGATGGCGGTCATTCCCTTAAGGCCTGCGCACTACGGGCAGGACAATCCCTCAAGGAAGACTTCGACGCAGCAGACTTCGACCTCGGACATATACCCTTGGTCAGAGAACGAATGACAGCATACTGCATTGCAGACTGCCATGCTAACTATGATGTTTACTTAGACTTACTAAAGAAGAAGGAGAGCTTGGGATTCTCGGATGAATCCTATGATTTGGAAGCAGAGGTGAGACGGATCACTACTATCCAAGAGGACAACGGCTTCGAGTTTGACTTCGATGCTGCTTGTACCTTATACAATAGTCACAAGGATCGGATGGATGCAATCACAAACAAACTACAGGAGGTGTTCCCCCCAATCATAGAGGAAAGATACAGTGACAAGACAGGCAAGAGGCTCAAAGACAGAGTTACCATCTTCAACCCCGGATCAAGGCAGCAAGTGGCTGAACGTCTTGAGTCTAAGGGTGCAGTGTGGACGGAACACACGCCAACAGGAAAGCCAAAGGTCGATGAGACGACGCTGGAACAACAGTCCCATGTCCCAGAGGCTCAAGATGTTCTTGAGTATCTCATTATTAGCAAGCGCATCGGCATGTTGCGTTCTTGGTTGGACTCCGTGTCTGATGACGGGCGCATCCACGGACGGGTCAACACCTGCGGTGCAATAACCGGACGTATGAGCCACAGCAAACCTAACATGGCACAGATACCCAGCGGTAGCGAATATCGTGAGCTGTTTATTGTACCTGAAGGTAAGAAGCTGGTAGGAGTTGACGCTTCAGGCTTGGAGCTGCGTATGCTGGCACACTATATGGGTGACCAAGACTACACAGACCTGATACTGAACGGAGACATTCATACATACAATCAGGAGGCGGCAGGTTTGCCGACACGTAACGATGCTAAGACTTTTATATACGCGTTTCTGTACGGCGCTGGCGACGCTAAGATCGGATCGATCGTCGGAGGCGGAGCGAAACAAGGAGCTACTCTTAGACAGAAGTTTCTACAGTCCCTTCCAGCACTTCGACGACTACTCGACCGCGTTGGCATGGCTGCTGCAAGAGGGCACATCAAAGGGCTGGACGGACGACGAGTACATGTACGCTCTGAACACGCTGCTCTTAACACGCTCTTACAATCAGCAGGAGCGATAGTAATGAAGAAGGCATTGGTCATTGCCATAGGTAGGCTGGACGAATACAGCTATCCGTACAAGCTAGTGGCCCAAGTGCACGATGAAATGCAAGTAGAAGTACCGGAGGTATATGCTGATCGGGTCGGCATCATCTTCCGTAATGCCATACGGCAGGCTGGTCGGGAGTTAAATCTCAACTGTCCTACCGAGGGCGACATGCAGATAGGCTCGTCATGGGCCGACACACACTAAACAATCAAAAGGATATTATTATGACTATTAAAGCAGATGCATTCCTAGTTCGCGGCAAGCTTGGCTTCAACGACCTAGTAACTCCCTTCAGCTTCCAAGGTAAGGGTACTCCCAAGTTCAGCTTCACCTTGACTAACCTGAGTCAGCAAGCAGCTGAGCGCATCGAAGAGCGCTTCGGTTCTAAGACTGGCATGGGTACTGACCGCATCAAGTTCGACGAAGAGTATGCAGACAATGGACAGACTACTAAGTTTGCTTCAGCGTTCGCTATCCCCGTCAAGCTGGACGGTGTGCCGATCATCTCTCAGGGTAAGGACGCAGCTGGTAACAACACAGCAGTAGTGCTCGACCCCATCGCCAGCAAGATCGGACGTGGCTCCGAGGTAATCGTCAAGGTGTTCGCTGACAAGAACGACAACCCACGCGCTTCATACGTGGACATCGTTGATCTTGTTACCTTCGACGGCGACGACGCTGAAGAAGATGACTCTGATCTGGACGTACTCTAATGGATAAGCCTACGTTCTGGGGTATCGACGGGGATATAATCGTTTACAGGGTGGGCTTCGCCTCTAACGAGGATAGCTTGGAGGATGCATTGAAGTCTACTGATGCAGCCCTTCAGGCTATCGTCAATGAGTGCGGAGAAGAGGCAGCCATATACTTAACAGGAGGTACAGGTAACTTTAGGTTCGGCGTTGACCCCAACTACAAGCAGAATCGTAGCGGGGCAGACAAGCCTAAGTGGTACAAGGAGATCAGGCAGCACATGGTAGATAAGTACGATGCCATCATGCAGCTGGATCAGGAAGCAGATGACGCGCTAGCCATTGGTGCTTGTCTCTGGGGGCATGGCATTGCTACCTTGGACAAGGATCTGGATGGCTGCCCCGGCTGGCATTACAACTGGGTCAAGGGTACGACATACTACGTGAGTGAGCTGGAAGCAGACCGCTTCTTCTACACACAGATGTTGACCGGCGACGCAACCGATGGCATCCCCGGCCTGTTCAAGATGGTCGGTAAGAAAGCTATGCCCAAGACCAAGGCTCCCTTGCAGGAGATGACTACCCCCGCTGAGATGTATGACCATGTGTATACAGTCTACTGCGATGGGTACGAGGGGGCCGGCATGTGCTTGGATGAGATGCATGAGGTGGTAGATGCATGGCTGCTTCGCATTGGCCGACTACTTTGGATGCGCCGTAAGGTCAACCAGATGTGGGAGCCACCAACCAATGGGTAGGAAAGTAGAACGTACTAGAAACACTGGGCAATGGACCGAGGCTAGGTACTTCGGGTTCATTCGCTCAGCATTACGCTCGGCCTTCATGAAGTGGGGGCCGAAGCATCAAGCCAAACTAAATGCTAAGCAAGGATACAACAGTTATCTATGTGCTGCTTGTGATGAGACCTTTGGATCAAAGGATATAGAGGTGGATCACATCACACCAGCCGGATCACTCAAGACCTACGATGATCTCCCCGCCTTCGTCGAACGTATGTTCTGCGAGGTCGATGGATTTCAGGTACTGTGTAAACCTTGCCATCAGCTAAAGACTAATGAGGAAAGGAAGAAGAAATGAAAGCGGATTGGGAAGCACTATTAATAGCTGTCATGGGCATCACCGTGTTCAGCATACTGATCGTTGGATCATTACAGGTAGCAGGGAGCAGCACACTATGAGCCGCGTAGGAATCATTGGAGATACACACTTACCGTTTGAATTGGAGGGCTACCTTGAGTTCTGTCAAGAGACTTTTGAAGCTTGGGACGTTGATACCATTGTACATATTGGTGACATGTTTGACAATCACAGCCTCAGCTTTCATGATAGTGAGCCTATGCTTCACAATGTTCTGGGCGAGTATGAGTCGGCGTTTGCACGAGCAGCTGATTGGTATCGAGCCTTCCCTGAAGCTACACTTATCGTTGGAAACCATGATCGAATCCCTGCTCGACAGCTTCGCAAGCTAGGCATGGAGCCTTCGATCTTCATGCGTCCCATCGAAGACCTGTTCGGTATGCCCGAGGGCTGGACCGTAGCGGATCAGATCGAGATCGACGGTGTACTCTACCACCATGGTGAGACAGCAGGCGGCGTCAACGGTTTCCGTAAGGATGCCGAGAAGCGTATGCGCTGCACAGTCTCTGGTCACAACCACAGCAACGCAGGTATCTCAGCTACAGCTACCGATCAGGAGTTGGTCTGGGGTATGGGTGTAGGCTGCGGCGTAGACCACAAGCACATGGCGTTTGCCTATGGCAAGCACTTCGCTAACAAGCCTATCATCGCTTGCGGTGTAGTGATTGACAGTGAACCCCACATTGAATACATGAACCTCGGTTCTAAGGTGCGACGATAATGGACTTCTCTATAGCAATGGACAACTTACGCGACCTCGATCCCGATCAGGTTGTAGACGTGCTGGGTATCTCGACAGCTGAGCTGCTGGAATCCCTTGAGGACTACATCGTAGACTGGGCCGAGGACAGGGAGGAGATATGAGTGACGATGCTTGGGCACTCTGTAATATAGGCACAACCGTGTTCGGCTTTACGTTCGGCGTAACTTTGCTAGCTGCTTCACTTGCTACGTCATCGGCTGAGCGTGAGTGCCATGCTTATGGTGAGCTGACAGGATACGAGGTGCGAGTTATCTCAGGATACATGTGTATGATTAATGATCCCGATAAGGGATGGATGAGTTATGAAGAGCGCGTTGGAAGAGGTGTTAAGATATGAGTGTAGTGACAGGTAACTTCGGGGGCCGTGAGGTCTCCGAGAAGGATCGGATAGATGCGACTGATGCACTGGATGCCTTCATCAACTACCTTGATGGGGCAGATGCTGAGGTGGCTATCGTGGCGTACTTGCCAGAGGTAGGACAGGTAGTGGTGGGCAGCAACTTGCTTAGCACTGACAGCACACTAACTGTATTAGACATGGGTAAGTTCCACATGCTCACTGCTCTCTTGGAGGGTGGCGACGACGGGACTCACCTGTTCATGGACATAGGAGATGACGATGACGACTAAGTGTGACAGGAACAAAGCACATGACGAGTACGACAAGCGCATGAATGAGTACATGCGTCCGTCTTCTGATCGTAGCTTACGGTATAACAACGGCAAGCCCGACTACTCACTGATCCCGCTGGCTTCACTGAAGGAAGCAGCAAGGGTACTAGAGTACGGTGCTACTAAGTATGCCATTGACAACTGGAAGAAGCCAACCAACTGGCGTGTGTCTTATGCTTGCTTGATGCGGCATATGGCAGCATGGCAGGATGGTGAAGACCTCGACCCCGAGTCTGGCTACAGCCACTTGGGACATGCTGCATGTAACATCTTGCAGATGCTTCACATGTTAGAGAACCATCCAGAAGAACTAGAGCGATGAGCTGCTATCTATTCGGCCTGTTCTCAGGCTTGGCAGCATTGCTTATTCTATTCGTACTTGCAGTATATAAGGAGACAGGACAATGATGGTAGATACTTGGGCCGTATACCTACTGGCGCTAGCTTTGATCGGCTGCGCCTCGTACATCACCTACCTGCTGAGGGTGGTCAATCAGTATCAAGATGACGTGGCTGTATTAACCACAGTCCTACAGCTGGCTTCCGAGCAGTGGAAGAAAGACAAGGAGGAGGAGAATGAGACGCGTCACTGAGACGGAATGGGAGGATGGCTACGCACAGTGGTACGAATCCAATGGCACTAAGATCCGGATCTTCACCCGCAAGTCTTGGGATGAACTGGAGCTACTAATGAAGAACTGGTATACGGAGAGGGCTGAAGAATACTTCCGCGTCCGTCATCACACTGACCTCGGGAGGATTGAGCTATGACTAGACTATTCTTGTATATAGGTATGGTCCTGCTGTCACTGAAGATCTTCATGGTGTATGAGGCTCAGGCAGAGGCGGGGATGATCCCCTTTGATTCTCCGGTTGGAGAGATAGGTGGGCGGGGGCATTGGTATAGCCTCCGTACTATGAAAGGTGCAGACTACTGGAACGACCCAGCTGTTATGTCCGACATTCGTGAGAACGACGACGGTACATACAGCATCATGGGTGAGGCTCCAGTGTCTGTCTTTCTGGTGTTGCATCCTAGCTGGCACGTAGGCGATGAGCCTTGGCGTAGAGCTATCGACTGGATGAGACAAGCCGAGCAGATGTACCGCAACAGCGGTGTACCTGTTAGGTTCGTCATCGAGGGTATCGAGACATGGGAGGATATGCCAGACACGGTTGAGTCTGCGTACCACGCCATGGACTTCGATAGGTATGCCCAGCATGGGGCTGACCTAGTGATAGGTCTCAAGCCCTACATGGCAGGAGATCCCTACTGTGGGATTGCTGGGGTCCGTGGTCGTAAGTCTGTATCCAGCTGTAGTCCTAAGACACTAGCGCATGAGATAGGCCACAACTTAGGCTTAGGCCATGCTCACAGTGAGGGCTATGCTGGTAAGAAGGGCTACTGCGTGGCTCCCTATGCCAGCGCCGCTGCCTGCACCAAGGGTACACTGATGTCCTATGCAGGCAATGGTCGTATCCCTCTGTTCGCAGCCAATGGCTTCACCTACGATGGCGACCCCATCGGTGACGAGGAGCACACAGCAGCTGAGCACCTTCGCTCTGCCGTGGTCGGTAAGGCTCTAGCTTGGGAGCTTAGCCGCGACCTCGCATCAGATCATAGCACTCCCGAAGAGATCGAGCTGTGCCTCGGAGAAGTTCAGGAGGACTAGGGATCGCAAACCCCGCAAGCAGGACTAGCAGTAGCAACTCATGTATCTCTAGTCCTGCTTCGTTTACCACCTGCCCGACTGCACCTTCAAATACTTCCTTACTTCCACCACCCACTGAGACAGCCGTGTTAGCGTTCTGAGCGACGCTATCGTCACCCTCTGTCTTGGCCTGCCCCACGTTAGCATCTACCTCTAAGCCCTTCTCTGGGCCTCCCAGCAGCATCTCAGCTGCCTTCGGGACCACACTACTGCACGATGTCAGTGACAACGCTAAGAGACTTAGGCAAAGGATCTTTATTAAAGTATGCCTCAAGATATATCCCTCCAAATGTAAGACACACAGTGAACACAGCAGCGACGAAGCCGCTCCATCTCCTGTCTATCCTATCGAACCGATTCATTATAGCCTCAAGTCTGTCTGCTGCATCGGTTCGTACATGTTTCATGTCGGCCTCCAATGTAGCCAGTCTTCTCTCAAGTTCCATCTCTCTATCCTCCGTCACCCCTATCACTCCTTGTGTTGGGACAGGGGCCGGAAGCCCCGTTAGTTAATAATCATCTGGTCCTTCGACTACATCATCTGCCCATATGAGCTGACGTATGCCCGGTATGTTTCTAGCCATAGCGTTTAGCTCGTCTTCGCTGAACTCCTCATCTGACATCAGACGTCTGATGATGAACTCAGCTGGACTAACCGCAGCTGCTGCTGCTGGTGGAATCACTCCCTGTACAATTCCATGTCTCTCAATGCGGTTCAGGTCGACCAAACCACCTGTGACAAAGGATGTACCCTGTCGAGCGAACTCTTCGCCAAAGGTATTCTCGTTCTCGATACCACGGAACAGCTCTTTACGGCCGGGATCGACCACAGAGTTGACAGCCACAAGGAACATAGAGTATCTAACACTGTTCTTAAGCGCCTTACTCATCTCCTTACGACCTGCATCTGTGTTCAGCCCCAGCTCGTGTGCTCTGTGCAGCGGCTGGAATACATCAGTGTGTGCACGAGATGCCATCTTAGCCATATACATCTTCATGCTGTACAAGACCCTACCGTTCTTCATCTGGAGGTACTGAGGTGGTACAGCAGTACGAGACAGTGGTTGGATACGGCCGAGTGAGTAGAACGTAGCTTCAAGTATGGCTGGGTTTCTGGGATCACCAGACTTCAGCCCCTCGTATAACTCGTCTACCTTATCAGCTGGCAGTCCTTCAGCAAACTTACTCTTACCTAGAGCCTCACGGCTGTAGCCTTGCATCTGCTTTAGTGAAGCGTTGATGTTGACCTCTTGGCCTAGTCGGTTGGCGGACTTGACTCCTGCATACTTCATTATCTTATCGCTGACAGTACGCAGCTGCTGGTCTCCCCAGCCTCCGTTACTCTGGCGGAAGAGTTCTCCGAAGTGCTGACCCGAGATGCCAAGGTCTGGTGCTCTAAGGGCGTTCTCGTATCCCTCTACTACAATGTTCTCTCCATTGGTTAGGAACATAGACTTGATAGCCGTAGGCATAGCCTTAATGGCAGACATAAACGAGGTGTTGTATCCTGCCGCAGACAGATCACTCAGCTGTAGCGCGGCGTTCTCAGGCGTACCCAAGAGGGCCGCTGACGTAGCAGTACGCATCATCTGTACCCATGGTCCCATGCCCTGCTTGCCGTTGATGGCGAACAGACGCAGGTTGTTGACCAGACGTTCAGCACCAGCTTCGCCTAGCTTCTCGGTGTAGTCCTTGCCGATCTGTGTGATGACAGACTCAGTGAAGCTGTGTACGCTGTTCAAGTCCTTGGTCCCCACCTTAACACCGTACTGCTTAGCCAACGCTAGAGCATCGGCCGTGTCTTCCCACCTGTTCATGAAGCTGTACACTGGGTTGTTAAGAACATTAGACACCTGCTCTTTACTCATCAGTCCAGTCTCACGCGCCTTGGCTGCACCAGACGGAGCTACTCCCTGACGCTGGCCAATCATAGGCTTACCAGCCCCTTCGTTCTTGAAGGTGATAGGCGCATAGCCTCCCTCAAACTTGATGTTAGGGAAGACTTCTTGCAGACTGGCAGACATATCATCGAGCTCTGTACGCATCTGAGCGAATGCCTCGGCAGCCTTGGGGTCAGTCTTAGCTAACTCCTTACCTGCCCAGTCGAGCATAGCCCTCCGTCCACCCTCAGACTTAATGATAGGCATCCCGTCTTTACCCACAGCACCTACGTCTGCGAACCGCTTAGCAGCGATTGGGTTGGCCTCGAATGCCTTGGATAGATTGTCGATGGACTCGTGCGGTAGACGTCCTTCTACGTGTAGCTGCTGCTTAGCGATAGTCGCCTCGGCATCTGCCGCTACTAGCTGACGCGCTTCCTGTCCACCTACTTCAGTCTTGACGTTGGTGTAGAGATCATCCCGCCAGTGGCGCATGTGGGCTGATAGGCGGGACTCCTGATCAAAGCCTTTGTTTGTCAGTGAGCCGTCGGCATTACGCAGAGACTTCTCAGCCTGTAGCGTCTCTTCTATAGCCTTACCGCCCTTCATAAGCACCCCGCCAGCACCGCCAGCAGCTGCACCTATGCCTACCATAAGTGGGTCGATGTCAGAGACGCGCTCACTTAAGCTACCCTCTCCCTCACCTACTTCCCTTACGGCCATCTCAGCAGCACCAATACCACCCTGTACTCCTACGTTCCCAAGGCGTGTAGCCATGTTACCGGGAGCCATAGACAGCTTAGCAGCACCGGGTAGTGCACCCGCTAGGT
>Ga0070754_10003911_pt1 | contig 10373 bp, 23 predicted proteins | sample VirMetDEL_Sep_01_FD_75181 | JGI IMG/M metagenome (GOLD analysis project Ga0070754, IMG submission 75181) | Aqueous microbial communities from the Delaware River and Bay under freshwater to marine salinity gradient to study organic matter... | ecosystem: Environmental > Aquatic > Marine >... | reverse complement strand
TGCATCAATTACAAAACCTTTACTTTGCTTTAACTGGTGAAGAATTAACAATCAAATAAAAAAAAATAAAAAAAATGGAAATTAAAAAAACAATAAAATATGATAATACAGTTAGCAAAAAATTAAAAGAAATTAAGCTGCAAACAAGTATTAAACAGGGCAAATCAATTACCGAAGAGCAATTAATTTTATCATATATTGAAGCAGGTATAAAAAAAGATTTAAAAAAACTTTAATAAAAATTTGGTAGTTCCATTTTTAGTTGTACTTTTACACTATCTTAAATAATTAAAAACAACTAAAACAAAACAAAATGGAAAACTTTAAAAACAGATTTGAAACTTTAAAAGCTAAAGCGTTAACTAATTGGTTCACAAAAGAATTAATTAACAAAGATATGCAGCCAAATGAAATTATTGCAACTGTAATTTCTGAAACAAGAAATAACAAAACTGAGTTAGGCTTAGGGATGGAATTCTTTAAACTGTTAAATGATTGGACCTTTTCTTTTACTGAAATTATGCCAACGCCTAAAGATACTATTGATAAATTAAATAACGACTTAAAATAAAAAAAAACTAAAAAAACTTTAATAAAAATTTGGTAGTTCGATATTTATTATTACTTTTACACTATCTTAAATAATTAATAACAATTTAAAACTTTAAAAAATGTATAAATTTAAAAACTTAACAGAAATTTTCACAAAATTAGAAGAGGGCTTTTGCCAAGATTTAAGCTATAAAGCAGAGATGCTTCACTCAGAATTATTTACCGAAATAATAAAGGACTTTATAAAGTTTCATAAAGTAACTATTGTTGAATTTAATTTAGTTGCAAAAGATTTCAAAGCCTTAGACCTAGTTTATTCAGATTATATTTAAAAAACAATTAAAGCAGGGGTTTAAAAGCCCCTGCAATATTAACTTAATAAAATAAAAAAAATGAAAAAAGAAAAACACCACTTTAGGAAAGTATTTAAAAGCGACCATTTAGGAATCGCAGACATTGAAGAAATGGCTGAGCAGGGTAAAAGCTTAGTAATGGAAATTAAGCAAGTTAAACAAGAAATTGGAGTTAAGGTTGCTGGTCGTAAAATTGATGCAAATATAGCTTATTTCACAGACCCTACAATTAAACCCCTAGTTTTAAACGCAACCAATTCAAAGCAGGTTAAAAAGTTTGCAGGCGGAAGCCCTTTTGTTGAGGACTGGAACAATATAGTTATTGAGGTTTTTGCTGATTTAAGCGTGCAAATGAAAGGCGAAACAGTTGGTGGCGTAAGAATTAAACCAATACAGCCAAGAATTAACAAACCACAATTAACACCAGCGCACAAAAAATGGGGAGCAGCTAGGGAAGCCGTTGAAACTGGCGGCGCAACTTTAGAAAGTATTCGCAAAGGCTGGGATATAACAGCTGAAAACTAGGCTTTGTTATGTGGTTAGATGTTGAGCAAAACACCGACGAATGGTTTGATTTAAGGCTTAAAAAGGCAACTTCCTCAAAATTTGCTGTAATAATGGCCCACGAGGGAAAACCATTTGGCGAGCCTGCTTTAAGGTATGCCGAACAGGTTGCTCTAGAAATAGTAACTGGGTACAAAGAGGACGGCGAAAGTTATAAAAGCAAAGATATGGAAAACGGCCATATATGGGAGCCTGTTGCAATAGAGGCTTATGAAACTGAAACTTTTTTAGCAGTTACAAAAGGCGGTTTTAATATTAGCAGCTGTGAAAGGTTTGGTGACAGCCCAGACGGCAACGTTGGCGAAAACGGTTGTGTTGAGGTTAAAAGTGTAATTAGAACAACCCAAATGAAAAGGCTTAAAAAAGGCGGCATAGATAGCTCTTATAAATGGCAAATTTGCGGTCATATATGGTTAGGGAATAAACAATGGTGCGATTTTATAAGCTTTTGCCCTACTATGCCAGAAAATAAAAAATTATTTATTTACAGGGTGCAAAGGGACGAAGATATGATAAAAGGCTTGAAACACGGCTTAACCTTTGGTGGGAAGAAGTTAAAAAAAATATTGAAATACTTAAAAATTAAAAAAATGCAAATTCAAAACCAATACCAACAAACAATTTATTATTTATTTACTTTAGATAATTTTAGCTTAAAAGACGTAATTAACGACTCTATGTTTTTCAAGTTTCAAACAAGGTTATCGGAAATAGAAAAAGACTTAGGGTATCCAATAGCAACCCGAACTAGAAAATCATTTATTAACAAGTTTGGCAGGAAGTCAACTTACAACCTTTATAATGCAATTAACAAAGCTTTATTAATAGATTTAATAGAATTATACTAATGAAAAAAGAAAACACCTTAAAACGACTTAAAATGCTTTTTGAAGCTTCTGAGTTAACACAAAAGCAGCTAGCAAATAAAACAGGAATAACACCTGTATATTTAAACGGAATATTAGCTGGGAGGTATAACTTAACTAGCCAAATGTTCCAACGGCTTGAATACCATTTAAAAAACTAATGGAATACAGTTTAAAAATACTAGAGGCAGAACTTGAAAAAACAGAAGCCGAAAAAAACAGGCTTGAAAAAATATTTGAGCAGTTCAAAACCCTAGACAGAAACAGCATTAAAGCAAAAAAAAGGATAGCGAAAAGGTCAATAGATTTAAGGGCCGCAATCCACTTTATTAACAGTAATATATTAATCAATAAAAACAACTAAAAAAATGTCAGTAAACAAAGTAATTTTAATTGGAAACTTAGGGAAAGACCCTGAAATTTTTACCAGCCAAAACGGAAACAAAATTTTACATTTTCCACTAGCAACTTCGGAAACTTATAAAGACAAACAAGGTAATAAAACAGAATCTGTAGAATGGCATAATATAAAGGCATTTGGTAAGCTTGCTGAGGTGCTTTATGCACACGCTAAAAAAGGCGACAAACTTTATATTGATGGAAGTATAAAAACAAACAAATGGGAAGATAAAGATGGAACAAAAAAATTTAATACTGAAATAATTATTTCGCAGTTTCAATTTTTAAGCCCAGTAAATAGAACAGAACCAGTAGAGGAACAAAATTTTAACAACTTTAACAACTAAGCTATGAACCCAGAACAAGACTTATTCGGGCTTGAGGACTTCCTGCAAAAGGATAACAGCCCCGAAGATAATACACAAATAACAACAACGATTCTTTATTACAGCGAGGACGAATTAAAAGAGTTTAAAAAGCTGGCTAAGGCTGCAATAAAAAAGCAGCTAGGCGAAAATTTTAAAGACGGAAATATTAGTGATTTAATTTTAAACCTTTTAAGAAATGAAAGTAAAAACAATTAAGCAAGGTAAAATTTTAACTGATGCACAGGTTGAAAAGTTAAAAGGAAAGTTTCTTAACGACTCGCACTGGCAAACATTAATTGACTACGATTGCGATGGATACGATAATTACGGAAATTTGCTTTTTAGGTTCAGAAAAAATGTTTTAGATTATGACACCTTAAAACTTGGTTACGAAAGTTTCAAAAAAAGCATAGAATTAACTGAGGGCCGTGGTATGACAAGCGGAAGCAGCCATAAAAGAATTAGAAAAGATGGTAGCGTTTCAAATATAACAGTTGGAAACAAAGTTTGGAGCGGAAACGTTGGCTATATGGACGTTAATGCGATGGTGAAATATTGCAGGTTAACAGCTTTTGGGCGTAAACATTTTGACGATTTTAAAGCCGGAGTTCCATTTGTTGAAATGGTTACCAAGTTTTATAAAGAATTATGTCCTAAGCATTACGAAAAACAGCAAGCTCTAGCAGATAGTACGAATAGGAATTACGTTATTGGAGATACTTGTTTTACTACCATAACAGTAAATAAAACATTTAGGACAGCGGTACACCAAGACAGCGGCGATTTTAGGGATGGTTTTGGGAACTTAATTATTTACAACGACAAAAGCTATGACGGCGGCTATTTTGTGCTCCCACAATACGGCATCGCGGTTGATTGCCAAAACACAGATATATTATTTGCCGATGTTCATAAATGGCACGGTAACACAGAAATAAAAACTAGAGCAGGGTTTGAGGAAGCTTTAAGAATTAGCTTTGTTTTATATTACCGTGAAAATATGTTTAAATGCAAACAACCCAGCCAGCAACTAGCGGACATTAAAAAAGAAAAAAACGGATTTTATACACTTTAAAAAATAAAAAAATGCTAAAATTAATAAACGTAAATAAAGACGATGTAAGGGTTTTTAATAACATAGCAATAGAAATAGCTAGCAAATGTAATAGGACTTGTTATTTTTGCCCAAACGGATGCAATACGCAAGAAGATGTCTATATGAATATGCAGTTAATTGAAAATTGTTTGCACCAGTTGGCAGAAATAAAATACAGGGGTCGGATTGAATGGTATATTTACAACGAGCCAACTAGGGATAAAAGGCTTTTGCAAATTGTTAAGCTTGCTAAAAAATTAATTCCTGGAGCCTGCCAAATGATTAATACTAATGGAGATTACTTTAAAACTTATGAGGATATAAAAAAGCTTTATGACGCCGGAATTAACCAGATGCAAATAAATGTATATAGCAGCAACGACGGCTCAACAGATATTGAAAAGTTCAATAAAGGGGTTGAGTTTGCTAAGTTAAGGGAAATAAAATTAAACCAATTTTTAGACAAATTCAATATTGATAGGGGGTTAAGCTTATATCAAAACATAGGCCCAAGAAAAAAGGCTGGGCTAGTTGTTAAAAAGTACGGTATAAGCCGAACAATTAAGGATAGTGAAGTACAAGGTTCAAACGGCTTTACAAATAGGAGCGGTAATGTTGAGGAATTCAGGGACGCATTATTTGAACCAATAAAAAAGCATTGCACTAGGCCGTTTAGGTTTTTAAATATAAATTATAAAGGCGATGTAATACTTTGTTGTAACGATTACCACGGTAAAACAAATTTTGGAAACATTAAAGAAAAAACATTGCTAGAAATTTGGAACGATGCTGCTTTTAATATTTACAGGCTAAAACTACAAAATAAAGATAGAGCTTGTTTTTTGTGTGATAAGTGCGATTTTAACGGCGGTTATTACCCTCATATGATAGATAATGTAACTTTTGGAATTGAGCAGGATAAAAAGATTTTAAATACAGATTTAACAACAATAGAAAAAATAAAAAATTATGAATTATAAAATAGCGATACCAACTTATAAAAGGGCTGAAACTTTAAAACAAAAAACCCTTAAAATGTTAGAAAACGAAAATATAAATAAAGACAATATTTATATATTTTTTGCCAACCAAAAAGAATTAGATTCTTATAATTTAAAAGGGTATAAAAATTTAATAGTTGGAGTCCTAGGCTTAACAAACCAAAGGAATTTTATTGTGAATTATTTTGATGAGGGCGAAAAAATACTTTGGTTAGATGATGATTTATCAGAAATTAAAGGCGTTGAAAAGGACCCTGAGAAAGCTGGCAAAGCATTTGATAATAAATTTAAAGAGGCAACAGTTGCCGAAGCTGCTGAGGCTGGTTTCCAAAAGTTAGAAGAAAATAATTGTAGCCTTTTTGGAATTTACCCAGTAAATAATAAAGGCTTTATGACTATTGGAAATGTCAGCACAGATTTAAAATATATCATAGGTTGTTTTTATGGAACAATAAACAAAAAAGAACTTTTTACTTTTGACGTAGACGAGTCTAATGGCGGCGCAAAAGAAGACTTCTTGAGGACATTAATGGTTTATGAAAAGGAGGGTAAAGTTATAAGGTTAAATTATTTCACACCGATTACAAATTATTACTCTGAGGCAGGTGGCCTGCAAAGTATAGGGGATGAATTTGGCGAAAGAAAAAAGAGAGATTTTATAAGTATGAAATATATATGTGAAAGGTTTAAAAATATGGCTTTTGAAAATATTAAAAATGATTACCCAGAAATAAAATTAAAAGATAAAAGGGGCGATATTAATCAACAAAGTTTATTTTAATAATAAAAAAATAATATATTTGTTTTTTACTTTAAAAATTAGACGGCCCATTGCAGGGGCTTAAAATTATAAATATTAATAGCCTTTGGGGGGCGTTGCTGCAATCAACAAACCTCAAAGGCTTTTATTTTAACTTAAAAAAGATGAAAAAAAATAAATTGGGTTTTACTTGGTGGGCCAAAGACTGGGCAAGTTCAGAGGCAGTTTTTGAGCTTACACTTGCTGAGCGTGGTTTGTATAGGGAATTGATTGATTTGGCTATGCTTAACGACAACAAAGTTCAGTTAAAAATAAATTCCTTTGCTAGGAAATTTAATTCAAACGCTGGCGACGTTGCTACAATTATAAAAGTTTTGCAAAATTTAAAGCTTTTAGAAATTAAAGATAACGAAATATTTATACCAAGTTGCGAGCCACGATTAAACCTTTGTAGGGGTGGGGCAAAAGGTGGTAAGGTAACACAGCAATCAAAGCCAACTAGCAAGCCTATTGATAAGCCTATTGACAAGCCTATTGCTAAGCCTATTTCTAAGCCAGTACAACCAAAGCAACCAGCTTTTAAAAAGAATTTAGTTATGGAAAGCCTAGTTCCTTTTTGGAACAACCCACAATTCCAAGAGGTTTGGATTGATTTTGAAAAGGTAAGGGCCAAAAAGAAAGCAGCAACCAGCGAAAGGGCTTATAAAAAGTTGGCTAAAAGTTTAATTGAGTTTTGTAATGGCAGTTTAGACGATGCCATTAAGGTTGTTTCAAATAGTGCTGATAGCGGCTGGTCTGACTTGTACGCTTTAAAAGAAAACAGGGCCACAAAACAAACTAAACAAAGCAACTTTAATAAAAATATAGAGGCAAACAAAACAAGAAGTTGGAACCAAAATTAAAAAACAATGCACAATCTAGAACTTAACAACCAAAACAAAAACAGGCTAATGGATAATAAAACGACACCAGTTAGCTTATTAGATAGGATTGATGGCTTTAGTGCTTTATTAGGGTTAGAGCCCTTAGAAGAGGCCCAAGTGCTTGCAATAGCTAATTTTATTTACTTTGAATTTAAAACTTTAACAGTTGATGAAATTACTGATGCCGTTTACAAAGCAAACTCTGGAAAGCTTGATGGCGATTGCACAGCATACGGCAAAATAGATATCGCTTATTTTGGCCGGATATTACCAGCCTATAAAAAATACAAAGCTAAAAAGGTTTTGGAAGAGCGTGCTAAACTAAAACCAATACAAGACGAGGGCAAACTTTTAACAGTTGACGAAAAGGCATTAAAAGAAACAGAGGAAAAAAGCTGCTTTGACTGGGTTAATGAAATTTATAAAAAAGATAATAAGCTTCCATTAATTGCAAATTGGAACGCCTGTTTTAATTATATGGAAAGAGCTGGGCTTGTGGATATGGATAACGACGAGAAAGAAATGTTTATGGAAATTGAAATAAATAGCATTAAGCAGCAAATAAATGACCGTAGAGCAAAGCGTTTAGCTTATGGCGACCTATCTGAGCTTCTTAATTACCCAGTAAGGTTGAAACATCATTGCAGAAAACAAATAGTTCAAAAATATTTTTTACACCAGCAAGGCCAGTAAAAACAAGGCTTATTGAAAAAAAATAAAAAAAAGTTTAATAAAAATTTTGTAGTTCCATTTTTAGGTTTTACTTTTACACTATCTTAAAACAATTAATAACAACTTAAAAATTAAAAAAATGACACAGGTAACAGCAAACAACGTTCAAAATTTAGTTAACTCAGTATTTATTAGGTTGAATTTAAAAGGCGACTGGTTCGTTTTAACAGATGTTAACGGCGCAACTTTTAACAGCTTAGACGAAGCTATTGATTTTGTAAGAGCTAACAACCTTTTAAGTGGCAACCAAATTGAATTATCACATTTTAATCAAGCTATGTTAGGAAACGCCCAATGGGATAACCTTTAATAAATAATTTAAAAACTTAAAAACTTAATAAGATGATACAATTTAAAGATTTAAAATTTAAAAAACACAGCGTAGTTCCAAACGCTGTTCAAGCAACCTTAGAACTAAAAGACGGAAGCTGGGTTTCAATAGTCGGTGGGCCTGCTGGCTGTGGTTTATATGGCAACGGAAAAACTAGTTTTGAAATGATGTCAAGCAGGACAAACCAAAAAGGCGAGGTTCGTGGCTGGTTAAGTATTAAGCAAATAAACGACCATTTAAGATACATACAGAAAAACCCTTTAAAAACTAAATAAATATGAGCGACACTGAAATAATGCTAGACCAAATAGACCAGATTATAAGCTGGTATGACGAAAACAGCTCAACAGCACCAGTTGAAAGGCTACTAGATGCCCAAGATAAATTATCAACACTTAGCTGGAATTTAGCAGAATTAAGCAGCCAAACCAAAACAGATTATACTTATAAATATTTTATTAGAAAAATACAGGTAAACAAATCGGCTTAAGCCTTAGTTAAAAACCAAATTGAAAAGTCTTGGAACAAAGCAATAAGCAGGTCGGAAATAGAAAATGAGGAGCACCTAAGAAACGAAGTTACTTCTGAGGGGGCTGCCTATGCTGCCGAACTAAAATTAAAACAGGTAAACAAAATTTTACAAGTTATGCAGCAAAGAATTAGTTTTAGCAAAAAACTTTATGAAATGAACCAATTTATATTAAAATCAGAAATGTAATAATAATTAAAAACAAAAAAAATGGAAGTAAACAACAATTTATTAAAAAACCGCTCAAACTACATTTACGAAACAATTAAGCCGGCATTATTGCACCAGTATAAAAGGCCAATAAAAGAGCAGGAAACAAAAAACAAAATAAAAGATATCCTTTTAGAATTTGACAATGAAAATTACGAAACAGGTAAGGCAGTTGGCAGGGTTCAGGCTCAAGAAAGTATGCAGTCATATTTTAAAATAATGATAGAAAGCTTAACACGCTGGCAAAGGTTTGTTTTATTATTAACTGGTAAATTATATTAATATGCCTAAAATTTGCCAAGAGGACGGCTGTTCTTACAATGTATTTGGGAAAGGGTTTTGTAAGTATCACCAATATAAAAGGGCAGATAAAAAGCTTAAAACAAGCAAAAAACCAAAAAGGTTGAAACTAATTAGCAAGAAAATGGAAGTTAAGCTTGCTGAATATAGGTTAAAAAGGGATAGTTATATGCTTAAAAACCCTTTTTGTGAGTTTACTGGCTGCAATAAATTATCTAATGACTTGCACCATAAAGCAGGGAGAGGCCCAAACCTAAGCAATACTGAAACATTTATGGCAGTTTGTAGGCGGCATCATAACTGGATACACGACAACCCAAAAGAAGCTAGGAATTTAAAATATTTAATTTAATTATAAAGCAAAATGACAAAAAAACAAATAGCACCAAAAGCAAAAGGAATAATGAGCGACAAAGATGCTCGCCAAATGTTTTTAATAATGGCCTTAGCAAAAGCACTAGACGACCAGCTTTTAAGGATTGAAAGTAATGATTTAAGGCAAATGAACAAAGTAATATTTAAACAGTTAAAGCTAAACAGTAAAAAGTTATATAACAGCTTAGACAAAACAATAGGGTTGAACGCCGAAACAGTTGAAGAAATGACTGACGTAATTCACGAAACTATTTCTATAATTGAAAAACAAATTGAAATTACAGAATGATTCTTTTTGTATTAGCACCCTTGGCCGTTTCATTAAGTTTTGCGGCCATAGGTGTATTAGTTTTAAATTATTATAAAAAAAAATGGGACTCTGAAAGCCCTGCAAATAAAGAGTTTTGAAAAATAATTTAAAAAAACTTCAATAAAAATTTTGTAGTTCGATATTTAGTTGTAACTTTACATTATCTTAAACAATTATAAACAACTAAAACAAAAAATTATGAAATTTGAAGCAGGAAAAAAATACGGTAACGATTTAACGGTTGAAGTATTAAGCAGAACAGAAAAAACAATTACAATCAAATCAACATTTGGAACTCAAAGGGTAAAAGTAAGAAAGTATAATGACCAAGGGGTTGAGGCTATAATGTTCAAAGCGTGGTATATTTTATCAACTGAACTTTATGATTTTGAAACAGCCAGAGAAATTTCAATGTACAACGCATACCATAGGTAAAAAAAAAGGGGGCTTAAAAACCCCTTTTAATTTAAAATTTAAAACTTAAAAAAATGAAAATTAAGAAATTACAATTTGCTTGCTACTTAATAAATATAAATGAAAACCAATATTGCGTAGAAAGAAAGGATGGCATCTGGTATCTTTATAATGATTTAACAAATAGTTTATTTAGAACAACTAAAACTTTAAAGGCCGCAAAGCAAGTAATAATAGATATAAAAAAAAAAAAATAAAAAAAAATTCAATAAAAATTTGGTAGTCTAATA
>Ga0070754_10003909_pt1 | contig 10375 bp, 19 predicted proteins | sample VirMetDEL_Sep_01_FD_75181 | JGI IMG/M metagenome (GOLD analysis project Ga0070754, IMG submission 75181) | Aqueous microbial communities from the Delaware River and Bay under freshwater to marine salinity gradient to study organic matter... | ecosystem: Environmental > Aquatic > Marine >... | reverse complement strand
TGCTTCCAATAGGGGACTCTTCCCAAATTTTATTGCTCATAAAAATTAATTTTATAGCTATTAGTTACTTTTCTCATTACTTCTATTATATCTATTGCATCATCTAACGCATTGTGTGTTACTATATTATTCAACGCAACTCTATCTTTACAAGTTCCTAAATCTGGAAGTTTTTCATCATTTTTCCAATCTGTTAGTAGTGGAGTAGGGTCTAATATTCTTTGACGGATCCGTATAAACCTATTCCACTGCGGCAATTTTTCTAAAAATACTTTATCAAATGTTCCAAAATTCTTGCCAGCACACGTTATATCTATTAGCAGATTATCGCCAAATTTAATTCCATTATTAAATAGGAAGTTAGAAATATAATTAGATACAACACCTTCTCTTATAAAGATATCCTCACCTAGTTTAGTGACTCCACCTACCTCATCTTTTTCACTGTTTGAATAGAAGTTTTTAATTTTACTAATTAACTCCTTATTCAAATCCAAGGCAAAAGGACTTCCGGATATACGCTCTCTTGGTATAATAATATGAGATTTAGGTATCTCCTCTATTGGTAATACATTATTTGTGTCTTCAATGGCTAAACCAATTGAAAGTATCTGGTCTTCTTCCCGATTTAATCCTGTTGTTTCAATATCAATACTAACGTACTTCATTTTAATGTGATTCTTCGTTTAATAATATTTGTAATAGACTTTTATTGACAGCCTGTTTAAGTTCCTCAAAAAAATTGGGATTATCTAAAAGTAAAGGTAATAAATTATCTTGTCCTTGACAAATAGATTCTCCTTTATATTTTAACCAAGAACCTGCTTTTTCAATTACTCCTAACCTTATTGCTGTGGAAGCAATATCAGCCTCTTCTATAAAACCTTTTCCATAAGTGAACTCAATTTGTATTGTTCTATCAGCAGATCCTACCTTATTTTTAGTAACTTTAAAAGTTATCATCCTACCTGTCACGGTATCATAAAGCTCCATTTCATTCTTATCTTTTGCTTTCTTTTTTGTTGATCTAGAAAGTTCAACAGTCATTGATGAATTGTGGTGTAAAGAGTTTCCCCCAGGTATAACTTTATCTGGCGAATAAGGATTTTTCTTATTCATATTATCCCTCACTTGAGATAAAAACATTAAGGTTGTATCATGTTGATTAGCAAGACCTATCATAATAGGTATTTGTGATGAAAATACAATAGCTCTGTTAGCCATTGTTTTATCTCCTGCCTCTTTAGCTAATTGTTCTTCCGAAGCAGAGTTATTAATCGAATCAAAAATAACCACATCATAGTTGGCTATTTCTCTTCTTATTATATTACATGCTTGTTCAGTACTCTCTGGTATTGCATGAGAAAACTTATAAGGATCAACTCCTAAATCTATTAAGTAATCTGTCGTTAAAGTTGCCTCTGTATCTATGTATAATATTTTTTCGCCTATTAAATCTGCCATTTGTATGCTCCAACTACTTTTTCCAGCACTTGGTTCTCCTGCTATTAATATCATCCTTCCTTTTGGTATTCCTCCATCGGTTAAATAATCGAAAGAAGGTCTTTTCGTTTTTACTTTTTCAACTATTCTAGGATATTTCCCTAAATTTACTATACCGCCTTTTTCATATAATTTATTAAATGAATTTAATGCATTGTCTATCTCTTTACTATTTTTTTTATTTGACATATGTTTAATTTTGTTTTATTTTTCGATGTGATTAATTCTTGCTGCGATTGCATGTAAAACTTGATATGAAGAACTTACTATTACATTAACCTTTTCTTTTTGCCTCCTAGCATCAGAACAAAGATTATCGGCTTCTTTATTGTCAACCCTTGCTCTGTTAGAAGCAGCCCCTTGTGTATATTTTTTATCAGTTGTGGGGTCTATCTCTGCCCTATACTTTTCCTCTGATGCGGCATACTCTCTCTTCCTATTATAATCTGCAGCATCGTAGGCAGCTATTTTTTCAGAAATAAAATCGGAAAGATAAAAAAGACACAATGATAATCTCTCCCTTATATCAATAAGTTCCTTAGTGTCAAATGTTAATCTGTACTTTTCGTATTCTTCTATTATACTAATAAGTTCTAATAATTTGTGTTTTGTTTCTTTACTCATATATTTAGGTTTCCATGAAATATTTTATCTTATTTATATAGTAGTCTTTTGTCATTATTTGTATAGGAGTTTTATTCTTTAATTCTTTTAATTTATTTGCCTTATCATTGCCTATATAATCAGTATAGTCTTTAATATGTTGAGATACACCAAATTCAGTAAGGAATATTAAATTATCCCAAGTATTAGAATCTTTAGCACTTAATATTACATTATCTAATTCTAATTCTAAATGTTTACATCTCCGACTAATATAATGTGAAACTTCCATGTCTTTTTCATGATACCATTTTTTCTTTAATGGACAAAATATTTCTCCTTTACCATTTCTTTCTGAATTTTGCAGAAGATACTTACGTAAGTAATAGTTTGCAATCTTTCTTAATTGGGAAGTTGTATATTCTTCTAAATCTCCAATCTTTTTAAAATTTATTTGTTTGACCATCTAAAAAAAGTTATGATAAGGTTCAACAATAATATCTTGTTTTTCTGCCCAATTTATAAATTTAACATCTGTTGATAAACATGGGTTATATGCAAACTTTACTTTAGGGTAAGGTTTCAATTTTTCACTTAACATCCTCTTACTTATTCTTAAAGTCCTTTTTGAAGGGTGAAAGTGTACCGAATGTACCCCATCAAATTGTCCAATTGCTGTTATCACACTATCAATTGGCGATGTTTTATTCCAACGGTTGTATATAACACTAGCAAATAAAAACATTTCGTTATCGTCACATATACCGCACTCAGCATTAAGAATAGATGCAAAGTTTGTTACATCTTCGTTTCTGTATTTTACATTTTTATATTTCAATTTTGGGTTTTCTATTTTTAGAATACTTAATATGATTAGCGAAAGTACTAAATAATATTTAGATGTTTTCATTTATTCAAAATAAATTTTAAAGTTTGTTTATAATCCCCATTGAAATTTAGCATCGCTAATACATCTATTGGTAAATAACTTTTGCCAGGATCAAATTCAGTAGAAGTACTAAAACAAGTAAATACCTTTGTTTCTAAATCATACAGTGCGGAAGAAGATGCACTTGTTTGCCCCGGTCTTTTTAATCTCGCCGAATTTTCATTTCTGCTAACTTCTTCCCATCCATTATCTTTTAACACTTGAAGACTACATTTTGTTTTATTATAATTATTAAAAATATTGTCGTTTTTATCATCTATAATATCCCTATTATAATCTACAACCGGGATTATATAACTATTAAAACTCCTAGCTACCTCAAGTAAATGATTAGTCTCTGCCTCGCTTAATTGTTTAAAAGGTATATCATGGACAACTTTATATCCAGCAGTAGGAGGTATTGCAATATAACCGCCATTCGCACGAGTTTCGATTAAAACTCTAACCTTATCATTAATAGACGTTTTTAATGCCTTAGAAAAATCATTTGGGTATTTAAGCATAGACTTTAACAAGGTATCCTTTTTTTCGTCATCTGTTGTTTCCCTATTGGCTAATTTTTTATTTTGTAAATTAGTAATCTCAGTTTTGAATATTAAATGATATCCGTTATTTTTTGTCTTGTGTACCCGACATTTTTTTAATACACTACTATTAGCAGATTTTTTAAAATCTTCCCATAATGTTCCTGATGTATCATATTTTAAATCAAAATCAATAGCCAATAAATTTGTTTTGCCACCCATTAATAAACCAATAGATTCTACATCTTCAGTAAATAATTGATTTACCTGTTTTTCAAAAATAGGTTTATCCCAACCCCATGAATAAATCATAGGTGTTTTATCAGATTTTAATGGGATAACTTGGTATCCATTTTTTATATATTGTGTAGCTATTTTATTTATACTCATGCTTTATTATTTGTCATAATATTAAAATATTTTATTATACGATAGGATGCAACATTAAATATAAATAATGGCTAAAACATACCTAAAAGCTGAATTTACACGAGTCTTTGCTAGTTACTCGTTTGTATGCGGTACTATTAACCCTTATTTCCGCCGCTACTCGTATTTGGAGTTATAAGGCATTTAATGTATATCAAAATAAGCAATAATGCCCTTACCTTGCTTATTAGGGTATACATTCCATTGCTCATATTATTGAATATTTAATTCGCTAACTTTGTTTATTTCTGATTCTGTAGGTATTCTATAATAATTTGTACCCATTCATCCTGCCCTCTTTCATACCCTTCTCTTTACTACTTTAAATTTACTAAATGTTTTATTCATAATTTATTTTTAACAAAACTGTGTGGATTGTGAGACTCTTAATCCATCAATCTCAATATCATAATAGTTTTCTAAATTTGACAACCAATGGTCATGATTTTTAAAATATTCCTTATCTACAACTAACCCATCTAGTTGACACCAAGAAAATGCCATGTCTAAAAACTCTTTAGGATTTTCTTCTTTTCCATACTCATCAACTACTCTACCGTTTAGGACAAATTCAATAAGTTCTTCTTTAGTAGAGTAATATTTATTCTTATGAAAATTCCAACAAAATTTCCATCCGGAACTACGCTTACCTAGATGGATACTGCAGTCTTTAGTAAATTCATCCCATACATTAATCCGATCATTAGTATTAGAATCAACTAAAGATTTAAAATCACTAATAACAGAATAAGAGGATGTATCTATTGATGCTATTCGATTCTGTAATTTTTTCTTTCTTTTTTTTATTTCTGATTCTGTAGGTATTCTATAATAATTTGTACCCATATTTAATTATGTTGTTTAGTTTTTGTATTACGATTATCTTTATACTCTATGTATATTTCTTCTAACAATTCCTTCCCTATGTTATATATGCCATAAAATATACTACCCCATATTACAAATAATAATAATGTTAAGATTACTGTTACTAATATTGTCATACTTTTATCTATTTAAAAAATTTGTAAGTTGTTGTTTTAAATCATCCTGCCCTCTTTCATATCCTTCTTTTTCACTAAATGCACATTGATATGAAATCCATAAAAATAACTTACGCTTGCTCTCATCTTCAATCCCTAGTTGTTTTATTAAATCGGCATCTGTATATATGCCATATTGGTTTAGTTCATCTTTTATAAATTTAATTTTTTCACTATTCATTAGTATAATTTTTGTAGATGCCCCCGAAGAGGCATCGTTTGAAATAATTCTTTGTTTCTACTAATTAGACAAACAATTTATTGTATAGAGTAATTGTTCGCTTTGCTCTAATTCAAAATCTTTTTGAACATAATCTGAACCAACCCAAATTCTAATTGTTTCTACTTGTTTGGTTCTAAAAAACTCTAATTCTTTTTTGTTACCAAACCCATTCCCAAAAACTTGGGTATAGTGTGAATCACAATTAAACTTACCGCTATTGGTCAATTTGACTCTAGTACCATCCCGGAATAAGACATTCATTACAGCATCATCCTCAATACAACCCCCTGCTCCTACGGCTAAGATACTAAATATTATAGAACTTTTATTACCTCTCGCAATATAAATACCAAATCCAGTTTCGCCACCATCATCCGATACTATTAATGTTTTATTTGCACCAACTGTTTCTTTCCCAGTTACTTTATCTACATCAGTTACAATTAACTGACTACAATCAAAACTATCAATATCTGATTGCGCAAATGTATATAAAGATATCATTGTAAAGGTTAAAATTGAAAGTATTAAGATAATTTTTTTCATTGTTATTAAGTTTTTAAGTTATGAAATATTCTAATTTAAAGTTTTATTTATACTAAAATGGGAGTTTATCGTCTACTATTTTGATTTTTGCGCTTCCACAATCAATACAGAATTTAGACTCAACTTGTATGCAATTACAGTTTTCACATTGTGTTATCTTCATATAATATTTTATTGTCATGTTATTAGTTTACTTTTTTATTTTTTTGTAAACCTCATTGTTGACTAACACTGCCAAGGCTGTATGTAGTTTGGATTGGGGAAATCTCCCATTTTGTTAAGCACACCTACAGGGTTTTCAAGTGCCACCGCCCCACATACGCTTGTAGCTTCATTCCATAGCTTTTGAGTCCATTCCACAGCTTCAATTCTTTCTTGGTATCTTGGTTTCCCCATGCCGTACCATCTATTACCACATACAGCAATTTTTGTGCATGGTGGGTGAAGTATTATTATATCCCATTTTTGCATTCTTATTGCTTCAAATACATCCATCTGGTAATGATGATCAGGCATTCCCCCACTACATTCTTGAATATCACAGCTTTTTGCATTATGCCCGATTTCCCTTAGTGCCTTGGTTACCTCTTGGCTTTCCTCACATCCTACGAGTATTTCCAACGCTCGAAAACGTTTGGTAACACACGCTATAAAATCATTGCCGTTTTGTTGCTTGTCCAAAGTTTTGTTCTCTAATCTCATGTCTTTTGTTTTGCTTGAGAAAATGTTTAAACTATTTATTTTTAATTTTGTGTAGGTTACTGATGTGTTCAATTACTGCATTTTCAACTGTCTCTTTACAATTGTCAGAAGCTATAACAGTTTCAGATTTACTATATTCTGGTAATAAATATCCAATATGTAACCCACTATCATAAACACATATTTTATAATTATCTTTAAATATATATTCATAATCAATTTGATCAGTAGTTATTAAATTGAAATATCTCCCTGGTTGAAAAACTCCGTTTTCATCAAAACTACCATAAGTAGCTTCCCAACTACCTATTGAATAGTAAACATTTATATATGTAACTTCATTTGTTGTTATGTTTTTGGTGCGTATTTTTTCCTCAATATATACACGTAACTTTTCTTCATCGTCATTATCATTAGTTATTTTAGGAAATATGTTTGTATCATTAATAGACTTCCTGTTGTGGAAAGTATTTAAAGTATTTTCCCAATCGTCTGCTTCTGAATTTATAGGTATTGCAAATGTAGTCTTATTATACTTCCTTTGTTTAACTCTCTCCCAAACATGACCAGTTTCCTCATCATATATTATCTCTGATCTATCAGGAGCAACTTTGTAAAAAGTTATATTTTTAAATTTAAGAGGTGCTTCTTCATCAAGAATATATCTCCGGATGTCATCTTCTTTAAATATAATTGTACCTTCTACAATATCCCTTTCAGAAAGTCTATATGATTCTAACTCCATGTTAATAGATTTAAAGTATTTTCAACCATATGTCTTTTAGCCTCAATTTTATACTTACTATCTTGTTCGCCAGGATTATCCCCTCCATCAAAATATATCGCAGCAGTTATTATATCAACGACAAACTTTTTGTGATCCTTGTTTAATTTTTTTACACCTAAGATTTTTTTAATTTCAGCTTCAGTTTTTTTAGTTAGTGTTTTATCAGCATCTAATTTTTTCCAAATGTTAACAATAGCTTCCTCTTTAGTTTCTTTTTCCTGCTCTGATTCATCTTTAACTAAGTATAATTCCACTACAGCCTCTCCTATTAATTTTAATATAACATTTGCGGAAGCCAAAACATCAGACACACAATAATCAGTTATTCTATCCACACCTTCTTTGTGATAAATCATATTTACTTCAGATCCTTTAATATCTAATTTTGGTGACTCAACACCTAATAGATAACAAGTCTCCACCAAACTTATATTGTTGAAATATGTACCTTTATTTATATCCATTGAATCTACTATTTTTAATTTAGCATTTGATTCAAGACCAACATCCCAAGGTTTAAGTAACCTATCATCTAATGTCGGTGGAACTTCAATGCCATTGGCTATACTCCTAAGACGTATAAGAGGTAAATCAAAACTTTTAATGTTATGTCCGGCTAATACTCTGTTTTCAGCATACTTGTAGAAATCTTCTATTATATACTTTTCTTCGCCAACTAACTTTTTAGTCCTAAGTTTATTGCCGGAAATCACACCAACAACTATACAAATGATTTTATTCAATGATGGATGTAAAGCTCCTTCTTTAATATACTTGTCTTTAACATCTTTGAAAGGTAATTCTTTACCAGTATCTCTATCTCTGAATTTATATGCGACCATTGGATAAATGGAATCTGTCTTTTTTAATGTTGGTTGTTGTGCTGCAGTTTCTACATCAAAGAACAGCAAATCAGTCTTTTTTATTTTACTAATTAAATTATTGAACATGTCTTAAAATTTTAAGTTTTTTAATTCAGATTTTGGTATTATGTTTGTATCAAATACAATATTAAATTCATATTCGTTAATTAATTGTGCTGAGTTTAGGAACTCATACTTATAGTCCTTTATGATTTCTTTTGTATCAACAAAAGGTTTCCCATCTATAGAACATATAGAATATTTACAATAAACTTTATCTTCTATTATCTTGTCCACAACAGATATTGTATGAATATCTGTTTTTATTTGTTTTGTGCCTATATCAATAGAAGAACTGAATGTTACTGAGATAATACTTCCTTTTTTTAACATAAAATATTTTTTGCAAAAATATATAAAATAAATTTAATATCAAAATTATTTTAAAAGTTTTTTGTACTTAAACAATCAACAATTTATTAATGTTTTTAATTGATAACTCGCAGATAAGCTCCATTATACTTTGATTAAATTGTTGCATTTCAACCAAGTCAAGATAATCAACTAAGGTTGATCTTATTGAATCAAGTTTAATATAGTTAGAGGGATCTTTTATTTCCTCTCTAATTAAATTTAAAACTTCTTTAATTCCATATTTGTTATAATATTCTACACATAAACAATTAAATTCTTCAGTCATATTATTTTTATTAGCCGCCTAATTAAATTTCATACTCTTCTTCTTTCATAACATCAGCAATTCTTGATGTAACAAATTCAACAACAGGAACTGCAACTGTGTTTCCTAACAAATCAAAAGCATCATATTCTTTTGTTGGAATTTCGTACCATTCAGGATAACCAAACAAACGCAAACCTTCACGGATAGTTAAACGCCTTAATCCATCTCCATCAGGAACAGCAAGACGTGAAACATCAGTAGCTACTAAAGTTGGCGCAATGTCGTTTGGGTCTAAAATTTTATTAATCTAAAAACTCAGTTTACCTGTTACAATGTTATAGCCCTTGGGTTTTGTAAAATCATAATCTCGGTAAGTTTTAATTCCGTTTGGAGTTTGCTCTTTGACTAACTTTTTTGGATGTTCAAACTTCAAGTAACCCTTTTTATTGATGCTTGTTAATGTTGGTTATTCTATACATTAAGTGCCTTTTTTACCATTAATGTTAGCTTTTACACACAAGGCACTAATTATATACTCGTCCATTGTAGGTAATAAAAATTCTAGTCTCTCCTAGCAGTCACACCTAAATTAACTAGTACAACATAGTATTGGCATCGCTCCTTTCGGTTTACGAATGTTTATCTAACCTAACACCGTTATACATGCTTCCCTGTGTCCCACACGTTCATCTTTGATTAAGTAGCTTATGTAACCGCTTACGTTTTTAAAGCCTAATATATCAACAGAATCTTCTTGTGCTATCTTTTCCGTTTCTTCGATCATTGATACCGTTACTTTTTTATTTTTTGCCATAAGCCAAGTAATAAGCGTTTAAACATTCTTTTAAAGATGGAGTTACATTTGCATATCTATTTTTTAACCACCATACAGCGTAATCTTTTTTTATAGGTACAATGTTTTCTTTGTTAGCCCAATAAGCCTTTAATTCTTTTGATAGAAAATTTACTGATGCATTCATAATATCTATTTTTAAGTTTAACATATATTGAAAATATAGCTGGTTACAAATATAGCTGGTTATCAAAGATCCAATTATTGATAAATCCACAGTCTTCAGTATTTAACCATTCGATTTCATCTAGAGTCATTGGCACTCCATTGTATTCAGCTTCTGAAATATACGCATCACAGAAATCTGGCCAATCATTTATGTCAATACCTTCAATTTTAATGTTGCTGATTTTGCTGTAATCGATGTTTGTAATGTTTTTCAATGTTTCTACCATTTTATTAAGTTTTTATTATTTCGACAATTAGTGGTCTTTAATGCGCCAGAACTCATATACCTATCCGTTGTGTATAATAATACTACTTGCTTTCAGACTTAATTTCTTTGAGGTTATCTCTCATTAAGTATTTCGCTTCCCACAGTAATTTCCTGTAAAGTATGTATGCGTGTCTTGCTTGCATACCTCCTTTTACTTCGTGCAAATCACTTATTTTATCTGTTAATAATTTTTCAAGGTCATCAACCACCTCAAAGAAATCTTTTACTTTCT
>Ga0070754_10003906_pt1 | contig 10379 bp, 10 predicted proteins | sample VirMetDEL_Sep_01_FD_75181 | JGI IMG/M metagenome (GOLD analysis project Ga0070754, IMG submission 75181) | Aqueous microbial communities from the Delaware River and Bay under freshwater to marine salinity gradient to study organic matter... | ecosystem: Environmental > Aquatic > Marine >... | reverse complement strand
CCAAGTGTGCGAGTCATCTTGGCCGGCGACATGCTCCAGCACCTCAGTCCGACTGAAGCGTTCCGGTTCGAGTCGCCTCTCTTCCACCACGTTGCGTGTGGCCACCGCATCGAGCTTACCTACAACCGCCGTCTGCTCAGCGTACCCGAGAACACGCCGCTGCGCAACGCCATTGCCGTGTGTCGACGCATCTTGTCGGAGTGTGGCGCCCAGAGTGACGGCGGAAGGGTTCGTGACGCAATGGACCAACTTGACCTGCGCTTCATTCCTTCGCGGTTCGACCCGCCAACGCTCCACCTTGCCCGCACCAACCACGCCATCAAGCACCTGAACGATCAAATGATGCGCGAAGCGGCGCGTCGTGTAGCACCGTCCGAGGACCACGTGTTCCCCTTAGTTCCGCGCGCAGTGCCCAACATCAAAGGCCAGGATTTGGTGTTGTTTGTGGGACTCAAGCTGGTGGTCAGGGTGTCCATCAAGAAAATTGGACTGTGGAACAAAGCGGCTTATGATGTGGTGGCCGTTGACGAGACCGAGCGCAAAGTGACGGTGGAGTGGCGCGGGGGTAAAAAGATGGTGCCCCCTAAGCCGCGGCAAAACGGTAAACGCGCGGCGGCGGCCCACAACCAGTGGACGGAAGGCAAGGACCGGCGGCGTGGTGGTCGTGGACGCGGTAAGGGTGGTGGTGGCCGCAAAAAAAGGCGCAACAGTGCGGGGGTGCACCGATTTCTAGACGACGAGGCGGACGACGATGGTGATGAGGAGGAGCACGACGAGGAGAGTGAGGACGTGGAGGATTTCGACGACCGCACGGTGCAGCAGATTCGAAAGGCGCGGATGCAGATAGAGATTTTGGAGCAGCAGGGGTCGCGTGACTACTATGCCGGTAAGGGTAGCAAGAACCGCGGGCATTTTAACAAGACACGCGCAAACAACCTCGCCAAGGCGCGAAAGCAACTTGCCGAGTTGGAAGCCCAGCTGGAGGCTCAGCGCGCCACACCAGTCGTCGAAGAGGCTTCCGGGTCCAGTGACAGCAGCAGCACCGACGCCGCGCCGCAGTGGGTGTGTACATACGACCAGCTCGCGCTTCACTTCGCGCCTCGCTATGCCATGACCAGCTACGGGGTCCAGGGCCACACTTTGGACGAGGAGACCTTTCCGTGGGTCATGTTGCACGAGTTGGAGACGATGGACGTGCGCGCGGCCCACGTGTTGCTTGGACGAGTGCGCCACATCAACCAGTTGGTCCGTCCCGGTGGCGACCAGAAGGTGGTGTGTGACGATCGCAACTGCAAGTTCCGCACGGTGACGGGATCTGTGTACGAGATTGTCCAGCGATCGACGGGTAGAATCTACGTGGGCCAAACGCTGCACAACCCCCCGGAGCGCCGGTTCGAGGAACACAAGGCGGGGAGTGTGAACCACGAGCTGCGCCGGGCCATGGACGCGAGTCGGGACGTAAACGCCGATTTTACGTTTACGGTCGTAGATCGCTACGAGGTGAGCAGAGAAGCAGGCGACTGCTACGAGCACCGGGAGTTGAAGTACTACGAGGGTCTTCGGATGCAGGTGCACCGCAACAAGGGTCGCGCCCTCTTCAACGAGCGCACGGACATCCCGGACGAAGAGATGAACATGTCGTAGTTTTTTCTATATTTTTTTATTAAATTATTTGTTGTCGAATGTGTCAAATTTTAATTCATAATTTATTTTTATTTTCTTGTTGTTCATGGCATTTACGTCGGCGCGTTTTTTAAAAGCTTGTAACGAACCGGGCTGCCACTTTAAAACGACCCGAATTCGTGAACTATGCCGCCATGGAAAAATGCACCATTCAATGAGTGGAAAAAATAAAATAAAACGACAACAAAGTGAATTACAACAATTTATTCTAAGTCGGTACCCCAGTGCGGTGCTTGGCCAGACCATTGAGTACGAGCCAGTGTGCTACATGGCTGGGGACCCGGACTCAAAAGAGACCGACAAAATTTATGTGGACGCCATCATTGATGCGCCACAAGTATCTCATGTTGTATACTTGATAGTCGACGCACACCAGAATAAACTAAGTCCCCACGTAACCGGGCGCAGGGACGCCTTTTACATCGACGCCCAAAAAATGATGGATGCTTCGTCGGGACTCTTTTGTGGTGGGGATACGCGCCCTATTTTGTGGGTGAGGTACAACCCGGATGAGTTTTATATCAATGGGTGTCGCCACAACACGAGGAAGCGGGAGAGATATGCCAAACTGGATGCGTTTCTTCAGACCGTGTTAAACCACAGCACAGCCCACTACCAAGACGCCTTTTATAATCAATGGGGTGTGACGATGGCCTATTTTTTTTACAACTGCGACACGGACAAGACTTCCTATGACCTTCCAAAACTTTGTGGGTTCAACGACCGTCGTCTCTCACAAGATTATAAAAGTAGCTGTTTTCACAATATTATTTAGTGTGATTTTAAATTTATTTCAAATGGACTTGGTTGAATATACTGTTTCCACTCGTCTTCTAAACGTGCCAAGGTTTTTTTTAATTTTGGTACTTTTACAAACGGTTTTACATCTTTGCCTAGCATATCACATATTTTCACAAGAATAAAGCCATAGTGCGGGAAATTTTTTCGTTTGTGAACAGCGGAACTATTATAAAAATTCGTAAGACATTGTTGAAACATAGCTTCAACCGACTTCACAAAAAAGTTGTCAATAGGAGCTCCATTCAGCCTGGCTTTTGCGACCACAGTGTTGATAAAATAGTTTTGTTTTAAATACGTGGAAGGCCGATGAAACGTTTCAATCTCGCTCCAGTTTCTGCACGAGACCAGCCCACAGTTCGTACATGCTCGCTCCCACGCCTTGTCGTCTAAATAAAAATCAACACAACCACATTCTTTGCAAATGTCAAACTCGGACAGGGTATCATAGTTGGCAGATGCATCAAAATCAAGGTGGTTGATGGCCGTCATGTTACGTGCGTGCCCCGTTCAAAGTTTGGAAAAAAAATTATGACATGGTAATTAAAACACGGACCTATATTTGTAGTAAAGCCAATGAATGCCGCCCTAAAAAAGCAATTACAGAAAGTGTTTTATGATCCAAACACTGGGTATACAAAAAATGCAAAATACCTTCGATCCAAATTACCTCAAGAGTGGCAAAATCAAATTACCTTAAAACAAATCAAAGACTTTGTAAATTCACAAACCAACAATCAGGTATCATAACAAAGGCGTCAGTCACGGTCTGAATATGGTATTATCTCCGCCATTCGACCTCTGGATGAATTACAAGGCGATTTAATTGACTTTGGAGATTTGGGGAAGGGGGCTGCCGTCAAGGGTAAACATAAAGGTATGTCGACCAATAAGGGGTACCGATACCTTCTCAACGTCATTGACGTGTACTCTCGAGTCATGGTCGTTCGTGAACTCAAGACGAAAGAAGCCGATGAAGTCGCCGTGGCCCTGCGCGACGTGTTCAATACACTTGTTTCGTTAGTGCCACCCGAAAATAAAAAGAAGGGAAAAATTCATGTGTTTGCAACCGATAATGGCAACGAGTTTTTAAACCGTCAAGCCCAAGCGGTGTATGAAGAGTTTGGTATCACACATCGATTGAATGAGCCAGGTGATCATAATGCCATGGGTATTGTCGAACGAGCCAATCAAACCATTCGTCGAACCATTAAAAAGGTGTGGCTGTTTCGTGGCGGTCGTGTGTGGCTCGATATTGTGGGGCCCATTGTCAACGCCTACAACCAGCGCGAACACAGTGGGATTGATGCGGTGCCCCTTAACATGTTGACGGGTGGGACGGGTGTGTATCCGTGTGTCAATCGCGACCGCAAACAGTGTCGCATGAAAAAAATTGGAAAGGATGCAAATGGTCGCGCCAAGTATGAAAAAAATGTGTTTGTGGTTCGCGATGGCAAAGTGGTGGAGACAACAAAAAAGCGCCATGAAACGGGTATCACACTACCACCACGACTCAAAAATTTACGAATGGGGGATCTGGTTCGCGTGTTCCGCCGACGTTTAGTGGACCGAATTAATTTTGAAAAGGCAAGTGATACGCCGACCTATTCTCGTAAAGTGTACCGCGTGGAAAATGCCAACACGGGTAAATATGGACCGGGCCAACGATTAAAGATTCGGCTGGTGTTTGACGAAGAAGGCCAACCTGTTGTGGATGGTCAAGTTTTATTCAAACGTCGAGACGAACTACTCAAAATCAAACAACAAGACGGAGCAGCAGCAGAAGCGTATGCAAAAGAATTGTATGGAAACCGGCCGGTGGTACCCGTCGACCAAGAAGCAAAAAAGAAACAGAAAGCGAATAGACTTAAAGCGCTAGGGAACAATATTGGTAAAACCAATAGTCAAATCAATCAAGATCTTCTAGCGGCAGGGTTGGATGATTATTTAATTTAGTGTATTGTTATGAATCGCTAAATCAATTAAAAAGCGGGTCTCAATAAATGGGCATGAAAGCCTTCATCACGTTCTTCTTGGTCATAATAATGTCGCTTCATGGTGGTTGTGTTTCGCTTTTTTGGTGCTGGAGGTACTGCTTTGGCGCGTCGCGCCACCTTTTTTTTCTTCACCACCACCACCTCCCCCTCTTCCGACCCCTCTTCTTCCACAGACGCCTCAATTTCCACCATTTTTTTCATTCTTTCTTTTTTTTTCTTTTTTTCCGCATTTTCCACAACTTTTCCAGTACTGGGTTTTGATTGGAGGCGCTGCTTTTTGGCGGCTTTTCGTTCAGCCAAGACTTGTTTAGCGGCTTCCACAGCAAGCTTGGTCATTTCTTCTTTCTTTTTAGCGCGCATGGTATCGCGGCGGGACTGAATGGCTTTTTCGCGCCCTTTTCTCAAATTTTCAAGTTGAGTGGGAGTCATTTTGCGCTTTTTCTTTTGGGGTGGTGGTAGTACGTCGTTGTCGGTCGATTCCACGGCAGTGGTACTTTGAGGTGGTTCATTTTTTGCTGAGTCATCTGGTTGTGACTCACTACTATCATCGCTCGCACCATCTTGAATAATGGAATCAATCACTTGTTGAACAGTGGCCCGATCATATGTGGGTTACTCGTTATGAGTCGTGGTGGTGGTAGTGTTGGGGGACCGGCTCATTTGACGTGATGGTTACCAAGAAAAAAAAAAGTGATGTGTGATGTCATTTTGTTGATTAAAAAAAATATCAAAAAATTAATCGTAGCGAAGCCATATGGCTCCTACAAACGAGTTAACATAACTAGTTGGTCCTGAAACGTCTTCGATAGTCATCTTAATAGTGTCACCCGCCTGGAATGTAAGAGTGGTAGAGTTATCAACGAGTCCGTCGGCGCTGGATTGGTATTGATGAGGCTCAATCGAGGAGGAATATTGACTCGCAGGTAATGGTTTATAACTAGTGCCACCGATTTCAATCCCAAGTGTTATAGACGTTACAAGTGAGTCAACAAACGATTTATCATAGGTTGAGCTAGCAGCAATAATTTTGCCTGAAACCGGTGCCACCAAACAGCCGTTACTGGCCCCATTACCATACGCGAGATTGTTTCCGTTAATGAAAGTGTTGTTTCTTTCACCAAGCACCACTGTCACCATTCCCGATAACCCATTACTACCGGTGACGTTTATACTTGTCGCCGTTACAGCACCATTTACCGTTAAAGGGTCGTTCATGGTAATTGTGGACGCATCGCCATCAATCACTAGACGTTCTTTGTCGAGTTCTTTTTGTTTTATCCATATTTGTTCATTATTAATAGTATAATTTGTCGATGGGGTTTTAAATTCTTGAAAGACTCCATTTTCGTCTTTTTTGTGAAGACGAATTGTGTTTGCGGAATCGTAGATCACGGTCCATATACCGGGTAATGTCGTGTCGCTTACAGTTGCATCTTTATAATCAACATCGACAACGTCCCCGTCACTTAAGCCATGATTCGCCAGATAAAAATCAACGGAGTAGTCCCAATCCTCGGCGTCGTCGTCGTTGTCAGACCAAAGACTTAAAGTAAACTCTTGCACTAAATTACCCTCTGTGTGAAACGTTAGTTTGGTTGGTGCTTTATACTCTTTTGGTGGAGCATCTGAAAACGCGGTTGTTGCCACTGCGCGGATCGAAGCGGCGGTTTGGTCCCCGGCGTCCACCACATTAAACTTAAGTTCCCCCAATACCTCGTCTGTGTTAACTTCACCACCATCATTCATTTTGAGCGTCAAGGCCGGGTGAGTCACCATATTAACTTGACCATTATCTGTTTTTTCCCGGTTGGCAATGACCACTTGTTCCCACAGAACCGTTTCTGAGTTGGCAAATGTCATACGCGTATTTTCTTGTTTGTTGATTTCAATCACGGGTCCATTGGATTTTATTTCAATTCTGTTGTTTGCGTTGATGCCCACACTTAATTGACCCGAACCACCATCTTTGACAACAACACCATTGTCAAATGTCTTTTCACCCGTGATGGTTTGTGCTGAGTTTGTCAAATATTTTTTGGTGGTTGTTTCCTCAACCTCGTCCGTGGTTAAGTCGAGTTGGAGGTTGGACATGGTCACGGACCCGTCGACCTCAATGTTACCTTTGACCACAAGGTCGCCACCGACATTGACCGACTCTGTCGTGGATTGCATGTAATCCAGGACATACTCCGTCAAATCGTCTTTTTGATTGGGATTGAGTCCAAATTGGTAAAACGGCATGGTGTATTGTTACACAAACACAAACACTTTATTTTATACACACTAAAAAAATCGTAGCGCTATCGTGTGATCAACACCATTAAAATCAACGGGATCGGAATTAATATCGCGCCAATAAATTTTAATTTTATAAATATGGCGCCCTATATTAAAATCTTGGGCATCTTCTTCGAGTCGACTTGGTTCCCAGATGCCTACTAGACCATAGGAAGGTTCATTGACAACCGCCATGGCTTGGGCAAGTACGCGGTCGGGTTCGGTGTTGACCACATGAGAATTGGTGACAAGGTCACTACACAAATAAAGAAGGGGGAAGGGCTCATAGCTGTGGACGTTGGTGGCCGCGTAAGTAACCGCCAAACTACCATTTGGAGCCGTAGCTGTTACATTGTCTACTTCTGTTTGCGTAAATCCTAACTTTTGTAAAAATGGTGACGCAAGAACATCGGGCTGAAATAAGTACGATTGACCCGCATAATACCCACTAGCAACTTCCAATGAAAATTTTGAAGTTGTGTCATCAAACGTCACTGAAATCTCTAAAGCGGGAAGATTTGGGAAATCAGAGCTATGGGTTTGAATGATTGCATTTTGAATTGACAGTGCCAGTTCGTTGTATGAAGGCGTTCCTTTTGGTATGGTTATTGGGCTATAGTAAGTGTACCCGGTGGACACTAGTTGGTATAATCGACACGTAATTGTGGTGTTGGCGGGAATGGCGTAGCGGCTGCCTTTCATGGTGACGCTACTAACGTGGTATTTTGAGTAGGGGGTCAGGTCCGCGCCGGGAGGGACCAACACTTCATATTCATCAGGGGTTCCATTAATACGATCTTGCGAACGAATGACCAAATCCAAGGGCATGGTGTGAAAAGTATTTATTATTAAGACACTATTTTTTTTATGATGACGACAACGTCTAGTAGTCCACTACAACCTGGCCACCCACAACCGTCAACGACTGGGAACGCACAAGGTAAGCAGACAATTCCGACTCAATGCCACCACTAAATTGGATTGACAAGCGCGTTGAATTGGGCGCAATCACAATGCCACTTTCACCCGAACTATTATACTTTTCAAAATCAAGACACATCAAAAATCGACCCTTATTATCAGAGTCCTGACCAGCCGTTTTTCCAAAATTTGTGGTAAATGCGTCATAACTAATATTTTCCGTCTGTACATCGTTGTTGCTGTAGCAGACCTTAATGGCTTCTTCATGGGCTCGGGGGTAACTATCGATTGGCGTTGGCGGGTACCTTACACCACCAACATCGATCTGGTACGAACCGCCAACAAACCCCGCGCTTGACAGAGCCCCCGAATACTTTCGCGGGTCGTAGACAGCAGGCGTCGTATCGCTTGCAGGTCGAACTGCCATTACCATTGCCTTACACCGCTTGGCCGTAATCTGTAGCGGGAACTGCTGGAGACTACCATTTGGTGTGAACGTGTGTTGCGTATGACCCTGGTACGAGTCCCAAATAATACGAAACCCCTTTGTGGCATATTGACGATTGAACCATTCCTGGTACCGCTGGCTCATGGTGCACAAGTCGTAATGCAGCTTAACATTCGACAAGGACAATCTGACGGTACCCGTTGCTGCATTTAGTACTACCAGCTTACGCGCATCGGCAAGCGTAAAAGTAAGGCGCAAACCACCACCCAATACGCTTGGCATTACAAATTTGCCCGTGTGGAAAAAGCCAAGCAGTTTATGGGCATTAATTTCTAGGCGGATTTCTTGGGTTGTTTGATGTGCTGCAAGAGACTTTTGTGAGTTGCTAAAACTACCCGTAGTTTCACTCCACTTTTCTCCAAAACACAAGTGGGACATGATGACCGCCAACAGATTGGCATCATCAATGCGTTCAATCACGACCCCGCTAAGTGTGGTCAACTCAATGGACTGAAACAGTCCCATGTTGGAGACAACTTCATCCTTAGGATCTAAAGCTCCATAAGTAGCACCTGCGACGACCGCTTTTTTTTCGTATTTAAGATTGGCATACATACGAACCGAGCTTAGGTCCAACATTTGGGAGCCCGTAATTTCAAACCGCAAAATGTTATTAGTGTCTGTGTCGTAAGTGGCAGCAGGTGTGGTCAAATAGGCTTCTGAACGAGACACGACCACCGGCTCGGGAGACGGCGGCATCTCATACTCAAATTCAGGAGGTACATATGTCGACATTTTAGGTGATAACTAGTTTATTATTAACCAAATAAAAAATTTCAATGACTACGTATTAATAAATCCGGCTACATTCCTGTCGACGGCCGGCTCTTTTTGTTGGTCGTACATGGTCCTCAGTCGCTTTTCACCTTCTGCTGCGACTCTACGCCCTATTTCTTTTCCCGCTGCTCCTAATAATTTTCGTTTGAACGTATTTTTATTTTGGAGTGCTACAGACGCTGCTAACCCTACACCTCCTACTTTTTGTACACTTTTTCCAAACTTTTCAACCGACTTGGCAGTGGAAAACCCGGTCTTGGCGTTACCGGATTGTATGCCTGCCGCCAATCCAATAATAGGTGCAGACTGTTTAATAATTCCACCAGCAACCACCGTGGCGCCAAATATTTTGGGACTTTGTTTTAAAAAACTTTTACCTGCCCTGGCAACACCACGCTTAATTTTTCCAAAAAATCCCATGGTAATGAACTCAAATGTTTATTAATATACACACACTATTTTTTATTCGTGGTAACTATGACTCAGAAGACAGCTGGACCAATGGTGTGTTGGACACATTGTCGAGTGCACTTGTCCCGTGTGACTTGAAAAAGGAGGGCGCCTTTAATGTGGTGGCTTGGCGCTTTTTTTTCCTTTGGAACAACGACAAGAAACTTACGGGATCTTTATTGGTTCGAATATCGGTTTGGTTGGACGCTACTTTTTTTCCGATTGATGAACCCAATCCATTGCCCGTCCATTTATTATACGTGATGACTTGTGACACGGGTTGGGCCTCGTTCAACGTTTCTACATACCGACCTGCGCGCGAGTGGCCAATACTCACTACGTTGTCGGCCCCATAAGTGTCCACGGCTTTTTGGTGTCGTTTTTTATGCTTTTATAAGTAGACGACCAAGTGTGAGGTAAGCCAAACCGTGCCTCCATAATGTTATCAACCCAATCGAGTGTGCTTGCAGACCCCCTGTGGACCACAAACGCCTTTGAGGATTCTGGGTGCGTGTACACTTGAACGCGTCGATCGCTCAGTTTGGGGTCCACGACAAATCCACCTGCTACGGTTTGAGGTCTTTGTTTTAAATAGGAGGCATCCACTAAACCTTTTAAATCACGTCCGAGTAATGTGGACTTATATTGATTGGAATGATGTTTGGGAGGGCGCATTACGTTGATTGTATATTAATAACACCATTATTTATTTATTTTATTTTTTTGGTTTAAATAATACTGAACACCTCGTCGACTATTACACGAACGATGTGCAGGAAGCAGTGGCGAGTTGGCGTTACTCGTCCAAATATGATCCGCGGTAATGGTGCTTCGATCGGTAAACCGTTTCTTGCAAATATGACACCGCTTTGCATACTTTTTCATCTGTCGTGCAGCTTTTTTATATTGATAATTGTAAAGTCGTGTCTTTCTTTTTTGTCTCCTTAAATTCATCACTAGGTATATAT
>Ga0070754_10003903_pt1 | contig 10387 bp, 16 predicted proteins | sample VirMetDEL_Sep_01_FD_75181 | JGI IMG/M metagenome (GOLD analysis project Ga0070754, IMG submission 75181) | Aqueous microbial communities from the Delaware River and Bay under freshwater to marine salinity gradient to study organic matter... | ecosystem: Environmental > Aquatic > Marine >... | reverse complement strand
GATGTTTGTATTTTTAGTTCTCGTTCAATTTGAAATAGGGTTTCTATATCTGATGTAGTTGGAGGTGTATTCTTTGCCATGCTTCTTAGATAACCATTTAAGTTGCCAATACTAAGTAAAACACCTCTACGTTCGATTGCTGCGGCGTCTGAATTTTTTAACTTTCCTAAGGCAGTTTCATCACCAGTGATAAAATAAATCAGGTTGTAAAGATCACTACTGTCAACTCTGTGACGGCTATAATCTCTATACATCACAGTCTTATAAGCATATTTGGCTGACGTATCTCTATGCGATCTATAATGTCGCATTACTTGCATCATTAATAATATTAAAAACGCACGTTCTCTGCAATCAGTATATGTTAACATACGCTGATTTCTGCTACTTCGTGTCATACGCGATTCTTGTATGTCGTGTAAAAATTCAAATGCCATTATTTTTTACTTTCAATGACTTTGGTTACTCCGGTAACAAACTTTTTGCTGCTGCCTGCTCTAATGCTGTTAAGAAAACGTCTTTCTAATTCACTGGCAGTTTTTTCATCATAAGTTTCATATATTTTTTGCATAAGATTTATAGAACTTTCAATGATATTAGTTCCAGTACTCTGAATAAACTCGTCGCCGCGAGATGATGTGTGTATATTATTTAATTCTTCTAAGATACTACGTGTACGTTTTCTCATTAGTTCTACCTCTTAATGTATTTAGCATAACCTAATACTAAATATGTTTATAAGTGAGGGCTTAATATGATAACAGAAATGACATTAATGCAACGTAGTCTATTATTTGCTAAACTATCGAGTATAGCATACAACGATGACATAGACTGGGTTAGCAAAAAAGTAAGAAAACTAGGCTTTACAACTGTAGAGTTTTATAATAGAGAAGGCGCACAAGCATATAGATTTATGAACAAGACTGATCTTGTGATTGCATGTCGTGGAACACAACCAACAGAGTTTAATGACATCAGTGCAGACCTAAAAGCATTGCCTGTGGTAGCAGAAACAGTTAGTAGAGTTCACCAGGGCTTTAAGGCAGAAGTAGATGAACTTTGGCCTATGGTGCTGGAAGATATTAATCGCAAAGCAAATGGCAAAAAGAAACTTTGGTTTTGTGGACACAGTTTAGGTGCCGGTATGGCAACTATTATGGCTAGTCGTTGTCATTTATATCCAGATATAAACCCAGTAGAAGAACTATACACCTATGGTTCGCCTAGAGTGGGCTGGAAGAAATACTGTAAGAGCTTGGGTGTTGTACATCATCGCTGGGTAAACAACAACGATATAGTTACTAGAGTACCATTACGTGTAATGGGATACACACATGACGGTATAGAACATTATATGAATGCATATGGAGTTGAGCGTAAACTTACAACATGGCAGCGTACCAAAGATCGTTGGCGTGGTATGTGGATGGGTATCAAGCAAGGCGGCGTTGATAGTTTTAGTGATCATTCAATGACAAACTATATTGCTAACTTGGAAAAGATGCAGGGCTAACCGTTGGCCCTGCACGGATGTATTACGGCATCAACCGCCTAGCTAGGACCTATATTAAGTTCTAGCTAGGTATTTTAAACAGTTCTCTGGAGATGTTTCTCCGTACGGATCGTTGTCATCACCGTCATTGTTGATGCCAGGTTCCTGCCACCATTTCTCAACAACACCATTGTTGAGAATAGTCATATAACGCCAGCTGCGATTGCCAAATCCTAAATGGTTCTTACCAATCAACATACCCATGAAGCGAGTAAAGTTGCCTGATCCATCTGGAATAACTTTTACATGTTGAATATCTTGTTGCTTGGCCCATGCGTTCATTACAAACGCATCGTTAACTGAAATACAATATACTTCATCAATGTCTGCATTGCGAATAGCATCGTAGTGCTCTTCAAAACCTGGTAGCTGATATGTACTACACGTAGGAGTAAATGCTCCTGGTAGACTAAACAGTACTACACGCTTGTTTGTAAATAGTTCGTGACTGGTTACTTGCTCCCAGCGATATGGGTTAGGACCTTCAATACTTTCATCTCTAACTCTAGTTTGGAAAACCGTACATGGTGGCTTAAATCCTTCAATCATAATATATTCCTCTATGTGTTTGTGTGTTGGCTACAGTATCATTTAGTGTAACACTGTAGCCGTTTGTTGTCAACCTTTAAAGTCCGCTTGGAACAATAATGTAATGTATTGCTAGGACTAGTGCAACACTTGCACCCAACCCTACCATCATCTTACCAAAGTCCTTTGCTACCAACGGAAACACACTCTTTGTTTTCTTCTTACCAAAGTATGTTGCCATGGCCAACTCACGTCCTGCTAACAAGCCTACGAACACCCATGTTGTACTCATTGGAATATCGTTGAGCTCTTTGAAGAAGTACAAGCATAGCCAGTAGAACAAGTCAATCAGTGTAGCACTACGCACATATCGTGTGTTGTGTTTCTCTAAAACGATCTGCTGTATGCGGCCGCCTTTTTCTCTAAACATAAAGAACAAGCCAGCAACAAATACAATACTGATCATAATCATTAGATCAACTGGAACAACCCTTGGAAGGAACACTGCAATGTTTGCAATGTCATGGCTTAACCATGTCCACCACAAGCCGCCTGTTGCAACCCATTGTGCAATGCGCCAAAACTTTTTGTTGCTTTCGCCTACAGGTTTTGTTTCGTCATACCATTGTCCAAAATACTTGTGTATTGCAAACCAAATACAATATGCAAATGCGGCGGCAACACCATAGCCCATGATTGATTTCATAAGCATTTTCTCCAACACAAAAGTTGAAGCAAATACTGATAGCACCAAGAATGATGTTGACACTGGCACACCTAGTCTAGTTAATGCAACTAGGATTGCAGGTGCGGCTGCGTGATACCATTGCACTTCTTGCCACGGTATTTTGTTTAATCTTCCGTAACTGATGTCTCCACCATTTACTGTCCAACCGTACCACAAGGTTGCAAGTAACACTGCACTTGCGGATCCCCATAATACTTTGTAGTTGAATCTCTCATTGTTTGATGCCATCCATGTACCGAGAGTTTGTACTGAATCATTGGCTATAACTGCATAGGCAGCTAGTAAGAAGCCCACAAGGCTCCATAAAGTGAGTGCGTCCATAATAATCTCCTTTGCTTGACGGCTTTACCCCGTCGCTCACAAGTAACACCATGTTACACGCATACTTAGTAAAAGTCAAACAAAAAGTCTGTAACAGTTTTGTAAAATCTTATAAATAGCACGGCAAGATAAGTTCTCGACCTGAGTCGTTGGTAGCACAACGGGCGCTCGCCTTATAAAGCATCATTACATATTGGAGAATACAATGACTAAACTAGCACAACTGCTAGGTAGTGTAATGGCTGCGGTCAACCTACCTAGAGAAATGAGACAAAGAAATCTCGAAACTTATGTGAAGACAGAGTTTCAACCACACGACAGAGCATACGTACTAGACTGTATGCTACGTGGCGATGCCCTTGATAGACGTAACATAGTATAAAAACAATCAATAGGGTAATGTCACAGTTGCCCTATTGTTCTGGGTGCGCAGATACGCACACTTGCACTGTACGCATATCGTCTTTGCACATACAACAGTTGTTCTCACCAGGTTTTCATGTTAAATATATATGTGTTGCAAGTGCAGCATTACACATTTATACATATAGGAAACTAAAAAATGACTACTATCGTAGCAAACACATTCGAAATTATTGGCTTAGCTGGCATCGCCAACTGGTTTAAAAACTTAGCCAACGAACTGCAAAGACGCAGAAATATCAAAGACACAATCAAACAACTATCAGCACTGTCAAACCATGAACTTAACGACATTGGTATTGCTCGTGGCGATATTTGGCATATTGCACATCAATCATATCCAAAGGCGTTGCGTGGCGAAGCTTTGGAAACAAACCGCAACTTGAGAGGTTGGGTATAATGACTACATTGGTAATGAACTACACCGTTAATCCTTTTTGGACTGCACTCAAAGCATTTGGGCGTGGAACATGGAACTTTATGGAATCAATGGGCAGAGCAAGAGCGGCTGCTGAATTATCTCGTCAAGGCTATCACGAAGCTGCAAAAAATCTTATGTTGGAGAATAGATAATGTTTAAACGTTTTATGAAAGCAATGGAATATCGTAGTTACTGCATGGCAATCCGTGAATTGCGCAATAAAGGTTTGTACAAAGAAGCCCAGCGTATTAGTGAATACAAACATAACATGTATCCAACACACTAATAGGTTGACATAAATACCTTACTACGTTATAGTAGTAACACACATAGATACACAGGAGAACAACTATGAATGATATGACAAAGAACTTTGAGCAGTTTGCCGACATGATGAAGGCAGCAATGCCACAAGTGAAAGCAAACAAAAACGGTTACGAACTACGCACAAAAGTGTTGGAGTTTGCACAGAACAATGTATGGCAAGATTATCACGCCAAACTTGGTCAATTTGAAACTACTGTTACCAAAGACGGTGATGAAATTGTAACCACAGTAGAAATGCCACAAGTACCAGGTGCTGAACAAGTGCTTGAAACTGCCAACAAGTTCTATGAGTTTGTAAGTGGCAATGCTAATAAAAATAAATAAAGTATAACAAAAAGTATTTTTAACTAGTAGGGCATAGCCCTTTTAATAAGAACATTTAACAAAGCCCCTCGTTTAGTTCCACTAGGCGGGGGGTAATCTTTTTAGGTCCAAGGTCTCCCTACTGTAAGTGTTCCTGTGTTTTCATCATCGTCTGGATTGACTGCGTTGCCTTCGTATGGATTAGGTATCTGTGTAGCGTCTAGAGTATATCTATCGTTACTTGGTGATCCAATATTAGCAACACTGTCTGCTAGTCTTTTCACACTGGCTATTCTCAACTTGCGATTCTGTCTTACTTCTTTGGTGTTGGTTGATGTTAGATTCTTTTTATCGTCAATACATAAAATAGTATCACCATCAACTATGTGTGTGGAAATAGTGTCTGAACCATTAGCAACATCAGTAATGCTTGTGTCACGCTCAAGGGCTATGTCATAGTCATTGCCTGTTAGCACCCCAAGTGTAGGGTCCTCATCAGCAACTATAGCAGTGATGATACTCAGTATGTTGCCTGTGTCATCTACTGTGACTGTGCCACGCTTGCCTGTAAGTCCTCTATAGTTGAGAGTGATGTCTGCCATTATTCATATCCTCTCGGGTCTTTTACTCTAATATCGTGTGCTCGCATTTGTTTCTCCGTTGTAGTATTTACCATAAGTACTGTACGAAAGGATGTGCTATGAACATTAAAAAAATATTTTGGGCTGCTTGCGGATTTGTCTGCTTAGGGTTGGCCTATTTAGGAGTAATACTACCCGGATTGCCGTGGAGTATTTTTATTGTAATGGCTGCTTATTGTTTTGCTAAGAGTAGTAAACGGATGCATGATTGGTTGTACAACCACAAACTGTTTGGACCATTCCTAACCAACTGGAGTGAGAAGAAAGTGTTCCCATTAAAGTTAAAATACTTGATGATTGTAACCATGGCAACAACTGTTGCGTTTACATGGTTTGCAACTGGCAATGACAAGGCAGCATTATGGACAGGTGGCTTTATGGTATTGGTTGCTGTATACTGTTGGAGATATCCAAGTACCACAGACGAATACGATAGACGCAAAGCCGCTGGTGAAAAGATTGCTTGGTTTAGATAAAGGTAAATATTCATATTAATAAACTGAGTATATAATGATAAACAAACAACCATTCCAAGACTTGTTAGACAACTTAAAAGATTCTGGCAAATATAGAGTATTCAATGACATAGTGAGAGAGCGTGGAGATTTTCCTAAAGCAATCTGGTATGGCAAGTACAACATCAAAAATATTGTAAACTGGTGTAGTAATGATTACTTAGGAATGGGACAAAACAAAGTGGTAATAGATGCAATGCATACTGCACTTGATCAAACAGGAGCAGGCAGCGGTGGCACTAGAAACATAGGTGGCACAAGTCATTATCACGTAGCATTAGAACTAGAGTTGGCAAAACTGCACAACAAAGAAAGTGCATTGTTATACTCTAGTGCCTATGTCGCAAATGAATGGAGTCTAATCGCATTAAGCAAGATCATTCCCAACATTGTGTTTTTGAGTGACTCAAAGAATCACGCAAGCCTCATACAGGGTATCCGACACAGTGGTGCTGACAAATCTATATGGCAGCACAATGATATGAGCGATTTAGAATCTCAGTTGGAGCAGGTGACCGCCAGGAATCAAGTCCCCTGTATTGTATTCGAGTCTGTGTATAGCATGGACGGCGATGTGTCTCCGATTGAGAACATTTGCGATCTTGCTGAACGTTACGGCGCTATTACCTATATTGATGAGGTCCATGCGGTAGGTTTGTATGGAGAGCATGGAGCAGGGTATCTAGAGAAACTGGGTATTCAAGATAGGGTAGACATAGTGAACGGAACGCTTGGCAAGGCTTACGGCGTTACTGGAGGTTATATTGCAGCGGATAGGGATGTCATAGACAGCATACGCTCAGTGGCTAGTGGGTTTATTTTTACCACAAGCATTAGTCCAGTCATTTGTGCAGGTGCGTTGGCCAGCATAAAGTATACTAAAGATCACAACGAACTCCGCGAACAGCATCAGGACGTTGCAGCCAAGTTTAAACAAAAACTGCAAGAGGCTGGCGTGGAGGTGTTAGATAATGCCTGTACTCATATCGTACCCGTGATGGTCCGTGACGCCAAACTATGTAAGCAAATAAGCGATGAGCTTTTAGATGAACACGGCATCTATGTACAAGCTATCAACTACCCAACAGTTGCAGTAGGAGCAGAGCGATTGCGTTTTGCTCCTACTCCTTTGCACACTGATGCAATGATAGATGATTGTGTTAGAGCTTTAATAAAATGCATAAAAGATTAATAACATTTGGTTGTAGTAATACGTATGGACACGGATTAGCTGATTGTCATGTGCCGCCGCATCATGCAGGTCCAAACCCTAGCAAGTTTGCATGGCCGCAGTTGCTTGCCAACAGACTAAATCTTGAGTGCGTCAACTTGGGTGAACCTGGTGGTAGCAATAAACTCATGTGGTGGAAAACTGTAAACTTTGAGTTTGAACCCACTGATGTTGTAATATACTATGCTACATTTCCTGATAGAGATATGGTAATAAGCAACAAAGTTGGTGACAATAAAACTTGGCAAATGGGTCCATGGAGTAGCTTGGACAAACGTGTAAAAACATTTCATCATTATCTAGCACAATCAAATAGTGCAAAGACTTGGGATTACCAAAGTTATGTGCATATTGATCATGCACATCAGCATGTGCTAAGACAAGGCGTTAAAAATATTTTTCATTTCAAACGAAACAACGAACAGTTTGAACATAGACTACCCAGTTGGGCCACATTCAAGTTTCATTCTGTTTGTGTTGAAGATATGATAACAACGTTTGATACGGCATTAGATGGATTGCATATTGGTCCTGACAGTCACAAACAAATAGCATTGCGTATGTCCAAGTTGCTTCCCAAGTTTTAAATCAGCCACTGTTCCCAACTAGGGTGTTTCAATGTTAATGGCAGTGTTTTGCGTTTGCGTACTAATTCATAATATCCAGGAGCATATGGAGCATAACGTGGACGCCATTCAGGGCCTTGCTTATCGCTCTTACGCCAGTTGCAGGGTTTGCAAGCTGTCATGGCATTTGCCCAGTTGGTCTTGCCACCTTTGCTAATAGGAATCACATGATCCATTGTTAGTTCATTTTTAGTATGACGCTCGCCACAGTATCCGCACTCATACAAATCCCGCAAATACAAGTTAGTTTTACTAAAGCGTGGTTTGCGGGTCTTGTGCATGTATGTTTTCAATATAATCACAGCGGGCACCCGTGTTTCCCAACTGGGGCTCCGAACCAGCCAGTCATCATACCATTCTAGTACAGTACACTTGTCGTGATACATGTACATCACAGCTTCTTTCCACTGTACCACACTGAGTGGTAGAAAGCTCACAGGCTGTGCATCTGCATTTAGTACTAATGTGTCGCTCATACTAATATTTATATATCAGATGTATTCATGTTAATACAAATGGCTTGTTGTCCTGCTTTGAAATAACCATTGCCTTTGCCAACTTGTTCACTGAGGGCTTCACGGGCTTGGAAACATTCAGTCATAGTATCATGTGCAGTAACTGGCTCAGCGTATGGTGTTGTCTCATAAAAATATATAAAAACTAGTACCCACATCAGCTTTTATCTTTTTTTTGATCGTATGGCTGTGGTCCACTATAGGGTGCAAAGTTTTGACCGTTGGCAACCATGCAAGCCATTCCATCACCATAAACCATAATATGTGACCAAGTTCCTGTATCTTGATTTACAAAGAAGAATGAACCACCTTTGAACGGTTGACCTGATGGTGCAGAAAATTGAATGCCGTCACCTGTAAACAACATTTCTTCACCATACTTTTTGATAGTATCAAACATTTTATCAAATACATCGCAAGGTTGTTGTGTTAAAAACATTTTTGCAGTTTGTTGTTGTGCATAACTTGCTGTTGCTGTTAGTATGAATATTAGTGCTAGTCTTATCATATGAATCTATCCATGGTTGATTGAGCGGCTTGCTCAACTGCAATATCCCAAAGATGTCTAGCATCTGTTTCAAATATAGTTTCACAATCAATATCAGTTACTAACCAATGATTCTTGTTTGTTTCTGCTATAATCTGCTGCGGGTGCCAAACACTCAACCCTGTATAAAATCTATAATACCTCGGAGTATCACCTTGTGTATATCTATATAGCATTAAATCATCACTGCTGATTGAAATCTGGTTATCAATACGCATGGTATTACTGGCTTCCCAGTCTGCACTGTGTAACATTACAGTTGCACGACTGTTAACTGGACCGCCGGCATAAACTGTTTCTTGAGGTACATTTACATCATACCCACGATGCATACACAACTCTCTAGTATTAGTTGAACGATTGGGCTTGTTTAGTATTAATCCTGCAGTGCCTTGTTTTGCATTTTCATAAATGAATACCACACTCTTTTTAAAAAGACTGTCTTTTATTTCTGGTCTTGCTACTAAACATTTTCCCGTTAAATTCATACTAACCCTTGTGTATCATCCATTGTGTGCATTCCATTCCCAATGCCACGGCTCTCTTGCAATGGTAGTAAAGCCAAATCTAGGAGCGTTGGATCGTAACCAGTTGTTTTCTGGTGTGCGGTTGTTGTTGGCTCCTCCGCCAAGATCAACTGCTTTGCCCCATCCGTGATTGCTTGTTCCTGGTTGAGCTGCTAGGCCGCCTTGACTGTACAATCCTTTTCTTCTTGCTACATCTACTTGAGCTTCATAAGTTCTATAACTATCAGTTATTGTCCATTCGATACCATCTTCTGCTGCTGCACGTACCATTCTCAAATAGGCTTGTGCTGCTGGATCTATTAACTTGTGATTACCACCGATAGATGTTAACATGTTGGTGTCAAGCCTACCGTTTTCGCCTGCTGCACCTGCTTGAGTGATAGGAGCTTGCTGACGTAGATTATCCAATAACTGCTCAAATGCTGCAACTCTTTGTGCCAAACCATTGTTGCCGCCGTTGACCAATCTACTGATTTGTACAATATTATTAGCAGTTGTTCTATTCATCACTCTTGTTTCAAAATAATGCAAGGCTGTGTTATTAGCAACTGACGGTTGCGCTGCTAGGTCAGGATTATTTACAATATCTGCTCCTGCTGCTGGTGCTGCTGCTCGATAGTTGGCTTTGCCTGTAAGTTGTATCCAACCTCTGCCTCTGTACTTGAATCCATCGCCTGGCTCATCGTTGCCAAGCTGTCTGGCTTTGCTTGGTTGTGTTCCTTCAATGTCATATGTCAACTGTGTTGATGTTGGTCCCCACACTTCTGTGTTTAGAGTAAAGTTTGCTGTTTCAACTCTACACTGTGCAATCAATGCAGCTATCCAAACCTCTCTATCTTGAACATTGGCCCATTTTCTACGTGCTGCTAGTATTAATGCATTCTCTGCTTGATTACCACTGGTTGTTGATAACTCGGCGCCGCTTGAAATATTTGACGTGTTACCAAACACGTTGTTCAACGTTCCGCCATCACCATACAACATAGATGTCAACTGATCTTTGGTAATATCTTCGCCTGTGATTCTTTTGTTGTAGTTCAATAGTATTCCGAATATACCTTCTAGCCCACTGGCTACAGTTGTTGGAATATCAAGACCAGCAGGGTCAATGTTGTTGTCTGCCATATATTGATTGTATTCTCCCATGGTGACTTCGCCG
>Ga0070754_10003899_pt1 | contig 10396 bp, 7 predicted proteins | sample VirMetDEL_Sep_01_FD_75181 | JGI IMG/M metagenome (GOLD analysis project Ga0070754, IMG submission 75181) | Aqueous microbial communities from the Delaware River and Bay under freshwater to marine salinity gradient to study organic matter... | ecosystem: Environmental > Aquatic > Marine > Coastal... | reverse complement strand
GATTCTACCACATAAGTTGGCGGATGAAAACGACAATATTCATTAAATGTAATTTTCATTTCCTTGTTAGTTAACCCAGCATTTTTTGCCGCTTTGGGAAGATTCCATTTTGCTGCAAACAGCATTTCCATTGATTGTCTTGTTTCTGGACGCATCTGAAAAAAGTAAAAGGACTAAAAATTTTGCCGGGAATTTTTTCCCCCCAAAATGGAATTAAAGGTCAATTTTGGTTTTAAAGGGGACTTGTGTAGGTCAGCACGTCTTCATCACAAGTAGCACGAACGAAGTCAAGAACATTCATAAACTGTTCTACGGTTTCGCAAGTCACGGTTTTTTCATCACCCTCATTAGAATAAAGGTAGACACTGCGCTTCACAGGGTCTACAACACATCGGGTCAGATACTCATCTTGCATCAGTTCGTTTGTTGATTACCTGAATATTATACGACGCTTCAGGCGTCCGTGTCAACCCTTTGTTCCGCTTTTAGTTTTGGCACATCCTTGCGTTCACCAATGATTAAGTAATAACAATCCACAGGCATTCCTCCTTGTGCTTGAAGGAAAACTTTGTTTTCACCAATTCGTTTCACGATTACATTTTGATGAGCACCAATAGGAGTTAAATGAACTGAGATAGTTGTTTGTTCTACTAATTCTTCCCAATAGCTTGGAAGATTAATTTCATTTTTACTTGTGACCCTGCCCCTAAAGAACACTGAGTTTTCTGGTCCAAGCAAACCTTCAAGATTAAGATTATAATCTTTTACTGAAGGATGACTAATTGTAATCATGGTAATAAGGATGTAATTGATGTGACGCCAAGATACTCAATCGCAGTATCATACTTATCTATATCATCAGCAAGACCACCAATTGCTTGACGGTTGCCCCAGATTTCTAATTGAATATCAGTCCTCAAGTCTCTAAGAGCATTAACTGCATCAACCTTATATGAAAAATCACCAAGACCCGATTGAATGTTTGACTCTGCTGTGTTTGCATCAGAAATAGCATTGGTTAGATTAGTTTCTTCTATTGGGCAAGCAGAAGCAGTTTGATAAAGATTAATCGTTCCAAATAAAGAAGTATCAATAGATAATGTATCTCCCTCGGAAACACTACCACCAAAAGGATTTACAGGATAATCTGAAAAACCAACGGTATAGTAAATCTTACCTGCACCAACTCCAGGTTCTGTTACTGCAGGAAAGTCTTCATTAATTTCAGGTCTTGCAAATTCTGGTCTCCAAGTTTGTGAATTGGAATTATATCCAGAATTATCATAGAACACTGATTTGCCAATACCATACTGGGAACTATTCATAATTCCCAATGTCTCTGGGCTAAATGGATTAGACGTAAATGGTATTCTGAAGTAACTAATAGCAGTTGTTCCAATACCAGCAGGACTTTGGAATACTGTGAATGTTACATATGACCCATCTTGCTCTGGCGCAGAAGCACCTATAGAAACTAGTGAGTCTAATATAATTGTACTCACTAGTTGTGTTGTTGTACCAACGCCAACGGTATTTCCAACTCCAGAAAGAACACTTAAGTCTGTAAATGTTGTTCCAATACCAACAACTTCACCATAATCAAGTGGAAATATTCCAGGTTTTGATGCTGTTACCAGTTGTCCTGCAGAAACTCCTATGGTAACTCCAGAACCAATTGGAGACATTACAGTAAGAATGCTAGAACCAATACTAATTGTTCCAATAAAACTTGTTACAAATGTATCACCAACATCTCTTTGAGATGGTTCATCATAATACTTAATTCCATAAAGATTCTTTTCCTCAAATCCAAACAGACTTCTTGCTGGGTATGTTGTAATTCCACCTACATTATCTAAAAATGCAACACTACCATCAGTTCCCAATCCAACACCACTTGTAGATCCTATACCAGCTGATGTATAACCAGATAAGGATAATTTAGTTACTTGAAGATTATAGTATTCGTTTGTTCCTCCACCACCAGCGGGTGTTGTGCTGACACCAAGAACTCTCCAAAATAAATCTGTTCTACATCCAGCATCTAATCGTGCTTGATATGCGTCCTTTACATTTTGAAGTTCACCATTAACACTATTAGTCTCGCTGAAAAGACTTGCATCAATACTTACAATTGCTGCATCATACTTTTCTTTATTAACATCCTTAACTAGAATGTTCTTTTGTAGAAACTCAACACCATCATAGGCTTGTTGTTTCTTTTGACTTAAATCTGAAACAATATCTGATGCAATTCCCATTTTTATTTCCCTCTCATTTCGGTGCCTTCATATTCAACAACCAAATCTTCAACATCACATCGTTTTGCATAAACTGTATAACTGCAATTGATAGGTCCACCAGAATTATTTACAATATTAATTTTAGTTCCCCATTCAATATTCTTTACATATAACTCTTGGTATGACTCGTGCGATGTTAAGTTTACTGTAATAGTTTCTGGGTCTACAAGACCACGCCAATATTCAGGCAATTCTATCACATTATTATTAATTAATCTACCTCTATAATACACACCAATCTCTGGACCTTCAATACAGGCATGTGCTAATCTATGCTCCTTTTTAGTTGGGTGTGGAATATCAAAAGACTTCCATCCTTGAACATTAATAAATCCAGTAAGATTTACATTACTGCATTGAAGTAGTCCATTGATGATTACATTACCGTTAATAACTCTTGTCTCTGTATTTTCTACAATAGCACCAGTGGTTGCTTCTTTACCAACATCAGCAACTGCACCAGCACGAACTTCTACTCCTGTCTGTGCTTTTACTCCAGTAAATGTTTTTGTTCCAATCCAATTTAAAAGACCAACACCATTTGTAATTGGAGATATAATATTAATTAAAATAGAATTAACAGAAACACCAACAGGACCCGATGGATCACCAACAATTACATCAATTGGTGTAGGTACAAACCCTCTACTAGTAATAGACAGGATTGATTTTACTGCCGCCGCTCTTACATTTGTTACTGGTGGTCTTGTAAAACCAACACAAGTTTCTGCAGGTGCAAAAATTGGAGAACCAACATGCAAACTACCATCAGCCCAAACAGCACCAGGAATTGCTGCTGCACCAGCACCGTGAGCAATATTAGGTGGTCCAGGAAGACCCCCAGGAAGATTTGAAGCGACTTGTAGTTGTTTACCTACGTGTAAATCTGTTACTTCCATATTATCCTATACTTTCTATTAGTTTTTTAAGACCTTCTAATTGTTGCTTCAAAGTATTTACACCACTACCAAGGGGACTAGTTATTGGAGATACATCAGGTCCTTCAACGACCTTAAATCCGCCAGTATTAACTTGAGTTCTACCAGTAGAATTAAGAGATAGTTTTCTTTCACCACTCATTGTTAATGAGTCTGTTCCCGTTGCTTGAACCTTTGGTGAATTTACATTTACAGTTGCATTAGACTCAATATTAATCCAACCAGTATCTCTACCATTTCCCGCCGCAAGAATATCAATATCCTGTGCAAAGATTCTAATTCTTCCATTTGGTGCGCCAAGAATCATATCACCATTCTCAGCATAAGCAACAAAAGAAACACCATCAACAGGTTTTTCACCACAAATGATCTGGTGAACCGCAGGACATCTTTCAATAGTTGAGTTCTTCAACTTACCAGTCATTTGTAGACCAATATAATGGTCCTTTGTTACGCTTGGGTCGTGAAAGATATTGCGAATCATAACTGCCATTTTGGCGTTATTCTTCATTACATTACCAAAATATACCTTTCCTTCAGTAGTTCCTACCTGATTAAAAGTATGTACTGACTGTTCGCCTTTTTGTTTTCCTGAGGGTCCGTCCATTAATTTTTACCTACACAATCAACAACGCTAACAAGTTTTGTTCCTGCTGGAATATCAAATGCAACATTATCATCAACTCTCTTAAAGGAAAGAACAGGATTCAATAATGCATTATAACCAGTATTAGTATTCATAGAAAGTTCAGGCATTTCGTCAAATCCAATTCCAGGATTAATAATATTTACACCAGCAATAGAACCATTCTGAATGATTGGTTCAAGAATCGCACCATTATCAGGTGTTACTGTAATCGTATCACCATCTTGGAATCCAAATCCAGGATTAGCAACATTAACATCACCAATACTAACCACAACAGGATAGGTTGTTGATACACTTGTCGTTGGTGTGGTGTCTGGGCAAGGTGGTGCTGTTATTGAAGTGTTTTCCTCAGAAACATATTCTGGTTCTCCTGCAAGAATGACCAAATCACCAACACCAATCTCAATAATATCGCCTGAGTTGAATGGACCATCCCAAGTATTATCTGCTCTACGAATCAGACTCTGGCATCTATCAGCAATAGTTCTACCCATTCCACCAACACTACCATCTTCATTAGGAAGATAGTTATAACCAGTATTATCAATAATAACATCAATCACACCAACTTGTGTGTTACCATTATCATCAATATATTCACCGATTACAGCAGTTCCATTTGCACCAACGCCAGCACCACAATTATCTTCAAATCTTACCGTAGGTGCATAAGAATAATTCTTACCTGGTGTAATGATATTAACACCAAGAATTTCTCCAGCAGCACTAATAACAGCATCAGCAGTTGTTCCACTACCATCAGCACCCCAGAAGACTACCTTAGGTGGACCACATCTGAATACACCAGAACCATTAATGCCACCCAAACATCCAGCAGCAGCATCTAGTGCTTTGTCTATACCAAATGTATAATCAAAGTCACCAAGACTAGAAGGTATTTTGCCAAGAGCAACAACATCATTATAGAATGAATTAGCACTATCAAAAACAGCAGCAAAATCTAAATCAGTCAAATTAAATCCAGAAGAATCTGTTCCACCTTCAAGGAAATTCCATTCATTAGTTGCAGGACACAACTGTTTAACATCGCAAGTTAAGAAGTCAAGAATTGATTCTACAAATCCAAGAACATTATCAATCAAATTAACTGCAGAACCAAGTAAATTTTGAAGTGGTCCCAAAATTTCAGAAAGAGCACCTTTCAATTCTGCAAGTATACTCCCAAGAAGTGAAGATAAGAAAGATTCTATAACACAGATACCAGTATTTAAATAAGTATTGACTAGTTCATTTAAAAATTTTCTAACGACACCAAAAAGATTTTCTAAAATTTTTAGAAAAAGACAAGATATTCCATCAAGTGCAAAATCATTTGCTGCTAAAACTTGATATCGAGAACTTAAATATAAATTACCTACTGTATTATTAACAATAGTATTGACCTTACGCATCGCTTTTTCACGAATCTTTTGAATCAATCTAGAGAGTTCATCAGTAACTAACTTTGAGAGTCTATCAACTTCTGTATTAACATCATTTAAAAAGTTTTGACTTGTAGTAAGAAAACTATCCTTTCCAAGAAGGTCTTTTCTTAGATTTCCAATATTCTTAAGTGCTCTCTCAATATCCTTATTAATTTTAGCAGTATCAATTTTTCTACATTCAGTAGGTTGAGCGAAGATGACAGATGTTTCTCCATCCCTGCTTTGCTTTTCGTCTGCTAAGTTTGCAACACTAATATTTGCTTCTGCACCAGGAGCGATTCCACTTCCATCAGGAAGTATTGAATCGGATGATACAAGATAATTTGGAGATCCTGATACAAATCCACTACCGGGTTTGCATTGTGATGTCGTCTTTGTTCCATCAAGATTTACATTATAATTTGGAAGTGTTTTTACAATCCAATAAAATGGCACACCGTCTCTTTCACCGTGACGAATAACTTCAACATAAGTATTTGGTGGCAATATGATTAATCCGGAACCTTCATTCCTAAGTCCAGAAGGTCCATAAATTGCTCCCCAAGGCAACTGTTCTACAGGAGTTCCTTCGTCGTGCTCACCACAAATAAAAATCTTATATCCAGGACGATACTGCTTTTTCTCTGCAGGATTTTTGGAATATTTTCCTGCAGGTAATGTTTTAACAAATGCTAACTCAGAATTTTTTCCAGGAGCAATCTGTGCAATGAAAGACTTAACTTCAGAAAATCCGCCTTGTTTATTTACAGCAATATTATAATTGGTTTTAGCGTCTGCCATCAATCCTCATAGATTCTGCATTCTGATGCGTCTGGATGTGAATCACAATACAGTTCTAATGGGTTGGGATCGGTATCTTCGTCGGGATGATTTGCTTGATACTTCTCTAATGCATCAAGTTCGCCCTCGATATGACGACGACGCTGGGCATTAATACTAGGATTATCCAGTTCGTCTCTGTCGTCGTTGATGTGTTGTTGAAGAGTTCTGTCCATTTTTCTTTTCTAGCAAGTTTATTTAATTCCAAAGGAGTCTCTGACTAAACGAAGTCCAGTATATGACTGGGACTTGTCACCATAATGACATAAATCCGCTATCATATATATACCACTATTTTTCTGGGATTCTTGAAGTGTTTTCTTTGTAGATATTTCAGGGAAATCACAGTGAACCAAATCACCAGCGTGAAGACTGAAGTCTGCAGGAATAACAATTTCAGCAGACATATTAAACTTCTGTCTGAAGTTTTGTTTTGCCTGCCATAAAATTTCTTCTGCTACTATATCTTCTTCAGCAAATTTTTCAACTTGTCTTTCTAAAGAATCATTAGAACCAAAAGAACCTCCAGTATTTTTCTTTGCAACTATTCTATCAGTTGCTTTATTTGCATATTCTTCACCAAACTGTGGAAGTTTTTCTCCTGCAATTTCTGCGGTTCCTTCTGGTGGTGGAGATTTAACACCACTCTTGGTGTACTCTTTAGTTAGTTCATCAAACAATTCTAATACTGTCCCATAAGCACCACTTTCAAATTGACTCAAAGCATCAATCGTTCTGTCTATTCTAGAATACAATATTTTATCATCATATCCCCGTGGAACTGCTGATACTCCTTTTTTATTTTCAATATACTTTTTGATTGTCTTTCCTTTTTTATCAAACAATTTATCTAAAGATCTGAAATGATATCCATCCGATGTTTCCCAGAAAAGATATCCTGCACTTTTTCCAGACATTCCATCAGGAATTGAAAGTGGTTGCAGTTCTAATATTCTAATGAGTGGTGGTTTATCCTCACCAAATTCAAAACAACTATTGTGAGTTTTATCTACATAAACTGTTTTATCAGAACCCAAATCATTCTTAACGATTGATGATACTATATCAGATATTTTTCCTTCTAGTCTTCTTCTAACTCTTGTATCCAAAAGAGTATTATCAAACATCTCCTTTGAAATTACATTCAAACTATACGAAACTGTTTTGAATGATTGGGATACATTTGCAACCCTACCAATTCTTAAGTCATTGGGTTTGTCAAGTGTTATTTTTATGCCATTAGCATCCTCAATCTCAAACAAAACCTTTTCTGTTCCTTGAAGTGTTAGTCCTTCAAGTGCGGTGACTTCATCAACAGCAGAACCAGTTTCAATTACAAATACAGAAATCTGAACGAAAGGATTAAGGACACTTTCACGATATTCTATTCTAGGTGTGCCCGCACGAATATCAACAGACTTACTGCCCTCATTGGGATAAATTTCAAACTTATTATATTGTAGTGATTCTTTGCTTCCCATATATTTTATTAACTATTTAACCAACCAAGGTTCGGATGACTGTTCTATTAACCACAAGAATTTGGTCTGTTCCATAATATGAAGTATTCATCGCAACTTTTTGAGCATCATCCTTTTTGGTTGATGATTGTGGTCCTAGTTCAGGAGATGAAGGAGTAGTTGCTGGTTTAGTTTTATCGCCATTACCCTTATAATTAAAGTGAGTGGAACCAGGATAATCGAGAAACTCAAAATTATACTTAGATGCGTTTCTTAGTATCCATCCACCAGCCTCACTATACCAATTAATATCAAAAGCAAGTCCAGATAAATGTTTGGAACCAGCAGCACCACCAACTCTTTTATTGTGTTCAGGATCTCTAAACGCATTTGATATACCAGGTCCAATATCAATACCTTGTTTCTTTGCCGCTTCTGCCATTTCAATAAATTTGGCTGCAGCAGAACCTTTCAATTTAATTGGTCGTCCTTCCGAATCTTTGTATCCAGTATCTATGAAACCACCAGAAACACTAGGAAGAGTTGGGGTTTGTGGTTGTGCCTGTGCTCGTTTTGCTTTTTCTGATTGATATCTTTTCAGTGCATTCTGGAATGCTTTAGCACCACCCCTTCCCATAGGGTAATCACTTCTCTTAGGTTCTCTAAGTGGAGCAAAAACATCGCCACCGCCACCGCCAGTTAAATCTCCACCTTCTTTCCCTGTCTTTTCACTGTATATCATTTTCAATCTTCTTATAACAGCATCACCAGCACTTCTTACAGCAGACTCTGTTTGTCTACCATATTTTTTTCCAATATATCTTAAAAGTCCACCATCAAATGGTTGACCTAGCAGCAGATCCATAGTGCCACCCATCAAACTTGCAAGAAATCCACTATATGTTGCAACCTTTTTCAATTCAGAAGATGCACTTTGTATTATACCTAAAGTAACTTTTCCGTCTGTTTTTCCATATATCTCATTCAATATTTCACTAAAATATCCCATTCTTGTTGGAGTGGGCATTGGTTCTCTTTCTCTTTCATAATCATCTTTCTTTTTTTGTGTTGCTTTTATTTGTCTTCTTGGATCAACAACACCACCTTGAGCAAACCCTCTAACTTCTTTTTTCTTTTTATCAAAAAACATATTCTTAGCAGCATTATATAAAGATCTAGCGATAAGATCACCAACAAATCCACCAACAGCACCACCAAGAATAGCACCTATACCAAAAGTTCCAGAACCAATTAAAGCAGCACCAACAAAAGCACCCAATGATGATCCAATTGCACCAACTATTGCTTCATCTGGAGGATCACCAAGAGCAATACTAATAGCAAGATCCAAAAGTGGACCAATAAAAGGAATAAGTCTAGTTCCTCTTGATGCAGCTGCCCTTGCCGCTCCTTTAGATGCACCTTTAGCAATAGACTGTGTTGCTTGTGTTGTTCCTGTTGGAAGTCTTGGACCTCTTGGAGCAACATTTTCAGCAGTCAATTTCCTTCGTCTAGTTATCATCCTAGATTCTGAATCAATTCCAAGACCTTCAAAATCTCTAATTTGTTTAGAATATCTTTTTGGATTTTGAAAGATTTCATTTGCAATTTTTCTTTGTGATTCTGCTTGGGGCAAATTTATTATTTCAGCAGCTTCTGCACTTTCAATCATAGTTTGAAGATATTTTGCCTCACTTAAGGTCATCCTCTTTGTTGTTCCAGCATATCTAAAATTGACATATCCAGATTGGTATGTACTAGAATAAAATATTTTCTCGGGATTGTATCCATATGGTTTTATTTTTGCAGCATCCTCAAAAGATAAAGGTTGTTTTTTTGTTTTTGGTTTTGTCTTAAGATTAAGTCCTCGTTGAATTCTAGCCTTAACAAGGTCTTCAGCAGAATATTCTTTTGAAAGAAGTGCTGTATCTTCATTAATTGCTTTAACGAGATCATTAACATATTCTTGTCTTGCAAGCCTACCACTCAAAGTACTTGCATCTTTTTTCCCCATTATTTTTTTCGCTATTTTAGATATATTATCTGTTCGTTCTTGAGATGGACTTCTTTTATTAGAACCTCTTTTTTCACTCTCCATTTGGTCCATTCTAAAAGACCTAGATGCATCCAATCTAGCCTTCACATTTAAGGCTTCATAAGCTCTCTGCTCTCTTTTAAGAGCCCTCTTGCCGACAGATTCTTTTGCCTTTTCCTGTAAGGCACGCATTCTAGCACCAGCAGCAGCAGTTCCACCCGCAGCACTCAAACCACCCCCAGCACTTTCTCCTGCTTTTATTGCTCTAGGAAGAATACCTTTCTTTGGTATGAATAATCCACCACGAATTCCAGCAGCACCAGCAATTATAGCACCGTTAATAAGTAAATTTAAAGCACCAGAAAAATCATCAAATAACTTCTGGAAATTTTCTCCACCAAGTTGCTTGGTCCAGTCTCTTACAGTATCATATGCTTTATATCCTTTTTCAATCCAATCAATTGTTCCCGAAAGTATACCTTCAGCAAAATATCCAAAACCTTCAGCAGCTGGTTTTAAAATCGCACCAAGTGCAGTTAATCTTGGTAAAAGATTAGAATAATTATTAAATACAAATCCAAGTAAAGTAAATCCAGTAAAACGGGCAAGTCTATCAAATAAACTAGAACCAGGAATTTTTGATACCAGACTTTCCTGTTGTCCTTTCTTTCCTAATTTTTTTTCTTCTAGTTTCTTTTCTCTTTCTTCAAACTCTTTTCTTTCTTCTTCTTTTCTTTTTCTTTCTCT
>Ga0070754_10003898_pt1 | contig 10396 bp, 9 predicted proteins | sample VirMetDEL_Sep_01_FD_75181 | JGI IMG/M metagenome (GOLD analysis project Ga0070754, IMG submission 75181) | Aqueous microbial communities from the Delaware River and Bay under freshwater to marine salinity gradient to study organic matter... | ecosystem: Environmental > Aquatic > Marine > Coastal... | reverse complement strand
GGTTTGGTGCCACTATAAATGTTGCATCTAATGGTTTTTCTGCAAAAGTATTTTGCACTTTTGGTGAATGGCCAATGGACGAATTTATAAGCCAGTTAGAAAGCTGCAATAACTCCCTTTCTGGCCAAGCTACATTAAAGCCTGAATGGGATAATTGGTTTATTACTTTTACCGTAAAAAATAACGGGCAAGTTGAAGTTAATGGCATGCTTTACTCAGCAGACCAAGAACTTAAATATGAGTTTATAACTGACCAAACGTGTTTAAGTCCACTTATAAAAGACTTAAAAGAATGGCAACGTTAGTGCAACACTTAACAAGGCCAAGCAACATCAGTCGCTACGCTCTTTGGACAGCCTTTTCGCTGTGCCTTTTGTGCGTGGCTTCGCCACTGTTGCACAAAATTCACAACAAAAAGTCTGCCGTTGTTGGCGTCGTTAGGCATCAAAATGAATTGGCAACTTATTAAATCAATCACAACACCTTTTATGGCCTTGCTTGCACTAGCAATAGCCGCTGAAGTGCTTGTGTCTTTGTTCGTAGAGTATGGCGCCAAAAATCCAGAATTCGTTGGCTGCTACGCATATGATGCAATGGTGGTAGGCTTTCAATGTCAGGGTTTTATTGCAAGCAATATTATTGCGCTGTGGTTAAATTGGCCTTTGTGGCTAATCTATGGGCCAATTTTCGCGCTATTCAGTCCACTTACACTAGCCGTCGCTATATTAGTTTGGTTGCCAGTAGTTGCGTATGTTGTTTCACTTATTAAACTTCGTAGGGCAAAAAATGCCTAACAAGTGCATCTTGCCGGATTTGGGTAAACTGTCACCTTTTTTGCAAAAAGACGCAAAAAAGCCGCCACTTCACCCAAACCGCAAATGCAGGCGTTAGTAGCTCAAGGAGGCTTATGAGAATTCCTAAATCAAAAAAAGCCAGAGTTCGAGAGCTAAATGTAAAAAGTATCAAGGAGAATACCTCCCAAGCACCCATGGCTCAGGAAGTTGGGCAACTACGTATTCCCTAGATTTCATTCGAGCGGCTGCTGAGCTGTTTTCGATACTTGAAAAATCGAATTCACCTTGGCCGATAGACGATTTGTCGCAGATATTCATAGAGAACAAGATCCCGTCATGCCGTGGTGCAAAAATGACGCCGGATAAGGTCGAATATCTCTACAAAAATCACTTAAAGTCAGTAATGGCTGGATGAGAAGAAAAGCTACTAACAATCGGCTGTTGTCGCCCCTTTGGGGCTGGGACGGCCTTTCCGCCGCTGTGCGGCTACAAGTCCGCCCAAAAGCCGGGCGTTATGAGTAAAGAGGATGCCAGTGAACAATAGCCTTTTGTCACGCTCCGCCGAACTAGAAAGCGAACTCTCGGCGCTTCTGGGACTTGCCCCGTTCGATGACTCGGAGAGAATCAGGGCAAGCAGGATCATGTGTAGTGTTGCCCTTGAACATGCTGAAAGTGCAAAGGTGCTGATTTCACTTGGTAACTTAACCTCTGCTACCGGAATTGTCCGTCTTCAGTATAAGGCGCTGGTCAGAGCTATGTGGTTGCTTTATGCCGCCTCAGAAATCGAAGTTTCGAAATTAACTAGTGAGCTAACCCAAGAATCAGCGAATACAGCAAACAAGCTGCCAATGCTCAGTAAAATGCTTGAGAAGCTACAGGGTAAAGCTCCACAGGAGGCTGTAGACATGCTGCTGGAATTCAAAGAGTATTCTTGGAAGCCGCTTAGTTCATATGTTCATGGTGGCATTCATGCAATTCATCGTCACAGCAAGGGATACCCGGCTCCGTTATTGGAACAGATGCTTCGTGCTTCAAACGGGGTTTCTGTAATGGCGGGAATGCTATTGATCATACTGCATGGTAGCGGTGAGCAGCGAGGTAAAATCCCCAAAATTCAAACTGAGTTTGCGGACTGCCTACCTAGTGCCAGACCGCAAAACTCATAACAAGTCACGCAAGACGGACGCGCTTACGCACGCCGCTTCGTTCAGCGTTATATGATAACAAGCATCGACCAAGGATCAAGATAAATGGGACGGGACGTAACCTTATACCCCAAAAAAGCTACGAGGGATGACCTAAAGAAATATCTTGAGGGTCTAGGGTTCGTAAAATGCGGCCATTTTTGGGATTGGCCAAAAGGCACCCTGAACTACTCATGGTTCGACTATGAAGATTTCAAATCCATAGATGGTGTTTCCGCAGATATATATCCAGTATCAGGAGATGAATTAGGCATAACGGGCAATGCATGGGCTGTTCATGTTCGTAATCTTTACAGTGCCAGTTGGCATGACGTTAAGATGCTCAATGATGTGTTGAGAGGTGCAAGAAAGCGTTTCGGCGGCACTATACAAGGTGATTATGGTACGAACCGATATGCTCCACTATGGGATGATAAAAGCACCCCAATAAGCAGAGGCATTTCTTCGATTTATAGTCATGTAAAGCAGGAAATATCAGCGGTTAAATATTCGTTGCCAGAGCCTTCTATGAAACAGCAGGCTCTCACTGGCGAAAAAATTGACGAATTCATTCAATTTACTCAAACCCTAGATCCCAGCAGAGTTATCTATAACGGCCTAGTGCCGTTCGCGGTTTCAATGTTTGAATACTTTTTTTCACAGGTTTTTCAGGTACTTATTAAATATGACACTGTTGCACTAAGCAAGCGAAGTAATCATAAGCAAAAATTAGATTTTGAAACATTATTAGAGATAGAGAAAAAAGAATCAACCATCGAAAGTGTCATTGCCAGAAACTATACTTTTCAAAATCTTAATCAGTTAAACAGAGCCTATAAAGATTGGCTGGATATTGATGTTAGGAATATTTTGTATAAAAAGAAAAGAATAGGGAATTCAGTCACATTTTTAGAAAGTAGAATTTCTGAAATAATTCAATATAGGCATGGCATTGTTCATCATTTCGCTATCGACCGCTCACTATCGAGAGATGGCTATATACATATACTGGAAGCAATTGAAAAAGGAATGGGAGAGTTTGTTTCTTTTGTAGAAAAGAAGTATAAATTTAGAGTGGATGGATATTGCTAAATCATATAACAAGCATCTACTAGGACGCTCGCAAGCTCGCGCCTATTACGCGGGCGTTAGGCGGTTGGTTTCCGGGGTTGGCTGTTGCATCAAAAATTGGAATTCAGAATGGATATTCGTAGGAAGCGCCGGTCGGTAAATCAGGTTCGGGAGGATATATCAGTCCAAGTTTTGAGGGAAAACCTCCCCGAAGCGTGGGTTGTGCATTCGTATGGCGAAGACTATGGAATCGATTGTGTTGTCGAGCTTTTTGATTATCTAGACGAAGATCAAACTGTCGCTGAGACTCTCGGTGAAAACATTTTTATCCAGTTAAAAGGTTCGGGCTCAATTGAGTATGGAACAAGACGGGCATATCACCGTGGCAACGTTGCAAAGGGGCCCTTGAATGTGGACAGGACTAAGTTCGATAATATCCCAGTTGCAAAATTTCAACTTGAAGTACCTGAACTTTTGACCGTTCAGGCTATGGGCGTTGCTGTTCCCGTTCTTCTAATACTCGTGGATACGAATACTAAGAGCGCTTATTTCGTTTGCCTTAACGATTACATCGAAAAAGTACTTATCCCCGAAGACCCTAAATTCTATGAAAAGGGCTATAAGACGATCCACATTCCGCTAGCCAACCAGATCTTGAACCTAGAGAACAATTTAGTGCCGTTGAGGGCCTACGGCAAACGTTCCAAGATGTACGGGGCGTTTGGCACGTTTCACTACCAGCACCAAGAGATTCGCCGTGCTCGCGGTCTAACGTCGGTTGGCGAGCCAGCTTCACAGGACCGTGTAATGGCGATGATCAAAACCTTCACCGAAGCTTCTCTTCGACTAGATATTTGGGTGGGCCACGAATTTTGGAAGCCTATGGGTTGGAGCCAGAATGAACTAGAAGATATTCAGGCCAACATCGAAGCTGGGATAGCACCAAAGGAATTCGACGCGTTTCTTGAATATTGTGATGTCCATGTTTGGCATCGTCTAGCTAATCTTTCTAGTATGTATGAGGAGCTTGTCCGAGAGTGGTTCATGCCAACAAGTCTTGCATTATTGACGTCTTACCCTGAGGAAGAAGAAGGTGGCGAAACAGATGCGCGGGCCTAACAATCAGTTCAACGCGGACGTACGCTGCTGCGCAGCGGCCGCCGGTTAACAAGGGCGTTAGCTCTGACGGCTTCATAACCTATCACTGCTCTACCGCGTTTTTGTGAAGAAGAGATATATCGGCACCACACGGCCCAAACCCCATCTGAGCGGGCGAGTAGCGCAGAGCTGCCGGGAATAAGCCCGAGGACTGTCTGAGCGAAGCGAGTTCCGCAGGGCCTCGGCAGCATGAGCAACGCAGCGAACCCGAAGGGCCGCGCAGCTGGGTGCCCAGGGGAGTTGTTAGAGGGGAATGGGCAAGCATTCCCCTCTAACTCGCCTAGAGGCGAAAAGCGATAACGAGCCAGTGCAAGGCAGACCTAACCCACCACCCGCCGAAAAGTAAGATTAAACCTAACCGCCCCCGTAACCGAATGAACAGCCTGCTTCCCCAGCGGCGCCACCCCATGAAAATACAATCGACTAACCCCACCCCAAACCACCACATCCCCATGCTCCAACAACCACCGGCTGGGTTTATCGGTCCGTAACAAGCCCCCAAACAAAAACGTAATAGGCGCGCCCAGCGTCACTGACACAATAGGCGCCCCAAGGTCCTGCTCGTCCTTATCCTGATGCAAGCCCATACCCGCCCCAGTCTGATATCGATTGATCAAACAGGACTGCGGATCAAAGCCCTTAAAACCAACCTCAGCAGCAGCGCGAACCGCCAGCTCACGAAAGGAGGAGGGCATGGCAGGCCAAGGCTTATCAGTTAAAGGGTCTTCAGTGGTGTAGCGATAACCGTGCTTATCGGTGATCCAGCCGTAAGTGCCACAGCTGCACTGCGCGGATGACATGGCATGCCCGCCGGGCGTGACCTGGTGACGAAAGGCGGCCTGTTGTTCGATCTGGCCGATCTGCGCCACCAGGTCATCCGCCTGCGCATGGGCAAAGCCTTTCAGCAACCAGGCATCCGGGCCGATGGCGATGGGCTCGGGCGTGGGTGGGGCGAAGAGGTCAAGACTGCTCTGCAAACGTGGCCTCCCGGCGCAACAGCTCGCGCTTGCGCGCCACGCCCCAGCGGTAGCCGGAAATATCGCCATCGCTGCGCAGCACACGGTGGCAGGGCACGACGATGGCCAGTGGGTTAGCAGCGCAGGCGCTGGCGACGGCGCGGGTTGCTTTGGGTCGCCCGAGGCGGCTGGCTAGTTCGCCGTAGCTGATGGTGCTGCCGTTGACGATCTGCTGCAGCTGCTCCCACACCTGTTGCTGAAACTGAGTGCCGTTGGCGTTGAGCGGCATGCTTAGTGCCAGCGGCTGTTGCGGGCGCTCGATAAAGGCCAGGAGTTGCTGCATGTCGGGGCGCAGCCGCTCAGGGTTGGCTTGCAGGCGGGCACCGGGAAAGCGGCTCTGCAGATCGCGCAGCAGGCTTTCATCATCGTCGCCGAGCAATATGCTGCAGATGCCCAGCTCGCAGGCGCCGAGGAGTAAGCCGCCGAGTGAGCAGTGGCCGGTGAGGTAATCAATGCACAGGGGTTGGGTAGCCATGCTGTTGTACGCTGCTGGTGAGTTGATCAGCGCTCAGTGTCCGACTTCCAGCGGCTGGCAGCAAGTGCTGCAAACCGCTGGCGACGGTAAAAAAGCAGGCGAGGTGGCGATGGCCACGCAGGTAGCTTTGTGGTTAGAACTTCATGCCTGGCAGATTCAGCGACGCGGTATTGCCGCCATCGACTGGCAGGGCCTGACCGGTAACGTAGCTGGCATCGTCGCTGGCCAGAAAGGCAATGGCGCTGGCGATTTCTTCCGGACGGCCATAGCGGCGCAGCTCACAGCGCGAGCCCAGCTTGTCTTCCTTTTTGTTGCTGCGGGCATACTCAAACACGGGCGCGGTCATGCCGGTTTCGATCAGGCCGGGGCAGACCGCGTTAACGCGAATGCCGGAGCCGCCCAGGTCGCAGGCCGAGGTCATGGTGAAGTTGATCACACCGGCCTTGGATGCGCTGTAGGCGTTGCCGCCAGCGCCGGAGCGAATGCCCGCCACGGAGGCGGTGTTGACGATGGCGCCCTTGCCCTGTTTCAGCATCTGCTGCGAGGCATACTTGGTAAACAGCATGACGCCGTAGAGGTTGACGGAAATGATCTTCTGCCAGGTCTCCAGGCTTTGTTCGGGCGCGCCGCTGTAGTCACCGCCAGCGATACCAGCGTTGTTGCACAGCACGTCCAGGCTGCCGTAGTGGCTGATGGTTGCGGCTACGCACTGTTCGACGGCGGCTTCGTCAGACACATCCAGGGTGCGGTGCTGTACCTCGGTGCCAGCGGGCAGTTCGCTGAGGGTCTGCTGCAGACCTTCGACGTTACGGTCGGCCAACATGAGTTTAGCGCCTTCGCTGGCCAGACGTTTGGCGGTGGCGCGGCCAATACCGCTGCCGGCACCGGTGATCAGGGCAATCTTGTTATCAAAACGTTGCATGGTTCCTGTCCTCTGCTGTGCTGCGTTGTAAGCGAGTGCGGCGGCGCCGCACTCCTTGTTGTTAATGATCGATACTGACGTCTTCGCTGGGCGGCTTGCTGGCAGCCTGCGCTGCATCTATGCCGAGGGTGCTGGCCATGGCAGCGGTATCTACCTGCCAGCTGCTGGCGATATCACGCTCGATGCGCACGGGTGAGAGGCTGATCATGCCTTCACGCAGTGCACCCACGTCGGACTGCAGGCCGGTGACCTTTTCGGTCTGGCGCTGGAAGCCAAGCCAGTAGTAGGGCACGCCACGGGTATCTTCGCGGCGCTCGATGTTGACGCCACCAATGCTGCCGCGCTGTGGGCGGCAAATGGCAACGCCACGTACCTGCTTGGGCGGTAGCGCCGGGAAGTTGATGTTCATGGCGCAGTCTTCCGGCCAGCCTTCGGCCAGCAGCTCACGCACCAGCTTGCTGCCATACTCGCGGGCGGTATCCCATTCGGTGGGGACACCAGCGTGATAGGCCTGACTCAGAGCAATGGCGGGAATACCCAGCAGGGTGCCGGTGAGGGCGCCGCCGATGGTGCCGGAGTAGGCGACCGAGTCGCTGATATTGGCGCCGTGGTTTACCCCAGAGAGCACCAGGTCAGGTTTCTCGGGCATGAGTTCAGCCACGCCAAGCAACACGCAGTCACTGGGTGTGCCGCTGACGCTGAAGCGGCGCTCTTCAAAGTGATGCACGCGCAGCGGGTGATGTACCGAGATGGACATGGAAACACCGCTTTGGTCCAGGTCTGGAGAGACGATCCAGACTTCTTCGGCGATCTGCGCAGCGATCTCTTCCAGCACTTTCAGGCCGGGGCCGCGCCAGCCATCATCGTTGGTCAGCAATACGCGCTTGATTGGCTTGGACATAGAGATTCCTTTGCGATTTTGGCTATTCGGGGATATCGGTAGGCGAACGCTTTTTAGGTACAAGCAATGCGGGGCACCTGATGAGGTGCCCCGCGAGGGTGTTGCCGAGTTACTTGCTCTGGGCTATTTCCCAGCCGCGATCAGCCAGCAGGCTGGCGCGTTTGCCGACTTCCAGCGCATCTGCGTTACTGGCGTTGCCTTGCAGCGCGCGGTGGTAAACACCTTGCACGATGGCGGCCAAACGGAACAGCGAGAAGGCTACATAAAAGTTCCAGTCTGGCACACCGCTGCGGCCGGTGTGTTGGCAGTACCAGTCCAGCACTTGCTGCTCTTCTGGCAGGCCAAGGGCTTTCAGATCGGCACCGACCAGGCCTTTGGCGCCATCGACGTTCACTGGCATGTGGTAGGGCAGGCAGCAGTAGGCCAGATCCGACAGCGGGTGGCCAAGGGTAGCCAGCTCCCAGTCGAGGATGGACACGACTTTGGATTCGGTTGGATGCAGCATCAGGTTGCCGATACGGAAGTCACCATGGGCGATGGTGGTGCTGTCGTCCGCCGGGATGTTATCTGGCAGCCACTTCATCAGGGCGTCCATGGAAGGCATGTCGTCGGTGCGGCTGGCTTCAAACTGGCCGCCCCAGCGCTTGAGCTGACGGGCGATGTAGTTGTCTGGCTTGCCGTAGCTTTCCAGACCAATAGCTTTCCAGTCGGCATTGTGCAACTGGCCCATGGTCTGGATCATCGACTGATAGATCGGCATGCGTTCTTCCTGCGCGACTTCGGCCAACTGTGGCTGCGAGTAGACGCGACCGTCAACGTAGTCCATCACATAGAAGGCGGTACCGATGATCTCGGGGTCTTCACACAGCAGATGGACGCCGGGTACCGGCACATCAGTGCTACCGAGTGCGTTGATCACCTGGTACTCACGCTCGATCATGTGTGCCGAAGGCAGTAGTTTGCCCGGTGGCTTCTTGCGCAAAACGTACCGTTTTTCACCGATTTCCAATAGGAAAGTCGGGTTGGACTGGCCGCCCTGGAACTGCTGGACTTTCATGCCCTGGTTGGCTCCGGGGAGGTAATCCTGCAGGTACTTGGCCAGTTTGGCCTGGTCAAACTGGTGTGCAGGTAATACGTCAATCAGGGTGGCTCCGCTCATCTTATGATCCTGTAGTGAATGGGTCTGTACAGAAAGTAACACGCCAGGCGGCTGCCTGGCGTGTAGAAAAGCCTTATGAATCAGGCGTTATCAGGTAATGGTATCGCCGCCATCGGCAACGATGGTCTGCCCGGTAACGTAAGCGCCAGCCCTGGAGCCCAGAAACAGCGCTACCCCGGCGATATCCACCGGCTCACCAACGCGGCGCAGCGGCAGTTGTTCTTCGACTCGCTTGAGGCGATCCGGGTCTTCGATCAGGGCTTGGGCGAAGTCGGTACGGATCAGGCCAGGGGCGATAGAGTTGACGCGGATGTTCTGCGGGCCCCATTCCAGCGAGAGGTTCCGTGCCAGACCCGCTTCGGCCGCTTTGGACATGCCATATACGCCGATGTTGGCACTGGCACGCAAGCCAGCAATGCTCGACAACAGCACGATAGAGCCGCCACCTTGCTTGACCATGTGCGGGATCGTCATGTTGCACAGCCAGAAGGTGCCTTTGACGTTGGTGCCCATGATCTTGTCAAAGGCCTCATCGCTGACCTTGTGCGTGGGGCCATAAACCGGGTTGGTGGCAGCGTTGCACACCAGGATATCGATCTTGCCCCAAGCCGCTAGCGTCTGGTCGACCAGATTCTGCAACTGTGCCTTGTCGCCTACATGGCAGGCCACCGGCAGAGCCTCAAAACCCTGCTCGCGCAGTTCGTTTGCTACTTGTTCGCAGACGTCTGCCTTGCGGCTAGAAATAACCACCTTGGCACCGGCCTTGGCGTACTCCTCGGCAATCGCTTTACCAATGCCCTTGGTTGAGCCGGTAATGATGGCGACTTTGCCGGTTAAATCGAAAAGAGACATTTGGGCCTCGCTGTTTTTTTATCTTGTGGTTGTTTGTTCGGGTAGTGGTTAGAGCTGGATGGGGCTTGAAGCTTGAAGCTAAAACCAGGGCAGGCTGCTTGCTTTTTTGTGGGGGGCTCACTCATCGGTGGCCCCCACTTTACAAGCAAATCAGATCAAAGCTTCCAGCTCAGCCTCTACCGCTGGCTGCTTCCAGCTTTCCGCTTCAAGCTTCCAGCTTGTTTTAAAGATATTGCCCCATTTCCAGCTTGGCGATGGTGCCCAGGTGGACTTCGTCCGGGCCGTCGGCCAGGCGTAGGGTACGGGCTTTGGCGTAGGCGGAGGCCAGGAAGGTGTCCTGACATACGCCTTTGGCGCCGAATACCTGAATGGCGCGGTCGATCACGTTGCAGGCCATGGTGGGGGCAACGGCTTTGATCATGGCGATCTGCTGGCGAGCCACCTTGTTACCGTGCAGATCCATACTGCGGGCGGCGTGCAGGGTCAGCAGGCGGGCCTGATCGATCTCGCAGCGTGACTTGGCGATGGCTTCGGCGGTGCTGCCGTGCTTGTACAGCGGCTTGCCGAAGGCAACACGCTCGGCGGCGCGTTGGCACATGGCGGCCAAGGCGCGCTCGGCGATGCCGATGCTACGCATGCAGTGGTGAATACGGCCTGGCCCGAGGCGACCTTGAGCGATTTCAAAACCACGGCCTTCGCCCAGCAGAATGTTGGACACCGGCACGCGGACGTTCTCGTAGGTGATCTCGGCGTGGCCGTGTGGTGCGTGGTCGTAGCCGAACACGTGCAGGTCACGCACGATGGTCACGCCGGGGGTGTCCAGTGGCACCAGAATCATGCTCTGTTGTACGTGCTTGGGTGCAT
>Ga0070754_10003894_pt1 | contig 10402 bp, 12 predicted proteins | sample VirMetDEL_Sep_01_FD_75181 | JGI IMG/M metagenome (GOLD analysis project Ga0070754, IMG submission 75181) | Aqueous microbial communities from the Delaware River and Bay under freshwater to marine salinity gradient to study organic matter... | ecosystem: Environmental > Aquatic > Marine >... | reverse complement strand
GGTAGAGGAGTGCTAAGTACTATGGCTACTGAAACTATGAGCCTTAACTCTGACTGGTTTACTAATGATGAGGAGGCAGCTTGGATAGAGCAATTATTTATATCTCCAGAGGTTTATATTTTAGGAGATTATTATTCTAATGATACTGCTCCTGCTAACTATGGAGAGTATATGACTCCAGTAATAGTAACTAATAAAGGATATGATAGATATACTAGGGCTAATGATAAGGTAGCTCAATATGAGTTAGATATATAATATAGTATTAACAAAAGAGTACAAAGAGCTTAAATATGAATAACCAGCAATTAATAGCATATCCCCAGGGGACTACTGAGCCTTTAATTTATCCTACTGGAGAGGTAGTACTAGATTTATTTAAAGATGAGCCTATACCCTTAGTATTAAATGTAGATGATTTTACTAATGTAGCTGAGGCAGATGCTAGTTATAGTAAATCCTTTGATATACCAGGTACTAAAAATAATAATCTATTTTTTAATCATATTTATGATATTACTTCTGATAGTAATTTTAATCCTCATAAAAAGACTAAAATAATAGTTAAGGAGGGTACTATTAATACTTTTGAGGGATACCTACAATTAAATGATATACTGCATAAGAATGGAGCTATTACTTATAATATAACTCTATACTCTGAGGCTGTAAATTTAAAGGATATATTAAGTGAGAGAGTATTTAGAGATTTGAACTTTAATGAATTGAAACACAACTATAATAAGGTGAATATTAAAAATACGTGGACTGGGAATTTGCCGTATATTACTTCTAATGCATCTGGATTTAGGACTGGCTCTACTATAAAATACCCTTTAATAAGATGGAATAATAATAGCTATTATAACTCTGCTTTTAACTCTGTACACGCACCAAGCACTTCTGATTTCTTTCGCCCATTTATTAAGGCTAAATACTTAGTAGAAAGGATAATGCAAGATGCTGGATATTCTTATACTTCTAATTTTTTTAGTAGTAGTAAATTTAATAAATTATATGTAGATTTTAATAATGCTAAAGATATTAATAGCTTAAATGATTATTTTTCATCTACTGAGGTTGATACTAGTATTGTTTATGGTGCTACACCAACTAATATAGATTTTACTTCTGGTTTTGCATATCCAGCATCCTCTATTACTCCATCTGATTATTACGATACTTCTACTGATGTATTTACTTCTCCATCTGACAGCTTAAAAGTTAATGTACAGGGAGATTTATATTTTAATAATACCTCTGGCTCTACTTCGTATGCTAAATTAGTTTTAAGAAAAGTAACTGCAGTAGGTAATGTACAATTATATACTTTATTTAATAATGAGTCTATAGCAGATAATAGTAGCTCTAATGCTCCTACTTGGAAAGGTTTCAGTTCTAGTAGTTCTAATATCGTATTACATACTAATGATACTTTACAATTAAGATTAATTATTACTGGAGGAGATTGTTTATTACACGATGCAGCAGCTTTAGGGATAACTTCTGCTCAGTCTGGTAGTAGAGCTTCATGGAATGTAGAAAGTGATTTGATGGATGTAAATAATATAGTCGCTAACTATAGAGGAGATATTAATCAATGGGATTTTATTAAAGGATTTATAGATATGTTTAAGTTAGTAATAGCTAAAGATGAAAATAATCCTAATAATCTAATAATAGAGCCTTATAAAGATTGGGTAGATGCTGGTAATTTAGTTAATTTAACTAATAAAGTAGATGATACAGAGTTAAAATATACTCCTATAGATGGATTATCTAAAAGATTGATATTTAAACTTAAGGAAGATGAGCCAGACTGGATAACTACTAATCATAATAATCCTAATGACTGGAAGTACTCGCATAATGAGATTAATGATATAGAGATATTTGATGAGGTTGAGGAGGTTATAGAGGTAAAAGAGTTATCAGCTACCTATGTTAAAAGTTTATTTGGTGGAGAGTTATTTGCACCACAGATAGTAGATATAGATGTTAATGATAACTGGGAAAATAAGATGCGTATTATGTATGATAATGGAGTACAAACTTTAATAACAGATAATTATAGTGATGGTGCTGATTTTTATAACGAAACAGATTATTTATTATTTAGTATGGTTGATAGCTACCCTATTAATGCTAATACTTCTAACTCTTATAATTTTGGAGTAGTTAATTATGCTGGTGCTGGAGGTGCTGTACTAAATAGCTTATATAATGTTTACTGGTTAAAGTATATTGATGAGCTTTATCATAAAGATACTAGAATAGTTAAGGTAGAGGCTTATCTTACAGCTGATGATATTAGTAAAATAAAGTTTAATGATATTATACTTATTAAAAATAAGAAGTATAGAATACATAAGATAGAGTATAGAGCTGGAGCTATGAGTAAGCTGGAATTAATAACGATAAAAGACTTATAAATGGATTTTAAGATAGGGTATAGTGTAAAGCCTAAAGAAATAAATAGTTTAAATGAGGTTATTTTTGAGGAGTTTGTAGATTTAGGAGTATTTAGAGATGTAGTACCTACTAAGTCTGAATGTGAGGCTTATGGATTTAATTATATAAATAGTAAGTGCTATATAATAGCTAACTCTACTGATTTTATTGATGAGAGTATCTATTTAGAGGCTGGTAGTAATAATAGTAAAGGAGCTAAGAGTAATTATAATGCTATAATAGGGCTTAATAATGAGATAAATTTCGCTTGTAATAATGATTTAGTAGTAGGAGATAGTAATAGTATTATAGATAATGTAAGTAATACTATAGTATCTGGTACTAAAGGAGAGGCTACAGCTAGTAACTCAATAGTATTAGGAGGTAATGCTCCAGATGATAACTTAGCTGAGAGGCAGACTACTACTTTAATGTATGGAGCAAAGACTACTGATGGAGGTACTAAGGCTAGTTACCTAAATAATATAACTGCAAACTTCTTTAAAATTCCAGATAATACTGCTATGTATTTTCATGCTGATGTATTAGCTGTAAGAGTAGGAGGTACTGCTACTGGTAATCCTGGAGATTTTTTAAGCTGGGTAGAGAGAGGAGTAGTTATTAATAAATCTGGTACTCTAAGTATAGAGAGAGAGAGAGATACTATAAAAGGCTATGGTAATCATACTAATTGGCGTCCAACAGCAGCAGTATCTGGTACTAACTTTGTTATAAATGTTAGAGGTGCAGCTGATACTATTATAGAGTGGGCTAGTACTATTAGATTTACAGAAATTAGAACGGGAGTAGCCTTATGATAGATAGATTTAAGAGGGTAAAAAATGAGATGATTATTAATTTAGAATATACTAAATTAGTGATTAATAATTTAGATAATATTAAGATTAAGAGTAATAAATTAAAGAATAAAAAACAATGGCTGAAAAGGTTATTTTAAAGGTAGTAGCAGAAACTAGTAAGGCTAGTAAGGATATGAATAAGCTAAGCTCTGAAACTAAAGGAGCAGCAGCAGAAACTACTCTACTATCTGGAGCTATGAATACTGTAAGAGGTGCTATGGTTAAGGTTAAAGCTATGAGTAAATTACTCTTTGGCTCTATAAAGGCTGGATTAATCAGTACTGGGATAGGTGCTTTTGTAGTACTTATAGGCTCTTTAGCTACATATTTTACGCAAACTAAAAAAGGAGCAGAATTATTAGAGCAGGCTTTTGCTGGAGTAGGTGCTGCTATCTCAGTTATTACTGATAGGATAAGCCAGATAGGAGGAGCTATTGCTAAGGTATTCTCTGGAGATTTTAAAGGAGCAGCAGAGGATGTAAAAGGAGCTTTATCTGGTATAGGAGATGAGATAGTAGAGGAGGCTAAGGCAGCCTCTAGGCTTAAAAAAGAGCTACAAGATTTAGCTGATACTACTAGAGGTTTTAATATAGAAAAAGCTCAGACTAGGCAAGAGATAGCTAAGGCTTTACTACTAGCTGAGGATGAAACTAAAAGCAATGAGGTAAGGCTACAGAGCTTAAAAGATGCTCTAAAATTAGAGGAGGAAACTACAGCAAAAGAATTAGAGCTACAAAGGAGGAGAGTAGCAGCTGTAGAGGAGGAGGTAGGATTAGGAGAGAGTATGGCAGAGGATTTAGATAGATTAAATGCTGAAAAAATACGATTGATTGAGCTTGAAACTGCTAGTATTAAAATGAAAAAGAAAGTAGTAACTCAAGTTAATGCTTTTGAGCTAGATATAGCTAACCAGGAAAAAGCTAGAGCAAAAGAGAAATCTGATAGGATAGCTAAAGAAACTAAAGAAAAAGAGGAGGCAGAAGCTAAGCAAAAGGCTATTGATGACAAAGCCCTAGCAGATAAAGAGGCTTTATTACTAAGTGAGGGAGAGAGGCTACTAGCTATCCAACAAGAAAATGCTCTACTAATGATAGAGGATGCTAATGAGAGGGCTTTAGCTCAGATAGAGATAGATAGAGAAAATGCTTTAAATAGTGTAGCTGATACTGAGCATACTGAGGCTATGAAGGCAGAAATAAATGAGAAGTATAATAAGAAAAAGCAGGCTCAAAATAAGGCTACATCTGATGCTGAGAGAAAATTAGGTATAGGAGATTTAGCAGCAGTAGGGAGTGTATTAGGCTCAATGGCTAGTTTGCAGCAGGAGGGTACGGCAGGCTGGAAAACTACAAAGATAGCAGAGGCTAGGATTAATAGCTTTATGAGTGCCAGCTCTGCATACTCTGCTATGGCTGGAATACCAGTAATAGGACCAGCACTTGGTATAATTGCTGCTGGAGCAGCTCTAGTATCTGGGCAGAAACAAGTAGAGCAGATTAAAGCTACAGAGATACCTAAGATGGCTAGAGGAGGTGTAGTAGGAGGATATGGTAATGGTACTAGTGATAGTGTAAATGCTAAATTATCCAGAGGAGAAGTAGTTATTAATGCTAAATCTGCTAAGATGTTCAGAGGTGCTTTATCTAATATGAATGTAGCAGGAGGAGGTGTAGGCTTTGCTAGAGGAGGAGCTACAGATGCTGGCTCTGGTGCTGGTTTTGGAGGGTTTAGTAATGAGCCTTTAAAAGCGTTTGTAATTACTGATGAGATGAGTGATAGCCAAGCTAAATTAGCTAAAATTAGGAGGAGAAGTAAACTATAGTAGTTTAATATATATTTATATAAAAATAAGATTATGGATTTAGTAGAATTATTGATAGATGAGAATAACTTAGAGCTTACTATAGATGCAGTAAGTCTAGTAGAATTTCCAGCTATGGAAAGTAACTGGGTATTTATGAGCAAAGAAAATAAAGTATCTTTAGCTAAAATAGATGAGGATAAGAGGCTTATTATAGGAGCTGCCTTAATACCAGATAAGCATATTTTACGAGTAGATGAGAATGGAGAGAAATTTAATATTTTCTTTAGTAAAGAAACAGTTAAAAGAGCCTCAGAGTTATACTTACAAAGTAATAATCAGAAATCAGCTACCTATGAGCATAGTATTAAGCTATCTGGAATATCAGCAGTAGAGAGTTGGATAGTAGCTGATAATAAAATGGATAAGAGTAATTTGTATGGTATAGATGTTCCTGCTGGTACTTGGATGCTATCTCTTAAGATAGATAATGAGGATGTATGGCAAGAGATTAAAAGTAAAAATGTAAAAGGTTTTAGTATAGAGGGCTTATTTACCCATAAACTACAGAAGTTAAGTAAGCAGGTAGATACTGATGCTGATATACTTAAAGCAGTAGCTGAGATAATGAAAATACAATAAACTAATAACTAATATATTTACTAAAAAAGATTAAAAATGGATTTAAAAAACAGAATAAGAGTAGCACTAGGATTAGATGCTGAAACTAAGCTAGCAGTACAAGAGAAGTTAGTAGATGGTACTATTATAGTATCAGAGGCTGATATGTTAGAAGTAGGAGCAGATATTAGTATATTAGGAGAGGATGGTATGACTACTCTTTTAGCTCCAGGAAATTATGAGCTAGAAAATGGTACTAAAATTATGGTAGAAGTAGAAGGGGTAATTGCTGAGATTGAAGTAGCAGAGGTTGAGGAGGAAGTAGTAGAAGAAACTCCAGAAGAAGTAGTAGAGGAGGAGGAGTTATCTGCTGAGGTTGTAGAAGAAACTCCAGTAGCACCTATGCCTAAAAAGATTAAAGAAACTACAGAGTATGAATTTTCTAAAGAGGAGGTAATTACTGAGATAACTAATGTAGTGTCTGAGTTATTATCTGAGGCTCAAAAAGATATTGAAAGTATCAGAGCTGAATTATCAGAGGTTAGAGCTTATGGAGAAACTCTAGAAAATGAGAATACAGATTTAAATGCAAAATTAACAGAGTTATCTGCTGAGCCAGCTACTGAGGAGATTGTTTTAAATAAATTCTCTAATGTAGAAGTAAAAGAATTATCTAAAGTAGAATTAAGTAAATTATCTACTAAGGATAGAGTTAAGTATAACTTATCTCAATTGAATAAATAATAAATTAATAACTAAAATTAAATAAAAATGGGAAATCCTATTACAACGAGTAGCCTTTATGCTGGAGAAGCTGGAGGATATATCGGAGCTGCTGTAAAAAGTGGTAAAACTATTGCAGATGGTAATGTTACTATCTTAGAGGGTGTTAAGTACAAAAGAAATTTAACTATTGTTACTTCATCTGGATTAATTGCTAATGCTGACTGTGATTTTGATGCTGGTACTATGACTTTTGCTGATAGAGCAGTAGAGCCAGTTAAGAAAAAATTAAATTTAGAGCTTTGTGCTACTGACTTGGAGCAAGATTGGCAAGCTGCACAAATGACGCCAGGAGCTAATAACTCTGCTATGTCTGGAGATTTTTCTGCTTTCGTTATGGAGTACTTAGGTGCTGAGATTGGAGAGAATATTGAAAATGCTATCTGGGCTGACTTTAAAACTGGATTAGTAGCTGATGGTACTGTAAATGATGTTACTGGTACTACTTTAACTGCTGCTAATATTGTAGCTGAGATGGGTAAATTAAGAGATGCTGTACCATCTTCTGTATATGGTAAAGATGACTTAAAATACTATGTAGGTACTGATGCAGTAAGATTTTACATTGCTGCTATGAGTACTTTAGGATATATGAATGCTTACCACGCTGGAGATGTGCCTTTAACTTTTGAGGGAGTAGAGGTTGTTCATTGTCCAGGATTAGCTGCTGATACTATGGTAGCTGCAAGAGTATCAAACTTATTTGTAGCGACTGATTTAGTATCTGATGCTACAACTTTCAAAACTATTGATATGAGAGATACTATAGGAGCTAATTCAATTAGAATTGCTGCTAACTTCTCTATTGGTGTAAATCATGCAGTAGGAGCTGATTGTGTACTTTACTCTTAATAAGTAAGTAACTAACTAGAATAAATAAGGGAGGTATAATGCCTCCCTTTAATTAAAAAAATAATAATAATATGGCGTGCGATTTGACTGCTGGGAGATTATTAGACTGTAAAGATGCAGTAGGGGGTATTCGCTCTGTACTATTTTTAGAGGTTGCTGATTATGCTCCTACATATACTGGAAATATCTTAACTCAAGTAGCTGCTGCTACTGCTTATAGATATGAATTACCTAAGGGTACTGGCTCTCTATCTGAGGCTATAACTGTATCTACTGAGAATGGTACTATTTTTTATGAGGATACTTTAACTGTAAAACTTCATAAATTATCTGCTGCTGATAGAGATGAGATTAAATTATTAGCTCAAAATAGACTAGTTTGTTTTGTTTTAGATAACAATAATAACCAATGGGCTATGGGAGAGGTTAATGGAGCTGATTTAACTGCTGGTACTGCTGGTACTGGTACTGCTTATGGGGATGCCTATGGTTATGAGCTTACTTTTATGAGCCAAGAGGCTGAGCCTATGCGTAACTGTGGTACTTATACTACTAATCCTTTTGATAACATTACTAATCTTACTATCTCTCCTGCTTACTAAGTAGATTAATAGAGATTTTTAATACTTTTAGAGGCTTTATCTTAGGATTTAGCCTCTTTTTTTTAAATATATTAGAGCTTTTTATACTTATTAAAAAGGATTAAGAGATGAGATATAAGTTAAAAGCAAAATATAAGGGCTGTAAGATTAAGCCAGGAGCTAAAGAGATAGTATTAGAGTACTTATCTGATGCTCAAGTAGAGCTATTAATTAAAGCTGGATATACTGAGTACTTTACTGAGGTAAAAACTACTAAAAAGGAGGGAAAATAGTGCTACTTATACAACAAAATACTACTAATAATTTATACTTTAATTTAGATGCTTATAATTTTAGTTATGATAATTTTATATTATTAGTATTTACTAATGATATGACTAAAGTAGATTATCCTGTTGTTATTTATGGTAAAGATACTGGTAGTCCTTTACTTTTTGCACAATTAATTGATATGCAGACTGGTACTCCAGATAGTTTAAACTATGAGATTAAATTATTAAATACTGGATATTATAAGTATCAGTTATATGAGCAGCTAAATGGTACAAATTTAGATAAAAATGATGTATCAGTTATTAAGCCTCTTAATTTTGGTAAGGCTTTTGTATCTGGAGATAAAGAGGTAGTATATACTGAGCATATAGATACTACAGATACTACTAATTATATGTATATTAAATAATAAAATAAATAAAAGAAAATGAGTAAAATAGATAATAATAATACTTTATTAAGAGAGCAATTAGGTAAAGGAGATGTAGTACCTTTTACGGCTGCATCTGGTTTGCTGTCAAATTTAGACTTTTACTGTATACACTTCCCTATTGATAGTGAAATAAAAGACTTAACTTTAGGCAATGCAGTTTTACCAGGAGAAAACCCAGCTACTATCTTTGCAAACTTACCCGTACCAGCAGGTACTACTTTAATGTTCAGAGTAACCTCTATCACTTTAAATTCTGGACTTTGTATTGGTTATAATGAACACGATAGAGATATTACAGCATAATGAAATTAACACTATCAAATAGTTTATCTTCTAATAAGATGCCTAAAAGCTCTTTATGGCTACCTACTTCTGAGGGTAGTGCTGTTGCTTGGTATAAGGCTGGAGCAGGATTAACTTTAACTGGTGTATCTGTAGATGTATGGGAAAACCAGATTAACTCTAATTACTATATGCTACAAGATACTGATACTGAAAAGCCTACTTTTAGTAATATAGACAATTCTATATATTTTGATGGAGGTGATTTTCTACAGACTACAGGGCAAATTAATTTAGAGAGTGAATTTACAATTGGTATTAGAATTAATTTTGACGGCAATTTTAATGGTACGATGTTAGGAGATAATACTACTGCTAATGAGATGTTTAAGATACAAGAAAATGATAAAATAAGATTAAAAAATGCTAACGGAAGTAGGGATTTTGATTTGTCAACTGGTGTTTTTGGTGATGATTATTTAGTATTATCTAGGAATGCTAGTAATATTATATCTTTATACCAAAACGGAACTTTAGTAGAAAATGAAACTTTAGGAAATGATATACTGATAGATACTATAGGTACTAAATATATTGATACTAATAAGATAACTGGATATATATACGAAATTATGATATTTAACTCCTCTAGTGCTGAATTAACTAATAATATAAATACTAGACTAGCTACCTTATAAAATGGCAAAGAAAAAAGTAAATAAAACTAAAGATAGTAAGCCTTATGTATCTCCTTTAAGGGAGGTATATTTAGCTCAAGCAGTAACTCCAGCAGCTTATGAGAGTGCAGGAGATAGCTGGATAAGTTATGGTAATACTCCTCCTTTTAAGAATTTATATCCTCAGTTTTTAATTGATATGTATAATAACTCTGCTACTCATAGAGCTATAGTAGATGCTGCTAGTAGTTATATAGCTGGTAAAGGTATTTTAATAGATGATAAAGGAGATATAGAGCAGACTAGTAAGCTAAATTTACTACTTAAAAATATAAACTCTAAAGAAACTATAGAGGGATTATTAAATAAGATAGGTAAGGATTTATACTTACAAGGAGGTTTTGCTATTAATATAATCTATACTAAGGATAAATTAGGTATAGCTAGTATTACTCATATACCTACTGAAAAATTAAGAATAGGAGTACCTAATGCTAATGGTATAGTAGATACTTACTGGATAAGCTCTGATTGGGCTAATTATCGTAAAAAAGAGCATACTCCTCAACCAGTAGCAGCCTTTAATCCTAATGATAGGACTGAGGCTAATCAGATTTTATATGTATCAGATTATACTCCTGGATTAGATTTATATGGAGCACCTAGCTACTCATCTTCTACAAACTGGATTTTAACTGATAGTTTGGTGTCCGAATATCACTACAATAATGTGAATGAGGGCTTTAGCCCGACAACATGGATAAATT
>Ga0070754_10003893_pt1 | contig 10404 bp, 13 predicted proteins | sample VirMetDEL_Sep_01_FD_75181 | JGI IMG/M metagenome (GOLD analysis project Ga0070754, IMG submission 75181) | Aqueous microbial communities from the Delaware River and Bay under freshwater to marine salinity gradient to study organic matter... | ecosystem: Environmental > Aquatic > Marine >... | reverse complement strand
GTGCGGGACTCCGAAGTCTTCCCCCACGTTGCTCCACACCAATACGCGCCCTCTTCTAGGTTTTACATCAAGACCTAACAGAGGAAACGTTGTAGCACCACCTAAATAAACGTCGTTTAGGTACCCCATAGCGGTGTAAACGCGCTGACCGCCATTGTTGTAGTGACTCCACTCTTTTGCGCTTTTGTCAAAAGCATCGTAGTGAGGGTCGTATCTCTCGCCTTTTCCGTATTTGAGAAATTGCGCTTTTTCAGTACACGACAATTCTGTGCCAAGAAAATCGGCAATGCGTTTGCACACCCCATGAAACAATTCAGATCGGTCATGCTCTACCCATTTACGCAGACCAGTCCTTGCCTCTATCTTTTCTCCTTCCCCATCTTCTGTGCAGACGGTTGACTCCTCCATGTCTTGGAAAAATGACAACGCATCTTCGACTTCGTCTTCGGATATAAAGTTATCGAGGACTGTTATACCGATCTGACTGTGTGACACGAAACGCAAGCGAAAACCCTATCCTTATTTATAGGTATGGATTGGCTTGCCTTCTTTTAGATGCTGACGGTTGCGGAGCGGGAGCGGGTGACGGTTTAGGCTCTACGTAATTTACCCTCTCACTTTCCGGGTATTTGTTTGCGTAGCCTTGGTAAGCGGCCCCACTATACTGATCAGGCGACCATCCAAGTTGCTTCGCTCTTGCAATCCATTGCTCCTGCGACTTTTGCGGCCCCAAAGACTGCGGAGCCGGAGCCGGTGGTGGCGGTGGTGGAGGCGGTGGAGGCGATGGCTTAGGAGTTGGCTTTGGCGCGGGCGCGGGACGCGGAGCCGGAACAGGCGTTGGAGCAGGAGTTGGAGCCTCAAACGGAACGGTCACGTCAACTGGGGCCGGAGCAGTCTCAGTTACAGGAGCCGGAGCAGGTTTAATAGGGTCGGGCTGTTTAAACTTATCCCAGTAAGACCAGTCAATGTTCATTCCAGATGGGACTTTGCTTGTGTAACTGGTAACCCCTTCGGCCACCGCAACCTTTGCGTTAGGAAACGCTTTCCCAGTCATTGGATCGTAGACAACGCCCTGTACCGTGTTTGACCGAGCATTGGCGTATTCCGATGGTCGCGTTCCAACCATCGAAGCGCTTCTTGCTTCTGTTGGATCAATGTCGCTACGGATGTCTTCGACAGTTTCTGAGCCTGTCGCCAAACTTGCTTCGCTACTGTCGCTAACCGCCGACGCATTTGTTTTAGAAGCAGATAAAGCGGCGTATTTTTTTAAGAAATCGTTTGAATAAGCCATCTTTAAATCTCAATCTTTGAAATGGTGTCCGCTTTAAGCGCTTCTAATTTTTTAACCGCTCTTTCCGTGGAATCTTCCATCTTGCTGGCTACTTGAACGTAATTCCAAGCGGCATATGTTTCCTTGTCGTCTTCGAGTTTCCACTCGCTTTTCTTTCCGACATAGCCGACATTTTTGCCCTTTGGCGCTACATTGATTTTCATTTGATTGCCCTATTCCGTGATGCCTTCATCACTCGCAAGTTTCCGGGTTTGTTGTCCAAGGGGCGTTTGTTTACATGGTGGACATCTTTTCCGTCACCTTTAGAAACTTTCCCCATCTTCGTTAGAGTGCGTCGGGCTTTATTTCTGGAACTCCTCTCTGCAATTGCTTTTGGAGAAGAGTGAAACTTTTCGTATTCTTTTTTGTAGTTCCTAGGCTTGCCGCCTCCAGTTTTGTATTCCTTAACGGTTCTTGCCCGAATTAGTCCTGCCATATCGCCCTCTTGTGGAAACTAGCCCGCAAGGGGCTAGTCGGTTTCCTCATTGTTTTCAACGAGATGCATGGTTCCGCACTCCGAGCATTTCTGATACTTGTACTCGGTGGGAACGGCTTTCCACATCTTGACCGTGTTGCCCTCTTTCGGGAACGCGGCCTCAACTGCCTTCAACGGCGTAGAGGCATCAAACTCCTCCATCATCCGCTCGAACAGCCTGTCCATTGCTCTCATTTGCTGATTTATAAAACTCATTTAAACACTCCTTGTTTACACCTTAGAAAGAAAAGCGGTAATGACCCATCACCGCACCGTCATCTCGGAGGGAAACACCTACCGAAGAATTCTCAAAATCTTTCGTTACCCCAATCTGAAGACTGCTCTCTGTCGCGTTGAGCGTCAGCGGTAAGTCCCAGTAACTCACAGCAAAAGCGCTTGCCATCGCGATACCAACAACTCCTATCTCCCGCTCGTAACGCTGATACCACGGCTTCTTCTTTTGCACTACTTCGCGCTGACCACACGCAGTCACGTTTCGCCCATTTCCTGTACCTACCGCACCCATTTCGCAAGCGATATCTCCATAGCGTCTGGCTTTCGCCGAGTCAGAACTAAGGCTGTATTCAGCAACAACCACTGGTTTTCCCAACGCGATAGCCTCAGCGACGCGCTTGCGGAATTCTTTTTCTCCGATTTCATCTACCCAACCTGTTTGCAGGAAGATGATGTCGGCGTGTTCGTAGTAAGAAATATCTTTTTTGTGACCGCCTACCTTGCTGGTCATATGCACGGCGACGGGTTTGTCTGTCAGGGTCTTAAGGTGCGTGATCATTGCGGCCACGGCAGACGAACTCCAGTACTCATCAACCTCCAGACCTATGACATAGGCATCAACCTTGTCATCAAATCGGCGTACCATCTCTGCGTTGTGGGCCTTATGAGCAGAAAGCGGCCTCGAAGAAAGGCTTGGCGAGTCATCTGCCATCAACCACATGATGGGACGTAGCCCAATATTGTTGAGGTGGTCTAAACGCTTCTCCCAGTCAGGTTGCGGGGAAACTTTGCCAACATCATCAGCCTCGTTCTGGCTGTAGATGTATATGTGGGTATCGCCTAGAGAGAGAAGTTTGTTTTCCATTTTCCTGCGCCACGCATCGTTGACGCTGGAGGACAGGTAGGAGAGGCTCATTCCCTCACCGGGGAAAATTAAGAAACTTGCTCTTGATCCATATATGTCTGCTACTGCGAACTCAATTCCGAGGACGGCAAATAGCGTTACTAGAAACGATCTCACCAAAAATATTCTCTTGCTTGTAGTCTGGCGAGTGGAGCGGGGGTTCGTGTTGCTCCACTGAGTACTTAAGCGAATCCAGAATTTCCAAGAGAAGAGGATTGTTTTCCCCTCGATCTACTTCCATGTAAATCACTGGCTTCAACGTGTAGATGGTGCTTAAACCACCCATCAATACTTCGGGCTCCATGCCCTCAACATCAATCTTTAAAAAGTCGAGTCGTTTGAGACCGACGTTATCCAACTTGACCACGGCGACATCCTCGCCCTGCTCATGCTCCTTGATCGAGAGTCCGCCAAAGTTTTGGTTATGCTCTGGATCGAGAATCGGAACCTTAATCAGTTGGTTTTTGCCGCCGACTCCCATCTGCTTGCAGTCCACGTTAGTGCGGGAGTTGATCGCCATGTTGGCGCAAAGCGTTTGGAAGATAAGGCGCTGAGGCTCGAACGCCAAAACGCGGCCCTTATCGCCGACGCGGTTGGAGAAAAACAGCGTATGAGCGCCTATGTTGGCCCCAATCTCCACGACATGGTCGCCGCGTTTGACTTCCTTTTTGAAGAACTTCAGTTCTTCTAGTTGGTAACTGCCGTAATGCTCGATTGAGCGCCCGACATACTGATCATTGGGGTTGTAAAGCAGATACCCGAGATCGGTCTGCTTGATGACGTTATAACTCATTTACATTTGCCGCATAAACAGCCGTCGTGGTCTCCGGTCTTGGTGCAGTCGCAATCGTAAAGATCGCAATCAGGACAGGTGCAAGGGGTTTTTTCTTCGCTCATCACTTAGTCCAAAACCTTGGGGAATATTTGACCCAAGTACTTGGTTCATTTCCTCCCCCCTGACCTGAGCCAAGAGGACGATCAAGATTCACTTTTTTTCTTGGCGGTTTTCTTGGACTCTTTAAATGCCTTGGCGGTAGGAGCGCCCTTCGAGCCCGGTTTCCTCATCTTCTCGCCAGAGCCAGCGGCGATCCGCTTTCTCTTGGCGTGGATGTTGTCGTATAGCCCTTTCTTTTTCACGATCCTTTTACCCATTTCTTGGAGGGGGATTTAGTCTCGCTCGGGCTCCACTTGACCTTGTCAGCCCAATAAGCGGCGCTCATCTTGCCTTTGGCGATGTTCTTGGCATGGCGGGACTTGAAAGCCTCGCGCTGTCCTACGGTCTGGTTGGTCTTAACTCCAGACTGGCCGAACCGGATGGTTTTGACCTTTTCGCCTTCTTTAGCGACAACGATGTGGGACTTGCCGCTTCCATCGCGGAGTCTCTTGGGTTTGTTGTAACCCGACACGCCTGCCCTTTCGAGCCTTGGGTCTTTAGCCATTTGTGCTACCTATCTCAAAAAATTTATCGCGCCAAAATTTTGGAATCCGCGTTACGAACCAGATGAAAATCCTCGCTCGGCGGGAAGTCTTGAATCGGAGGGCTATGTCTCCGTTTCGGACGTAAATCTGTGCCTTACCGTCAACTACTTCTATGTCCAAAAAAGCCATGTTTTCGTGCAAAATATGGTCGCGTAGTAGGGGGGTACTAGACGAACATTTTTCCCTCTGTAAGTAGTTGATTCTTAAGGCGTAATTTCCTGCGAAGTGCGTATTTGTCCTTCTTTTTTGCCTCGCTTACTTCACTTCTCATACGCCTCTTCATATCGAGGGAATCCCTGCGCTGGAGTTCGTCATGCATAGCCCACCAGACTGGTGATGAGTAATCCCTGTAGTCAGCGGCGGTCTCTGCGATCTGCGCCCTAGTGAACTCTTCTCGGGCTACTCTGCTCCAATGCTCGTAAGCACGTTCCCATTCACTTGTACTGAGACTTTCTTTTTCTGTATCCATTGGCGTAAGCGGCGGAAGCCTGCTTTTCAGCCATTGCTTTGGAGGAGTAGGTTTTCCCCTTGCTTCCCCACTTGTAGCCCCCTTTGACCTTACGGACTGGCATTAGTAGCCTTTTTTCACTTTTTTCTTGGTTTTCTTGGCGTAGGCCATCGCTTCCTTCTTACCCTTCTCCGTATACGGGAACTTCTTTTTACCGACTTTTGGCATGATTCGACCTCTAGGTTATGTAAGTGGTTGTTTTATAAGGCTTTATTCTGTCTAATGGAGAATAAGTTCCCCGAAAATAGTCTGAGACGTAGAGGATGTTTATATATATGTAGGGGTAAAGCCCCCGCCGCTGGGGCCGACCGTCCGCTATCACGGGCAATCGGAAAACAATATATACGCGCCCCAAAAAATCTGTGCGAAGTTCGCCATCGAGAGGGGCACCCCCCCGGTCTCCGTCTTATATAGACGTGAACACCAAAACAAAATCAGGCACTTAGCGAGGCGGTTGTGGGGAATGCGTTGATCCCGCGACCTGTAACGCGCGCCCCCCGCGCGCACCCCCGGCCCGTGCGGCCCTGCCTGACTGACCCGGCCCCGGCGCTGTTGATCCGCTGTTGAGCGGTCCCACCTCGGGGCAATAACCTGTTCCTCCCACCCAACCCCTTGAGCCTTAGCCCCTGATCGCGAGTGAGTCTCCCGGCCCTGCAGGCGGTGGGTATCCCCGGCGGCAGGCCACGGCGGCAGGCCACGGAGGGCCAGTGTTACCCCCTATGAGAATGTGAGACCGCATCACTTGGTTTCTTTCCGTCCGGCCCTGTCCCGGCCCCTAACCCCGGCGGGGCTTTGGGTCGATATGGGTCGCCCTGCCTGCGTCCCGTGGCGGGCCTCTCAGGCCGTCTGGGGGCCATTTGTCGAGTGGTCATACCCTCTGGGATGCAATGTAAATATTGCTTGACATCTGGAATTCGTCACCAGAGCGCCTGTGTTATCCGGTATGCGATGTCGGACATGACCTATGCCTTGGCCTTGCCTACCCCCTTAAAACCTCGTCACGGGCCTTAGAAAACGCCCTAAAATCAATGACTTACGACTGCCTATTTTTTAGGCAATTCCCAGATGCACATATCGATATGGCTGTCAAGCGTAAAGCCCTTGTGTCTATATAGAGGGAAGACCTTGGGTGCAATATCTGCTTGACACTTTGTCCGACATCGGGCAGATTGGGGTCTCCGGGCGAGGCCAGTGTCCGGCAAGTAAATTCTCTGGTTCGCGCCGCTACCGATGCGGACACCGTCGCTGTAAGTTGGGCATGGCGGTTCCTTGACCAAGGTGCATCCGATCAGAACATGACCGGGAGCCAAAGGTAAGGTTGAGTCCGACTCACGGGGTGCTTGTGCATGACTGCCGTCTGACAGCGCTCTCGACCCCTGCCGATGGAACTGCGGAGCCGAGCGTATGACGTGGGCCAACCCCTCCCCTTCTCTTGATCGCCGTTGATGCACGGGTCACGGGCTCCACCCCTCGCCCGACACAAGCAGGGGCTTGCGGTTATATCGGTGAGCGCTTACGCAAGCGCTGACCGATGTACCCCCAACCATCCAATCTGCGAGGACATATCAAATGGAAGCAATTCAAATCAATCATCGGATGCTTGCACGTCTCGTGCCGCATCACATCGAGAACAACGTCGCCGCCATGTTCTGGGGCACTCCCGGCATGGGCAAGACAGAGGCGCTTGTGCAGGCCGTCGTCGAGGCAGGCTACCGGCCAGTCGTTGTCCGCACCGCAGACTACGACGCCATCGACGCGAAGGGTTACCCATACCACGTCGAGAACGCGGACGGTCTCGCCATCACGCGCTTCGCTTTGCCGTCGTGGTTTCCCCTTCCGGGTTGCGGCAAGATCGTGGTGATCCTTGACGACATGACGCAAGCACCGAGTGCTGTTCAGCCGACGTGGTCGCGCCTGTTTCACGAGGGCATTCTCGGCGAGTCGATGCTCCCCGGCTTCGGCGGCGAGAACGAGCAAGGCGATCACTGCGTGGTCATGGCGACGGGCAACCCGCACACCAACCGTGCCGGGTCATATCGTATGCCGACTCACACGGCCAACCGCATGGCCCATTACGGCGTGGGCTATGAGCGCGTCGAAGATCACGTCGAGCAGTGGGCCGCTTGGGCCGTCGGCGCTGATGTTGACGAGCGGGTTCTGGCCTTCGTTCGGTTCAAGCCTGAGTCGTTCTACAGGTTCGACTCCAAATCGGTCGAGTACGCCTACCCGACTGCGCGGTCTTGGCACAAGGTCAGCAACGTGATCGGCGAAGTGCAGAGCAGTGACTCTGAGATGCTCCGCATCCTGACGGGCGGTATCGTCGGGCAGGCGGCGGGCGTTGAGTTCTCTGCTTTCTGCAAAGCGCTTGACGCTATGCCCGACCCGATGGCTATTCTGTCCGGCGACTGTCAGGACGTGCCGTCTGACCCCGGTGTGCAGTACGCAATCGTGACGTGCCTTGCCCGCCGCACCCGTGCCGACAACGTCGAGAACGCTTGGGCGTATCTGTCCGGGTTCGGCGAGGAGTGGCAGGTGTACTGGTTCAAGGACTGCGTCGCGGCCAAGGCCAACACCGGCTTTGACATCACGCAATCCGGGGTCGCCGTCGAGATCATGACGCGCCTTGGCAATTCAATACTCAATTAGGCGGCATCGCCTCATGGCCCGTGCGCGGGCCATGCACGATGTTTCCTTTTCCACCCAACCTTCTGCGAGGTTCAAAATGAAAATCAACCACACCGACCGTGGCGCTGTACTTTCAGAGAATGCGATGTTCGCCAGTGTTTCTGTCTCACGCTTCAGCAACAACGTTGCCGATGCACTGTCCACCAATCAAATTCTCAAGCGGCACAAACTGAAGAGCGGCGATGCCCGCTCCTCCAAACTTCTTTTTCCGACCAGTATGCCCGCCAAGGGTTGCGGCGTTGACGTTCTCAAATCCTATGAGGCTTACCGTCGAATCACCAAGGCCGAGTCGCTCATCCGCAAGATTCATTACAAGTGGACGTTCGAGTACGGCGTGGGCGAGGGTCAGAGTCGCGGGCCGCGTTTGCTCCCCGTCTCTGCTTCGGAATCGTACCTTCGCGAGATGCACGATGCCATCGAGGAGTTCAACGACGCGGTTAATTCGTTCGCGTCGAACTATACGCGGCACGTTGCGGCTCAAGCCGTTCGGCTCAACGGTCTGTTCGACGTTGAGCATTACGGCGAGGCTGAGGACTTCGCCCAAGCGCATGATGCCGCCGTTGCTTTGCAAGGTCTGCCGAGCATCGAGGGTATCAACGCGGGCAAGTTCACCGACGCATACCGCGACGCTGAGGCTGACCGTCAGTCTCAGGCTGTGCAGGATGTCGGCAAGGCCATCGCTGACCGTCTCGCCGTTGCTCTTCGTTCGCTGTCGCAAAAACTCGGAGAGATCGGCAACGCCAAGTCGCGCTTCAGCGACTCGCACTTTGACAACCTGATCGAACTCGTTGATGAAATCGTCCCGGCTTGCAACATCGGCAAGGACGAGCGCATCGATGATCTCGCTCGGGAGATCAAGCGTCTCATCGGACGTGCGGGTAACACCGCATCTGCGATGGCCAACACGGTCAAGGCCGGGTCGGTCGTTCGCGATCAAATCAAATCCAACTCTGCCGCGCTTGCCGACAAAGCAACCGCGCTGTTTGCCTAGGAGGGCATATGACCATCGAGCAAAAAATCACCAAGGCCCGCATGACCATGCTTATGTCGGGCAAGGCTTTCTTCGCCTCTGTTGCTTTGCACTTGCGAGTCGTCGTCGATGACTCTGTCGAGACCGCTTGCACCGACGGCGCGGAAATTATTTTCAACCCGCACTTTGTCGAGTCGCTGACCCTCAAGCAGTTGATGTTTCTCATCTGCCATGAGGTCATGCACGTTGCCATGAAGCATTGCTTCCGGCTCGGGTCACGCGACCCCAAGGTGTTCAACATTGCCGCTGATCACCAGATCAATCTGGCGCTGATCGAGGAAGGCTTCGGCGATTTCATCAAAGATGGCGTTGCTGACAAGCGCTTCTCTGGAATGTCTGTCGAGCGCATCTATAACTTGCTCCTCGCCGAGCAGGCCAACGATCAGTCCGACGGCTCCGATGATCAGTCCGGCGACTCCGACGAGCAGTCCGGCGGCCCGTCAGGCGGCGGTCAGTCTTACGGCCCCGATGACGTGCCGTCGTTCGATGACGCTGTCGCCAATGGCTCTATCGGTCAGGTCAAAAACGGCCCGGACGATGGCGGCGTTACTGCCGAGGCCATCGAGTCTGCTGTGACCATCGCTTCGCTCGCCGCCAAGTCTCAGGGCGACCTCAGCGCCGATACGCTCCGTGCCTTGGCAGGCCGCAACGAGTCGGTTGTCGATTGGCAGGATCGCCTCGACGATATCCTTGCCAACACGGGCAACGACACGGTGCAGTGTTGGTCTCGCAAGCATCGCAACTTCCGCGACTACCTTCCCGGCTACCGCCGCGAGGGCTTCGAGTGGCTCGTCATCGGTTGCGATACGAGCGGCTCTATGTCCGAGTCGGAACTGCGGCGCTCTGTCTCCGAGACAATGGCAATCGCCGACAAGTACGGCCCACGGCTGACGTTCATTCCGTGCGACTCGCGCATCAACCCCAATGATGTGCAGGAGTTCGACTGCGGCGAATACCCGGAGAGCGCCGAGGGCTTCCGGTTGACCGGCGGCGGCGGCACTGACCCACAGCCTGTGTTCGACTGGGTTCGCGACGGCTACGAGTCACCTGACGCTCTGGTGTTCTTTACCGACGGCTACGTCGGCGGCTCATGGCCCGAAGAGCCCGAGTACCCCGTGGTTTGGGTTCTCACAACCAATGGCCCTCGCCCGCCTTACGGCATCGTGGTCGAGGCGTACTGATCGCAGACGGGGTGGCCCCGCCCGTTACACGGGGCAAATCACTATCACATTTTCTTACTGCGAGGAACTTATGACCAAGAAAATTTCCAAACGCGACGAGAACATTTTGCGCGCTTCACTTCTGATCTACCCAGTCGAGGTTGCTTGGGAGGAATTACTTGAAAACCAAGTTCGGTGGGAAATCAGAAGCGCTCATACCATCGCTAAGATCGACTATAAGGAGCATTACTATGGCGGCGAGTTCATTCTTCGACCGACTTCCCTTGTGCTTTTCAATGGCGATTGGGTTCGGTTTTTCAACCCGCATGACTTTCGCCGTCATTTTAGGTTCAAGGAAGTTGCAGTCCCAAAGCATATCTGGTGCGGAAACTTTGCGAAGTTTCTGCTCGAAGTCCACAACTATCCAACCTGACAACTGCGAGGAGGTAACCATGGAAACTTAACTTAAGGACTTATCCTACATCCTTCCTTTTGCCCCGGTACGCCGGGGCTTTTTTTACCCTGACTGCGAGGACAAAAAATGGAAATTCAAGTTGAACATCGACGTTTAGCATCCGACCCGCTCGGCGCAACCTTCT
>Ga0070754_10003890_pt1 | contig 10409 bp, 11 predicted proteins | sample VirMetDEL_Sep_01_FD_75181 | JGI IMG/M metagenome (GOLD analysis project Ga0070754, IMG submission 75181) | Aqueous microbial communities from the Delaware River and Bay under freshwater to marine salinity gradient to study organic matter... | ecosystem: Environmental > Aquatic > Marine >... | reverse complement strand
TTTTCTAATTCTTTTGCTTCTTTTTTTTCTTGTGCTTTCTTTTTTCGTGCCTCCATTGCTTTCTCCCTCGCTAGTGCTAGTTTCTTTTTGTGTTCTTACTCATAGGAGGTCTTTTCTTTCGTGGTTTTCCCTTCTTTGTAAGTTTCGGAGTTTCTTGTTCTGCTCCGAAGGTGGGTGGATCCGGCATATTAAATATTTCATTAACATTCATTTCATCTCTCTTTGATTTTGCTTTTGGTATTTTCTTATTTTGAATTTCCGTCTGTTGCACTTGTCCTTCTTCAATCTCCTCTTGACTTTTGTCTTTTTCTTGATTAAATTCTTCAATCTCCTCTACTACTTCTTCGATTTCATCATCAGTCATATCATCGGGAATGAAATCCATTTTAACTTCCGGCATAAAACTCATCTTTATAGTATTAATCAAGAAAAAAATTTCTATAAATTATTATTATTTATTTTAATTTATTATTATTTGATTTCTATTTTATTCAAAAGTAGTATTAATCTATATGGGTCAATAATTGACCCATCCATTAAAATTGACCCATAATTGACCCATTTGTTATAAAAGGGTTTTTTGACCGATGGGTCTAAAATTGACCCATTTAGATTTATACCTTTTTTATGATTCAATCTCCGGTTCCGGTTCCGGTTCTACTTCAATAACTACTTGTTGTTTTGGTTCTTTTTTTATAACATTATGATTTTTATAAGGGACAATTGATTTTAGACCATTACAAATAATTGGTTTTCTAACATCCGGATAATCATCATTAAATTTCTTATTAAACATTTGAATTATATCCAAATCAATATTAGGACTACTTTCTAATAAATTATCATATTCTGCTCTGCATACTTTGAGGAAATCTCTACAAGGTTTTCTTTTTTTATCGTGTAATGATAATTCAATTTCAATTGCTCTACCAAGTTTCGACCAAGCAAGAGCAGATATTCTATGACCTTCAAATGTTTCAGCATATTTTAAGAATGATCCTAATGTTCCCAGTATTCCACAAAAGATATTAAAACCACCAACAACTGCAGTAAATCCGTGCTGATAATCAACGGGTATATAACTATCAACAGCAAAATTACCAACACCAGTTAGAGTTGATAAAACGATAATTGGGATTTGAAGATGTTGATATTTCTTTTTATATTTCCTTGTGCTATAATTATGTAAGTAAGCATAACACATACTAACCTCCCCCCATTCGCCCAATAACTCCTCTATCTCGTCGCTCCATTCATCTATATTTTCCGGTAAAGGTCTTGGTGTAATTGCTTCTATTGCATTTGCCATTTTATTATTTATTATTTTTTAATTCCAATAATAATATTTTGATAAAATATATGAGTGATTATAGCAACCCTTTTGAAACAAAACCAATTGAGAAGGTGAAAAATGAAGTTCATCAAATCAATCAAAGTATGAATAAAATCAAAACGGATTTAATAGCGATAAGAGCTGATATATCTATCATTAGAGAATTTATTCAATTACAAAAAAAGAAAGATGAAGAAATTTCAAAAGGTTGGTTATGGGGATAAATTAAAAAATAAAAATAAAATCTAAATATAAATATAATGGATCTCCCTAAAATATCAATATTAATACCAACGGCAAATCGTAAAAACTTTTTACCATTTATTTTTAGAAATTTATTGATTCAAGAATATCCACACAAATTATTACAAGTTGTTATTCACGATGATGGCGATGAACCATTAATTGAAAACTATGAGGAATTTAGTTCAGCAATTAAACCCATAAAATTAAAGTATTTGAGAAATAAAAAAAGATTAAGTATAGGTGAAAAAAGACATAGACTTATACAAAACGCAAATAACAATTTAGTTGTATTTATGGATGATGATGATTTGTATGAACCAACATATATCTCTCACTCTTTTGATACTCTAAAAAAAAATAATGCTGGTTGCGTTGGGTGTAATAAAATGATCTTTATTTATCCACCATATACCAAAAATGATTTCTACGCTTTAGATTGTGGGGATAATAAAAAACTAATTCATGAAGCAACATTAATGATGACTAAATCGTGGTATAATAAAACTTGTGGGTTTTTACATTCAAATAAAGCAGAGGGTTTAGGATTGACCCAATCTTGTAAATTGAAAACAATAGCACTCACAAATCCATTATATAATATGACTGCTGTAGTTCATAACAAAAATACAATTGATAAAGATAAATTTAAAGATGAAAATATGAAATTAGACCCAACTAATATTTCTTTTGAAGAAAAAACAACTGAATTTATTAAGATGGTGGTGGAGCACACCCTTCGGAGGGAGCAGTCGGAATAAATTTAATTCTTTCACTATAAGGTCTAAATTCTTTAAAATTATCTGACCATCCATCTCTTTGAGTTACTTGTATGGGTAATAATGTAAACCAATTATCTTTTTGTTGTAAGGTATAAATATATTCATCATTATTATTTTCTCTTACATCATTCACTAATTTTAATTCTACACTTTCTTTAAGATGATTTATCAAAGTATCATAATAATGTTGTTTGACTACATAAGCGTGTAAGCAAACAGCACGAACAACCTTTGCTAAATCATTATTAACTTTTTCCGGTGGTAAATAATTCCAACATCCAAGATATAAAACATCCCAAAAGTCTTCTTTTATATATTTATTAAATTTTTGGATTACTGATTTTTTTCCTTCTATTTTGATATCATCTTCAAAGATAATAACATAATCCCAATTTAATTCTTTTGCTTTTTCTAAACAAGCAATATGTGATTTAGCACAACCTACTAATGGAATTTCGTGAGTAATAGCATTAAATCTATTTGGTTTTTTTATTCCAAGTTTTTTGAGTTCTTGTCTTGTAATTAAATCTTTTTCTTTTCTATGTTCTAGATTAATATAAAAATGTTTATCCATTATATAAATTTAAAATATAAAAAAAATATCTATTATACTTATAAATGGAGAAATCTCAAAAAGTACCCCCGAAAGTTTTCAAAGTGAAAGATCCGGATCCCGATGATAGATTTAGTGATATACATCCTCACTTACCTCAACCACCATCTTTACTTTTGATTGTTGGTTCAGTAAAACAAGGAAAATCTAATTTACTTGTAAATTTATTATGTAATCCCGATATGTATAAAGATAAATTCGATATAGTTAAGATTATTAGTAATACATTAAATGCTGACCCCAAGGGAAAATTATTAAATAAGTTCTTCGATTGTGAAGATCATTATACGGATGAAATGATTACTGATATAATTGAATCACAAAAGAAACTAGAAGATTTTGAAAGACCAACGGTTGCAATGGTACTTGATGATATTTTAACTAAGGACTTTAAGAAAACTAACGCCGTCTCATTTTTAGCAACTCGTTTCCGTCATTATGGTATTGGATTACTTGCTTTCACAACTCAAAGTTTCCGTGCTGTTAGTGGTCTTATCCGTAATAATAGTTCAGACGTGATCATCATGCGTCAGCAGAACCAAAAAGAGTTAGAAAAAATAAATGAAGAATATGGTGATATGTTTCCTAATATATTCATGGATTTATATAAGAAGGCTATTGATGATGCTCCGTATAGTTTTCTCTACCTCGACCTACAAACTAATCCAGCAACCGCATATATACGATTTGAGACAAAGATTGCTGAAGGAGGGGAAAAATTATATGATAATTAATATATAAAGATATAACGCTACATAATATTAAGTGAGAGATATAATGCCCTACTCAAATAAAGAAAAACAACAAAAATATAATGAAGAAAATAGAGAGAAGATAAATGCGAGACAAAGAGAATATAATAAAAAAAATAAGGAGAAGATAAAAGAAAAGAGAAAACTTACCTATGAAAAAAAGAAGGAAAATGATCCAACATATTTAAATAAAAAGAATGAAAAAGAAAGGGGTAGATATACTGTATGGAAAGAAAATTTAACCGATGAAGGGAAATTAAAATTACAAAGAAGGGGATTAAGAAATAATTGGAAAAAACAAGGATTTAAACATGATAAAGATTTTATAGATGAATTATGTATTAAATATCAAAATACTACTAATTGTGAATTATGTAATAAAGTTTTTGATAATGACAAATGTGCCGACCATCATCATAGTAGTGGCTCATTTAGAAATATATGCTGTAAAAAGTGTAATAATAATAGAGCAAAAATAGACTATAATCATATGAGAGTTATGATGGAATTACACAGATATTTTTTACGATAAAAAATTATTTTAAATTTATCAAAAATAAAAACTAAACTATAATTATAAATATGGATCTATATGGGAGCTCGGCATCAATCGCACAAGCAAATTCTCAAACTGAAGCAGCAAGACAAATTAATGAAGCTACAAGGGATTTTAATAATACTTTAGCAGAACAATTAGATGAATCAAATTTAGAACAAGATGAAGATAGAACTTCTAAGCTACAAAAGAATATTTTAAGTGGAGTAACTAGTGGTGGTAAATTAGTTGCTAAAAGAGCAGCAATTAAAGAAGGTGCTAAACTTGGTTTTAAAGAAGTATCAACTTCACTTGCTGAAAGAATGGGAAAAGAAGTGGGTGAAGAAAGAGCGGGTATATCTACTGCTGAAGAGTTGAGAGCAGCAGCGGGTAGATTAACTGGAACAGCAGATGAAGTTCGTGCTGAACAGTTTGCTCGTGGTGCTGATATTGAGGCACTTACAGCAGAGACTGGACAACTAACAACAAGAAGTGGTCTTGTTGTTGGTGTTCCAACTCAAGAAGGATTACGAGAAGCAGAAGCAGCAGCACCTACCGAATTATACTCAGCAGAACAACAAGGTTTAGAAAATGTTGCTGGTGATGTAGAAACTGGTGCCGCCGCGAGAACGGCATTAAAAGAAGGCGCTGAAGATGTTGGTAAATTTTTAAGTAGAGCAAAAACATTTGGTAAAATTGGTGTTGCTGGATTAGGTGGTGGTATCGATGCTTTCCAAGATGTTGGTAGATATTTAAGTGGAGAAAAAGGTATGGATGCTTTTGGTTCCAATGCAGCGGCAAGATATGGTAATATTGGTAATATTGTTGGTAGTGCTTTAGAAGTTGCTGGAGTTGCTACTGGTGGTGTAACACCTATAGCTCTTGCTTTAGAAACAACTGGTGCTGGTATTAGTTTAATAAGTTCCCTTGTTGAGGGTGGTGGTGAATTAGAGGCGGCTGAAAAAAGTAAAGAAACGGCAGCAGCAGATATTACATCTCAAAAAAGAGGTGAAGTATCAGCAGAAGGTGTAGAACAAGCTGTTGGTAGAACTCAGTAATTTTTTTATTTTTTTTAAATTTATTTTTCATATTTTATTTTATATTCTATAATTATAAAATGAGTTCTTATTGGCGTAATGATGAGAAAATTAAAGTTTCACAAACCCAAGTTTCTATCCCTTCCACGAATGGACAATCTTATTCGGGAACGGCTGGTCAGTCGGGTCGCCGTATAGATTTTGAGATCCCACCTAGTGTAAAATTTATGGATGGAAAAAATTCTTATCTTCAGTTTGATATTAAGCTTGCTGTTCCAGCTGGAGCTGACCCAACCCGTCTACAATTAGACCCATTTATTGGAGGTCAGTCAGTAGTCAAGAATTTAAGAATTTATTCGGGAAATCGTGCAGTTCTCCTAGAAGAAATTACTGAATACAACGCTAAAGTGCAAATTCAGTATTCATATGATGCTGATGATAGTATGAGAAAAATGAGAGCCTTAAAAGAAGGATGTTTAATTGATAATATTGAGAATCGTGGAACTCTTGGGACTTCAGTTTCTAACAATATTGATATTAGGTCTAATCCTTATTACAAGCCAGTTTCTACTGTTCCAGCTGGTCGTGATTGGGGAACGGCTGATGATTTCCTAACTGCTAAATTATCTCTACCAATTCATTCGGGTCTTTTTTCTGATGGTGGTGATAAAATTTTCCCAGTTATGCTAACAAATGGATTATTTGTTGAGGTAGATTTAGAAGACCCAGCAAGATTTATTAAGCAGTTAGATAGTGTTAATCGCCATCGTAGAATGAAGCAGAACCCAGTATTTCATGGTGTTAGTTCGGGGGGTGCGGCTTTAGCAATTGATAATGCTGTTAATCATAGTGTAATATTTTTAGGGAAACAAAATAATATGACTAGTGTAGAAAATTGCCCATTTGTGAAGGGTGAAAGGATTGGTATTTGTTCGGCAACTAATCCCGATACTGAATGTGCTTTAACTCAAAGTGGAGCACAAGATTACCCATCTATTACTGATATTTCACTTGATGGTGGATATGTAAAACTTACATTTCTTAATTTTCAGAATAGTGATAGTGGTACTGGTGTAGAAGCAACCTCAAATAACTTCATTCTTTTCTCTGCTTCTATTGACCAGTTTAGAACTCAAAATGATGATAATACTACACAGCTAATTGCTAAACAAACTTCATATGCTGCTACTTGTGAAATTTCTAACGTAGAGCTTGTGATTCAGCAAGTTGGTGTAGATCCACGATATGAAGCTGGAATGATGAAAAAGATGAGAGATGGTGGTTCTATTGAGATTGATATTCCAAGTGTAACCAACTATAAACATTCTCTATTATCTAGCAATCGCAACGCAACAGTAAATGTCCAAGTATCGAATACAAGGGCTAAGTCTATGATTGTTATGCCGAGTGATGCGAAGGTTCTAGATAGTGCAGATTTAATTGGTGGGCTTCCAGCTTGTTATGCTGAAGAAGTAACTACTATGGATGGTCGCCTTCATTCTATCCGCTCTGGTCAAGTTGGAATAATTGACCGATTAACCCAGTATCAAATGTTAGTAGATGATAAATTAGTCCCAAGCAGACCAATAGTTGTATCAAAGATTAATCGTGGAATAAGTATTGCGGCACAGCCTCTAATTGAGTTAGAAAAAGCACTTACTCAAGCTGGTATTACACCCCGCTCATTTGTTGATTACAATAGAAATTTCTTGATTGGTCGTGCTTATGCTCTTAATGATGGAGTAGCAAATCTCAATAATAAGACAAATCAGTTACAGCTATTATATAATGAAAGTGATGTTGCTGGTGCTGACCTTCCTCCAACTCACAATAAGCTTCTCTACTGCTTTATGTTCCACCTTCGTAGAATTAGTATCAAGGGTGATTCAGTTATGGTTACTCTCTAAACCAAAGGTAAGCTTCGCTAAATGGGTCAATAATAGACCCTTGACCTAAAATAGGTCTATAGAGAAATCATATCATATAGTCTTATAATTGTAGTAAGGTCAATTTTAGACCTACTATTTAAATATGTATTTTCTATGAATTTTTTTTAATTTTTTATTTTGTATTTATTTTATGTATATTATTATATAAAATGAGTGTTGCTAAGAAATATCTTTCTGTTCAGCCGAGTAATGTTCCTTCTACTGGTAAGGTTTCATTTGCTCGTGGTAACCCGATTCTTACTATTACATTAGGTCGTCAAGATGCTATGCTTGATTTATCTTCTATCCGTCTTAGTGGTGATTTAAATATATGGCGTGATGCTGCGGGAACTCTTCATCCAACTGATGCGGCGGCAAGTGAGCTTCGTGGTTCTCACAAGCTTGGAATTTATTCAGTAATAGATCAGCTTGTTTTTAGACACGCAGAAACTAAACAAGTAATTGAGCATATTAGACATTATGGAAGATTTATGGCTTCTTATATGCCCGTTATGGCTGGGATGCAAGATGTAGCTGGTCATTTAAGTGAAACAGCATTAATTTATCCTAATTATCAAGCGTATCGTGATAGTGTTATTCGTAATACTCGGGCTTCTCCTTTCTGTATTCCACTTCCTTCGGGTCTAACTCTTGGAACTGATAAACTACCATTATCAAAAGTTCCCCTTGAGATAGAAATTCATCTTGCCCCCGATAGTCAAGTATTTTATTCTAGTGATGCTACTACTGCTAATGTTTCTAATGCTTTCTATGAGTTAAGTGGGTTAGAAGTAGCTTGTGAAGTTGAGTATGGTGATGAAGCAAAAGCACCCGATACTGGTATTCTTTCATTTAATTCGATTACATCTTATTTCTCTACTTTAGAAAGCACAAATTCCATAGTAAACTTTAATCTTGGATTATCTAAGGTTCTTGGTTCATTTGTGAATTTTGTTCCCGCTAACTTTGTAAATAATTTAGCTCAAGATGGCTTCCTTACATATATGCCTCTTAAAGCTCCAAATGCTGCGGGAACTGGTGGTGGTGAAGTTGCTGATTTAGAATCAATTTCCTTCCTCCGTAATGGTGAGCGTTTCCCTTCAGCTTTTGAGGTCAAGTCAGTTTATAGTGCTTCTAATGATACTCCACTTGCTGATCCCCAAGTAATGAAGGGTTTCCTATCATCTATTATTCCCGAAAGCCAGCATACTCGCACTACAGTATCTCCTCTGAATTCTAACCGCTCTTTCACGGGTAATCAAAATGCTACAACTGGCTATAGATTTATCCCCGATACTGGTGCTGCTTATGGTGTTGGTGTTCTCTATGATATGTTAGATAGTGAAGGTGTTGATTTCTCTAATGCCCAGTTTTCTATTCAGATGACTAATGGTCTTGATGATGGTAATCCAGTATCGGCATATTTATTCATTAAATCAAAGGTTGTTGTAGCTTGGTCGGCAACTCAAGGAATACAAGTCATAATGTAAGTGTCGCTCTGCGACCGACCCTTAGGGTGAGTAAGTAAGTAAGTAAATTTTTTCTATGTAAAATAATTTTTAATAAATTTTTTTTTAAATTTTTATATATTTATAAATATAAAATGGATTCTAAAGCTGATGTATCTGCTGACCGCATTCCCGATTTAATTAAAGTTGGAGCTATTCCTTCTTCTTATGGACAAAAGCTTCATACTGATGTAATTGACCCAGTAACATTCTCTCAAAATCGAGTTAGGTTTACTCTTCAGCGTGTAGCTGGTTTTCTTCACTCTAACTCAAAAGTTACACTTGCTGTAACTCCACTCACAACCTCTACTGCTTTCTATCCTCTAAATATTGGTGTTTCTAATCTTGTTAAATCTGCTGCTCTCCGTATTGGAAATGAAACAGTATGTGAAATTGATGATTATGACCAGTTCCACGCATATCAATCTATGTTTATTTCTAATGAAGATAATAAGGAACGTGAACAATTCTTATCTCAGAGGTGTATTTCTCACAAGCCAATTTATGATGACCGCACGGAAAATACAACCGATAAGCCACCAAATTCAGCAAAGAAAGTTGGTCTAGATATTGGTCGTAATCCAGTTGTTCCCGCGGCTGGTGGTGCTGGTACATTCCAGCTTCTCCCCTTCCAGCTTCATAATGCTACATCGGCACAGACTATAAGTGAAGCCCCAGTATATTCAGTATATTTAAGCGACCTTTTCCCATTCCTTAAATTTAATCAGTTGCCTCTATTTATGATTGAGCAAGAAGTTCATATTGATATAGAATTCCAGCCAACTACTAGTTCTCTTAGTGCTGCTGGTCTATCTCGCCGTATGTGTGTTGCGAATAGTGATGCTGCTTCCAATCAAGTAGCATACCAAATTACCCAAGATGAAGTAAAACTTATTTATGATTCTATTAGCTTTGATGGTGAAATAATGGAGAAATATAGACAGCAGAACCAGTCTCTAACTTTCCAGTATGTAGATTACCGCCTTGCGAAGAGAACTGGCGATCAAGCTCAATTTGCTAATTTAACTTTCCAGCTTGGTGGAAATGGTCGCCTTGTTTCTAAGGTTATTATGGGTCTTCAGCGTAATAGCAACTTTACACCAGTATCTCTCCTTAATGGTGTTGGTGCGAAGGATGTTCCAGCGGCTCAAAGTTTATCTCTCAATCTATTATACAATGACCTTTTTGAGTTTAATACTGATAGGAGTAATGCTGCTTTACTTTTCCACACTACCCAGCACGCCGAAGGTAAAGTGCCTATGGTTACAAGAGATGAATATCAAACAAGTGGTGTAACTGCTCTAACTGCAGAAACTTTTGAGGGACACGTTCAGAGTAGTGGGGATGATGGTCTCGGTGGTCTTTTCCGCTGGACTGCTATTAGACCTAATAAGGGTCAGCGTGTAAATAATAAGGGTATGGATTTAACTTATAAAGCAACTGGTTTACCCGCAGATGATTACACTCTACGAGTTTATCTTGAGATGATGAAGATTGCTAAGATTGAGAATGGGCGATTCTCGTGCTACTTCGCGTAATACTATTTAAAAATAACCATATAAATAATCTTAAAATGGAGATTAAAGATTACCCAAATTATTTAATATTTAGAAATGGAGCAGTTTTATCAAAAGGTTTTGATAAATATCACCCTCCAAGATTTTTAAAACATAATATT
>Ga0070754_10003887_pt1 | contig 10411 bp, 9 predicted proteins | sample VirMetDEL_Sep_01_FD_75181 | JGI IMG/M metagenome (GOLD analysis project Ga0070754, IMG submission 75181) | Aqueous microbial communities from the Delaware River and Bay under freshwater to marine salinity gradient to study organic matter... | ecosystem: Environmental > Aquatic > Marine > Coastal... | reverse complement strand
TTTATCCATATTGAGATCTGGAATAGTCACATAATTAATTCCAGTCGAAGATGATGAATTTAGTTTATTAATTGCCTGCCGCAAGGAGGAAGCTGTCTTAACATATCCAGCCCCAAAGTTCGATGAAGGATCATAATCACCGCTTCCTTTCTGTCCATTCTCAGAAGAATTCGATTCTTGTCCGGAATTCTGAGTACCATTGCTATCAGAATTTGAAGTTCCGTTCCCATTAGAATTTTGTCCTCCGCCATCTTCACAGTTCTCATCAACTTTAAATGATTGACCAGACGACTGACCTCCAGAACCAGAAGAGGATGTTGGTGTACCAGAAGAAGACTCAAAAGAAATGGAATCAATCATTGTTTGTTGTTCCATATCTTTGCAATATTCGTAAAGCTTTTCGGCACAACGAATAGCATCAAGAAATGTTTCCGCCTCTTCAATTTCATCTACAAGTTCTTGTTCTTTTTCGTTGAAATCAACAGGAACGAAATTACCAACCTTAAAATAAAGGTTGATACGATCAGCTAGATTGTATTCATTAACATCTTTTCCAGAAATAGAAAAGAAGTCTTCTTCATTTAGTTCTTTATATCCATTGAAGAATGTTTTCTTTAGACCAGGATAACGACGCTTCATCAATTTCTCAATTCGTGCATCTTCTGTCACATTGAGGAAGTCCATAGGAACACTAGTCAGTTCCGTCCAATCAGTATTAGGAGTATAAATTGCGTGCCCACATTCATGACTAAGAAGTAGCTGATAGACAAGATCAGATGCCTTTTCCCAGATAGGAAGAGTCAGAGTCCGAGTTTCTACATTAAATGAAGCAGTTTCAACAACTGCATGTTGGATATCTAGATTTTCTGTTGCCAGAAGACGAGCCAGGTTTCCATGAATTTCGTGCTTTCGTTCCATAAGAAAAGATTTGTTTCCACAATTATACACAAAAAAGCAGCCACCGTGGCTGCCCCAGTGCCAGTTTATTTTCTGTCACACTCTGTTTAATGTGGAAAAATTTCCTCGCTTTTCAAATTCTATGACATCATCAAACTTGTCTTGAATTCCATCCTTATGCGAGATCACAAAAATATTAAAATCCTTCACTACATATCGTATAATTTTCAAGAAATCATCAATACCAGAAGAATCCAAGGAAGAATCAAATATCTCATCAAGAATCAGAAGATTTACATTTGTAGAATTTTTAATCTTTGCTAATTCTCTCCAAGAGAACAATAAAGCTAAATTGATCCTTTGCTTTTGTCCTTCAGAAAAACTATTATAGCTAAAGTCTTCATAGACTGGAGTTTTAATCTGTTCATTGAATTCTTGATCCAAATTAAAATTGATATAAAAATCCATCATCTGAAGATATTTGTTCACATTTTGATTAATGAGTGGGAGGTATTTTCTTATAATTTTGGATTTTACTCCACTATCTTTCAATAAAGAATGAATATACTCATAGTATTGAATTTTTTCTTTTTTGTCAATGTATTCTTCCTTAACATCTAACAAATCAGATTCAAAAGATTTCAGTTTCTCATGCTCTAAGTTTTTATTCTTGATTTTTTCTTCTATTTTCTTGATGTCCGACTCAAGTTCTTTCACTTGATTCTTTGCCTGGTTTGCTTTTAGATTATTTTGCGATATCTTATGATTTACTTCTAGTAATTCCTTTGATAGCTTTGAAAATTTTTGCTCTCTTTCTTCTTCCTCTTGTATTGTATCTTTTAGTTTTTCATATGCTGTTTCTAATTCCTCTATAGTATCTTTATATTCTTCCGTCTTTTTCTCTTTGAGTTCTGGTGTTATTTGTTGCGTGCAAGTTGGGCAGACAGAGTTATCAAGAAAGAAATTACGATCAGCAGTAATTGTGGATAATTTCTGTGATAGCTTCCCCTTCAGTGTTCCTAGTTTTTTTAGTTTTCCGGTGCTTTCTCCTATTTTTTCTAAATCACCGTTTAGCTTTTTTGATTCTTCGAGTAACTTTTGGTTCTCTTGTTCCGTAAGAGAAGAAAAAGAAATTAACTTTTTGATTTTCTCATTTCTCTCTTCTATTTGAGATGTTCCTTCTTGTTCTATCTTCTTGATGAAATCAGTTTGCATTTTGACTTTATCAAAGAGAGAATCTTTTTTGATTTCTAGAATTTTTACTTCATCTTTGATTGACTTTATCTTGTCTTTGACTACAACATTCATAGAAGAGAATATCTTGATATCAAGAAGATCTTCGATAACTTCTCTCCTACTTGCTGCTGGCAATTGCATAAAAGGAACAAAGTTACTATTTCCTAATATAACTACTTGAGTAAAGGATTTGTAGTTCATCTTCAGCACAGTCTGCTCAAACCAGCGTTGTTGATCTATGACAGATGAACTCTGATCTAGAAGTTCCCCACTTCTATAAATTTCAAATATAGCTGGCTTTTGTCCTCTCCGCACTTTCCATTCTACATCACCAACAGTAAATTCAATCTCAACTAAACAATCTTTCTCATTTACAGAGTTAATCAATTGTGGTTTGTTTATTGGACGATATGCCTTATTAAATAATCCATATGTGATTGCATCCATGAAAGAACTCTTACCGGCAGCATTCTTTCCGATAATACAAGTATTATGATGAGTATCTAATTTTATTTCAGCAAAAGTATTTCCAAACGAAAGAAAATTCTTAAATTGTACTGTGTTAAAAGTTATCATAAATTTTTGGTGGAATCACAATATCATTTGATTTAACTACTGTATATAAATTGCCAGTTACCTCGCATGTTTTTATCAGAATATCATCATCATATTCTATAACATGAGTTTCTGGCATACCATCTTCTTCTAGCATCATGGCATATCTAATTGCATCATCCTCTTCCTGGAAAAAGAAAATAACTTTCTTTCCGTCAGAATTCAAAACAGAATAAGCTCCTTCGTCTTCTTTCCCATCAAGAGTTATTAAAAACATTAGACCAATTCGCTAGCCTCCATATAAGTTTGTTTGAGTATATTTTTTAGCACACTCTTATTTAATGGTGATTCACTTTCGTCTATAAATCCTTGAAGTAAAGAAAATGTATCTTCGCTTTCTAATGATCCTTCCAACTGTTCTTCATCAATAAAAGAATAATTTTCTACGATCTTCAATTCTGCTACATTCGCTCGGTAAAGTTTTTCAACAAAATTCTCGAAGTCTTTCACCCTTGATTTCTTCCTTACAATGAGTCTTACAATTTTATTTTCTAACTCAGAAGTATTCAATAGTTGATTGGGAGTATCATCATAATACAGATTATAATGCATCTTATATGGATTATCAATATAAAAATGCTCTAATGTTTCTGTGTCGAATATTACAAATCCTCTTGTCTCATCTACATCATTAAAATAAATCTCATAGGGATTACCGATGTAATAAACAGTTCCATCATCAGATCTATTATGATAGTGACCAGAAAATACTTTTTGGAACTTACTGAAGATCTTTGCGTCTCTACCATCTTCCATGATGTGACCTTTATGGGCTTCAAATCCATTAAGCTCTAGATGTCCCATGACAATTTTAGATTTTGAACGAGTTAAGATGTCAGTCGTCAACTGTTCATTTTCTTGGTTGATCCAGGGAACAAAAAGAATATCCAATCCTCCGATATTAACTTCGGTTGTTTCTGAATAGACTTTTATGTTTGGATATTCTTTAAGTAATAATTCTGGTGAATTTATCTTATTGGAATTCTTGAGGAAGGCATCATGGTTGCCCACAATCATATGAACATCGTATTTCGATAGTGGATCCATTACTACCTTACGAGTCCAATCGAGTCCCCAGAAGTCGATGCTCTTGCGATTATCAAATGCATCTCCCATGTGAATAACTGTTGTTATTCCGTATTCTTCTAGTGTTGGAAAAAATATGTTCTCATAAAAAAGTTGAAAGTAATCGTGGAATAATCTGGAGGATTTTCTGGATGACCAGTGAGTGTCTGTTATTATAGAAACAAGCATTTGTCAGTTTCTCATCTTACTATGGATAGAATCCTTAATGGAATTATAATCCGAATAGTTGGATCTGTCAAGTGAGTTGTCATCAACAAAAACCTCATCAAACCCAGATCTTTCCAAAATCTTCCCTTTAATTTCTAATTGTCTCTTTTCTTTTTGAATTCTCCTCAAGAATGCATAATGAATGACCTGAGTAAAATACGCAAAAGGATTAGATGATTTCTCTGGATCAAAGTTAAGAACATATTGAACTGAGTTTTCTATGCCATCAGAAATCATGTCATCTTTGAACATGTAATTCACAAAATTCGGTTTGAATGATAGGTGAGTAGCAATTTTCAGAAAACACTCTCCGATGTAATTCGGAATTCTTGGTTGTGGCTCCCCATTCTCTTTTGCATTCTTGACAATACGACGATATTCAACTAGTGCAGCCAAGAATTCCTTATTGTTGACATAGTGTACACTACGCTTTCTTTTTGTCATTACTGCTGTTGTGATCATAATAGTCCTACAAGTATTATATATGGAAATTATGACACAAGAAAAATAATCTGTCAAGGGGGGTTGACAAGGGTTCCAAATGCCTGTAGACTAGCTTTGTCACCGATGAAGATCACTCTAGTAACTAATAATTCTTTAGGTCCTTAATAACCATATAAACCTTAATAAAGAAAATAAAGAATAAAGATCTAGATAGTTTCCGAAGGAAAGTTCCCGAAGGGAACTAGTTAATGACATTAACTAGCTTAAGAATTTTATTTCGTTCTCTTCGAGAACTTGTCTTCGACAACTACTTACCTTTAAATATTTTTTCTAATATCTTTTTTGCTTCTTCTATATTTGATACATATCCCATTTCTTTTGTTAACTCAAAATGATTTAATCCAAACTCTAACTCATCCTGTTTTTTCTGCTTGACAAACTTTTTGTGGACTGATATAATATCTAAGTCAGTTGTCTCGGTCATAGTTAAGATGTTATCCATCTTGATTATAAACATATCTTCCTTTGTCGTTTTCATCCATGGCTCTACCTTATAAGCAAATCCATATCTGGTTTTTACTTCTGTGATTATTATTGGATCAGAAAGTAATAACATCAGTTCTTCCTCCTCACAAGGAGCTACCTTAGCGAATATCTCTTCTCCATTAATAAATTTTATACTAGCATAGAAGTCTTCTTCCATCATTTACTTAAATTTACTGGTATAATCTCATAGTTAAATTCTTCTTCATTATATGTTTTTATTCTTTCCATAAAATGATTTAAGGTATAGTTTTTTCTATTTTTATAAGTACAATCATCAGAGATGTCGTATAAGACTGCTTTATCTTTGTTACTTCCTTTTCTCAGTACTCGCCCAATACTTTGTAAGTTTCTTATCCTCGATTTACTTGGAGAAGCAAATATTACATTGTGCAAATTCTTGATTGATATTCCTGTACTGAATACACCATAACTAGCAACTATGATCGCATTAGATTCTCTTTCGGTTATTTCTCTAATTGCTTCCCTTTCTTCGACATTGACTCCACCATGAACAAAAAAGACTTTTCTATCTTTTTCGCTATCACTATTTATTAAATCATATAATAACTGACCATGAGTTTCTACCCTAGCAAATAATACTAATGTGTTTCCTTTAAGATCTAAAGCTAAATTTTTGATGAATTTGTTTCTTCTTTCATTTGATATTAGAAATTGAATCTCTTCTTCATATTGTTCAAACTGTTGTGGAGAATGTTTTAATACTAAACAGTGTATGTCTAGTTGAGATGCTCTTCCCTTTTCGATCATCTCCTTGGTATTGATTGTTTTATATGTTGGACCAAACAATCCAGAAATCACCCATTCATGAGTCTGAGAGTCTTTTCCGCCATTTGATAGTGTACCTGTAAATCCAAATCTATATTTTGCATGGTGACACTTTTTCATAATGTCAATCAATGATTTGGACTTTGCCTGATGAGCTTCGTCTACTATCACACAATCAAATTCTCCAAAAAATGATTTGTTCATCTTGAAAATTGCCTGCCAAGTTGATAAAGTTACAGGAAGATCAGTATTTTTTTCTCTTCCAGAATAAATCATATGACAATGTTCCTCTGGACTCCAACCATATTCATAAAAGTCTTTATGCATCTGATGAATCAAAGAAGTTGTTGGGAAAACAATTAAAGTTTTTAGTCCTTTATTTGTATAATATCTTGCCAGGGCATAAATGATTAAAGATTTCCCGGATGCAGTTGGAGATATGATAGTTTTTCTATTGTATTTTAGGCATTCATAAACAGCATTAATTTGGTAGTCATAAGGCTCATAAGAACATATTGCTCCCATGTAACCTTTTACTCCTTCTAGTGAAATTTCCTCATTAATTTCAAATGGTAATCCATAATACTTATTTTCTTCAAATTCATAAGTATATCCGTAAGATTTTATTTTTGCAATTACTTTATCAAGAAGACCGGCATAAATTTCTCCAGTAGAAACCGAAAGTAAATGAATCGTGCCATCCCATCCAGTTGATCTGAATTGGGGCATGAATTTTGCACTTTCTACCTGGAAGGAAAAATGTGGTTGAAGTTCATATAAAATATGAGGTTCGCATTGTAGTTTAATGAAGACTTCGTTTTTCTTAATAATTTTAATATCAGCCATATCCAGAAATATATTTTTGGTACTCTAAACTATTTTTTATCTGAAAAGATCTATTGTGAATCATTTTGAGTATGTCACTAAGATAATCCAAAATAGTATCATAATATTCTATTTTTAATGATGCTTTGGAGATATCTTCGTCTGCATTCATGCAATTCTGAAGATGTTCTTTGTCTCTTATTTTTTTCTGATATACATCTTTATATTCCTCCGGGTCTGCTTTCCCAGTGTAATATTCATATTTTTTCAGTCTTATTTTATTTTTTTCGTCTTGTGCTTTCTTTTTTAATAATAAAGTGTTATTAAATATTTCGTAGTATTTTGAATGTAGTTGTGGAATCTTTAGTGATTCCATATGTAAATTGTCAGGATCTATATAAGAATCTTCTTTCCATTGCTTTTGTAACTCATTGATATCCATAAAGTGGGTTTCCTTTGTTGTCAGTGATTTCATAGTAAGTATACTTAAACTTTACCTCTGCTGTAAAGTATTCTGCATCATTGTCTGTTGCATCAAATAATAATGTAGTCAGATCATAGGGGAATAAATCATAAAATTTTACCTGAAAATTAAACCTTTGATTACTAGTTAAGATCTGTAATGTTCCATCTGAGTATAAATTTAACTCAGAATTTATGTTTGTTTTTACATACTTCTCTTGTTCTTGTAGTGTATATATTTGATTTAATGATTCTGGATACCCAAGACCTCTAATCCAATTTTGGATTTCCATATAATTTTCTAGACTTTCATCTACCATAAATCGTAAGTTAAAGTCTTCGAACTTTATTTTATCTCCTGGCTGTGGAATATCTTTGAGATATGTTGGTTGATTTGCTATTCCAAGAGACAATGAAGGAATATTAGCAGTATTAGTAAAAAAAGCTACCTTCGGAGATCTTGTGATGGTAAACTTAAATTGTGTCGGAGACAGAAAGTTTCTATTCTGTATCTGATTGCTGAATGCGTTTCCAACCATTTTTTTCTATTATTTAGCTGACTTGTCAAATTGCCATAGATATGATAAGATACTCTATGCTTGGCTGGAACTTATGGAACTCAAGGACATTATTGAAAACAACTGGGGAAAGAATGAGTTTATGTCTTTGTCTTTGAATAAGGACTTCAGAGATTCTATAATAAAACATACATCTTTTCTGGACAAATATTATCAAAAAATTCCACTCAGAATTAGATCTTATGTTATTTTAAATAACTTAACCGAATTTACTCTACCAAAGTGCTCCTGTGGAAAACCATCTGCACTGGACATCACCTATCCGATCAATGGATTCCGAACTTATTGTGGCTCGGAATGTTCCAGAAAAAATAAAACGATAGAAAAAGAAGCACTAGAAAAACTCAAAGACAAAGATTGGCTTTATGATCAAAGAATTACCAATCAAAAATCGATAGAGTTAATCGGCAAAGAACTTGGTGTTTCTCATATTCCGGTACAAAAGTGGATTAGACATCATGGACTGGATGATATGTTTGATGGAAGAATGCGAAATACCTTGGCAAATGATATTCTTCAGGACAAGGAAAAACTACAGGAATATTATGATTCTGGACTCACTTGTGAGGAAATTGCGAATCAATTGTCAAGTTCTAGAGCAACAGTATCAAGATGGATTAATTACCATAACATAGATATAAGACCTTCGAATTCTTACCCGAGAAAAATTCAAAGAGTTAGCAAAGAAGAAAATGATCTGTTAGACTACATTAAGTCTATTTGCGATTTTAACATTGAGAATTCAAATAGAACCATATTAAATGGCCAAGAATTAGACATCTATATCCCAGAAAAAAACATTGCATTTGAATATAATGGCCTATATTCACATTCTTATAAACCTTGGGAATCAAAAGAATCTCTCATTAAAGGAAAAAATTATCATTTAAACAAAACATTAAAATGCGAACAGCAGGGAATACAATTAATTCATTTATTCAGTGATGAATGGTTATTAAAAAAAGATATAGTAAAATCACTTATTGGAAGCAAACTAGAATACAATAATAAAATTTACGCAAGAAAATGTGAGGTTGTAGAGATTGATACTCATATGAAAAATATTTTTCTCAACCAATGTCATGTGCAGGGAGAAGATAAGAGTAAGGTAAAACTTGGTTTGGTATATGATGGAGAACTGATTTCTGTCATGACTTTTTGTAAAGCAAGATTCAATAAAGATTATGAGTGGGAATTATCTAGATTTTGTACCAAATTGAAATACAATGTTGTTGGGGGATTTTCTAAATTGCTTTCTTATTTTAGAAGTAATTATTCTGGGTCTATTGTATCTTATGCTGACAGAAGATATTCTGATGGTGGTGTTTATAGTAAGAACGGATTTCAATTGTTACATGTAAATTCGCCTTCTTATTATTATGTCGATAAAAATTATCTAGAAAGGCATAATAGAATGAAATTTCAGAAAAAATATATTGGTGCTTATGATTGCACAGAATATGAAAAAGCCAGAGAGATGGGATTCAATAAGATATTTGATTGTGGCACTCTTGCTTATGGGTTGACATAAAAAAAGGAGAGGTTTCCCTCTCCTAAATAAGCAATTTTGTATAAATGCTCACATTAAATTCGAAATCGCCACACGACGGTAGTAGCGGTTGCTGTTGATTTGTAGACGACCAAGACCTTTATCTAGACCTTCGGCAAATGGATTCGCTACTAGACCGTAACGAGTCTTAAAGCCGATTTTTGGCTGGAAGGTATTCTCGCCAACGGCACGAACCATTTGTAGTGGAATGTATGGACAGTAGAACAATCCACAATCATAAGGAGAAGTGCCCTTATAACCTACAACATAATACTGACCACCATTAGCACCAGGATTGGTACCACCAGAATAAGGATCGATATATACACGATACTTACCCATAAGAACACCAGCAAAGGTGTTGCCAGTATCGTCTACATTTAGGTTAGCATTTAGAGCTGGGGTGTAATCGAGTACGCCTGCCATGGTTAGAGCAGAAGCAACATCAGAAGAGCACATGATCACATTGCCCTTGCCACGACGAGTTCTGATAGCGATTGCGTTTGCGTCACGCTCGATCTGGAATAGTAGACCCTTGAACTTCTCTACGCTCCAACGACCGTTAGAGTCAACATCGAGGTCAAATACACCAGCGGTAGCTACATTATTAGCAGCACCTTGCTCAGCAACTTTATAGATTGTACGAATAACTTCGCGGTTAATCTCAGCAAGAATCTCAGTTGAGAGAATATTTGCGAGTTCCGCTTCAGCATTCAGACCATGAATTGCTTTTAGGTCTTGAGCTAGTTCAAGGCTGTACTCAGCTTTTAGTGCTCTGGACTTTGCTTCAACGAGAACCTTCTCGATTGAGAATGCCATTTCGTTGAATTGACCACCATTGTCTGCACCTAGAGCCTCAGAATCTCCAGTCTTCATACCTTGACCAACATTATAGCCAAGTGAAGATGCAGTACCAACTGGATTCAGAATTCCAGGATTGCTACCAGATTGGGTACCACCAGTGGAACCAAGACCAGCAATAGCATCAGTAGCATTAGTAGCACTGTTGTTTGCATTGGTGCCAGAGAAGGCAGTATTTACTTCATTGAAGAATGTTTCATCTCCACTTTGATTCTCGTAGCGAGAGCGCATCGCAAAGATTAGACCGGTAGGGCCAGTCATTGGCTGAACGCCAGCTAGATCATATGCCACAAGATTAGGCATAGAACGGCGGATCAAG
>Ga0070754_10003886_pt1 | contig 10411 bp, 11 predicted proteins | sample VirMetDEL_Sep_01_FD_75181 | JGI IMG/M metagenome (GOLD analysis project Ga0070754, IMG submission 75181) | Aqueous microbial communities from the Delaware River and Bay under freshwater to marine salinity gradient to study organic matter... | ecosystem: Environmental > Aquatic > Marine >... | reverse complement strand
TATCCCCGCGGATTTCTACCCATATAAGTGATATATATATCTACCAATATCCAGAAAAACCCGCGGATTTCTACAAATCTTTTTTCTAATTCTATATATATGAAACCTGAGACAAGCACTATAATAAAAAAAAGGACAAGTCCAAATGATGTATTTATTACACCGAAAGAACTTGCACAAAAGCACATAGATTTAATACCTTATAATGAAAATGATTTATGGCTCGACCCTTGTAAAAATGATGGTTCTTATTTCAACCAATTTCCTACTGAAAACAAAGAATACTGTGAAATTTTAGAAAATAAAGATTTCTTTGAATACCAAGGAAACCCAGACATAATTATTCAAAACCCACCATACAGTATATTAGACATTTGGATTAAGAAGAATATAGATTTAAACCCTCGTGTAATTTCATTCCTTATAGGTATTGGTAATTTAACTACTCGTAGAATTGAGTGGCTAGAAAAAGCTGGTTATGGAATTACAAAAATGAAAATGTTAAAAGTTTGGAAATGGTATGGAATGAGTGTTATTGTTGTATTTGAAAAAGGTAAAAAATCTATAATTGAGTTTGATAGAAAAGTTTACAGATAAATACGAGTTCAAATATCATTAATTAACTCATCCCTCATAATATCACCAACAACTATCTTAATTTCTTTTATCTTTCCTTCGGCAAAATCAACTTTTTCTTTTAAGCGACTAATAAGAGTATAAAATCCACGGTCGTTAATGTATTTCATTTCTTCTTCAGGGAAATACAATTCATTTAAACTTTCACCCTGAAAACTGTATAGTGTTCGAGCATAAGCAAAACTCAAATAAGTCTTATGTCCTTCTTTTTTCAAACAAGTCTTTTTATCTAACCAAACTTCATTATCAAGTTTTATTCTGTTTTCTTCTTCAGCGATAACAGTAAATACAAACTTATTATAAATGCCGTGTTCTCTAAGTTCATTAGTATTGATTATAACCTTTGCTCCAACATCAAAGATAGAAGTAAAACCTAGACGAGTTGAGACAATTTGATTATATTTATCAACACCATCATTAGTATAGCAACAAACATTATTAGAATTAGAATTATTCAAATATTTCTTTCGTAATTCTTCTTTATCTACAATTCCTTCAATACAGTCATCATAGAACTGACGAGTAAAATTATTTCGATAATTAACATCCATTACTATTTGCTTTTTGAAAACTGCATCAATAAAAATACTTGTGTTATATGGAGAATTAGCACCAACAGGCAATAATTGTTTGAAATCTCCTAAAGCCCAAATGTATTTACCTTCGATACACCATTTATAAATATTTATCATAGCAAAATAATCACACATTCCAATCTCATCAATAATAATTATCTTTTCCTCGAGTTTATCAACAGAATAATTATATTTTTGGATAACTTCACAATTAACTTTCATAGAAGCATATTCTTTCAAACTACTATGAGATGGACTAAGAACTATGAAAGATAAATTATTTTGTTGAATTTTTGGAATTAATTTGTTTTTAATCCAATATGTTTTACCTGCTCCAGCATACGCATTAATTAATGTATTAGTTTTAGTAAGTCTTGTTGGTCTCATAGTAGTAATTTCATAATCAAAAATTTCTTGTGTATTGTGTTCCAATTCTCCTGTATTTTCCTGCTTCCACATACCGAGACCTTTGCCTAATTTTGTTTTAATAGTTTCTGTTATGTAAGTAATTGAATCAGTTTTTATTTTAATTAAGTTATCTTGACTAATTCCTTCTTCCATCATTTTCAAATACAATTTACGACGCGATAAGTCCTTAACCTGAATACTAATTAATTTCTTATTCTCAAAAATATTATTTTCGCAAGTCTTGAAATTAATAAATAAGTCATCCGCAACTTCTTTAAAACATCCTGTGCTTCTACTCATTTCATCCTGATTGCAAAATTTTTCAAATACGGTGTAATTTGTTTTTCCATCCATTTCAAAACTACCAATAAGACAATTCATTAATTTTTTGAATGTAAGAGCATCAACCTTTTTAATAAGTTCATCAATCATAGGGCGATAGTAATTCAAAACTTTATTACATTTAATTCGTTCAATAATTTCAAAATTTAGCCCCTGTTCTTCACAAAAAATAAGATGGTCTCCAAGATAGATATTAGTATTTGGAAGTAGGATTGAATGACTTTCAGGCTTAACTAAATAAAGGCTGTGCTCTTCTATTGTTAAATCTTCTGTTAAATCGTTTTTAAGAATATTGAGAGTATATAAGTATTTTAATTCTCGTAAGCAAGATGGATAGAATTTATTAGCGTCAATTGTTTTAATATCCTTTGATTGTAATTTAGTTTCATCTTCAGTAAAAAAATTATAACCTCCTTTTAAAAATCTTTTGTTGTCTGGGAAAAAACTATTTACATTTTCTTTAACATAGAGTTCCTCAATTAATCTAGCACAAAAAGTAAAATTAATACTGGACTTAATACGGTCATATAATCCAAACTCTTTCAAAATCTTTTTACATTCGAGGAAATCATCATTACAGATATAAATTTTTTCGTCGTAATCAAAACTAATAATCTCATCGTTTTTCATTTGGATATTAGCAGGGATTTCACCCGAATTAATAACAGTCATAAGATTTTTGTAAAATGTATCTTTATCAAATACTAATTCATTATCGTTAAATTTAAGAGGTCTTACTCTTCGAAGTTTCCTTGATTTTAATGGGTAAAGATGATTAGCATAAACAAGAGCAATTAAAGCCCTATCTTTACTTTTTTTAGTTGGGTAATGACTGGTGATAGTTTTTCCTGTAATGTCGTAAGCAAGGCACTTTATATTTTTCATAGCACACCATTCACGGACATCGTTAATTGTATTCATACCCTCAAAGTTTTTTGGTTTGTATTTCTTTCCATAATAGTCATTCATCAAGTCTCGAACACAGTGTGACCTTTCAGTATAATCAATATTATCAAACATTTTCAAAACAGGTGGCTTTTCTAGTTTTAATTTCATACCTGTTAGAGGCAATAATTTCCCCCCTAATTGATTCTCATAAACACGAATATTTGTAATAGTAATTTCACCAATATTAGTTGCACCTGAATAATATTCTAGCAAGTTCTGTTCGCATAAATCCTGGAGATTAGTATTTTTGTTAATTATTGCTTCAAATGTTATAGTTCCTGTTTTTGTATCTTTGGAAATCTTAATTACATAATAATAAATAATAACAACCTTTCTATTAAGTGAATTAGGCAACTTATCGAAAATTTGTAATGTATCAGTCCCACCTGAAAAAATCTGCGCGTTTGATATTTTTTCCTTTGAAAAATCCTTTAGAAGAAGTGGCTTAGAAATGTCAATAGTCTTAGTTTCCTGTGTCTGTGGATTGTAAGCAATCTTTTCTAGTTTCTTCTTATTAACCAATTGTGTAATTTGTTTTACGGAAATTCCTAGTTTCTCCGCTCGTTTCTTTTTTTGTTCTTTGTTGAAATAGGCATAAGTCTTACCTCGAAATTTGAATTTAAAAACTTTCTTGGGTTCTGGTTTTGGAGGCATATTAATATTAGCAATAGATTTTTGTTGAGTGCTAGACATTATTTTTTGTTTGTGATACATATAAGTGAGAAAATAGTTTTAAGTATATATTAATTAAATTATTTTCTAGGCTAATAATATATGGATAATAATTATAGGAAGGACTATTACCAAAAGAACCAAAACAAACTGCTTGAATATCAAAGGGAATATTATAAAATTAAAAAAATCGAAAAACCTATTAAGAAATATTATGATAGAGGAAAGACTATGCCTTTTGAAAAATCTACAGGAAAGTTCGTTATTGATTTTTCTTAATCACCAAAGTATTCTAATAGCGTGATAATTGGGGCTACTAGGTATATCCTTAGTTAATTTACCTTCTTTATTTTTAATTCCACTTGACCTTGATAAATAGTTTTTTCTTCTTTCTGGGTCCAGGTGGTCTAATTTTTTCCATATTCCCGTTTTGTCTTTATATTGCTGATAATTAGGATTGCCGAAATGAACTTTTTTTCCATTAACTATCGTCATTAATTTCTTATTCTTTCTTGTGGATTTTTCGTAGTTATATTTTCCTATTTTAATCATATATAATGGTTGAGAGTTTAATTTCAATAGGTGTTGCTATTCTTATAGTTTCTGTAGTATATTGCTGGTATAGATGTTGTTGCTTTTGTGCTAAAAAAAAATGAAACTTTTTCCTAAAAAGTATAAGTAGTAAAAACAAAGATATGTGAAACAAAAAATAATGCTAGGGGGAAGAACCAACCAGATTTAAATAAAATTACATATTGGATAATTATATTATAGTATAACAAAATAAAAATGACTGAAGAAATTGAAAACGAAAATGATTATCTAGAAATGTGCGAACACTTTAAAGAGGTTGTAGCAGATAAAGACAAATCTATTAAACTGATGCTTTTAGTAAATCACGAATTAAAAAAAGAGATATTAACTGCATTTGGTATTATAAGATTACTAGATAGAGAATTAAATGCTATTGACGGTGTGCCTTGTAATGTAAATCATTTAGTTCAAGACCTTAGAAGCCATTTAAGTGAAATTTATGATAGTTTTTTTCCTTTGCCTAATATAAATGGATAAGACCAGTAAAGAATACAAAAAAGCAAAACGAGAAGCTGATAAAACTTATGAAAAGCATTCAGCCTATAAATCTATGTATATCGCCAAACTCTATAAAGAATACGGAGGACGGTATAAGGATGAGACCAAAAAAGATAGTAAATTATCAACTTGGCGACAAGAGCGCTGGATAGTCGTAGAGACATACCTTAAAACAGGAAAAAAGGTAGCCTGTGGTAGTGAAAAAGCTTCTAACATTCATTCTTGTCGGCCTAGTAAAAAAATAAATAAAAATACTCCTACTACTATTGATTCCTTAATAGAATTGCACGGCAAGAAGAAATTGCTAGAATTAGTAGCCCTGAAGAAGAAAGGTAAAAGGATTAACTGGGAAGCTGGAAGAGCATATTAATTTTTTTCTATTTTAAATCTATAATGAAAGACATATTAGAAACACATCCAGTAGCAAATCTTAAAAAAATATTGAAAGAAATGAAACAACAAATAGGTAGTTACTCTAAAATGAAAAAAGCAGAGTTAGTTGCTCGTATTATAGAACTTAAAATGAAAGGTTTTCCAGTTCCTAAGGTTGAAATTTATAAGAAACCAGTAACTAAAAAAGCAGAACCTAAACCTAAACCACAAACAAAGAAACCAGAAGCTAAACCTAAACCAGTAACAAAGAAACCAGAAGCTAAACCTAAACCAGTAACTAAAAAAGCAGAACCTAAACCTAAACCAGTAACAAAGAAACCAGAACCTAAAAAACCACCAGCAAAACCTAAAATAGAATTAAATGAAGTAAAAGGTGATATTGATTTTGAAGACCTTTTTAATGAATTAGCTAAAGGTTTTCAATCTAGAAGAAATATTCAAAATTTTAAGAAAAAATTCGGAAAAGATTTTTTTACAACTACCTTAGATGCTAGATTGGGAAGAGATTTTTATAGCACCCCTCCTAAATGTATTTTAGAAAATGATATAATTACCAAAGCATTAAGAGGTAGTAGTGACATTTTTGAACCTACAGCAGGATTGGGTGCTTTAGTTTATAGTGCTTTGAGGTCTGGTGCTTCTAGACAAAATATAACTGCTAATGATATTATTCCTGAATTTGCTGATTTTATTAAAAAAAATTTTAAAGTAAAAACTACTAATAATGATTTCTTAAAAACAGACTATAAAAATAATACTTTTGATACTATTTTAATGAATCCTCCTTTTTCATTCGCAGGAAATAAAAGATTTTATATGGACTTTTTTTATAAGGGGGTTAAAGTGCTTCAAGAAAGTAAAGCTAAAGGATTAAAGCAAATGTTTTTTATAAGTCCCTCTATGGGAGAAGAAAAAAATGGAATATTATTAGAAGAAAAATTTAAAATAAACGACAAAAAAAAAATTGAATTGTATAAAAAATATGGTTTAGAAGATGATATAATTGATGGAGAACCAGAAAGCGTTGCTTCTCAAATAAATGTTATTGGAAAATGTAAAGATTTTGGGGGAACTGGTATTACTGCCGTTATTTATGAGGTTTTAGTTTAAAAATTCTGCATCAAACTCCGCTAATTCATCTGGGTCTGTAAAGTCCTTAAATAAAATAATTCTATCGTGATACATCTTATAAATTTCCCAACTTTGTGCTAGTAATCTATTTAAATTAATTTCAAACTCATCATTCACTTTCAGTAGTCGAACTCTCTGCCTCATTTAATAATAGTTCCTGTTGCTGCTTTTTAAGTAATTTCTTTTTCTCATAATATTTCTTAGAGGCGTCCCTCCTTTTTTGTTTAAATTCTTCGCTTTCCTTGTTCTTCTGGTAATACCTATCGTATGCTTTTCGCAAGTAAATTGGTGTTTTGTATTCTCGTTCCATTTCTATATATATAAGCAAGAAAATCTTTAAGTCAAAAACTAATAAACCATTTTGCCTGTGGTTTATTTTTATATTTGTTAAAATTATATTCAAAAAAATTCCAAAATCCAATTTCATAGATTTTTTGTTTAATACTTTCTTTATACGCTGAATTTGTAGAAATAAACCAACTATATACCTCAAAAATTTGTTCGCATAGTAATTTTAATTTTGGGTTATATTGACCTTTGTTTTTTCCCTTTTTAAATCTCAATTGATTTTTGAAATCTTCTGGAAAAGCATTAAACCTTAGTTTGTTTGTTTTTCCATTTTTAATCATAGAATTTTTTTTATTTTTGATAAATTGTGCTAGTGAAACATTTGAATTTTCAGCAATCTTATTAAGCATAATTGCTACTGGTGATGAATTAAATTTCTTTTTGAATTCCAAGCGAATTGGGCGCACCTCAGGAATGTTAAGATAGAGAATTTTTGAAAGAAGGAAAGTATTGTATTTTTTTATTTCTTCATCAAGTTCATCAAGAAGAAACTGAGCGGGTTTTGGGAGTTCGTTAATTGGTGTGAATGTCATTATAGTTGTTTCGATATATATAAGTGATAAAATAGTTTTAAGTATAGAAAATAAAAAACATTTAATTACTTGAGCCATCCTTTTTTCCTGTAAAGTCTTAGTTCGCTCCTAGCGTCATAAGGGTCGCCTGGGTCGTCGCTGTTGTATCCAATAATAGGGCAAGGCTTACCCCAAAGGGAATGTCTAAAAGCTTCATCCCAACTGTCCAAAAAATAACCGCAACAGTCTTTAATTAAAATTTTTTCTGTTAGTTCTTTAAAAAATGTGCGAACTTCCTTCGTTGTTCCCTTACAAAGTGCTTTTTCATTCCAATCACAACCGTAGCCCAGTTCAACGCCACCCAATTCTTCATCAAAAGTTGTATCATAACGAGGATAATTTTCGGCCATCGTAACATCGTCGGTCAAAATAATAATATTAGTCCACCTCAAAATTACTTGACGATAAAACTCGTTTGGAACTGTTTTGGCGTTGATTTTGCGATGGATGCTAAGTCCTAGAAAGGTTTTGATAATATCCGCTTTGATGCGGTTGTTAAAATTTGTTTCGTCGTCAATTGGAGCGTGGGCTGGGTTTGAGTTGATTTCGTCAATAGTAAGGAATGTCATTATATTATGGATATATATAAGTGAGAAAATAGTTTTAAGTAGAGAAAATAAAAAACATTTAATTACTTGAATACTTATAACCCCTTTTTTCTAATTAATTCCCTAAATTTGGAAAATTTTAAATATTCATAAGGTTCTCTTCCATAGGTCAAAAGGTCAAAGTATTTATCTTCCAAATCATCATAAAGTTCTTTGGCTTTTTTCTTACTTTCTTTACTACGTGTTTTTAAAACTTTTGCTTTTGTAGTGTATCTATTTTCTAGTTCCTCATATAATTCTTTTGTTTCTTTTTGTAATTTTTTAAATTCAGCTTCACTAGGTTTATTAAATACTCTCTCTACTATTTCTGTTTTTAACATTCCTGCTTGTTTGTGGCCTTTTGGGTGATTTATTTTTTTTAACTTATCTTGTGGTATAGAATATAATTCAAGAATTTTTAATTTATCTTTCTTTGATTTACTATTATAAAAATCTAGTGCCTTTTTAAACTGCGTTTTAGGTTCAAAGACATTTTGGACGAATTGCCAAGCATAACCTAGTCCTTCGTGTGCCTTCAAAAATACATCAACTGCTTCGGCATTATCAGGGTCAGGAATTTTGTTAGGAAGGCCTTTAAGATACTTAAGGTATTCTCTCTTAGTCATAGAAGTAAATTTATCATCATTATTAGGTGCTGGTGCATTTGGTCCTTGAACTGGTGCTGGTGCATTTGGTCCTTGAACTGGTGCTGGTGCCTTTGGTTCAGTTTTCTTAATACCAAATCCTTTTACTAGGTTCTTTGGTCCTTGAACTGGTGCCGTTTTCTTGGCTACCTTCTTACGAGCAGGTTTAACATATTTTTCAACCTTAGGGACTGGAAAACCCTTCTTTTTGAGGGCAATAATACGGCTAATAAGTTCAGCCTTTTTCATTTTGCTATAACTTCCTACCTCCTGCTTCATTTCGCGTAGGATTGATTTGAGATTAGTAACTGGGTGAGTTTCAAGAATTTCTTTCATATAATTATTAAGTAAGATTTCTTTTTCTTCTTCTTTTTCTAGTTCATCAAGAAGAAACTGAGCGGGTTTTGGGAGTTCGTTAATTGGTGTGAATGTCATTATAGTTGTTTGGATATATATAAGTGATAAAATAGTTTTAAGTAGAGAAAAATAAAAAAACATTTAAATTATTTGGGTCCTAAAGCTTTTTGACCTGCTTTGATAATTCCTATAAAAACGGTATTATCTTCACCGATGTTTGTTGCTACATTTTTAAGACTATCAAGGATACGGATTTTGAAACTGCTAAGCATCATAGAATCCCCACTATGTCTATAAACTATGCTATCTCCTTCACTTCCTGAGGTGTATGAATTTACTGAATAATACCTAGATACAATTGCCCTAACATCTCTGGCGTTGTTTGATGGCGTATAGAAATCGTTTCCAAATCCTGCCTTGACTTCTACTAAGAAATATCCAAAAGCATCCTGAGCGTTTAGACTAGATGCTTTACCAATAATTGGGCTTGTATCTGTGCTAGTGCTAAGAATACCTGTTGCTGGAATAGTGCTTAATGGATAATTGAAAGGGTCTGTTCCGTTCTTAATAACAACTGCATTTAATCCTGAATAACCACTAGTCATATTTATTCCATCTGTAAATCTTTGAAAAACTGGTCTTCTCGTTGGAGCTCCGCCTAGTGTTCCTACTTCACTTGTATATGTTGCTAGAATACAGTTGGGAGAATTTCGGTCTAGGTCAAATCCTAAAACCCCACTCCAGAAATCAAATGGGGCTCCGCTTGTTAATAATTCACATTCAAGGTTATAAAACATAATACCAGAGTTTTTAGTTACTAATGTATCACTTCCAGCAAAAGGTATAAACCCAACAGCTTCATTACCTGAATCATAATAGGGCATATGTATTCTATTAACGCTGAACTGCTTACTATTTGGAATGTAAGAAAATTCAAAATCACTAGTGCCTACCCAATAAGACTGGTTCTCGGTCTGGAATACTTTATTCTGGGTAAAATTAACAAACTTAAATCCACTAATGCCTGTCTCTTCTGTGCTTGTTAAAACTGGACTATCTACTAACTCTCCGCCTGTTGGATTATTTTTCTGTAAAAGTCTATTCATAACTACTACGAGGTCTTCTGGGTCGTAATTTCCTCCTGGTATTTCTATTTCTTGTGTTGTAGTAGCTACACTTAATAGTGCTTCGCTGATGTCGTTTTCCTCTGGGGCTAATAACTGGTTAAATTCTGGAACCTTAAATTTTGGTGTTATTGTAAGGCTCTTTGTTGAATCAAAATAAATATTAAGTGGAATTGTATATTTGTCTTGTTGAGGATTTGATAATTTGGGAATAGTTACAACTTTTTTTTGTGGTGTTCCTGTGTTAAAATCTGTATATTCATAAGTGACAGTTCCATCTCCCCAAGCTACGTCTTGACCTGCTGCAGCTGGACCCGCATAATTTAATTGCTGTGCTACTAATTCCTTACAATCACTAGGAGCTGAATTTTGATGACAATAAGAATAGAGTTCTCCATCAGTTGGAAATGGGTCTGCTGGGACTTCAAAATCTTTCTTGCCTGTGCCGTCCCAATTAACTAGGTATTTAATATTTTTTATTGTTAGTTTTAATCCTTCGTCTGGTATAACTAATTTTTGACTTTCTGTTGCTTCTGTATCAATAAAACTGTTTCTTACCACAATAGCGTCTCCTTCTTCTAT
>Ga0070754_10003884_pt1 | contig 10413 bp, 11 predicted proteins | sample VirMetDEL_Sep_01_FD_75181 | JGI IMG/M metagenome (GOLD analysis project Ga0070754, IMG submission 75181) | Aqueous microbial communities from the Delaware River and Bay under freshwater to marine salinity gradient to study organic matter... | ecosystem: Environmental > Aquatic > Marine >... | reverse complement strand
GGTTATTCACGACCGCGATAAATATCTAGCGACAAAGTTTTACATTTGAACTTAGACTAAATGAGTAATACGAAAAAAGGTAAGACGGTCAGAGAGATTGCCGAGTTTTTTGGCATACATCACATGACTGTGCGCGAGTGGATTAAGCAGGGTTGCCCGTATATTCAGGCTGGTCGGCATGGCGGCGGGGAGGGCAAAGAATGGTTGCTAGACCCATACGAGGTGCATAAGTGGAAAGTCGAAAAAGAAGTCAGAAAGGCGGTGGGCAATTCTGACATTGCTGACCTCGATGAATCCAAGCGGCGTAAGGTAGCGGCAGAAGCGGCGCTGGTCGAACTGGAACTGATGCGCGAACAGGGTTTGGTGGTCGAGATTGAAAAGGTGTCTCAAAGCCTGTATGACGAATTAGCCAACTTCCGGGCGAAGATGTTAGCCTTGCCAACCAAGGTGGTTAGTGACATATTCGCGGCTAAGTCAAAAGACGAAATTAGAAACATATTGCAAGACAGTATTAACGAGGCACTCGATGAAATTAGCACCACAAGTGCAGAGTCGGCAGATGAGGTTATTGAGGAAAGCGATACGTCAGACAATGGCGAAGTCGCTGAAGCCACCGCCGAAACTCACGATTAGCGAATGGGCAGATAAGCATAGACGTTTATCGGCTGAGTCATCTGCCGAGGCTGGAGTGTGGGACACCGCGCGTGCTGAGTACCAGCGCGGGATTATGGATGCCATCAACGACCCCACCGTGCGCGAGGTGGTGGTTATGACCTCGGCGCAGATTGGCAAAACCGAATTACTTAACAACATTGTTGGCTACCACATAAGCCAAGACCCGTCGCCTATCTTGGTTGTGCAGCCTACATTGGATATGGCGCAGACTTGGAGTAAAGACCGACTTGCGCCTATGCTGCGGGATACCCCTGCTTTGCAAGGGTTGGTCAAAGACCCACGCGCACGCGATTCAGGCAACACCACGCTACACAAAGTGTTTCCCGGTGGGCACATTACTGCTTGCGGCGCTAACTCGCCTAGTAGTCTTGCCTCGCGTCCTATTCGGGTGGTTCTGATGGATGAGGTAGACCGCTACCCTGTGTCGGCTGGGAGTGAGGGCGACCCGGTATTGCTGGCTAAGAAACGTGCTACTACCTTTTGGAATCGTAAAGTCGTTTTGGTTAGCACCCCAACCAACAAGGGGGCGAGTCGGATTGAGACGGCATTTGAGTCATCAGACCAGCGTCATTTCTACGTCAATTGCCCACATTGTGATGCCAAGCAAACGATGAAATGGTCGAACGTCAAATGGGACGAAGATAAACCCGAGACTGCGCGCTACATCTGCGATGACTGCGGTGTTGAATGGGATGAGGCAGACAGGATGCGTGCCATTCGTAATGGGCATTGGAAAGCGCACGACGAATTTACCGGGGTTGCTGGCTTTACCCTATCAACGCTTTATTCGCCGTGGGCTAGTCTTGCCGATGGCGTGCGAGACTTCTTAGAGGCAAAGAAACAACCCGCCACCCTGCGGGTATGGGTCAACACTTATCTTGGGGAGTCTTGGGAAGAACAAGGCGAGGCAGTTGACGATTACGAACTGTCCCAACGCCGCGAAGATTGGGATGCCCTGCCCCGAGAAGTGCTGCTTCTGACGGCTGGGGTGGACGTTCAGGATGACCGCCTTGAAGTGGAGGTGGTGGGTTGGGGACTCGACGAGGAATCATGGTCTATACATTATCAGACCATTTACGGTGACCCATCAAGCCCGAAGGTTTGGGAAGATTTGGATGTGGTCTTGGCGCGTAAGTGGGAACACGAATCCGGGTCAGAGATGATTGCTACCGCGACCTGCGTGGACTCAGGCGGTCACCATACGCAGAGTGTTTACAAGTATTGCAAAGCCCGTGAGGGTAGGCGCGTGTTTGCTATCAAGGGTGTTGGCGGCGACGGGCGACCGCTGGTGGGCAGACCCAGCAAAAACAACATCGGCAAGGTCAATCTGTTTCCGATTGGCGTCGATACTGCCAAGCACTTGTTGTTTAGCCGATTTCGTATTACCGAACCCGGTGCTGGCTATTGCCACTTTCCTAGTGACCGAGATGACGAATACTTTAAGCAGTTGACCGCCGAGAAAATCGCCACACGCTATCACAAAGGGTTTGCGCGGCGTGAGTTCGTCAAGGTGCGCCCACGCAACGAGGCGCTTGACGTTCGTGTGTACGCAATGGCTGCGCTGACCTTGCTAAACGCAAACCTAAAGGCGCTGCATAATCGGATGATGGCAAACCTAGATAAGTCGGAACAAGTCAACAAGGTTGCGCCTCAAATGAAAAAAGTGCAAAGAGGTGGTGCATTTGTAAACCGATGGCGTTAGAATTACAATGCAAGCCATCTAATGAGGGCGGTACATGGCTAACCTATTTGACGCGGCGAACGCGCCGACAACCGAACCTGTGACTGTTGTAGTCGGCGACTTCATCCAATGGAAGCGCACCGACCTTGGGACGGACTACCCAAACAATCTATACACCGCGACATACGTTGCACGGATTACTGGCGGCGGCGCTAACGAGATTACCTTAACTGGGACGGCAAGCGGCGAAGATTATTTGTTTACTGTCGAAAGTGCAGATTCGGCAGATTTCGCACCGGGTTATTACCATTGGCAACTTGAGATAGTTCGCAATAGTGATTCCAACCGTATTGTGGTTGACCGTGGCGTGTTCACGGCAATCGTTGACCTCGATGTAAACCAATCAGACCCGCGTACACACGCGGAGATTATGATTTCAAAAATCGAGTCGTTGTTGAGTGGCAAGGCAGATGCTGATGTTTCATCGTATAGCATCGCTGGTCGTAGCCTGACCAAATTGTCATTCTCGGAATTGGTAGAAGCGCGTGACTACTACAAGCGTGAGTATCAGAAAGAGGTAATCGCTGAACGCATACGCCGAGGGAAATCAACAGGCGCTACCGTAAAGGTAAGGTTCTAAATGGCACTCATCGACTTATTCAAGCGTAAGCAAAAGCCGCCAGCCAAACGCCAATACGCTGGCGCACAGATTGGTCGGTTATTCAATGATTTCGTGGCATCCAGTCGCAGCCCTGATGAGGAAATCAAGGCTGCGCTGGCGGTATTGCGTAACCGATGCCGTGACCTCGCAAGGAACAACGAATATGCCAAGCGTTACATACAACTTGCTAAAGCGAACGTGGTGGGTGAACGCGGCGTATCTATTCAAGTCAAGGCGCGAAACGATAACGGAACAATGGACGTATTCGGCAACGATGTCATTGAACGCGCTTGGAAGCAATGGGGTCGTAAGGGAACTTGTACCGTTGACGGTCGTTTATCTTGGGTAGATGCCCAGCGGCTATTCGTCGAAAACCTAGTGCGCGACGGCGAGGTGCTGGTGCGCTTGGTGAACTACCCGAACCGCTTTGGGATGGCGCTGGAGTTCATCGAACCCGACCTGCTTGACGAACAGTACAACCACGACCTGCCAAACGGCAACAAGATTCGCATGGGCGTGGAACTAGACAAGTTCAATCGCCCGGTGGCGTATCACCTGCTTGCTAAGCATCCCGGCGAATATTCGGGTGGCTTGATTGGTAAGGCAAAGTGGATACGCATACCTGCTGACAATTTGCTACATTTGTATCTGCCCGAACGTGCCCAGCAAACCCGTGGCGTACCGATGATGTCGGTAGCCATCTCTAGTTTGAAGATGCTGCACGGCTACCGTGAAGCCGAATTGGTAGCAGCCCGTGTGGGCGCATCCAAGATGGGTGTGATTACGTCACCCAATGGCGATGGTTTCCCAAGTGACGATACCGAGAACTCATACACGCCAATCATGGACGCCGAACCCGGCACGTTCCATCAATTACCCGCTGGCTACGATTTCAAGATGTTCGACCCAACGCATCCAACGAGTGCGTTTGCCGACTTTGAAAAAGCCGTGCTGCGCGGTATCGCGTCAGGCTTGGGGGTTAGTTACACCAGCCTCGCCAGCGACCTTGAGGGCGTAAGTTATTCGTCGATTCGTCAAGGCGCGCTAGAAGACCGCGACCAATGGAAAGTCGTGCAAGACTTTCTGATTCAGCATTTCGTGCAGCCGATATTTGAACGCTTCTTAATGAAGATTATGGAGGGTGGCGTTATCAACATCCCGGCAACACGGTTTGATAAGTTTGCCGAGTCTACCGTTTTCCGGGCGCGTGGGTTCCAATGGGTTGACCCGCAGCGCGAGATGCAAGCCGCCGTGGTTGGTCTGCAAAACGGTATCCTTAGTCTGCAAGACGTTGCTAACCAATATGGGCGCGATGTTGAGGAAACATTCGACCAAATCGAAGCCGAGAAACAGATGGCAGATTCGTATGGCATTAGCCTAGCGTTCCAACCATTTGGCGGCGGGCAAAGTGCCTATGGCGCTGGCAAAATCGACCCTATGACGGGCAAACCTGTAAGCGAGTTAAGCGATGCCAACCCCGAATGAGGCAATGCGCGAAGAAGCGCAACGCGGCTTAGATTGGCGGCGTGAGTACGGGCGCGGGGGTACTGAGGTCGGTATCGCAAGGGCGCGTGATATTGCCCGTGGTGCTAATTTGTCTGACGATACTGTCAAGCGCATGGTGAGTTACTTTGCACGCCATGAGGTAGACAAAGAAGCCGAGGGTTTCCGACCCGGCGAGGATGGATACCCCAGCAATGGGCGCATCGCGTGGGCGCTATGGGGCGGCGATGCTGGTCAGTCATGGGCAAACAAAGAGGCTGCAAAGATTGACCGGAATATGGATTTAAGACCATATCCGAACGAACACGCAGCACGCCTACGCGACCCCAGCAAGTACGAACGCTTTGCACGCGAAAACGATGCCTTTGGTCGTGGGATTGACGCCATCTTTGGTATCATTGACAATACATCCGAATTACAAGCGATTAGATTTGATAAGGATTTGTTTACAGTTGACGAGGCTAGGGCTTGGTTGGCTGAAAACGATTACGAAGCACTTGAATTTGAACCAGCGACCGAAAGGGCTGATATGGACGAACGTCAAGAAATTACCGAAGAAATTGTTGAAGTGGCTGCTGAAGTCGCTGAGACTGTATCTGAGGAAGTCGTGGAAGCAAGCCGCGACGAGGAAGTGGTCGAAGCGGAAGTTGCGGTGGAAACCGAGGAACGCCGCGCCGTGGAATTGGTGCATCGCGCCGATTCTATGGACGCACAAGTGGTCGATGAACGCCGTGTGCAAATGGCGATTTCGTCTGAACAACCCGTGGAACGGTCGTTCGGGCTAGAGGTGCTTGACCACTCTAACCAATCAATTGACCTGAGTTTCTTGAACTCGGGTCGTGCGCCGTTGTTGCTAGACCATGACCCTACGCAGCAAATTGGCGTAATCGAATCCGTAGACCTCGATGGCTCGGCACGCAGGTTGCGTGCGACGGTGCGCTTTGGAAAAGGTGCGCTGGCGAATGAGGTTTATGGTGATGTCGCTGACGGGATACGCGGCAATGTGTCTATCGGTTATCGCATCGACAAGATGACGAAAGACAAAGATGGGCGCATCTACCGTGCAGTCAGTTGGCGACCGATGGAAGCCTCTATTGTTTCGATACCTGCCGATACGTCTGTTGGCGTGGGTCGTTCGATGGATGCGGTCATCTCTGAAGCCATCGAGGTCGAAACGCCTCAAATCGAAACCGTGGTGGAAGCCGAACGTGCTGAAGCCGCACCCGAAAAGGAAATCAAAATGGAAGAAGTCAAAGTGCAGGTCGAAGACCAGCAAGCGCGTCAATATGACGCCCCGGTTCAAGCCGACATCGGCATGACCAAGCCCGAAGTCAAGCGTTATAGCATTTTGCGTGCTATCAATGCTTTGGCTAACCCCACCGACCGCAATGCCCAGCGTGCCGCCGCTTTTGAACTTGAGTGTTCCGAAGCCGCCCAGCGCCAGTATGGTCAAGCCGCCCAAGGCGTGATGGTTCCCGGCGAAATCCTCGCCCAATGGAACAAGCGTGACATCAACACCAGCGACGATGCTGGCTTGGTGGCGCAGAACTTTCGTCCCGGCGACTTCATCGATGCTTTGCGTAACGCCTCTAGCGTAATGCAAGCCGGGGCAACCATGCTGACGGGTCTGTCGGGCACGGTGAAAATCCCGAAGAAAACCTCTGCCTCTGCTGGCGGTTGGGTTACTGAAGGCACGGCTACTAGCGAAAGCGAAATGGTCACGGGTTCGGTCACGATGTCGCCCAAGACTGTGGGCGCGTTCACCGACATCAGCCGCCTAATGATGATGCAAACGTCTCTCGATATCGAGGCTTTGGTTCGCCAAGACCTGTCTGATTCGATTGCCCTTGCCATCGACTTGGGTGCTTTGGCTGGTAGCGGTTCTAGCGGTCAACCTACTGGCGTGAAGAACACCAGCGGCATCAACACCCCGACCAACTTTGCGGCTGCTAACCCCACTTTTGCTGAAGTGGTGGCTATGGAGACTGCGGTTGCCGAGGACAATGCCCTGCGTGGTAACCTCGCCTACATCTTGCCAGCCGGGATGTACGGTGCGCTGAAGACCACCACCAAAGACTCGGGTTCGGGTCAATTCGTGGTTGCCCCTGACGGCACGATGAACGGGTATCGCGCCATTGTTTCCAACCAAGTGACCGCTGGTGACTTGTACTTTGGTAACTTTGCCGACCTGTTGATTGGTATGTTCGGCGGCTTGGACATCATCGTTGACCCCTACACCGCCTCTAGCGCGGGTACGGTTCGCGTTGTTGCCCTGCAATCGGTCGATGTGGCGGTTCGCCACGCCGTATCGTTCGCCTTTAACAACGACGGCGCGTAAGCAAACTAGGGGAGGGGTGGCAACATCTCTCCCCTTTTTCCTATGAAATACGAAATCACAAAAAACACTAGAACCAGCCACGGCAATGCGACCATTGGCGATGTGGTTGAACTGAGTGCAGACGAAGCGCGGGAACTGATGGCATACGGCAGAATTAAGCCCTACGACGAATCCAAGATGGTTGACCGTTCGGTTGGCTTGGAAGTGTCAGAGGAAAAGGTAGTTCGTCGCGGCAGACCGCGCAAGGTGTTCTAAATGGCGGTAGAAAGCGCAGATGACCGCGCAGCGATGCTTGCTGACTTTGGGGTGTCTATTACCTACACCGTCCAAAACGGCAGCGCAGCGACCATTACAGGCATCTTTGATAACCAGTATGTTGAGGTCGATGCTGGCGGCGAAGTTGGCTTTGCCGTACAACAACCGCGCCTGACGGTGCGAACGGCTGATGTGCCGAACTGCACAGAGGGCGATACCTTTGTGGTTGGCGGTGTAACCTATCTCAGCCGCATCGTGCAAGACGATGGCACAGGCATAACCCTAGTGGCGCTTGAGAAACAATGAGTCACGTTCGCAAACTAATCCGCGACAATATCGTGACCACGGTTACGGGTCTGACCACGACCGCCAGCCGGGTGTACAAGACGCGCATCTACCCATTGGAAACAGGCAAGTTGCCGGGGCTTTGCGTCTACACCAAATCCGAAACAAGTGAAATGCAGACCATGACCATGCCACGCACGCAGATGCGGGTGCTTGACGTTATGGTTGAGGCTTATGTGCAGGGCACGGATGACGCCCTAGACACCATCGCGGTCGAAGTCGAAGAAGCATTGGCGACTGACGTTACGCGCGGTGGGTATGCAAAAGATACCGAGGTGGTTGACTTTGAAGCCGACTTTAGCGGCGAGGGCGAGAAGCCATTTTCGGTTGGTCGGTTCACAGTCCGGGTAACGTACATGACTGTGGAAAATGATGTTGAAACTGCCGTGTAACGCGGTAAAATCTGCTTGTTGAAAAGGAGAGTCACAAATGGCTACACATAAGGGTTCAGAGGGAACGGTCAAGGTCGGCGCTAACGCCGTTGCCGAGATTCGTTCGTTCACCATCACCGAAACTGCTGACACCATCGAAGATACCTCGATGGGCGATAGCGCACGCACTTATCTGCCAAGCCTCACTAACTTTACTGGCGACCTGTCGGTTCTGTGGGATGAGACTGACACCGATGGTCAAGCCGCCATGACTGTTGGCAGCAGCATTACCTTTGCGGTTTATCCCGAAGGCGATACCAGCGGCGACACCTATCTGTCGGGCACGGCTATCGTGACCAGCAAATCGGTAACTGGTTCGTATGATGGTTTGGTTGAGTCCAGCATCAGCGTGCAAGGTACTGGTGCGTTGACCACTACGACCGTCTAATGAGTCTAGGTAAACGCATCGCTGAGAAGCGGCAAGCGAATCGCAAGCAGATAGAGGTTGTTGAGTGGGGCGAGGATGATGCGCCGTTAATTGTTTATGTGGGTATGCTGACCGCAGCCGACGTATCCAAGTTACAACGCAAATATCCCGGCTTTCTCAACAACCCGACAGTTGATGCCATGATTGATTTGATTATCATGAAAGCCGAATCCAAAGAGGGCGAGAAGTTGTTCACCCTAGAGGACAAACCCTTTCTGATGCGCGAATCAATCACTTTGGTCAGCCGTGTTGCTGGTGAGATGTTTAGCACGGTTGAATCGGTGGAGTCGTTGGGAAACGACTAAAGTCGGACAGTATGAGGATGAACCTCATTGCCTTGGCTGACCGACTACACAAAACCATCGAGGAAATTGAGGAAATTAGCGTTACTGAACTGAACGAATGGGCTGCGTTCTACCAGTTACGCGCCGAAACTAAAGAGTGAGAACGCGATGGCTGGTAAAGACGTACAGATTAAGATTGGTGCGGTTGACCAAACCAAAGCAGCCTTTAATAGCGTATCACGTTCACTTAGCGGGCTGCGGTCTGCGGTATTTAGCGTTCAAGGGGCTATTGCTGGTGTTATTGGTGGCGCTGCCATTAAAGGCATTGTGGACATCAATGCTTCATTCCAGCAACTACAAGCCAGCCTAGTTACATTTACCGGGTCGCAAGAGGCGGCTAATAAGCAGTTTGAGATACTGCGGCAATTCGCATCCAAGACGCCATTCTCGCTGCAAGAAGTGGTGGGCGGTTTCAACATCTTGGTTGCCCGTGGCATCAATCCTACGGTTAAGAGTTTTGAGTCATTTGGCAACATCGCCGCTGGTACTGGAAAGACGCTGAACCAATTCGTTGAAGCGGTTGCCGATGCTGCGGTCGGTGAGTTTGAACGACTCAAAGAGTTTGGTATTAAGGCAAGCGTCGAGGGCGATAAGGTCAAGATGACGTTTGGCGGTGTCACGCAAACCATTACCAAAGATTCGGAATCTATCCTTGCCTACTTAGAGAAACTAGGTCAAACCAAATTTGCTGGTTCTATTGAACGGCAATCTAAAACGCTGAGTGGTGCGTTTTCTAACTTTGGTGACGCAGTAGATGATTTGGCAGTCACCCTTGGAAAAGCAGGTCTTAACAATGTCATTGTTGACATTACTCGCGCATTAACCGACTTGATTAGCCGTTTATCGGAGGCTACTAAAGCAGGTTTAGGATTTGCCAAGGCGATTAAGTTTGCCTTTGGAGATAATGACGTTCAACAACAATTGTCTGTGTTAGAAGAAAAACTTAAAGCAGTTCGCAAAGAGTTGTATGAAATTGGCGACATTGATGATTTTGGGCAGCAAGACAGATTAAACAATTTACAAACCGAAGAAGCCCAACTGGTTAAGCAGATTGAGTCATTCAAGAAATATATTGCGTTCCAAAATGACGCTGCAAAATCCGCAGGTAAGCAAGTAGAACCTATTAAGAAAGTTGGCAAAGAACTTGAGACGTTCAAAGGTACGATGAGTGGAACCGTTACAACTGTTGTTTCATTCGACGAAGAAACCCGCGTGCAAGTTAATGCGCTATACGAATACCAGCAAGCCATTCGCACGGTATCAGAGGAAATGCAGTCGATGGCGGTGCGTGGTTTGCAAAGCCTAGAGGACAACTTGACCGCCGTGATTATGGGCACGAAGTCTGCCAAGGATGCGTTTGCAGATATGGCGCGGTCTATCATTGCTGACCTTATCAAAATCCAAATTCGCAAGGCGATTGTCGAACCGCTATCGGGCGTATTGGATACTGCCTTGGGTTCTATATTCCCCGGTTCGCAAATGCCATTCCCAGCCCGTGCGATGGGCGGTAGCGTAACCGCTGGTCAGCCTTACATGGTCGGCGAACAAGGCGCAGAGTTGTTTGTGCCAGGTCAAACTGGGACAATCGTACCCAACAACAAAATGGCTGCTGGCGGCGTAACCGTCGTGCAAAACATCAACGTAACCACAGGCGTGCAGCAAACCGTGCGTGCCGAGATGATGACCCTGATGCCGCAAATCGCCAATGCTGCCAAGTCTGCGGTGGCTGATGCCAAGTTGCGTGGCGGGTCTT
>Ga0070754_10003881_pt1 | contig 10417 bp, 8 predicted proteins | sample VirMetDEL_Sep_01_FD_75181 | JGI IMG/M metagenome (GOLD analysis project Ga0070754, IMG submission 75181) | Aqueous microbial communities from the Delaware River and Bay under freshwater to marine salinity gradient to study organic matter... | ecosystem: Environmental > Aquatic > Marine > Coastal... | reverse complement strand
TTACTGTTAGATATTTTTTGATTTTGATCTGCAGTAAACTGTGCCATGTTTAAATTAAATACTTTGTCGGCAGCATTCAAAGCAGTTTGCTGTGCCATCTGAGCATTTTGTAGTTCAGCTTGTGCTTCAACCCCTCTCTGCTGCATAACACTTTCTTTAATTGCTTGAGCATTAGATTGAGCAAGAGGAACGGCAGATTGTATTATAGCATTAAATAAATTATCTCTACCAACTGTAGAAGCTGATAAGCCTCTCTGTGCTAGTACTTGATTTACTGCAGCTACCGCAGGTTTAGCCCACGTAGGTATTTCACCTTCTTCCATTCCAGAGAGTAGTGTATCTAACTGATTACTAACCAAGGCTTCTTCAGGAAGACCTTCAATCATTCCTCGTTCTTCTTCGGTTAAATCCATCAGCCTATCTTCAAGAACTTCAGGATCATTGCCTAGTTCGTTTATAACATCTTCAGATAGTCCTGCTCTTCTAAGTTGTTTCTTAGCTCTTAAAACTCTTGGTAAAGTCGTGCCTGCTACTTTAACTACATTAGCTTTTGTTTCTGGATCAATAGTACCAACAACTCTAGGTGTTAGTGATGCAATAACTTCTTCATCATCAACTGTAACTCCTGTCGCAGCTTTTGTTAAAGTTGCTTCTGTAAATACAGGCTTTGCTCCTTCACTTAAAGTTCCTGTAGCAGAATCAAATATAACTTCTGTATCTACTTTTGTAACATCTGTAACTTTAGAAACCTGAGGAACATCATCTGGAACTTCGGCTCGTTGTGATGGTCCTGCTGCCGTAACTGCCTGTTCTGTAGCCGTAGCTGTTCCTGCAGTAGCTTTAACTAAATCAGAATCTGACAGTTGTTTAACATCAGCAGCTATAGTCTCATCAACTTTTTTAGCATCAGGAATTATAGCTTGAGATGGAAGTTTTCCTTGAGCTGCATCTGTAGTACGTGTCTCTGTTTCTTGAATACGTTGTGCCCTACGCTCATCAAAAGTTGGAGGTGGTGGTGGTGGTGGTGTTTCAGGAGTAGTAGTAGTAGTTTCTTCGTTTGTAGTGTCTTGTTGATTCTCAGAATCATTGCCATTTTGTTGAACATTTTCTTCATCTTCTCTACCTTGCTCACGTTCACCACCATCGTTATAACCTACACGACCACCATAAGTATAGTCTTGTCGAGTTCCTTTGTTATATCTTTTTCTTTGTTTGTTTTTATTCATTATTTAACCTCAAAAAGCTTGTCAAGTTTTTCTTCAATTTTGTCTAACGTATCAAACACTCGGTTCATTCCATCTGATAGTTCTTGTTTGGTTACGTATTCTTTTGCCATCTCTTCTCTTGTTTTATTTAAAAGTATGTCAAGTCTTTTAAGCTCTGACGTGTTTGAACGAATGCTGTAAAGTATAGGAGCTACAACTAATGTTAGAAATATATTCCATAATAAAAACATTGTGTAACCTGTTAGGTCCATGTTTAGTTAGCTGCTATATAAGCGTTACCAGTTGTAATTGCACCAGTGTAAGATGATTTATCATCACTAGACCCTTTAACATTAGGTTCTGTGTATTCTAATATAAGTTCTAAGTGGTCAACATTACGTTGTACTATTTCGTTTATCTCTGCTTGCGTAAAGTCTGAGGGTACGTAATCAGAACTACTGCCATTTGTATTAATGTCAGTAATTACTGTCACGCTATCTGTTGCTGCTGTTAGCACTTCTGCTACTGTTTGAGCCATATTATTCTCCGTTTAATTTATTTTCTAATTCTTCGACTTTTGCCGAAAGTTCTTGTACTGCTTTAACCAATATAGGTACAAACTTACTGTATTTAAGTCCGTATTGATTTTTATCATCTGATAAAGATGTTGTTAAATTAGTCTCGTCTGATATTTTATAACCATACTGTTTTTCTAAAGTTTCTACTGCTTGTGCTTTAAAACCTACATCTAACTTACGTTTTTTATGTGTGCCATCAGGTATTTGAGTATAGTCACTACTATAATCAGAACGTTGATCCCATCTATATGTAACAGGTTCTAAGTCATTAATAAATTTAAGCCCCATATCTAAAGGAGTAAAATCTGTTTTGTCTCGTTCATCAGAAGAAACTGTCCAATCTACTTTAATGTGGGCATTAGTAATACTATTGTTACCGATTACAACTTGATTAGAAGCTGTAGTTATTGAACCACCCGGACTTCCTGAACGACCTGTTTCTTTACCTAAAAATAAATTGTTACTACCAGATGTTGTATCTTCACCTGCTTTGTAACCAAGTGCTGTACTACTGCTTCCTGTCATGTTTTCTAATGCTTGGAATCCTACCGCAACAAACTCAGACGAAGTTGTAGCATCAATAGCAGCTTCTCTACCTACAACAACATTTTGTGAGCCTGTCGTTATAGAGTCTCCTGCACTTCTACCTATAAGAACATTTTCACCTCCAGTTGTTACATTCTTGCCTGCACCTTCTCCTACAATAGTATTACTACTTCCTGTAGTTATTAACTCTCCTGATGCTCTACCCACTGCTGTATTACTGTGTCCTGTCGTATCTGAAAATAAAGCACTATATCCTACACCTGTATTGCTATCTGCTGTAGTAGCAGTTGATAAAGCAAATGAACCTAATGCAGTATTTAAGTCTCCCGTAGTATTCGCATCTAAAGCTGCTTGTCCAAATGCTGAATTGTCCGTTCCAGTTGTGTTTGCTGTTAAAGCTGCATAACCGACAGCCGTGTTGTCGTTTGCAGTTGTGTTAGCATCAAGAGCAAACGGACCAACTGCTACGTTTTGTGTTCCTGTGGTATTAGCAAGCATCGCTTGTGTACCAATAGCTACATTATAATTAGCAGAAGTGTTACCGCCTAAAGCGTTTACACCTAAAGCTACGTTATATGAGCCAGTTGTATTGGCATCCATAGCTACATAACCCATTGCCACATTTTCTGTACCTGTGGTATTTACAAATAATGTTCTGTGACCTAAAGCACAATTGTAAGAACCAGTTGTAGTTGCTGCCATGTTATCATGACCTACGGCTGTATTTCTTGTAGCTGTAGTGTTTGCAGTTAGTGCCTTAGAACCTATTGCAGTATGTTCATCTCCTGTGGTATTTGATTCTAAAGCACCTTCACCTACTGCTACGTTATTTGAAGCAGTCGTATTTGCTCCAAGAGCATTTCTTCCAACTGCCGTGTTTGCTGCTCCTGTAGTGTTTACAGTAAGTGCAATGCTACCAACTGCTGTGTTTGAATTAGCTGTCGTATTTGCATCTAAGGCTTGTGAACCAACGGCTGTGTTATAACTTCCTGTAGTAGATGCAATTAAAGCATTTCTACCAATTCCAGTATTGTCTGAACCTGTGGTATTTGCTTGCATAGCATTAACACCGACACCTACGTTATTATCTCCTGTGGTATTAGCCAATAAAACAGCATACCCAACACCTGTATTATCAGAAGCTGTCGTGTTTGCTGCTAGAGTGTTTGACCCTATAGCTACGTTAGTTCCTCCTGTCGTGTTTACAAATAAAGATTTAAAACCAACTGCAGTATTGTGATCTGCGGTTGTGTTAGATGTCAACGCAGCAGTACCCATGGCTGTGTTACTAGCCCCTTCTGTGTTATTTCCTAAAGGTCCAAATGAAGTGCCGGGTATATCTGAACCAATAGCAGTATTATCAGTACCTGTTGTGTTTGCTCGTAATGCGTAAGTTCCAACTGCCGTATTTCTATCGGCAGCAGTATTTCTCAAAGCAGAAAAACCTACTGCAGTATTACTTTGTTGTGTAGTTGCTGTTATTAAAGCTTTACTACCAACTGCTGTATTGTTTGCACCTGTGGTATTTGCTTTTAAAGTTTCAAAACCAACTGCTGTGTTACTATCACCAGTAGTTAAAGCTGCAAAAACATCTATACCTAAACCTGTATTATTATCTGCAGCATCTATAGTTCCTGTAGCATTATCACCAATCATAATTGATGCAGTACCAAAAGTCTTAAATGTTGCACTACTTGCAGCACCTGCATCTTCCCAAGCTACTCCACTTCCTGTAGAAGTAAGCACCTGTCCATCAGTACCTTGTGCTCCACCGATTGTAAGGTTATCTGTTTCTAGTGTTCCATCAATATCTACATTACCACTTATATCTAAAGTAGCTGCATCTAGTTCGCCTGAAATTGTTAAGTTTCTTACACCTGTGTAATCTTTGTTAGAGTCTAGTATAACTGCTTTCGAAGCTATAGCTGTACCTACAGCAGTTGAACCTAAATCTAGTGCATTAATTTCACCAACAACAACTGTTGCTCCATCAAGTATGTTTAACTCTGCTGCTGTGCTTGTAACTCCATCTAAGATATTTAATTCAGCAGCAGTTGATGTGACTCCATCTAAAATGTTTAACTCGGCTGCCGTACTTGTAACTGCTGTACCATTTATAGATAATGCATCAGTTTCAAGAGTACCATCTATATCAGCATTACCACTAATATCTAATGTGGCTGCATCTAACTCACCGCTAATTGTTATATTTCTACCACCAGTTATGTCTTTATTAGAGTCTGTAATTATAGCTTTACTTGCAATAACTGTGCCGTTTGTAATACCATCTATTAAATTAATGTCTGTAGCACTAGCTGTAACTCCATCAAGAATATTTAATTCTGCTGCAGTGCTTGTAACATTTGTACCACCTATATCAAGTGTAGTCATTGAGACTTCACCTGCTACTGTTAAAAGACCATCAGCTACAGTTATTAAATCTGTATCGTCTGTATGACCTATTGTTGTGCCATTAACTATTACATTATCAACTGTAAGTGTTGTAAGAGTTCCAAGACTTGTAATGCTTGATTGAGCTGCACCTGTTACTGTAGCTGCAGTACCTGTCGTATCTTGATTAAGAGTACCAATTACAAAATCTAATGTATTATCTGAATCATCATAAGTAACTGTTACACCTGTTTCAGTGTTACTTGTAACCATAGCTCCAACAGTATCACTAATTGTTTCTGCTAGTGTAACACCACCAATAGTAATTGCATCAGCTTCTAGTGTTCCATCTATGTCTGCATCACCTGATATGTCTAATGTAGCTGCATCTAACTCACCACTAATCGTAATGTTACGACCACCAGTTATGTCTTTGTTTGAATCTGTTATAATAGCTTTACTAGCTATAACAGTTCCGTTTGTAATTCCGTCTATAAGATTTATATCTGTTGCACTTGCCGTAACACCATCTAAAATGTTTAACTCTGCTGCAGTTGAAGTAACTCCATCAAGGATGTTTAACTCTGCTGCAGTACTTGTTACACCATCAAGAATGTTTAGTTCTGCTGCGGTTGATGTAACTCCGTCAAGTATGTTGAGTTCTGCTGCAGTTGATGTAACGGCTGTTCCGTTAATAGATATAGCATCTGTCTCAAGTGTACCATCTACATCTACATCACCACTTACATCTAATGAACCTGCATCAAGTTCTCCAGTAAGTGTAATGTTTCTAAAACTCCCAATGTCTTTGTTAGCATCTACAACAACTGCTTTAGAAGCTGCTACAGTTCCTGCTGTAACTCCGTCAATTGTTTCTAGTTCTGCTTCAGATATATTTGCTGAACCTATTACAAAGCTTGTGCCTGTAATAGCTGTACCAGTAATAGCTGCTGCACTTGACCCACCAATAATTGCACCATCAACTGTACCACCATTTATATCTGCTGTGTCTGCAACTAATGCATCGGTTGTTATTGTTCCATCAAAGTAGGCATCTTTAAATTCTAATGAGCTTGTACCTAAATCTATATCATTATCTGTTACTGGTACAATTGCCCCGTCTTGTATTCTAATTTGTTCTACTGCTGCAGAAGATACCTCTACAAATACTCCCCACCTATTATTTGTATCATCTACAACAATCTTGTTTAAAAAATCTAAATCGCCAATAGTATGTATATTACCTCCATGTCCTGCAGTACCATCATGTCTGTGCCCTGTAGAACTTGCACTACTTGAACTATATGCGAATGCATTTACTAATTGATTGTATTCATTGTTAAATAAAGATGCTGTAATAGTATCTCCATCACTCATTGAACTTTGTCGTGTATAACTCTGTGCCATTTTTTATTGTCTCCCTGAAGGTTCGTAATCTATATATATGCCATTAACTGTATATGGTGAATTTTGATTATCACTAAATATTCTAAAGTAGTTGCTGTGTCCACTTCCCTCTACTACTTGTCTTGTTATAGGATCAGAAGCTGCTCCAAATTTATGTGCTGCTGTTGCTCCAAAAACTGCTGTTCCAAATAACGAAGGTTTTGGTATTGATAATGAATAATCAGCAGGTTTAGGACTATCTAAATCATCAAAATTATATCTAATTCTTAAATTTGTATCAACTGTTCCTTCTGGAGTAATTGATAGTTTTGCATATCTTAAAGTTTTAAGAGTTCCTAAATCCCCATAGTCTAAATCTGGAGTCTGATATTTAGAAATAATATTACTTGCAACACTACCAGAATCTAAAAAATTGTCTCCTGTATCGTGATTAAAAACTCTACCAGAATAATCTCCGTGATAATGCTTTTCAACACCATTAGAATTAAAGCCTGAAGCTGCTGCAGCACTTGCATCTATGCCCACAGTTTCAGACCATTGAAAATTTGTAACTCCTCTAGAATCTGTTTTAAGTGTTCCTATTATTCCTCTTGAAGAATTACCTGTAGTAGAAGTTCCATAGTATAAGCGATATTGAGATTTATCTCTAATAACAATAGTGCTTATAGTATGAGTTCCAATATTGTCAGCAATAAATTTTATTACTGGTTGTATAGCTTTACTAACTGTGCCTAGTTCAACGTCACCTATTCTTACTGTACCGGCTAATGTTCTAATACCATCTGGTGCTAAGAATACTAAGTCACCACCAATCTCTTGAATACTTTTACCATCTAAACAACCTATGTTTTTTGTAATTGGTTGTATAGCTATTGTAGATGAATTATTTATATTTATTAATTTGTAAATACTATTTCTACAAAATATTATTAAATCATTCCTAAAACTTCTTAGTCCAACTACTTGATCATCTAATACTATACTTCCAGACCCTGTGCCTGTAAAGTCTGTTACATCATCTGAGTCTGCTATAGTGTTACTATAAAAAATAGTATTAGGGGCTGTGGCTGCTCCTGCTACTACTAAATGTTTATCGTGTATAGTACAAAATTTTGGATAGTGTGTACCGCTAACTGTAATTTCTTTGGCAAAAAAAGTACGGCTACTTAATGCTGAACCCGTGCCTGTCATTTTAAAATAAAAAGGTTTAACACCTGATCCTTCATCTGTTATAATTACGTCTCCGTAATCACTAGCACCTTCATAGGTTGTAAAATGTGCTAAACCTTGTGAAGTTCTTGCTGCAGCACTACGACCTGTAAAGGCTGTGTAGTTGTCTCCTGTACTTGCAACACTTGCTTTGTTAATCTGTAGCCAACTTGTTCCGTCCTGACTAAAAAAAACATTAGTACTTGTACAAGCTATCACACCATCTGCATAAACATGTAAGCCAAGTATATTATTTTCTGCACTAGGATTAGCTGCACTACTACCACCAAAAGCAGAATAACCATTTATTCTACGATAACCTCCGGCTATGTCAACTTCAAAGTTTTCTAATAAAGTTGCTGCTCCGGGTTTACGTAAAAGTTCAAAAGAACTTGAAGATTTGTCTAGTCCTCCTTCACAGGATAATGCGTATGGTTGTGTTGCCATTAGAAGTAAAGCCTATCGTCTGTCATATAAGTTGGTTCAGGATTTAAAAAGTTTGACCTCATTTTCTTTAATCCTTCTTTGTAATCTTGTAATGCAAAAGCTGCTTGTTGTGGAGAATCTTTAAACTGATGAAAATGATACCTTGCTCTAGCCATAAGAACAGTTGAATATAAATCAGGGAATACTAAAGTATCTCCATGAGCACTTAATGCTGTAGGTAAATCCCAAGCAAATAACCATACTCTATATACTTTATCAGGTATTGGACTTAATCCAAATTTTCTTGTATCAGGACTTTTAATTACATGTGTAGGAGCACCATAACTTTGACTATCTGAATCATCTGCATTTTCTTCTTCTCTTCTATATCTTACCCAGTCTGTAGAATTTAAAAATTTTAAATTTTGACTTGTATGTGGAGCACTTTCTCCACTTACACCAATCGTTGTTAGATAAAAATTATCCCAATCAACTGAGCCATAGTCTGTCGTAACATCCGAACTAGATTCTTTTAATTCATACAATCTAGTTCCTGCTACTGTTTCAACATAAACATTACCATAAAAAGGATCAGTTGCTCCGCTTTCACCTGAAGCTAAAAATCCCCATTGAGGTTCTGACATTACTATATCATTGTATGCTCTGTTAATACAATCTTTAGCATGAGCCTGTATACCTATTGCATCACTAAAATTAGACGAAGTTAAAACAACCTCGTTAAGTTCTCTTAATAATTCATTAGTGAGTTGTAAATAGGTTGTTGCCATTATTTTTTACCTTTAGCTTTTTTCTGTGCTGTTTTACTTAAATCTTTAAAGTGATATAATCTTACACTTGTTTTAGTGTGAGATTTGTTTGTATGTAATTGACCATTAGGCATTTTGTGAGAGCTGCCTTTATGTTCAGTTCCATCTTTTTTATAATGTGGTACACCTTTCATATTAACAAGGTTTTGCTTTAGGCATAGCATCACCACCTGCACTATACATAGCTCTACCGCCTTTCATCATTTTCTTTTTAGCCATACCGCCATACATCATTTTTTTCTTTTTATCTTTTCCGTACATTATTTTTCCTTTTTATTTAAAGTGTAAGGGAGAAGTAAACATAAAATTCCTTCTCCACTTACTGATTAATACTAGTTGCTGTTCTAGACTGTATTACTAACCCGCTTGAGTTGTTGTAATTCCGTCTTGAACTTTACACTGTCCGTTAAGATACCAATTTGTACCATCAGACCATACATGAACAAAATCTCCATGTACTGCCTTACTAGCTACAAATGAAATAGTATCTGCATCTGTAACTGTTGCTACTGAACCGGCTGCATCTTCTGGAGAAGATACGTTACCTACAATAATGTTAGCACTAGATGCTGTAACTACTGTATGTGTACCTGTGGGTTCTGTTGCTCCGACATAAAACCAATACTCTAATCCTGCTGCAGGAGTAGGTAGAGTTTGTATTTTAGCTGCTGCTACATTAAGAACGTAACGAGTACCTGATTCGGCTGCAGTAATTGTATTAGCTGCAGTTATAGCTTCTGTATCAGATGGTTTTTGAACTTTTGTTGCAAGCTCACGTACATCAGATACTTTGGCTGAGTTACGACCAGTATCTCTTATATTTACTATTGACATATTATTTACTCCTATAAACTTTATGTGTTAAACAAAGAGGAGGAGTCCGAAGACTCCCCCAAGTTTTAAGTATTAGTCTATTCCGTAGAATGCACCAACAAGAGCTTCATCTCTAAGTACTTTCGCACCATATACATGAAGACCTCTCACAATGTCACCAAACGATGTTGGGTCTCTCAACACTTCTGTTGATAGAATTGTGTTTGCAGTTGCAGTAGATGAAATATGTCCTGCTAAAACTTTACCGGCAGCATTAGATGGTGCAGCAATGTTATTAGACTTGTACATGTCAAATCCACGAAGTTTACCACTAGAAACTAAGCCGTTTCTAATAGAACCTTGTCCTGCATTGTAGTCTACTGACAACAATTTAGAACTAGAGCTTCCTAGAACTTCGTAAAAGTCAGGACCTGCAACGAACCATCTACCTTCTTCAGGTACATTTTGATCGTCTAATAGTCTTGCCATTCTACCCATAAGGTCTAGAGGGTCATGTTCATTAGAATCGAAACCTATATCTAAGTTACCTGTTCCATCAAAAGTTCCGGCAGCTAGATCAGTAGCATTGTCAGAACCTAACACGTGGTTAGGTGATGAAGCAGATAGACCTGCAAACATTGTTACAAGTACAGCAGCATCGTAAGCATCTTTTAATGCGTATGCAGCAGAACTTGAAGCAACTTCTTTAAAGTTGACATGTGACATGTTTGTTTCAATATCGTCTACGACAAATTTAAACGCATTAGCACTATCAACAACTAAAGATGTTTCAGCATCTGTTAGTTTAGTTTCAGTTGTATCGGTATTTCTTGTGTATGCTTCTACAGAAATAACGGGTTCTTTAATAATCTTTACTGAGTCTCCGAAAGCAGATATTTCACCGGAATAATCGGTGTTTGTAATAGATTCGATTACCGAAGATTTTCTAAAAAAGTTTAAAACCTTTTTAGAGTAAATCGAAGGTAGGAAGAAACTATTAGCTTGTCCACTTACA
>Ga0070754_10003878_pt1 | contig 10421 bp, 11 predicted proteins | sample VirMetDEL_Sep_01_FD_75181 | JGI IMG/M metagenome (GOLD analysis project Ga0070754, IMG submission 75181) | Aqueous microbial communities from the Delaware River and Bay under freshwater to marine salinity gradient to study organic matter... | ecosystem: Environmental > Aquatic > Marine >... | reverse complement strand
AAATAGGAAAGATTTAATGAGTAAAAAAGAGGATCAATTAAATTACAATTATTTGAAAAATAGAATCGAAAATTTAGATCAGAGAGTGAGTTATATATTATTTATAATCAAAGCGTTTACGCTAGTCTGCGTAACATTAACATTTTTATCTTTTGCAATTAGTTTTATAGCAAAATTATTAAATTAATTTTAGATATAAAATGTAATCATTCCGAAGAGAGGAAACCACAAATTAACACCTTCTTTCACGTCTTCACAATGAGCTTCAAGATCCGAAAATGCTTCGTTAAAAATATCTATGTGTATTGCCTTGTAACTTTCTTTCAGTTTTTCTTTACTAGACATGTCTAAATCAAAAACATCTAAAAAATCCCCAAAAGTAGGCGTTTCATGCTCTTTTTCATGTATAAAATCAAACCCTCTGTACATATTTTTTTGTGATTCAGTAAAAGAGACATTTTCAAATAATCTTTCAATCTCACTATTTTCTAAACATTTTTCGTTTTTTTGCATTTTTTTAAATACTCTTCTAAATTGTTATTATATTTTTTAAGGGTTATAACATAATAATAAAAAAAAGGTATCTTAAAATGAAAGGCGATAGAAAAAAACTTTTAAAGTTGAGTGAAGGCATTACCGAACTAGTTCATGAATATATTGTTAGTGATGAAGATGATAAAATTTTAGATTTACAAAAACTAGAAAGAGTTTTATCCATAATGACCGATATATCTATGCATTGCTTGCTTACAAAATTAAGCGAAGAAAACAAAAGTGAAGACGCTGAATCCGAGTTTATTAAATATTATTTGGAGAGTTCAAAGAGTTTTTTAATAGACGTCAGTGAAGCTTGCAAAAACGAATAATCAACTACTTAGCTTAATATTTTTTCATATAATATCAATTATGTGAAAAAAATCAAATAAGAGATATTTAAAATAATGATTTCTATAACCATTTCCAAGCAATGCCCATACTGTAAAGAAATTAATTTATGCGAAGTGGATATTGACGAAAATTTTGACAATACAAAAGAATATGAGACTGTATGTTTTTTTTGTGGAAATAACTTTTACTTTTGGAATAATCTTTTTTTGTATTAATAGAAAATAAAAAATAAACAAGGATAATTTAAATGAATGACCATGAAGAACAATTATGCAATTGTGGCGAATGTAAATACTGTAAAGCATTCTTTTCATCCGAATATGACTATGAAACAAGTGAATATGTTTGTACGACCTGCGGTGGCGGTGGTTGCTTAAAGTGTGAGCATTAAAATGAAAATATGTGTAGATTTTGACGGAACCATTGTTAAACATGAATACCCTGGTGAACCAGTTAAGGGGGCCATCGAAACTTTAAAAAAAATAAATAAAGCAGGTCACGACATAATACTTTATACTATGCGGTCAGGGGAGCAATTATTTGAAGCAATAAATTTCTTAAATGAAAATGGTATTGTGCTGTACGGTATAAACGAAAATAAAGATCAAAAAAAATGGACACAATCACCTAAAATTTATGCCAATTACTACATCGACGATGCCGCAGTTGGATGCCCTTTGATTTATCCTAGAAACAAAAGACCGTATGTTAAATGGAGTCAAATTAGACGAATACTTACAAGAAGAGGTGTCCTTGAATGGAAATCACATCAATAAAATCCGATTGTGCCGACACTGTTATTTTATACGGGAGACAATACAGAATGAACGAAAACAAAGAAAAAGTCATGGCCATCCGACTTACGGAAAGCGAACATAAGTATGTAAAAGACATGGCCGATGCCAAATTTAATGGAAAAGTTTCGGCCCTGTTTAGTCATTTAATTAAAACTTGGCAAAACAATCTAATTAGAAACGAATGTGCATTAATTGATATTGATAAATCGACAGGTAAATTTTGCAAGTCAATATATTGTCAATCTTGTGGTGATTATAAAAAAAAGATGATTGAAAATAGGGTTATGAATAAAATAATTGAAGAAATTGAAGACGATGTTAAAAATAATGCAGATTTATTGGTTTCACGTTTAATGATAGAAAATAAAGAAAAATGGAGAGACTGGATTTATAAAATCCCTTACTTAAATTTTCCCGAAAAATACCAGGTAAAATTAATACCGCCTTATTGTGGCGCAATGGTTAGATTTTTTATTAAAAACCCGAAAACAGACAAACAGGTTAGCATATACCTAGATTGTTTTGAAAGAATCGGTTTTTATTCAACTGATGATGAAAATAAAGAGTATTGGGAGTTATACCCTGATGATGATGATGATGTTTTTAGATGTGGCATGAATGAAACTGAAATTTTAATGAATAAAATTAAAGAAATTTTGAAATAAAAGGCAGTGAAGAAAGGTTTGTCTTTGAATTTGCTAAAGACTAACAAAAAAAGACCTGCTAAACAGGTCTTTTGATCAATTACATTATTTTTTTGCACTAAGAAGCGTCAAACAAAAATAAAAATGTCCGAATGGTATAAATAATATAAATAAATAAAGTTTTAACGTCAAATATAAAAGGCCCTAAATTTAGGGCCTACTCAAGAAGGAAAAATTTTCTGACTTAAAAAAAAAGTGGAAAATATTCTTTAGCTTTAATCTTATTCTTTTTTCTTTAATCCTAAAAGATAATTATTTTTCTTTAATTTCTTTTTTAAGCCTGGCAAGGATTGCATAAAGTTTTATTCCAATTGCCGCAGCTTCTCTTTCTTCAAGATCCTTAATCTCTTCAGGGATCTCTTTAATGCCCTGAATCCCATCAATAATGGTTTTTGCTTCTTTCATTAGTTCAAAAAAAATCGGTAAATCCTCAAGATTAATTTTACCATCTTTAAAAGCCTTAACAAAACTGATAGAAATAACTTCAATTGAGTTAAGTAGTTCTAACGTTTCTTTAATACTTTTCTCACTCATTTTAAAAACCCTTTTTTATGTTTTATCAGTATGTTCATACCATGAACATCTAATTTGAATGCCTTTGTTTCCATCCCCACTAGTCCACACTAAGGCGTAAGTCTGATTAGTTGCTAAAATTATTTCATTTCTTCTTTCACCACTACCCCCTCCTTGCTTATTATCACTATAAACTCTTTTATCAGAAATAACCGTGCCACCTGTCAAACCAGTAGGATCTACTACAACGTTATTGTCTAAAAATACCCCTGTTGCATTACCTTGCAATACGCTCTCTTTTGTACTATCTCTCCTAGAGTTTTTTGGTGGGCGGTCTGTCCCTGTCCCTGCTGTCCATGTTGAACCTTCTAAAAGTTGCAAACTTCCAAAACTTTCAGAAACCCACTCAAAAACAAAATGGGGATTTTTAGACTGATCACCCACTTTAAAGGCAATAATTAATTCGTCTATTGAAGCGTTATTATGCTGCACCCTGAAAAAACTACCTGAATGTATTTCATGATGTTCATAGTCTATTACTTGGAGAGTATGGGTTATTAAATCTAATCTTGCCCTGCGTGTTTCACAGTCGTCAGAAAACGCACCCCTAAGAATAAAGTCAGTCATGTTATACCTACTTACTTGTTAGTAATAAATTATATCAGGATATTTTTTCTTAAACTCTCCATACTCCATTTCTAAATCATCCAACATAACTTGGGTAACTATTGTCCCATCGGCAACTATTGCATCTATTAACGGTTTTGCAGTTAAGGGCATATTTTCTTGGAGCAGTCTAAAAACCTGATTAAAGTCAGATTTTAATTGGTTTATTTGACTATTTGTCAAATTGTTATCCAAAACATGGCCAGTAACTATATTTAAAATACTTTGACTCAAATCTCTTAAAACTTTTCCCTTGAAACGTTTTCCATCTTTAAGATTTTTACTTTCAATTTCCTGCGTTTTATCTTCTATGGTAAATGTTGCCTGTGCAGGCATCAAATACTCTTTAACATACAAGTCGGTTTCAACTTCAATTAATCGCTCGTCTAAGGCATTTGCAATTTGCTCATCCGTTAATTTATTTTCCCTAAACCACATTTGTTCTACATTTCTGAAAGGTTTTTGAACTTGAATATTTTTCCATTGCAAAGCAAGCTCGTAAGTTTCAAAAGGCCCTTCCCACGTTTTATTATTACTTATATTTGTTATTATTACATAAAACATAACTTCATTCCTTTAATGCCCTATTATTGATAGTTGATTCCTAATAACTGAAGATGCTCCACTTGTTATCGTTGTGGCCGTTGTAGAATCTGCTGTAATTTTCATTATCTGCCCTTGTGTTAAATAAACAGTTCTAACAATAGAAGCATGAATATACGTTGTTGAGGCCGCTACAACCCTAAAATAATTTTGTGATTCTTTTGATCCGTCAATATTTATATAAATTGAAGGGCCGCCACCTGCACCCCATACAGTGCTAGAAGTTTCATAACAACCAGTTATTGTATAAAATTTGCTAACTGGTACAGTAAACTCTCCAGTTGATACATTGTATGCATTGTGAGTATCGGAAATCCTATCATCATAAATCATATCCGTTTCACTCGTGCCAATACTTTGACCTGAGTTTGTTTCGTAAACACATGCAACTATCTCACTTGCAAGTATCGAGTTTGGGCCTTGTATTTTTTGAATACTAAAATGCTGCCTGGCCGATGAGTTTGATAACGCAACGGCACCACCACTATTTTGAAAACCTGTAATTGCTACAGTATCGCCTTTGGTAAAATCATAACTTGTTGATCCTACCATTGACATTGATGTCGTAACTGCTGAATGTACTACATAATCGTGCAAATAACATACAACCGACCCATTAACCTTTAGACCCATCCTAATAGTGTTTCCAACTGAAAATGATGCACTTGCAGTATATAGATGTGATGCTAAATTGTATTTCCCACTTTCGGGTATACTATATAGACCTGTGCCATTGTCGTAACTTCCATGAGTATCATAATCGACTGTCCCAAAAACAACTTGAACATCGGCCCCATTTGTCAAAGAAGTTGATGATGCGCTTGCTCGTGCCGCAACGACTCTACCCGAATCTATATCGGACATTTTGACGTTTGAACCCCACCCAGTCACAGGTATAGTAAAATTTATGCTTAACTTATCGTCGGTTGTCCACGTAAAAGGTACCGATGTTTTTACAGTTGCACCTGATACAGTATTTAAAAGAAATACACCCTCTGTCGTGCCACCTGCATAGCTAGAAAACTGATAAACACAATTTCCACTATTATTTGTGCCAAATGTTGCAGAGACATCATAGGTTGTAAAAGATCCAAAGGAACTATTATCATATGAGATTGACTCATCACCTGGCATTTTATCCCTGTCACACGTTAAACCGCTCGGTAGAGTAAATCGCCAAGTGCCTGTCCCAAAAGTTGTAGTTGATCCTGCTTTTAAATAAATTTGGCATTCTGCCGAATCGCCTACTCTCCTATAAAACCCATTTAAAACACCATTTCCAAGGGAAGGTTGAACGGTTTCACCGTCCCATGTTGGCGTGTAAGCAATCCAATCAGTAACAGGCGTACCGATTAATTTTTTTGAAGGCCCAACCGTAACGTTATCAAAATTAATTGTATATCCTGTGGCGTCTGTATCATTTACAAATATGGAGAGTCTATAAGAAGTAGAGTCAGTAGTTTGAAATTGTGATACAAACTTATTTTCAACCGAACTTGCTTTTATATCCTGTGGCACTGGATAAATAATTTCTGCATTAGTGACATCATAAATACGAACACTGAAAAAATCATCAGGTGCATCAGTAAAATAATCAAAAGAAATTGAAAGCATTGAAAATTTGTCTGCCTTGTCAATCGTAAAATCGGTTGATACCCCTTCATACCTTGCATTGGATGCACTAACAACAAGATCAAAATCTGCATTTCCCCTTAGAGGTGAACTGCTATTTTGTGTCAGAGTTAAGTTGGCACTGCTACCGCCTGTTCCGTCAACGTATGCACTACTATCATCAAAGGTTGACCAGTCTGTAACGCCCCCCTCTGCATCACTATTTGTAATATAATTAATACCGCCTGCACCGCCACCGAGTTCATTTAAATTAGTGCCATCATCATATTTCACTTTTGAAACATCGGTATCAAAGACAAGTGTACCCTCCTTTCTAGTCAATCCGTTTAGGCTAGAAGTATCATTCTTGGGAAGTGTCATTCTAAGACTATCTGAGGCCGTCCCACCGTCGATATCTTTATTTGTAATAACTTGAGTATCTGAAATCGTAACAACTTCTTTTGTACTGCCTGACTCTCCGGCCTTCCATTTAGATGTTGCCGTTGAATCATAATGGACTAAACAGTCTGTAGCGTCAGACATTTCAACGGTAAAACCTGCATCATTACTATCGGCAGTTGATTGATTACCGCCCTTATTAACTGTAACGTTTGCATCCTCTACATCTAAAGTTTCAGTGTTTATTGTCGTTGACGTGCCATCAACTGTTAAATCACCACCGATATAAACATCTTTTTCAACACCTATACCGCCCTCAACGATTAATGCGCCTGTGTCTTTTGAAGTTGCATTTGTTGTATCTGAAATATTGACAGCACTTGAAAATGTTTTTGCACCTGAAAATGTTTGTGTCCCTGTCAGTAGTGCAACGTTGGTATCTGAATCATCAAAAATTATTTGCCAGGCACCATTGGCATAAATTTTAACAACGTCTAAGGTTGTATCGTAAAATGCATCCCCATCTGCGGCAGCAGATCCTTTGTTACTGACAAATGTTGCCTCATCTGCGTAAGTTGCAAATTGTGTTGTTTGTAAAAATGTAGTTGTTGGGCCTAACGTTGCCACGCCTTCGGCAAAAGTTAGTGTTCTAGTTATTCCGGCCATAAAATATCCCTATTTTATAAATTATATAAATCCTTTACTAATAATTTTGTCCGCGTATTTGCTTTTTCAGTTTCTATTATTTTTATTGCTTTTGAACTTACCCCTCCTGGTAAATCATTCGACTCTAAATTAAACTCATCACCTATCATTGAATCAAAGTTTATTCCTTTAGTGCTTATTTTATAGTCTATATCTCTTTCACTAATTAAATTAATATGGTCAGTGATTTTACTTGAAAAATCCTCTAATACATGTTGAAAACGATTTACGTTTATTATCTCATGCAAATATCTAGACTTATTACTTGAACTAGTTTGAGAGGCCACAGAAACAAACTCACTTGAATTATAATGTGGGTTAAACGTTATTAACTGAGTTACTATATCTTTGTAATTTACTGTATATGAAGTTGTTTTTTCAATTATTTCAATATCTGTTATTGAAGTTGATGCAGAAATTGTACTAAATAACTCGTATGCAATCTCAAAATCATTATTTAAATAAATATATCCAAGAGTAGACTGACAAATTTTTTCTGCATAATTAAAGTAAGGTTGATACGTTTGTTGATTATAAAAAGGTATAGAAAATGCAGCATTTATAGAAAAAGTAGATCCTGCACTAGTAAAACTGCTTGCATTAGTTGTTATGCCTGACTTGTCTAAAATTTCTTTTAAAACCTGTGAATGTAATTGATAAGATGCATTTGGTTTTATTTTAAAATGTACATTATTTACACCTGGATCAAGTGCGGTTAGACCTGAGTGATTCGCTTCAAAATTATTTGTAAATGTAATCGTTATTAACTTATTCCCTCCACTAGTCGTTGCAGTTGATGCTGTATAGTCCCGACCGTATAAAGGGTAATAGTAGTTACCAGAAAGGTCTGTAATAACAATAGAAGGACAATCGTTAGTTTGCACGGTATCCGTTGCGATAATAGATGATTGCTTAGTGATATAAACATAATTGTTAGTCCTATCAACATAATATACACGCTCACGATAAGTACCCGATCCCGTGACCTCGAATGTATCGCCTATATGTATTTTCGCAACTGTAGCTGAATCGGTGTCCAGTCTTGTAAAGTTTGCATCACTATTATCTACAGAGTCAGGTGAAAAACTAAAATTTGTAGTGCCGTTACTGCCAACCCTTCCAATTGTCCAGGCACGATTATTTGAGGTTGTTATATCTGTGGTGTAGTTTGTACATACTGCCATGTCCATTTTAGTAGGATCTAGTTTTTGCGCATTAGTTAAATTTGTTACAGCTTCAGGGATAGTATTATATCTTGAAACACTTCCAAAATAATATCTTACTACCTCCCCGATTGACTTTGGGGTAACATTTGTAAAATCATCATTTGTGTAAAATGTTTCGGTATCGCCCATGGTGGCCGGACTAGATAACGCATCAAGATTATCTTTTAAGGCAAGGTTTACCGATGTTCGTCTGACAATTAATGCCGTAATCCTTCCCTCAAATATTTTTTGAATATTTGATGTGCTATCTAAGCAATGCCAAACCTGTATTGTTTTGTTATAGAAAGAATCATTTTCAGTTAAATACTGATTAAACTCTCCATTATCGTTAATAATTTCTAGATTACTTGACGAGATACTTAGTTTACCACTAATGACATTTTTTATACTTTGCTTTATATTTGGAGACTTTATTATTTTAGGTTGCCATTCCTGTAAGTCTGTAGTAGGTGCTTCAGGATCAACCCCCAACACTCTAAATTTTTCTATTGTATAAAATAAATAATAAAATACTACAACGGCATTAGTTGACGATACAGCATTATTTAAATTAACAGTAAGTAAATTTGTATCTTCATTTATACTATATTCACCTGTAGACGGTGTACCGCTTACAAGTGTTAACTCTGTACCCTGCTCAACAACTTTTGATATTTTATAACTAAAAGTCATTGTGTAGGTAGTCCCACTATCCAACGTTAAAAGATCATTCACAAACCTTGCAGGTTCTAACCTGGCCAAGATAAACTTTTGAGAAGTTTGATTAGTTTTAATAGTTGAATAACTCATTATACAGACCTTTGTTGCTTAGTAAAAATCTGCATAGCTATGGACTGATTATAAAAAAATGCACCCCCATTATCATAAACAGGATCAGGATAATCATAACAAAGACCGATATAAAAAGAATCTGCTACAGGTGTATAGTTCGCTATCGTAACTGTAGGGTAATAATTGAATTTTTCATTTAAATATTCGTTGTTAAAATCGAATCTTAAATAACCTAGAAAATTTTCTTTCAAAGGATCACTTGTATCAAAATCAATTTCATTTATTAAGACCGTATCACTTGTTATATAAACGTTTTCGTAACTTGTTGATGTATAAATTTTCATTGTCATTGATTCACTGCCTGACAAGGCAGTAAAATCTTGAATATACATAAACACTCTTATATTTCCAATCGGGCCGGAAGTACCTGAGGCCAGTGAAAACCCCCCTAGTCTAATTTCTTCACTTGCATCAAATGTTTTAACGTATTTCTCTTCACTAAAATTTAAAATACTCATTATAAAACCTCCCTAAAGTTCATGCTCATGTTAAAATATTGACTTTTAACGTGAGTGAATCTAGGTGGAGAGTTAAAAACAACATACTTTGTTAAATCGGAAAGATTGTCAGTTAAGCAGCTTCTAGGGTCTAATGATATAAATAAAGGTGTTGTTGTACCAAAGTCATAGAACAATTGTTCTAAATCATTCCTGGCCGAAGTGGTTAGTAAAGCAATGCCAACATTGTTTATTGTTACATACTTTGTTTTTTTATCAAAATATATAGCACCTGCCTCTGATTCAGTTTTTAATGAAGGATCAAAAATACTTTTATTTATTCCAATTTGCACGTTAGTCATTTCTAATGTAGTGTAATCGCCTAAATATATATAGGAGAGTGAAAAACCCTCGTTTCCGTTAGCATTGTATTTATCATCAAAATAAAAGCGCCAAAATCTATAAGAAGAATCTGCAATTGAGTCAGTAAAATAAAATATCCCTTCACTTGTTCGACTTAATGTTATGTCTAACGGTGGGGATGAAAAATCATTTAAATTGTTTGCTTGGAGTTTTACAGTTGCCTGCTCACTAATAGAAAACTCTTCGTCTAACGGAGAAATAACACTAAAAAACTCTATAGGTGCGTTATAACCTAAATCATATACAACTGATTCATACATGTGATTTCTCTGTTCATCGGCCTTTCTTTCAGTGCTTATTGTTTCATCACTGGTTAAAACAAACCCTAAATCATCCCAAACCGATTCAGTTTGCTCACTAAATCGTAAAGTGTGACTAGATCCATGAGCGAATCTAAATTTATATTCCCCTGGAGTATTGTCATAATCAAATGTCCAACCCGAACTAGATGCGTTTAATTGAGTTTGTATTTCAGTTGCCAAAGTATCAGGCGTGTATTCCCCTGCGGTAATTGTAATAGTTTTATTTGATCCGTCGTTTATATAAATTTTATCGTTACTACTAGCAGTAATTAAAAAATAACCGCTTGGCTTCCAAACCTTTGATCTAAATTTATTT
>Ga0070754_10003875_pt1 | contig 10425 bp, 30 predicted proteins | sample VirMetDEL_Sep_01_FD_75181 | JGI IMG/M metagenome (GOLD analysis project Ga0070754, IMG submission 75181) | Aqueous microbial communities from the Delaware River and Bay under freshwater to marine salinity gradient to study organic matter... | ecosystem: Environmental > Aquatic > Marine >... | reverse complement strand
TATAGTGCAAAATTATGAAATCTTAACTAAAGGAGAAAAATGATTACTACTATTATGGCAGGATTTGCCTTCGGATATTGTGTGATGGACATTATTCAAAACTATCGTGCTCGTCGCACTGTGTGTGAGAAAAACAAATGAGCTATCCTGCACCAGCTTACCTTGAAGACGACATCTGGTTCGGCCCTGCTTTTCGAAGCGAGAAGGCTGAAAAGAAACTCAAGGTTGAAAAGATCATCGAAAAACGTATGGAGACCATAATTGTCGAAGAGACAAAAGAAGTCCCCAACATCCACACTGTGATGTACGAAATTGCTACCAAGAACCAGAGCACCACGCTGCACTTGGATCCCGCACCTAAGTTTGGTGGTGGCTCTGAGGAGGTATGGCAGTCAGGTTCTGGAATGAACACATAAGAGTTTACACTCGACCCAAAGAACTATAAACCTATTGAGACTTTTCCACTCTCAATCATGACCGAAGACTGGAGGTACGAAGACCACAAAATGCAACTGAGAAGTGAATGCTACTCTACGCTGCTACACAACTTCGGAGGTACTCTCACTGTTGATGGTGTCCCTACTAACACCATGAAATCAATAACTGAGTGTTCTCACGATTGGGTATCTCAAGGTAATCCGAATGAGAACGGACTTATCCAATTCTATCTCAACAACTACGCAAAATGAAAGCTCTACTTGGTTTTCTCACCGCTCTTTTTATCGCGCTGCCCGCATATGCCATCGATGTTACGATGGGTGTAGACGGGAACTTGGCGTTTGATCCACCAGACATTTCTATCTCTGCAGGCGACACAGTTCACTTTGTTAATGGTATGCTTCCTCCCCACAATGTGGTTGTGGAAGACCACCCAGAGCTCTCGCACGAAGGTCTAGTTTTTGCCCCAGGCGAAAGCTTCGACATTACTTTTGACGAAGCCGGAACTTACACATTCTGGTGTGCTCCTCACAAAGGCGCCGGCATGATCGGCACTATCGAGGTTTCCTGATGCAAAAAGCAATCAACGTTGTCGCTCTCCTATCTGGACTGGTTTCTCTAGTCACTCTGAGCACTGGCATCTATGTCTACAAGAACCAGGATGTGCTAGTGGAAGATGCTAGAAAGCAAATCACAAAAGAAATCACTAAAGCGGTCTCAGAGCTCCTCCCTGCTACTCCTAAACTAGACTCACCTGTTTCCCTTCCTGTCAAGCCTTTCTAACAATGTCCTACACTATCACCCTTCGCTCCCCCGATGGTACCGAGAACTCATTCGAGTGTTCTGGTGAGCAGTACATCCTCGAGGCTTCTGAAGAGGCGGGCGTTGACCTCCCTTCTTCCTGCCGTGCTGGTGCCTGCTCCGCTTGTGCTGGCAAACTAGTAAGTGGCACAGTCGATAACGAGGAACAGTCATTCCTCGATGATGACCAAATTGCCGAGGGCTTCATCCTTACTTGTGTAGCCTATCCAACTAGCGATTGCGTCATTCTTACTGAACAAGAGGAGAATCTCTGACGTTCCGCAAGGGTAAGACTAAGAACTGACTTACCTCTATAAGAATGAACATTCTTGACGTTTATACTTTCTCCCCTGGTCTTCCTTATCAGGGGAGTTTAACTATACCTGGGCAATATCCTTTACACAGGTTTGCTCAAGTCTTAAATGTTACTAGAGGGGTCAGCCTTTTTGACCCTGACGACTATAAGAAGAATGCAAATTGGAGTTATGATGGTGTTTCTGATGAGACGACTTTAGTTTTTGAAACTTGGACGGCAGGTTTTGATGCCAGTGATGATATACTCGCCTGAAGGAGTGGGTGGTGGAGGTCCTGCTTCTAATGTGGCGGTTACAAACTTCCCAGTGTCACAGACAATTAACGGAACAGTCGGAGTTTCTGGCGAGGTAGAAGTTGTTAATGACTCCGGCAACCCTCTCCCTGTAACAGGAACCGTTGCTATAAGCAACTCCGAGGTAGAAATCTCTAATGACATCGGAAACCCGGTCCCGGTAAGTGGGACAGTTTCAGTTTCTAGTGATTCTCTAAACCCCGTCACGATTGCAGGGGATGTCACTATTGTTAATCCAGAAATTGAGATCAAAAATGACGTAGGGAACCCCGTTCCGGTAAGCGGAACCGTTGCCATTAGCAATGCAGAGCTGGAGATCTCTAACGATTCTGGCAACCCGGTCCCAGTAAGCGGTACTGTTGCTGTCAGTAACACTGAATTTGAGATCGTTAATGACACTGGGAATCCTATTCCAGTTAGTGGAACGGTTGCAGTTAGTAACACCGAATTTGAGATCGTTAACGACACCGGGAATCCTATTCCAGTTAGTGGAACAGTTGCTATTAGCAATGGTTCGCTAGAGGTTTCCAATGACGCCGGCAACCCTCTTCCTGTCAGTGGACAAGTCACCGTTGCAACAGGTCCCTTAGATCCGATTTACGTTATCGCTGACCCCACTTTTCCGGTCCCCGTAACTGGGACGGTGGCTATTAGTAACCCTGAGCTAGAAATCACCAATGCTATTGGCAATCCGATCCCTGTTGTCTCCACGCAAAATAACCCAGTTATTGTTAATCAGGGACCCGCTAGTGCCGCCGGATTTGGTGAAAACCTAACTGCTGAACTAACACCGGTAGTTCAATTGGAAGCGATTTATGGTCTCGGCAACGAGATGGAAGATGAGTTCGAGCGCTTCTCCCAACTTGGAGGTGCAACAGGAACTAACGAATCTCTGTTCCAAGTCTCTTGCAGTGCCACAAACTTTAGTTATGGAGTTCTACGCTCTAGCAGATTCCTTCGCTATAGACCAGGACAAAGTGCAACCGGTCGCTTCACTGCCGCATTTGGTGCTCCAGCTGCCAATGTTTCCCAAAGAGCTGGACTCTTCAATCAAGAAGCAGCTTGGATGGTGGGGTATAACGGGACCGATTTCGGTGTCCTTCACAGTTATGGAGCAAAGGCGGCGATTGTTCGTATCGTAGTTGTCAGCGGTCCTTCTAGCAACACAGACCTCACAATCACATTTGCTGGTTTCCCTCTGACGCCTATCCCGTTAGTGGCTGGTGAAGACAGAGTGGAAACTGCGGCTAGGATCGCAAACTCTGGAGTGTTTGGTGCCGCTTGGAATGTGGAGCAGGTTGGAAGTACTGTGTTCTTGGTTTCTACGAACACAAACCCCCTATCTAACACCACTTTCACATACTCGCATTCAGACTCTGTCGGTTTAGCAATTTTGGATAGAGACGGTGTGTCTCCTACAGATGCGTGGACGCCTGCAGCATCCTTCAACGTGGACAAACTTGACGGCAGCGGTCCGTCCGGTATGATCATAGACCCGACGAAGCTCAACGTGTTCCAGATTCGCTATAAGTGGCTGGGTGCTGGTGCCATCTCGTTCATGATCGAAGATTCTCTGACAGGGAACAATATTGAGTTCCACAGGATCCTTTGGTCCAACCAAAACAACGTCCCGCATGTAGCAAACCCCTCTATGAAGATCGGGTACGTGTGCTATAACCTAGGGGGAGGAGTACAAACAGAGGTTACCGGGTCATCTATGATGCTAGCTGTTGACGGAAAGAGGGAACTGACTCACTTCCCGAAAGCAGTCGCTGTTTCTAAAACCGGACTTTCCAATGACAATGTTGATCCAGATGACATCCACCACATTGTAAGTATCCGCAACCCTCTCACAATTAGTGGCAAGATTAACACTAGAGAGCTGATCCTTCAAAATGCTTCACTTACTGCTGTCTCCAGTGACCCTACCAATTTCCTAATTTACTTGGACGCGGATCTAATCAGTGGATACCACATTTGGCAAACGCTTGCTAAGTCTAATGCTACATACTCAAACGTGGACGGAGAGATTGACGGAACTGCTTTCACACCTTTAGCCATTTCTACTGTCGTTGGTGGTGGCGTTTCTGGGGGAGGTAAAGACATTAGTCTTTTGGACTATGACATTGTCGTGCCCGCTGGCTCCACCATTAGCATTTGCGCAAGGAGCAGCACCAACATTACCGAACTATCTACTGCTATAACTTGGACTGTTGACTGAGTTTACTCAGGTCTTCTTAGGGTAAAATACAAATAAGAGGGTGGTTCTCCACCCTTCGTTCATCGCCTCGCAAGCGACGGAAGTAGTTGACGCGCAACGGATTCAATCGTTGATCCCATGCCCATACTCTTAATGACATGCGTACAAGTGAACGTCCTCGCAACGAGGGTCTATGACAACTCAATCCTTAAGGATTACGAGAAAATAGAGATCATTGCAGAACTTCAGAATTCTGCCGAGGATCAACCTTGTAGAGTGGGCACGGGACGCAAACGTCATACGAAGGAACGTGAATGACAACCTCATTCCGTTTTTATCATGGCACAAGTTACTTACCGTGGAGTGAAATACGATACAACTGAGTATCGTGACCGCCCCAGAATTGTTAGTTTCGTTGAAGAGAAGTACCGTGGCATTAAGCACATGGAAGCTCACTCTGTTAGGGAGGCTGCAAAATGATCAAATCTAACACACTCGACTTGATCAGAGCATCAGAGATTCGTAAAAAGAACCTCAAAGCAGCTCAAAAACTAATGGCGATCAAAGACCACAAGACGTACTGCTTCGCCAGTGCTGCTTGATGGCAGGAGGGGCGAGAGCCCCTCTTTTCTGTTATTTGGGGTAAAACTAAATAGCATTAAGGTCCCCCTATGAGCTCACGCTTGATTGAATTTTCCTTGTTCCTTTTGGGACTGGGATTCTCTGAAGTTGTCATAAAACCTATCGTAACTCGCTACTTTAGGAAGAGTCTACTACTCTTGCCGGACATCTTCGATAAGCTCGACCCACTAATGCCCCGGTATATTTCTGAGTGTTCTCCAGAAGAAATGAGAGAGATGATTCTCAATGTTATCGGTCAATCTGCTGAAGAGGGTAGTGTCAAGTTGAGCGAAAGGGAAAAGCAAAAGCTCTTTAAAGAGTTTGTACGACAGTACGACCCTATGAAGGCCACCATTAAAGTCAAAAAATAGTCATGTACGGATTTAGTAGCAAAGTTCAAGGACTTCTCCAACTCCTGAAAGAAGGAGAGCGTGAGGAAGCGATGGCGAAGCTTGACCCTAGCATCGCAAAGAAGCTCAAAGAGCGTCGTAACAAAGAAAGACCCGCAGGATCAGGTGGACTGAACCCTGAAATGGATTTGAAAGTCGGACACAGAAGGTCTGGAGTCCCTGAAGAGCAAGATATGGGTAAGGCAATGCTAGAGAGTTCTGGCAAGTACTACCTTCAGAACAACCCAGCAGAAGTGAAGTACTCTGAGGAGGAGTGATGAGCGAGGAAGAATGCTGCAAAGTAAACATATTTGACTCTGCTGCCGACTCTGTGAAAAGAGTGATAAAAGACAGAAGGATAGTCACGGCTTCCCAACAAGCAGAGCGTTTGAGCATTTGTGTCCAATGCGAACACTTTTCTCAAGGAAACGCAGTATGTAAAAAATGCTGGTGCTTCCTCAAGCTAAAAACGCAGTTTGCTAACATGCGCTGCCCTATTGACAAATGGACGGAGATCGAAGATGTTCAAACATGAATACGTAGTAAAAGAAGTCACACGAGTGGTTGATGGCGACACCGTTGATATTGTCCTTGATCTAGGTTTTGGACTGACAATGAAGCAGCGTTGCCGTATTGCTGGTATCGATACTCCTGAAAAGCGCACTCGTGATCTTGAAGAAAAGAAGTATGGTCTTGCCGCCACTAAGTATGCCGAAGAGTGGTTTGAGGCCAACAAAGATAAGTTAATCGTTAGAACAAAAGTCGAAGGTTCTAGTGGGAAGTACGGACGACTCCTGGGGTGGTTCTTCAACGACGAGACAGAAGTTTGCTTCAACGAACAAATCGTAGCTGACGGATTGGCCTGGGAATACGATGGTGGCACTAAACACAAAGACCTTTCTACACTGAGGCTTCCTGAATGAGTTATCTACCGCTAAGTTCTCCGCTAGGTTCGGAGAAGACTATTAGAAATAGAGGGTGGCAATGGTACAATAACACCGGAACCGCTCCCACCAACTTCCACTACCGATTTCAAGGTCCATGCATAGGGGTGACAGATGATGATGGAGTCTATCGCCATGACTGCACTAGCCCAAGTGTTAATATTGTGACTGATCTGTGTGGAAAGCCATTTCGCACCGGATCTAACTTCGTCGTACAAACTGCTACTGGTTCAGGTGCCCCGCCATGTGGGGGAAGGAGGAACAGATGAACTTAGTCGACAGTTTCATTAAGCACAGAGGCATACGAGGTGCACACTTCTACAACGAAAAAGAGATCATGTTCTACATGTGGAATGAGGTGGAAGGTGCTGCCAAATACCTTTTGTTCACAGATGACATTGTCGATAAGGTGATGGAGCTAGTGGCAAACTACGATGCGAAAGATGAGTTTATCGCTATACGCCTAAAGAAATCAGGCGTGACCATTGAAGTCTTTAGGGCGAACGAACTTCGCCAATAATCTACTCAAATACTTTTGGAGGTAATCAGTAAAACAATTGGGAATGCACATCGTAGCGGACGTAACCAAGTGTTCGCAGCCTTGGAAGTTAGATGATGAGTATATCGTACTCAGCGTACTTACAGATGGGGCAATAAGTTGTGGAGCAACCATCCTAGGCAAACAGTCTCATAAGTTTACACCGCAAGGAGTGACTGCTATAATAATGCTAGCCGAGTCTCACATTTCTATCCACACATGGCCCGAAAATGGGTCGTACGCATTCGATGCTTATACTTGTGGTGACATGGACTGTGAGTACGCTTTCAACAAAATCTTCACTTCTTTGGGAAGTGGGGACGTAAGCAAACATGTGCTGCATCGGTCACTATGACCTGATTCTTAGTAATAATGGATTTAGAAGAAAAAAGGGCTAACGAGCTCGTCCAAATCAACCAAAACATCGAGGTCTACAAACGACTGTTGCAAGGTGACATGCCTGAAGAAGGCAAAGAAATCATTAGGGACGAAATCAACTTCCTGGTAAACCACATGATTCCATCTCTAAAAACATACGATGTCTAAGAAAATCTACACCAAACAACTGTTTGAAGATGATAATGGTGACTACTTCATGGATCTGGGAGAGATTTGCGAGGAGTTAGGTTGGAAGGTTGGCGACACTCTTGTGTGGTCGGATAATGGGGATGGATCCTGGTCCCTTGCCAAGTTTACACAGGAGCAAGTAGGGTAGAATAACTCTGTTCCTAAAGAGAAAATGCGAATCGAAATCACCATCCCGTCAGACAAAAAGTACGTGGAGCGACTTTTCGAGTGCCTCGACAAAATCGAAGGTGACACCTCCCATAAGAGTGTGCGGCTTCGGAAATTCATCATCGAAGAATTCCGTAAAATTCGTGCCAAATACAATGGAAACCAACGGGTGGACATGGAAGCAATCATCAAAGCAGAACTTGAGCGACCGCTTGAGCGACCTGTTTATCAAAATACGAAGCTTGACAAATATCGTGTAAAGCGTTTCGACACCTCAATCGACGACGCTATGGATAAAATTGCCAAAATCATTCGTAGCAAGAAAAGTGAGAACTCTTGAGAAACACGACGATCTTATCGATCTCGTCCATCAACTTGTATCGGAAGGTCGATACAGCGAAGCACAAACTATAGCCAGTCAAATCAGACTGAACAATGGTAAAAGCAAAAAGCGAAAATCTCGCCGAAATCGATAAGATCATCACTGATCTTGAGCGCAGACTTTTAGAAGTTGACTATAGCAACTACTGCATAGTCCACCTTTCTAGAGTAAAATACGAAATCAAACGACAACTAAAACTATGCGAACCCCTCACGAAGAACTTGTCTCCCGAGTAATCAGCGTCCTCCGAAATGCGTATGAGGATGAAACGATGCCTGAAGAGGCTTGGCTGAATGAGCACAGGCATAACGCTGAAGCAATTCTGTTTCAGGTCTGGGACCATATCGAACCATTCGTCATTCGAAATGAAAAGTCGATGACCTTTGATTATGGCATTGTAAAGCAAACTTTGGATGGCTGATATGCAATACACTTCGAGTCTATCGGGCATAGTTTATGATGTGGAACCAATGGATGATGACCACTTCTGCATTTCTACAGACGATGTAGTGATTTCCATCGTAAGCATCGACGATGATTGGACACAGATCATAGAGAACATAGAACGAAAGCAAATGCTATGACACCAAACTGGCAACACCACTCAAAGAAAGAGCAGAAAAGGCGACTCAAACCTCAAGCGCTCAGACAAGCAAAAGCAAGACGAAAAGCGTTGAAGGCGAAGCTCATGACGAGCAACCCTTCGGCGCTTTTTTTTTGTTTTTAGGGTTGTGCCAGTTGGAGAACTGTCTACTAAATGAGTCAGAGGTCCCAGACTGTAGTACTATAGATACATGAAAACATACTACACCTCCACTACTCGCATCACTGACGACGGTCTCCTCACTCGCTGGTTGACCGACGAAGAAGGTGACAGAGTCTGCAAAGCAAAGTTTATGCACGACGAGCATGGCAACGCCATCGTCATTCAACTCGACACTCCCAAAGTCTATCGGGGCCTTGGCTATGCTCGCAAACTCCTTGCCCAGATTCACATGCAAGAGACTTCTGGCAACCTTATGGTTTTCGCCAATGCTCACGCAGCTCCTTACTACGAAAAGCTCGGTTACACCGAGGTTGCTCCTTACGTTTTCCAAGCATGACTAACACCAAAGACATCAAGCATTCTAAGTGGTGGTACGATTACGATCGCAATAGTCTCGATCGTCCCAATCCTTTTGAATCCAAAGAAGAAAAAACCGACGAAGAAAAAGCAAATGACTGATCTCAACCGCATCAAACCCGCCTTCCGCACCAAGGGTGTTCATGCCGGCAACTTCGGGTCCCCAAAGGTCAAAAGCGGATCTACCCTCAACGACATTGGCGTAACCAAGGCTAAAGTCGTCAATGTCACTCGGCCTCAGGACTACGAGGAGAGGCTCCAGAAGGCTCTCAGAGAGACGGAAAATCCGCGTCTGATTGCTTTTATTGAAAGCGAACTCAAGGCTCTCAGGGTCCAACGAGGGGACGGTCTACAGCGTGTGGATCACTCTGGCCGCACAGCAAACCCGTTCCGTCAGCCAGGATGCTGAAAGGAGCTTTTGAATCAATCTACATCTTCTTTGTGCTAATGCTTTATGGCTACTTTTATGAAGAACTCACAGGAAAAGAGTATGGCTTACGAGATCAAGACCAAAACTGAACGACGAGTAACCCACTTCGAAAATGGTGTTGGCGTTTGGGAAGAGTACCCTCGCTATGACATCACTCTCGACGGTGAGATCGTCCAGTTCTGCTTCAACAAGGAGGACATCGAACCCACCATAGACTTCCTTGAGAACGGTGACGGCATCGATCCTGCCTACTTCACTGGTCTCACCGCCGGTTGAGCAGTAGACAGTTGGGAAAGTGGCACACAGTTTTACACAAGGCCCTCAAAACAGGGTATTATAAAAAAGTCAAACAAATCAAACCAACTATGAACAACCAACCTATGAACCTCTTCATCACTCAAACCTTCCCTCGCAACAAGGTTCAAGTCGGATTCGTCCAGACTGAAGTCGCTAACGACTACTACTACATTGCTCCCGGTCAGGAGCCCGTCGGTCCTTACGCCGATGAGGAAGATGCCTACCGTGGCTACCTCAACTCCCAAATCTGAGGACATCAGTAGCCAGTTGAGAAACTGGCACACAGTTTTACACAAGGCCCTCAAAACAAGGTATTATAAAAAAGTCAAACAAATCAAACCAACTATGAACAACCAACCTATGAACCTCTACATCATCAACGAAGTTTTGAGCGACTACACCTCTGGCATGTGCGTTATTGCGGCAGAATCCAGAGAACATGCCCGTGAGTTCTTTATCGAAGAATTTGGTGAGCATCTCGCCAAGGATTTCGATGAGTACGGAGAGTTCACCATTATCGAAGGAGTAAATCACCCTGCTGGTGTTGTTCAGTACGTTTACGGTGGTGGCTGATACGAGCCACTGAGGTTTACACCTCTCCCCCCACCCTATAATCACTCTACACACAAACTACCATGAAAAAAGCAATCATCGCCGCTCTCGCCCTCTCCACTCTGGCTATTCCTGAAATCAAAGCGGGGAACATTCGCAACACTTGCGACATTTCTAACTTCAATGCAAAATGCGCTCACTCTTACGAAGCAGACATGGAGCGCACTTATAAAGAAGCGAAGACATTCTTGAATGTCAATGTTGATGCCTGCTTCGGAAGCTACTCCCACTACTACGACAAGTCTTGCGCTAAAGTGTTCCGCGGATATTGATATGGAATTGATTCTCGTGCCCGTCCTCCTCCTCGG
>Ga0070754_10003874_pt1 | contig 10426 bp, 20 predicted proteins | sample VirMetDEL_Sep_01_FD_75181 | JGI IMG/M metagenome (GOLD analysis project Ga0070754, IMG submission 75181) | Aqueous microbial communities from the Delaware River and Bay under freshwater to marine salinity gradient to study organic matter... | ecosystem: Environmental > Aquatic > Marine >... | reverse complement strand
CTTCTTCTCTATATTTTTTTTCATCTTCTTCCCAAGTCTTATAATTAAAACCTGGTCTTTCGATTGGTGACTTATAAATTTCTGCTGACATAATATTATATATTTTTTTGGTTATGTAATAATGTATTCACAATATAGTGCTTTTTGAATTACCATCCAAATTATTTCGATAAAAGTTTTAAAAAAAATTATTTTATTTTTTTCCCTTAAAATATTAGGATAAGTCCTAACTATTCTTTATCTTTAATATATCAAAGGGTTGGATATCATTGTTATCCAAAAGAGTAGACTCCAACACGCCCATATATGAGATAAGGTTAATTTAAAAAGAAAAACCACCTAACTTAATAAGTGGTTTATATGGTTTAATAATTTTGTTTCAAATTCATAACATAATCTTCTGAATATTTGCTATTGTTGTATTTTCGACAACACACACCACAAGCTTTTTTGCGTTTTGGTTTTCTGTATGCTGGAGCTTCTCTTTTACAACTTTTACATATAAGACTATATTTGCTTTTAGGTTTTTCAACATCATTTACATTGTAACATCTTTCGCCTGTACAACCTATCGACCTTGCAATAGCATTCCACTTGTAATCGTGTGAACTATAACCTCTTTGTTCAACATCAATTGCGTGAGCAATTTCGTGTAGAATTGTATCTCTTACTTGTTGTTCACTATTTAAAGCTACAAGTGGTTTGGAAAGTTTTATCCTATGGAAAGGTCTACCATACTTCTTACCATAAACGCATTGTCCAAACGTTCTTTTGGCGTTGTTAAATTCAAATTGCCAATCAAATTTTGCATCTGACAAATGCTTTTCAATAAGTGTCAATGCCATAATTTCTGCTTTACGAATATCCATAATCTTTATTTTTTTTGGTTAATAATGTATCGTATATCTAAGATATAAAAAATATCCCATACTACAAAATATAATATAGGATATTTTTAAATTTTTACCAAAATTCATATCCCACTTCTGTGATATACATATCAGAATCATCCCATCCTTTTCGTCTCATTGGCAACATATAAATGTCAATGTCAATTGCATCAAACTCGCCATCAAAATCTACATATGTCATAAGATTAAAGTCAGTTAAATCGTCATCTATTCCATTGTCAATTTTATTTTGACTCACATTGGAAACCTCCAAGTCTTGCTTGAAAAAATCTGAAAGGACTTTATTAAGTTTCTTTTTTGAAAATCTTTTATGAACTAAATCTTCTAAAAAGACTACTACTTCTTGTTTTGTCGGACTCATAACTTATATTGTTTTATATTGTTAAACTAATTTAATTCTATTTCAAAATTATCATCAATATCCAAACCCAACAATTCATTTATTTCATCGTGAATCGTGTCTTGAATTTCAAAATAGTGGTCATCATTGTCCTCAATCAAGCCTAAAGCTATTAACTTATGAATAACCCTAATGCAAACGTCTCGTGTGTCATCATAACTAATTTTCTTGCTCATAATTTTAAAATTTTTTGGTTAATAATGTATCGTATATCTAAGATATAAAAAATATCCCATACTACAAAATATAATATAGGATATTTTTAAAATAATTTAGACCACAATGTATTTTTGCTTACCAATATTCAATTCGGAAATCGTTTCAAGGTTAATAGAACGCCATTCGTTAGCTTGCATATCAAATACTGGCTTTAAACCCTTAAGACTTGGGTTATAAGACATTCCTTTGCCATTTACACCCTTAGAAACACCAATGCGACAATTCATTGTTCTAACCTTGCCATTCTTTTTAGTGAACTTAGCCGTAAAAATTCTACCCTTTGACTTGTTAATCATTTCGACTGCTACTACTTTTGAAATTTCCATAATTCTTAAATTTTTAATTGTTAACGATAACACAATATAGTGAATAATATTTAAACCACAAAACTTTTTAATAGAAAAAAATAAGAGTAAGCAAGTTTTTTTACCTACTCTTATATAATACTATATTTAAAAGTCTGTTATAATGAAATCATTTGTTTCAATTTGTTCTTTATTGAAGCCTTGTCCTTGCGTCATAATCATTTTGTATTTCAAGCCTACAATAACATTATCATCATCTAAAAACCTTAAATCAGTCTCATCGCCATTAATAACTTTAAAACCCATATATTCATTTGGCAAAGGCTTTGACTTCTTAATACCAAAAACCATAGCTACATTTTTACCTGCTTTAAGCATATCCAAACAAATATCTTTATTGTCTTCTGACATTGAAAATGTTAAATGATAATTTTTTGGCATATCCATAAACATACGAATAGGATTTTTAGTGTAGTCATAAAATTGTACATTTGGGAATGTATCAAAAATATTTTTACCATTAATTTTCAATTTCTCAAATCTAATATCACTTGTACCATTAAGACGAACAGCAAACTTTTTTTTGCTTTTAGCGTGTCTTTTTTCAATCTTAGCAATTTCATTTACTAATTGTTCTAAAAACGCTTTCCTATCAGCTAAAAAATATTCTGTTTTGTTTATTTTGCCTTGTTGAGTTTTTTCGAACCTTGCACTACCACTACCGAATAAACAAGCCTTAGCACAACCCTCACTTGCGTGTGGGCATAGGTTAATTCCTTTGCTATTTTGTGTGTGTGGTGCTAAATACATAATGTATGTAGTGTAGCCTACTTTTTCGCCTTTGACAGTTTTGGCATTTTCAGTAGACAATAAATTTGTGGGTTTTACATATCCTATAAACATAATCTTAAATTTTTAAGTGTTAACGATAACACAATATAGTGATTAATATTTAAACCACAAAATATTTTTAATAAAAGTTTTAAAAAATATTATTTTATATTTTAATGTTAAAAAATTAGGATAAGTCATTTATTATGCATACCTTTAATTATCCGATTAAGGATAGGGTTGGTTTCCTTTGGTGACCAAAAGAGTAGACTCCACCGAACCCATAAGTGAACTACCAAACATATGTAAAAAAAATTAATATAATACGATATATGTTCCACGTGGAACATGGACATAAAAAAACCATCCAATCAGATTGGATGGTCATAACAATATAATAACAATGAAATTTAATTCGGTAGCTTCTTAACAAGGTATTGTTCTACCAATGGTTCTCCTTGTATGTTATGCGTCATGTAAGGTGGTTTATTCGAGAAGCCAAGCAGTTCTTTTGTTCTGTGGCAGATTACCGAGAAACCAATACATGAATTCATTTCAAATTTGCAATATCTATCAAGCATCTTATTTAATTTTATATTTATTTCAAAAAAACATACACAAACGTGTACTATTTAAATCATAACAGTTGCTAAACACAACTCCTTGCAGTCGCAGATGTTTAGCTTGGTGTTATGCACCATTAGGTTTAGTGCGCTTAATAATAAAATTTATCATTCCACAAGTCCACCAAGTTATCGAAGCTAACAAGTGCATCCAAGTCATAAAATCTTTATTGTAGGTGTAATCTGCTGCAAAAATTACAAACCAGATTAAAGCACCTAAGAATAAGATTATTGTTGTTATATTATTTTTCATTTTTTATAATTTTAAATTAACGGTGCATAACACCATGTAAAATTCATTTCGTTCCTCAACGCATTTTACATTTAACATTATACACAATTAAATTTTATTAGAAATCATCAACACTCATTTCAGTGTAATCAAAAATTGTGTTCAATTGAAGTCCAATATATTTGCGGTCTATATACCAATAGTGGTAGAATGTTGCATCATTTTGTTCATTCTTGATGTTCCACAATTTTTGATATAATTCACCTTCATCTTCCTTATCACATATACCAACTCTTATTAAAAATAGTGGATATGATGTGTTGATGATTTCTTCTTTCAATTTTCCTAACCATAGCTCCCATAAGTAGTTTGGTAAATCTTTGAAATCTTTTTTTTCATATATTTTCATAATGTATAAAATTTAACTGTGTATATAATTTTACACTCACTCATAAAATGGTTGCCCTTCAAATATGTTTATAAGGTTTTCAAGGTCAAGTTCATTTAATTCATTGAATTGTTTTATGTCAGACCATCTACCATCCATATAAGTTCCACCACCCATACCATCATTCCAAATGGTCACATTGGGGACATTGGTTTGGCATTCATAACCAAGACCTCTTCTTGTTTCAAAATAACGAATGTGGGTAATTTTTAATTTGAACGCATTTAACTCTGCTCTTGTTTTTGTTGTCATTCTCATTTTTAATATTTTTTAATTGTTAAGTAATAATGTATTTGCAATATACAACAAGTTTTTCTAACTTCCAAATTTTTTATGATGTTTATATATAATTTTATATTCTTTTAGATAATCTTCATAAAGCATTGGATTGATATCTTTTAATCTGTTTAATAGATAACCTATGTTTGTGTCTTTTGGTTTCTTTATGAACTTCTTTAATTGTCTAAGGGTTTGGTTTATTTTCTTTATTAATAACTCTTCCATATGATAATCATTTAAATGTTTTATAAAATGGGAGAGACCTAAATCTCTCCCTAAATTCACTAACAATATAAACAATTATTCTTTAAAATGCTTGTTGAAAGCCAGGTTTTATTTCCTTAAAATCTTTCGGAATGTCAGTCTTTTTGCTGACAACCATAATTCTATTCCTAGCCCAAGCACCAATATATTCAGCACCATGGTCGTGTCTGTAATCTCCACCACCTCTGCCGTTTCCTTCGCAAGTTAATAATGGTAAAGGATGAACCAACCAATCATCATTATTCGGCATCTTATCTTTATTGACAAATTCCTTTTTATCCATATTAAGAATATACTTATATCTTAATGGTGCAATGGTCTTAAACTTGTAATCCCATTTGCTTGAATCTTGGGGAACTTCCTCTGTCATTTTTGGTGAATTCTCCGAAAGAGAATATAGGTTTTCCTTTTCGTTTACTTCTTTATCTGCATAGTCGCCACTCCAAACCAATCTTATAGGGTTGTGAATTAATATCTTTTCCACAAATCTAACAAAGTGGTTAGGTCTCCAACTATGTTCCATTAGTTTTGCACCACTTCCGAAATCGTAAGAACTTACGTGAGCAGTTGGCTTTTCTTTTGCGTTTAAAAAAACGGCCTTATAATATTGTCCCATAATAATATTGTTTTATATTTGTTTAATAATGTTTTTAATCTTCCCATTTTGTTTCATATTCGACATCAGTATCAATGGTGTCTAATATGTTTAAAGCTTCTTGTAGTCCTTGTTTTAATTCAAGTACCAAGTCCTCAACACTTTGCGTTCTAACGCAGTGAGCAATTTCGTACAAATGATGACCTAAATCGTCATTAAGAATATCTACTACTTCTTTTAATTGGGGAACGCAATCCCATCCATCATGTCTTGTTAATTTTTTCATTGTTTAAATTGTTTTTTAAATTGTTAAGTAATAATGTAATTACAAGGTAAGCATAATATTTGAATTATCCAAATTTTATTCAATAATTCTTATATAAACATCCGTGCTTGTTTTATTCCATCCAAGTCTACCAAGTTTATCTTTGTAAAGTTTCAAAAATTCTTTGGCTGTATTAGTATCAACCTTTTCATTTTTAGCATATCTGTTTGGTGTTATAAGGGTAAATTTTTCAACACCATTTACATCCATTACAGACTTCAATGCTGAAAGTCCAAGCGATGAAGGTTTAGCTACTTTAAGGTTGCTTGCCAATTGTTCTATTGTCTTAATCATGTTAAATTGTTTTTTAAATTGTTAAGTAATAATGTATTTGCAATATAGATATAATATTCGAGACTACAAAATTATTTTAATAAAAAATGGTGGGATATCTACTTTTTTTTTTCAATACCCCACCAACACATTATTAACAATATAAAAATATAAGACTATATATTTTCTCTTAAATTTCTTAATCTTTCTTGTTGGTCTTTAATTAATTCTTCTAACAATGCCAACTCTAGACGTTGTTTTATGGTATGGCTATCCAATTCATTCAAGACTTTTTTCCTTCGAATATTAGTATCCATTTGTCGTTCAAGGTTAATTTTCATACTTTCTCATCTTTTCGCCCATCCTCAATTCTCTTAAGTACTGAATACATAACCTCATCCATCAATTCCACATAAACACTTTCTTCATTATCAGTAAAACTATAATTGGAATATGAATTGCTACCATCCGTTAGAAACTCTACCAAATTATCAATCTTACTTTTGTCTTCAGTATGTTCATGAAGAAAATCAATCATATCTTGGTAATAATCATTAATAGTGGGGTTGCCATCATATTCTTCTTGAATCTCGCCACTTCCACAACATTCACCACACATTTCAGCTATGGGATTTCCATCCTCATCCCAATCATCTTCAACTTCTCCATCACCATCACAAGTGCTACATGTTTCATATTCATAATATGAGTTAACCTCTTGTACGTTGCAGTTGCCGTTGTTGTAGTAGTCATATTGCAAACGAGAAATACATCTAATCATTTCGCCTACAATTGTTTCAGCTTGACCACTTTGTGGCACTAATTCATCCCACAGCTTAGAATATTCATTCCAATAAATACCTGTTTCGCCCCAATAATTTCCACCTTTCGGTGTGTGTTTTCTTTCTAATAAATTTGTCATTGTTATTGTTTTTAAATTGTTAAGTAATAATGTAGTTACAAGGTAAGTATAATATTTTAATTATCCAAATTTTACATCTAAAAATTTCTCCTCATTGCCTATAAAAAATGTATCTTCCTTAATGGCCTTTAATAATTCACTATTGGACATGGAATTATTATAATCCTTAACTGACATAAAACCTTGTTTTATATATGTTTTCATTTGAATAACATAAACGCTTACAAGTTTAACGTGAGAACTTTCAAGAAAAACATCCATAGCTTCAAAACCATCATTTTCAAGGTTCATGCCTCTATAATCCAATATCTCTTGCTTTTCCTCATCAGTAAATTCTGATAAGGGTTTATCCATGCTGAACAATAATAGTTTGGGTGCTTCTTCTACACTAACTCTATTATCATTTTCGTATGAATCTTCTAATTCAGCAATGAATTGTGTAAGACCATTGAAATATATAGAATAGGTTAAGTTGGAATTTGGAATTATATTTAAATTCAAATTAATCTGATTATCTATTAACTCAAAATTTTGTGGAATCTTCATAGTTATATTGTTTTATATTATTAATCGGATTGTTTTTGTTGGTTTGTATCTGTTTTGTTAGTAATGTATCTTGTTTCAATCTCATCTTCAATCTCATCAAGGTAATCAATAATTGCATCATTAACTGAATCCCAAGTAATACCATAATTGGCATCAAACCCTTCTTCAATCATATCAAGGATGGCATTCTTATCATCACGAGTTAAATGAATCGGCTCTTGACCAAAATCAATTCTATCAAGGTTTATTTGTCTCATTTGAATTTCAACATCTTCTATTGACCACCAACAAATTTTTCTTGGTTGTGAATTGATTATGTTTAATACCTTTGTAACTGCATCATCAATAAGTTGAATCTTTTTTTCTAATGGACTACCATCAGTAAAAGTGGTTCTTGGTTTAGCATCAGCAGTATAAATTAAATCTGTAATTGCTTTTTTAATCTCATCTTTCATAATCGAAAATTTTAAATTGTTAAGTAATAATGTAGTTACAATATAGACATAATATCCGAGACTACAAAATTATATTGAAAAAAAATGGTGGGATATCTACTTTTTTTTTCAACACCCCACCAATACTTAACAATATAAAATTATAGTGAATCTTTTATTCTTTGAGCAAGTCTATACTGCTCATTTTCAACTGCAATTTCAAGCATAACTTCTTTTACTTTTTTTGGCAACCCTTCATCAAAATAATTTTGTTCAAGAGTAAGAATCACCAAACTATAAATAAACTTATTTTCTTTTATATTTTCTAATTCTTCTTCATCCAAATCAAAGAAAATGTCATAAAAATAATAATCATGTTCACCTCTAATATCTAATGCTAATTTAAGTGCATCATAAGAACCACCATCGGGAATATTTATTTCAATTTCAATACCATTCAAGAATGTATATTCGCCAACATTGTGACCAAAATCTTCATCAGCATATTGAACCTTTATGGTTACGCTTGGGAATTTTTCAGAAAGTTTTTGAATTGCCTTATATGGTGTTGCCCAAGCAGTCATAAAATATACTGAATCATCATTAATGACACCACCATCATAAAATCCCCACTTTGTTCCCCAATTCTCCAACGCCCAATCGTACCAATTATCGTGACCATATTTATCAATCAAAACTTGGTCTTTTGCTCTTGAAGGACTTTTTGTACCTTTCAATTCCAATGGCATTGGTAAAAACCCATCAACGGATGGAGAACCATCAATTACCAAGCATTGCATTAATTCTTTAATGTCTTTTTCGTTTCCTTCAAAACTTAAAATGTTTTCTACGTGATTTGGCATAATCTTTAAATTTATATTGTTAAATAATAATGTAGTTACAAGATAGACATAATAGTTTAATTATCCAAATTATTTTGATAAAAAAATTGGGGAATCTTCGATAGCATCACTGGTCGGCTCAATTCAATTCCCCAATAAATACAAAACAATATGGTAGTCTCAGTAGGACTCGAACCTACAACCTACGCTTTAGAAGAGCGTTGCTCTATCCAATTGAGCTATGAGACCTTAAATATAATATTATATATGTCCAAGAAATTTGGATGGTTTGCAATATTCAGAATTTGCATAATTAATGGCTGCTTCTTCAGTTGTACCTAACTTTAGTTCACGTTCAATAATTATTTTTTTAAATCCTACCATCAAATCCTTGCATACCTTATGGCTACCTTGATTCCTTCCATCGAATCTATATTCTTCAGTTGAAATGTGTTCTAACAATTCTAACATCAGTCTTACTGCTGATTGTTGTAGTGTTCTATGTTCACGACAAAATTGATTGATAAATCCTTCCTTATCGAAATTATAGCTATTCACAAAATCTGTTAATGCTATTGCCAATTCTTTACCATCTTTCATAATACTTAAATTTTATATTGTTTAATAATGTTTATGTAATATTAGTGAATTATTATTAAATATCCAAATCTGAATTAAATAAATTTGTAATAAAATTAACTGCTTTTGTTTTATGGACAATCTTTGGAACAACAGAATCCCATTCTAAACCTTGTTTCAAATCTCCATCCTCATTATGAATCAAATTAACAAATTGAATTTGATAATAATCATCTTCATTTTTCATTTTAACCGAATCATCATAATCAATTTGAATATCAAATACTACTTCATTGTTATTGTTTTTTACACAATTCCATTCATCACATTCATCATAATTAATCACTTGTACTGGCATTCCTTTTCCGAATACAATATATAAATTTTCATTTGGAAATATAAAAACATCTTCAATGATTGGATTATCAGTTTCAAATGTTCCAAATGGGCATTCTTCATCATCTTCAATCTCTTCAAGGTTTTCACCCAATTCATTTTTTACCTTTTCAAAAATCTTATGTTTGGACATTCTTATTATGTCATCTTCTGTATCAAATCTTTCATCAACAATCACTCTTGTCATGAATGAATATTTAACCAATTTTGCCTTTTTCATAATCTTATATTGTTTTATATTTTATAATGGTTTTAAATCAAATGGTTCGCCACTTAAATCATAATCACAAGTCCAACCCAACTTTTCCAAATCAGCAATCAACTTCCTACAAGTTTTGTATGTAAATTCATTTACCATACCAAAATCTATTATTAGGTCTTGGACTTCTTGTGGCAATAATTCGTATTGCTCAAAATAATCAATATTGTTTTCCATTTTTAAATTGTTTTGTTTGTTAAGTAATAATGTAGTTACAAGATAGTGAATTAATCCGAAACCACAAAACTTTTTTATACTTTTATTCTGTTATTTTTCATTACAATCAATTCTTTTATGGCTTTAAAATTACGTTCCATAAACGTATTCAAATCAAAATCTGTGTATTCACCCATATTAACATAATGTCTTCTTTGGTTATCATCAAGAGTATTTATATCACCCCAAAATTCCTTCATACTATTTTCGTTGCTATATTTAAACCTAGTGAATACAAATAACTTCAATTCAGTACCATATTCCCAAACAAGACGTGGATGCCTACTTAACTCTTCATTCTTTTTATTCGGAACTTCTAATACGAAAGTTATATTGTTATCGTATTCAAACCCCACTTCTATTCTATAATCACTATAATTAAGTTTGGAACTAAGAACTGACATACCAATTTTACTGAACATAGACTCTAATTGCTCTTTTAAATACTCACCTTGTTTTTGTAGAATCTGCTCTCTTATAATTACCTTGTTAGCTTCCACCATTCTAATCTTATCCAATAGGATATT
>Ga0070754_10003870_pt1 | contig 10438 bp, 13 predicted proteins | sample VirMetDEL_Sep_01_FD_75181 | JGI IMG/M metagenome (GOLD analysis project Ga0070754, IMG submission 75181) | Aqueous microbial communities from the Delaware River and Bay under freshwater to marine salinity gradient to study organic matter... | ecosystem: Environmental > Aquatic > Marine >... | reverse complement strand
GTGGTGGTGGTGGTGGTGGTGGAGACGGAGGTGACGAAAGTGCTTGAAACCGGTTGTTCATTTAAAGGGTTTGAAGAAGTTGAAAATAAAGAGAACAAACCCACAGCTGGACGAATTGTACAACGATGGCGTTTGTGGAGATGAAGCACAAAAAAGGTATGAACAACACACCTCCAAGATAGATGAAAACGGGACCGTAACATACACACACCACATCAGAAACATGACACCGATTGAGAAGGGCATGAATGTCAAGATGCATTCCACACACATCACATTGTGTTAAATGTCGCTGTGCTAAAAACACCAGCCATTTACGAAAGCAGGAAGAATGTAAAGTTCCTACGTGACCCGTGCAATTGCAGGGCAAATGCACGTTTCCCCCGTCTTCCAAACAAATACGACAAACCCCCCGTGACATGTTTATTGTTACTTTGAAAAATTAAAATCACGTTCTACACGTTTTAACAAATCTTTTGAAACACGGTGTGCATTTAACACATCACGTCGGTGTCGTAACGCGTCCCATGTGAATACGTCGTTGCGTGTACCACATGTATCCATCACTTGTTTCATGGTGGACCTTCGACTGTTTCGTGTTGAGTGAAGCGTCAACTCTCGTGTGGGAAATGAAATGTTGCGAATGTTTTGACTTGTGCGACTGCACGCGCCCACGTGTAGGTACAACGCGTGTTGCGTCACAGCGTAAGACGGATGACTGGACATCACATCAGCACACGAAATTGCCGCCAAACGTTCGGAGAGTGCGTGAATGTCAGGTACCACGGAAGGTACATGTTTTGCGCTCATCCACTTCACCAAGTCTGAATCATTCGATGCGGCGGCCTGTACACCCGACTCAATCGTGCGTGCACGCAACACCGTTTGCGTCGCAACAAATGGGTTGAGTTTTAAAACGTCGGACGCATCAATGTGTGTTGTGTTGGTATGTTTCATTTCCAGCAGCGCCATCACACACCGTCGCATGTCTCCGCGTGCTATTTGTGCCACAAGTTGCATTTGCGACTTTGACACTGTGAGTTGTAGTTTTGGCGACACGTTCCGTATGAGGGTTCCCACATCGTGGTTTGTGGGTGTGAACATGCGCACGTGGTAAACACACGCTTTCATTAAACTTTTCATTTTGTTGTCCGTAGAATCGTTGCACACACAAATGACATGAACTTGGAGTGTGGATGCGTGGCGCGTCAACAACTTTACAAGAAACGTTCGGTGAGGCTGTGTTAAGTTGTCAACTTCATCCACCACGACACCCACAGGTTTTTGTGGAGGCGTTTTCACAACATCATCCATGAGTGCGGTGAAATCTTCCGGTTTGGCGCAGACGTCCACCACAATGTGACCCGTGTCGCGCAACACAGCGGATGCAACACTGGTTTTGCCGACTCCAACGGGACCTGAAAGAAGACACGCCGTTGGATGTGCTTTTGCCCAATCCAAAAGTTGTTGTTTGGCAATTGTATTTCCAACCACATCGCTGGTTGACATGGGACGAAACGTTTCGGTCCAAACGTGTGGCGCTGGAGGAGGAAGCGCTTCTGGTGGTGGAGGAGGAAGCGCTTCTGGTGGTGGAGGAGGAAGCGCTGGTGGAGGAGGAAGCGCTTCTGGTGGTGGAGGAGGAAGCGCTTCTGGTGGTGGAGGAGGAAGCGCTTCTTGTGGTGGTGCTAGTTTTCGTTTTCGTGCCACACTGCGGGCTTTTTTTCTGAAACGTTCATCGCCGTTATCATCCTTTTGATGTCGATGCATGGGAAAAAAATAAATGAAAAAAAAAATGAAACCTTTTTTTTTGCGTCAGCCTTCTTCAAGAATACCGGGTTCGTGAAACGCCAGTTCACTCAACACGATTTCTAAACTTTCTAAAAATGAAGTGCGACAGTGTTCAATCGTGCCGTTTCGATGGGTCATAGTACCACCATGATACACTGCACGTCGAAGTTGCGGCACACTCCACAAACTTAACACCGTTTTTTCCAAAAATTGTTTTTTTACGATGGGAATCGATGTAAAACTATACGAGTGCAATCCAGGATGATCGGGTATGGATGATGCATCTTTGTGTCGTGACAACAACGCCGTGCGCACATTTCGAAACCGTGTCACCACTTCAGGGTCCCATGGGATTTGTTTTACGAATACCACAAACTTACGTTCACTATTACCCTGAGTAATACGCAGAGCATACTTTCCCTCTTTTAAATCTTGTGCAATGTCGTCCCAACCCGTGCGTGGTACTGTATCATGATAAAAGTATTTTACAATTGCCAACGTTTCTTCAAAAAACTCACGCGCCGCCGTTTCTTCCGCACTCTTATCCGTGCCGGAAACACGGCCACCAAAATCGGACCATCGATTGGATCCACTGGGCCAACGCACGTTGTGTCGTTCTTTTCCGAGCAAAAAGTACACACACGAATAATTTGGGTCGATGCAAAAACAAAGCAGAGATGCCCCGGCCAAACGACCCTTGATGTGTTTCGTACACGTTGTGCGGTGCATGCGGTGAATGCTTGGTGTGTTTTGTAACGGTTCACGTGCAGATTGAGATGATAAAAATGCCATGTTGCGTTGCTTTTGTTAAAGTAAGTTGTATTTTTTTTCGGCGGTGTGCGTAAAAAAAACAAAAAAAAACACGCACAACAAAAAAAATGGCGGAACAAGCGTTTGATGACAACGATCCAACCGTGTACAGTTCACACGTGTTGTATGTGAAAAAAGGGGATGGCAACTGCACACAACTGCTTTCACGCTTGACCAATGCCGTGCCGCTCATGGAACACGTTTTCATTCAGGAAGTCAACGCCACATCATCACAACGACCTGCATGGTTACGTGGCGTGCCCACGCTTTACGTACGAAATGAAGAACGTGTCATCACGGGAACACAGAACATTTGGGAGTACGCATCCACGTGGATCAACACCGATCCCATGTCGTCATCATCGCTGTCGTCACTTGGTGGTGGAAGTCTCAACGATACCGCCATGTTTTCAATTGAAGGCGATTCCACACCTGCTATCACCACGTCGTCCAACATGGGAGAACGTGGACGACGCAAGGCTGCAAATGCCGCGTCGGTGAATTCTGCAGTGGAAGCCCTGCAAAACGCAAGAGCTTCCATGGATCGAAACGTTCACGCATCTTTAAATCGTGGTAGAATCCCACCACCTCGAAATGTTATGAACCAATAAAAACATCCATCGTGTGTTGTTGTTGTTGTTTTTTTTTATTGTTTGTTTTGACACATCATCCATCGTGACCATAAATCGTTCACAATCGCACGACGTGAACGTGGTGCAAAATGTTTGGATGCAACGTCAAGCGAATGTTTCATACACGTATCATCGTGTGCAACACCTAATGCATAAGTTTTAAAAAAGTCCGACACGGACGGACCACCACCACCACCACTACCACTACCACTGTTTCCTCCTCCAAACCATGTTTCGCCTCCTTTCCCCACTTCAAGTTCACAAATATGAGACGATGCAACTTGACGCGCAAGCTCGTGTGTATAATTGGACTCCTTTACAATTTCACGTGCCATCAAAACTCGTTTGTTGTTCCGTGCATCTTTTTGAAGTTGCACCACGTGTTTCACATCATCACTTTTTTCAAATTGCACGGAAACACATGGAATACCGGTGCACATGCACAACCGAGGATCCTCCATTGTGGTCGTCGAGTTCAACACGTCACGCAACACGTGTGTCAGTTGATGTACATCTTTTGATTCAAAAACTTTACGTAAACGTGATACGTGACGACGTGGCACACGAACACACGGACCCACACAAAGTGTCGTTGTCGTTGTCCCGTGTGACACATAAGTTGCAACGTGACGCACGCATGCAGCCGTGTACATTAATTCCAACTCATCATGCAATGCATCGTTTTGTGCACACGCAACACGACAATCCATGTGAGCCCGATCTTGAAGCGCTTTTGCACGTCGCACCATGTCACATACGACACCCGATTCCGGAGGAGACGGTGCGTAGTGGGCAGAAAGAAGGTCGGCGTTAAGACGTCCCAGTGCAGGAAGCATGTTTTTGTGAAAACGGTTCATTTTTGTTGTGACGTCGACGACGACGTTTACGCTGGATCGTATTCATACCACCACTTTCCACCGTCGTCAAATCCGTGAGACACGCCACTACGTCGTTGTGACCCTGTGGCGCTTCACGAAAATCATAAGCTTCACCCGGGGTGTCCACAAACACCGCGTGCAACACTTCTTGTGGCGTCACGCGTGAAACTGCACCCGGACACGGACGCAAATGACGACGCGTTAATTTACCATTCATACCCTGTACGACGCGACGCATGTGGCGCAAAAAACCACGCAACACTTCGTCTTCGCAACGCCACGAATCTTCCTCAAAAGGTGGTGAACCGCACAGCATTTGCAAGTCGTACCCTTCGTACCCTTCAAATTCGCTTGTCCACTCACCCCAACTCGTCGCACTGTACGTGTTCAAGTCAAGACGAGCCAAGCGTCGACCACATACATCCATGCTTGCCATGCCAAAATCACCCAGTTTCACCAAGAATCCCGTGTTTGGTAAGTAAAGCACCGTGCCGTCCCGCAACACGTAACTGAAATGTGTCACATCCTTTAAACGTTGACCCTTCCACATCAACGTGTCGTCAATTGCTTTGATAAACACATTTTCCGTGTGAAGGTCGTGGTGTTTCAGACGACACGTTTTCTGTAACAACTCCAGGGTCACCACAACTTGAAAGTAAAGGGATGCAACCTCACGGGCACCAAGGTCAGGATTTGATTCCAAAATGTCTTCCAGTGTACCCGTAATGTGTTCCTCCAACAAGTACCCCGTGTCATCGCACTCCACTGCACGAAACGCAAGTGTGAGGTGTGGTGTCATGCCATGTGACACAAGCTCACTCAACAAAAGGTGGCACAAACTTTCCGTGATGAAACCAGTGAAACGTGCATCTTTTCGTGTCACGCGCTTGCACAACACACGTGTCTCCACATCACGTTGCATGGCGTAACTATGTAACCACTTCACATACTTTTGTGCATCACTTTCAAGTCGCAACTGAGATTTTGTGTGCACGTGTCGACCTTCGTAACACACGTCTTCATGCAAACGAGAAAAACGTTTTGCCACCACTTCCACACATCCCATTGCCGACTCACTCCGCACACATCCATGTGACACCACATCCGTCCACTCTTCACTCTCCGTTGACGTCTCACTCGTCTCCTCACTACTTTCCTCTTCCTCGCTACTTGCGTCAACTTCGTTCACATCATTCAGTTGAAAATAAGTTTCAGACCAGTGCTTTTCTTCTTTTTCTTCTTCCGTATCCCCCTCTTCCTCTGTCTCCTCGTCATTCTCTTCATTCACTTTAGAAATGGTGTACACGGAACATTGTTCACCGTGACCTAACATACGAATGCACTCAAAAGGAAGTTCATCCATTTTGGAAATGTGGGTTTCCCACGTTGTCACGTCCGGAGACAGTAAAGAACAAAAACGTTCCATTATGGTATGTGTAACTTTTAAAAAAAAATAAAAAAAAAATATTATTGTGGTAACAACGCATCATCACGTTCCTTTAGTGCTAAGGCTAATAGTACACCCGTTTTGGCATTGATTGCCTGTAACGTCTTCACGTCCCTCAGTGCACGCACAAGTTTCGAATTCATGTCATCCGAATTCATCTTTTCCTTCCTCAACACATCACGAAGTTTCACATTCATCTCCTTCATTGACGTTGTCTCTATCTTGACACGCGAAACTTCAACTCTTGCATTCACCTTGGCACGCGCAACTTGCTCACGCGCGCGCACCTTTTCTTCTTCTCGTGCACGCGCAACTTGCTCACGCGCGCGCACCTTTTCTTCTTCTCGTGCACGCGCAACTTGCTCACGCGCGCGCACCTTTTCTTCTTCTCGTGCACGCGCAACTTCCTCGCGCGCGCACACCTTTTCTTCTTCTCGTGCACGCGCAACTTCCTCGCGCGCACACACCTTTTCTTCTTCTCGTGCACGCGCAACTTCCTCGCGCGCGCGCGTCTTTTCACGTGCAGTTTCTTCCCATGCACGCTCCTTTTCATGCAAAAGCTCTTCACGTGTACGTTCACAGTTTTCGCGCAATTTCAACAGTTCTGCGTCCAAATTCAAAATCACGCCACGAAGCGATGTCACCTCATTCACCCTTACACTCAACTCATTCATACACCACGTATTGTTGTGGTGCAACAAACTGTTGGATTCCACAAGATGAGTGTAATGATGAATGAACGGATCATGACACGGCATCATGTTGTTTAAATTAAAAAAAAAATAATAAGTAACAAAAAAATCTTTTACCAACTTCTTTTTTTTCAGCCACATTCAGCCACATGATTTGTGGATCAGCCGGAATCCTCATCTTTGTCCATCTCAGCGCACTTGCACGCATGCAAGTGTTCATCGAACAATTAAACGCCACACAACGAGTTTCACCTGAAGTTCTCTCACTTCATCTTGTCACACCCACACGTGAAGCCACCAACCAATTATCGCATACACTTCGAGAACAACCGTGTTTACAACATCTTGAACGAATTAAAAAATTAAAACCCAACAGCGTTTTAAGAGACCTCACGGCCAAGTGGAGACTGTGTCAAGAGTTTGTGCAAAACCATAAACTGCTTGTGAACCTTGAAACCGTGAACCCACAGTTTCGAAAAAAGTATCCTGACCCCAACATCACGCTGCCCGCAGGAAGTGTGGAACAAGGTGAACATCCATACGATGCGGCCCATCGTGAATTGTTTGAAGAAACGCGCATTCGCATCATTCCACACACATATTATTCACCCATACGCTTGTTTCGAGGAGGCATTTACATGTATCCCGTGATTGTTACCTCACATACACCCATGCACATGCACAATGGTTACCTTTACATTTATCAGCCAGATTGGAGCCAATCACAGAACCGCGTTGAAATCACCCAAAAACCGTATCATTCTTTTTTTTACCATGGCATGTCATCCGGATCTTGAGCGCATGCAAAAGGAAACACGCAACTTGCGCATTGAAGATGCGTGGGGACGCGCGTTTCAACATTGTCGATTGTCCGACAACGCACAAACGCGCATGGAAGCAGATGTCATGATGTTTCAAAGCGACACACGCGCTTCGCTTGTTCCACGAAGTGCACCCTCAAGACGTGAAAAGAAGAAGAAGAAGGAGGCGTTGACCCCGACCCCTCGTCTTGTCAAACCCAAGAAAACATGCACACCCCTTGTTTCCGTTTTGGGGTGTGTGAAACAAGTTTTGGGCAAAAAAATCAAGTTTCGGTGTACCAGTTTTCCAAACGCAACGCGTGCGTTCTCCACCAGTTTTCTTCACATGACCATGGATCAAGATCGCGTGTTGCGCGGAAACTTCATCATTGAGTACGACCACACAGAAACACCCATGGAACTACGCGTTACGGGTCCCGACTTGCACATCCACCACGACATGAACCGCAACAGTGCACGAGAGTACTTTACAAACTACATGTTTGACGTGTACGTCCGCATCGTCGCAACGTTACGCGGTTTGATGTTTTTGAATGAACTTGAGGTGACCATGAACAACTGTGAGGACGACACGATGTTTGTTCAAAACGTCAACACACCCACACACATTCTTGGTGAGACGCCACCAAATCAAATTCGGTTTGAGTATCCGCGTCAAGAACACACCACTTTTGTGGTACAAGACTCCATTGATGCGATTTGTCGGCAACTTGGCATTTCCAAAAACGTGCCAAAACTAAAACATGACAATAGTAATGAAAGCAGTAGTGAAAGCAGTAGTGAGGGAGAAGAAGATGAAGGGGTGTTGTTTTAAAAAAAAAATAAAAATTTATTTCGTAGGCACTGTTGGCGCCACGTAACAAAGCAAAGTTACGAGCTGCCAAACCAACTCCCCAAATACGACGTAGTCGTCTCCTTCTTTACTTCTTCCGCCTTATTTCCCTCACCCTCCTCCGCCCCCGCCCCCTCATCCTTCGTCTCCACCACCCCCGCCTCCTCCGCCTTTATTTTTTCGAGCAAATTTACTGCTGTGGTAATGTTCTTCAAAAGTTTACGAACACCTTTTTCAATAACATCTTTTTCTGTGCGCGAAAACCCTTTTGAGGTGTAACACCGATGCCCATCGGATGTGTAGATTTGAGGACCCATTTCCGTCGTAGGACAATCGTACAACCTCTCGTCACACGGTGTCATTCCAACGGGACACGTGGATTTATCTAAATAATACTCACTGTCGTTTTGGGTATGGCTGTTAACGATCGCTTTTAGTGCATTTAGAATCTGCGTATCGGACATTTTTTTTTAAAGTACAAACTTTTTTTTTAGCACAACAATTTTATTTTGAAGCAGTTTTAATGGAAGGAAGGTGAAGTGTGGGATCCAAAGGAATTTCCCACGCCACACCATCACGAACGTAAGACGCGGGAATGGATTTTGAAACGTAGTTTAACTTGGAAATATCGGAAGTAATGTCGACGCTTGCATCTTTTACATGATGGGACGGGTCGTACACATACAACAATTGAGACGGTGTTACACGAAGCATGTTGTTGCTGATGGAGGCAATGCGATTCCTTAAACCATCCATGTGCGTACTGCTCTCGTAATAAATGCCACCATTGATTTTCACAAGCAACACGTCCAAACGTGACCCCACAAGTGCAGACGCGTCTTTCGTTAGTGGATCACCCGTCATGTCAAAACAAAACAAAAGCATAAAAGGGTGTGCGTTGTGCACCACGGTTGGAAATCCGCGCACAAGTTGTTCCGCCAGCCATACAGGAAAACGGTGTAGACGAGATGTGGTGGTTTCCACACTTGGAACCGGCGGTTGTGGTGGTTGTGGTGGTGGTGGACGTTTGGGTGCACGCAACGCTTCCTTTTGTTTTAGTTTGGCGCGAAGTTTGGATCGAGGAGATTCCATTTTTTTTTACATATTTTTGTTTATTCTTCCACATTTTCGACGCGCTGAAAATTCTCTACTTTTTTTATCGTGTCCACAAGTTTGGATATTTTGTTCACTATGTTGCGAAGGTTGTCACGTTCAACCAATTCAGTATCTTCAGTGTAACACTGGTATCCGTCGGAAGTGTAAATGGAGGGGAGGGGGGTGTTGTTTTCGGGACAGTCTTCATAGTTGTCATCACATGGTTTCATACCCTCAGGACACGTTGAATTGTTTAAATACACAACATCCTTTTCTACTTTTTGATCAAGCAATGCCTGAAGATCGTTAAGAAATTTTTCCATGATGTTTTTTTATTAAAATCAAAAAAAAAAATAACCTATTTTTTACCATTTCTTAAAAACAGTCGAGCTTCACGCATTTCGCGATCACGAAGTCGTTTGCGACACTGCATGTTTTCATCGCGCAAACGATGACTTTCTTCACGTGCACGTTTTTCACTTCGTTGTACCTTCTTTAAAGTTGTGTTTACAACCATGACGCGTCTTACAAGTTGTTTCACCATGGACACAAGCTCATGTTTTGTACTCAGTGCACACGATGCACACGTCTTTTCATGCGCCTGATAATTTAATTTTGAAATAGAGGCCCCACAGGATCTTTGAATTGGAATACATAACACCAACTTTAGCATGGCACTATCGGGTGTACCGGGTCCTGTCTCCACATTTCGACACAAGGGGCACGTTGAACTGCATTTGCGGGCATCGTCCCAACAAGATTGACAGAAAATGTGGTTACACTCAAGTCGAGTTGGGTACGAAAAAGTGTCCAGACAAATGGCACATGTGATCAAAGAAGATGACGTTGTCATGATTGTTTTTATGACAACTTTCGTTTCGGGTGTTTGCCGGGCTGAAAGTTTCATCCAATGGGAAATGGGTTGGGTGAACACACACCAATCCCCAAGGTTTGCTGTAACATGACCGGGGCTGGTTCACCTGGAGTTGAACATGGTGCGGCGTGTTCGTGTCCAAGTGCGTGACCCAATTCATGTTGTATCATGTACGCACGGTAAGCTGGAAGCGACAACGCGGAATCGTCCGGAAGATTGCGGCGCCAACGATCTTCATTTAACCAGACTTGTTTGGTTTTCATGTCACACACCGACAGTTTGGTTTTACCAAATTCGTGTGATGGGAACATGGTGGTAATGACTGAATTGGGGGTTAACATCACCACGGACTGTGCGGATTCCGCGTCATCCACAACCTTCATTTGTTTCCATCCAAGATCGTGGGTCACCAGTGGGGCGGCAATGTGGTGAAACACCTCCAATGGTGTGACGGCATCTTCATGGACCGTAAGAAACACATTCATATTTTTTTTTGTTGAATGTGCATTAGAAAAATGAAAAATCGGACGACACCGAAGGCGGTGGCGGCGGTGGCGGCGGTGGCGGAG
>Ga0070754_10003868_pt1 | contig 10450 bp, 18 predicted proteins | sample VirMetDEL_Sep_01_FD_75181 | JGI IMG/M metagenome (GOLD analysis project Ga0070754, IMG submission 75181) | Aqueous microbial communities from the Delaware River and Bay under freshwater to marine salinity gradient to study organic matter... | ecosystem: Environmental > Aquatic > Marine >... | reverse complement strand
TTTCGAATATATCCAACGTTGTTTGGGTTGTGTTTTACTAAACGATTAGCGGCCACGGTTGTTGGGTTTGTAATATTTTGGAACATACTTGCTCTACCCGACATATTGGCAAGTTGATTTTGTATTTTCGGGTTAACTTCTGTGTCGCCGTTTCGACTTATAAGTTCCTTCGCATATTTCTCGACTAATGGGGCACATCGTAATGAAGTCAGAAGTTGTTCTACTGTTTCGTCGTTAGGTGCGTTACTGCTGATAAATCGCTCCACGAATGGATTTATATATAGGGCGTTTATGTCCGCAGAATTTATGGTCAGTAACAGTTTTTCAATTGTGTTGTCTCGTTCCTGGATGCCGCTCTCGTTGTGGTTTTTGATTCTTTCCATGACATCATTTACCAGGGATTGATAATCTTTTCGTTTGTCCATGGCAATGTCGTATGCGGGGGTGTCTGCTTTCACTAGGTCGATAAACATTTGAGCATCCAGACCGGTATCTTGTTCGAATTGTTCAGTAGTTATATTTTTGTTATCAATGTCAAATATCTCGGGGATGTAGCCAAGATGGGGTGAATGCACTCCCATTCCCCACATATTCCCTGTTTTTTTCTGAATAAAATAGATCAATATTACGTCGTGGTGGTAGAAATACGCTTCGAATGATTCGTTGTCTGGTTTGGAAGTGCACCAATCAGAATGTTTACCGTGAAAACAACTAGCAGCACGATCGAGAGGTGCCAGAATCAACCAATCATTGTCTTCGTGTAGTATGTGACCAGAGCCCGTATCTTTGCGTTTACTTATTTGTGTTTTGCTTTTAGTGTTTGCGATGGTATTCACGTAAGATGAAAATTTTTCCCATCCCTGCTTCCCCCACCAATCAATGTTTTTTTCATTTCCGGTTACCTGGTTTCTTTGGACTAAATCTCTGAAAAGAGCTATTGTTTGATTGACTTGCTCTGGACTAGCTTCGGTGGAAAATTTTTGGGTTACTTCTTTGTAACCTTCTGTGAGTAGTTCAAATAATTTCATTTTAGTACCAATCTCTTCTATATGGATTCGCCGTGTAATCCGGATCACTGGGATATTGTCTTCGGAGGAATCTAATTATATCTGATTTGTATATAGATGCCAAGGTCTGAACATTAACTGGTATACTATGTAACATGTCGACCAGTTTGTTTCCTACATGCAAATCTGGATTTATGTTTTTTACTTCGTTTATGTCGGTTACCAATTGACGATTAGCACGAATGTTATATCCAGCTGGTGGAATACCTTTTGATAAGAATGCATACAGTGATTCTAATGGATCGGAATAGTGATACGGGGTTCTCTGTTTGGCAAAATATTGATGAATATCACTCGATTTTTCATTAATATCAACCTCCATTTGTCGCACCATCACTGAATATAATTTTTTTATATATTCTCTTCTATATGCCGATGGATCAGCAGCTACCTCGAGGGCACGAATTACACGCTGTATGTACATTATGATACGATCTGCGTTTTCTTCATACCCCGCATTACCCATGGCACGTATTTCGATGTATCCCGGATTGCCCAGTAATTTTTTTAGATTTATTGCACTGTACTTGTCACACCTGGCAATAACTGATTGGTTTATTGCATCGAAATCACTATACAATGGATTCAAGTTATCTGTGCGCAATCCAACAAAAATTGATCGCGTTTTATCTATTGCATATGAATTCATCGCTCGGCCAAATTCTTTCAATGCCATAGCGGGATTGAATATCAGTAGAAATTTTAACCAATCCACGTTTTTGTATTCGTCGCCTTTCCACGTTCCTATGTTCACATGGAGTCCAGTCGCGTTTGACGTAGACAACGCACCTTCGCGGGAAATCATTCGCAGGGTATTACGTAGCGCGTCTAACCCTTCATCGAGTCCCATTACAGTAGTCACTATTTCGGCATCAACTCCATGAGTACCATCTGGGACAACAGACCACGATTTAGTTTTGGATGATTGATTTAACAGTTGCTTCACGAATTGCAATGCACCATAAGCTCGGACCCCCGACGTGGAAGACATTGAATTTAGCCAATCATTAAACGCCGTTTGTTCTGCTTCATTATATGCGTTTTGATATTCGGGCAACATCGTTAAATCGTTTCGTAGTTCATATGTATCAACATCAAAATATTTAATGAAACTATTCCAGTCAGTGACCTCGTCATTGGTGCGTATCAACTTTGTTTGATTTTTGTCAGCGTATATGTATTCATAAAAATCATATTCATTTAGTACTTTTTGTGGGTCAATTTTGATTGGCCCTACACTTCGACGCAGCATATGGATGATACGGCGAACATTATACAGGGAACCACTAGTAGTAAAGTCTACTGTTTCCCAATGCCGATCGAAATTTTCAATTGAACTAGGTTCATCGCGCCGTATTGCAGTCATATAAAATTTGAACAGATCTTTTACGAGTTTTTTATTTTTTGCGATGAAATCTATCAATTCGTCATCTTCCAAGTCGTAAATGTCATCGAAGCTGCTCAACAATGCTTTGGCGACGTTCGTTTCATCCTCGGATAATGCATATCTTTGCTGTTCTTCCAGGCGTTCATTTTCTAAGAATTCGACTATGGGAGTTATATCGTCTTCGTCCGGATATCCATATCGGGGATCGTAAGAGTATTCCCTAGCAATTTCATCCGGTTCGGTGTCCTTAATAAATGTGTTATCGAACCATTCTTCGAGATCAAATGTAAAAGTGTCGGATTCTGAAAAAGCCCCCCAGGCCATCTCGACATCAAAATATGGACTAGATGGATTTAAGGATTCCATTGTTTCATCGTCAACCGAGTCTTTTGCGTCCACGGATAGCTCGAATTCGAACCCAATGGTGTAATCTTTTTTGGGTGGGCTAGACAATTCTTTGGCACCCATGGGGATACCTTCGTTTAGTAATTCGTATAATTTCATATTTAAATCCAAGGATATTATATATTTATTATAAATACACGATAGGAGATACAAATGCTCATTTCAGAAGTCGAACAACCACTTTTTTGGGGGTATCCGCTTTCGGATTATACCACATTTACTATTACTGAATCTGCCGCAGATTGGAATATAGATGAATCTAATGCGTTCAGAAAAGGATACAAAAAGTACAAGAATAACGCACGGGTTGTTAAAGGTATCGAGGAGATAAAGGCGTTTGTCACTTCACATGATCGTAACCCACCAATAAAAGAATACCCACCAGAATAACGCATCCATGCAGTAAAATTTGCAGGAAATGAGAGAAATGCATTGTGGGGGCACCTAGAAGGCAAAAAAGTCGGGGTAGTGTTTACTGTTATCCCTGCATCAACTCCCAAAGATAAGAACACACTTAGGTTTCTGTTTGTCGGGACGCATCAACAGTTAGGATGGAATTAAATACTTGACACGGTGATGTCCTGAAGCTATGTTTGTCATAGTTCATTTATATAGGAGTCACCCGTGAGCCAATCGTTTCCACAGATTCGCACAATCGACGACGTGTTGCCGCACATCGAAGGGCGAGGCGAATTCGTAGTCAAAAGTCGCGAACAGTTCATCATTGTTGATTATGTGCATATTGAATCGGACACGTTTGATGTTGATCCAGAGAACCCGCTGACTGGTATGATTCGTCGTGAATGTCGAGGTATGCTGTTTGATAAATCTGGCAAACTGATTAGTCGTGCATTCAACAAATTCTTTAATTTGAATGAACGAGAAGAAACAATGTTGGAGAACATTGATTTTTCTAAACCACACCGGGTTATGACCAAAATGGATGGTAGTATGATTCGTCCATTTTTGCTCGACGGTAACGTCGAATTTGGTTCAATGTTGGGCTTGACTGATTGGGGCAAGTATGCTGAAAATTGGGCAAAGAACAATTGGACAGTCAATCAGTACGACATGATCAAGGAAGCCTTGTATCGTAATGAAACTCCTATCTTCGAGTGGGTATCTCCCGACAATCGAATCGTAGTACAATATGATGCAAGTGAAGAAGGTTTGTACTACTTGGTTAGCCGCAATAATCTAACCGGTGAGTACATCTTTGATCAAGCCTTGATTGATAATATAAAATCAGCTCGAAATGAAGGGGTAGTTAAATCTCCTGAAGATTTTGTAGACAGTGTTCGTGGTTTGCAAACAGGAGAAGGTGTTGTCATTTATTTTGATGATGGTATGTTGTTGAAGCTCAAAGCCGACGATTATGTCAAGGCACACCGAGCTTTGGATCTGACACGAGATGACTGGCATATTGCTGAACTCATTTTGATGGAAGAGATCGACGACCTGCGTCCCGTATTGAATCAAGAAGCTCGTGAACGAGTTGATGCGTTTGAAACAAAATTCTGGGAATTGTTTCACATGAAGGTCGATTATTTGTATGAACGAGCAGATACGTTAGTAACGAAGTATCCAAATCGAGTTGAGTTGATTAATAAGGTCAAGTCTGAAGTAGCACACATCGATGATGCAGCATTGGTGATTAACGCAGTTGATGGTAAGGATATGGCTGACCGCGTGCATTTCAAAGCTCGATGGAAGCACCTGTCAAGTGGTTTGAAATTTGAAAAGCTTATGGAATGGTTGGAAGCAACACCAAAATGACGATGATTGACTGGGCTAAATTTAGCGACGACGAATTGCGAAATTTAGTCGTCGCGTTCGATAGGCAAGGATTGCCGCTCGAATATCGTGAGGAAGGTGACGATACCTTCCTCCGAACAACTATGCAACAACATGGTCTTGACACCAAAGTTGCATCAATTCTAGGGTTTATGACCTGTGTATTGCGAGAAGTCGCAATTCGAGGATTGATTATCCCACCAACATTAATTAAAGAAAGTGAATAATGTATTTGAACATTAGTCTTATTGCAGTGATATCAGTAATCGTATCATGGTGTATATCTGCGATTTTGGCAATTATGAAAGTAACCGGACTGCTTAATGCTAGTTGGTGGTTCGTGGTAGCACCTATGCTCATTGCTCATGCAATTGTGCCAATTGTTGCATTGTGTATTTTATTGGCATATTTTATCGTTGCATGGGCAATTTGGGGGAGAAACTAACCATGGAAACCGTTGAACTTTTGAAATTTCTGTCACAGCAAAACGAATGCGAGTACGTCACCGCCGGTACGCTAGTAATGCCTACCATACTTGCTGTAATTGGATTTGTGGTGGTGTACTACGTCACAGTATTTTGGTATAATGAATATAAAAGAGGTAAAGATGATTGGTCTGACAAAGGCACAGAATTTTACGCCCCGGTGATAATGCTTTGTGCTGTCGGAATTGGCGGACCTCTTGTGTGGCTTCTCCCACGATGGGATTTATATTTTTCATGTGTACTATATAAGAGTTATTATGACAAAAGAAATTAAACGTATAGATCCTGACGTGTTGGAGTCTTTCAATATGTGGATTAATGGTGATACCGAAGATCGTTACGACGAAAACGGCTTTTTAAAACCTGAGTATGAAGATGACGAATGCGAAGATGACGAATGCGAAGATGACGAAGAAGCCGAGCCTTTCCGATTTATGGGATGGTTCGAGAATCAGAATGTTTCTGACGATGAATTAGAGCAGGAAAATGTCAAAGAAGATTCCGAACAATAAATGGGTTGACATTCTCAAATTCGCAGCTATAATAATTTTATTGGTATTATCAGATTGGCAGTACAGGGCTGCGCTAGAAAAAATGTGTAAAGCTAAACCCAATCCTGTCGAATGTATCAAGCAACTTAACCACAAGTAAATAAAGACTTATGAAACAATTTTTTATCTACGGCGGTGTAGGCATCGCTGCTATCGCTGGCTTGGCTATGACTGATCTTGGCGGTATGGCGTATAACTATTTTACTGCACCGTTGCGTGGTATGGTGGAAGCACAGCGCACCGTTACATCTGGGGCATCGCGTATTCAACGATATGAAGAGTTCTTCAATATTTGTCAATCAATTCAAGCAAAAGAATTGGCCATTGACAGCTTGAACGCTAACAGCACAATGGATGCAGCTAAGCGAGATACTGCTATTACTGCAAACCAATCCGCTCGTGGCAAATTGGTTGCCGAATACAATTCAAAGGCTTCTATGGCCGGAACGTATGCTCGATTCAAAGCATCAAATTTACCTTACTCAATCCAATCAGGATTGTATGAAGGCAATTCAACAAACTGCAACGCTAACTAAGGAATAGCATAATGAAAAAGTTTTTGATTCTTACAACTGCGGCTCTTGCATTGACATTGTCGGCTTGCAAGGTAGAGCCAGCATCACCGAGTGCAGCGCAGCAAGCAGAAAAACAAAACGTACAGGCTCAACAAAACGTAAAGGCACGAGCAACTCAGGCAGTACCTGTACCAAATACGAGTAATTTCCAAGCACGTGAAAACCTGGCGGAGTTTATGCGTCGGGTGGATGAAAAGGGCAAGGTTTGGTACGTATATGAACGAGCTCCTATGTCAGGTGAGATTTTGGGCATGTATACTAGCTCATCATATCCCCAAAGTGTTTGCACTTTTATGACACCACCTGAAGAAATTAAAACGGTACGGGTCGATTGGGGCGAATATCACGGAACAGCCGCTGTTCCGACTAGTGCGATTGCGCTAGATGGTGTATACTACAAAGGCGGCGACTGCCCAGATTTCTTCTTTGATTATACAACCGGGGCAATGATTGTGCTTGATGCTGATGCTGTGACGATCGCAGTTGATCAGCCACTTGATGTACAAGCGCCTAACTTCTCGTTTGTTGTTTCAGATAAGACACAATAAATAGTAATGTGACAAAAAAGAACAAAAAAGCCAGCTTTGCTGGCTTTTTTTATTTAGGGATTGACATGAGTCGCCGTTGCAGATATGTTATCATTGTAACTAAGTGGAGATCATAATGCCTACATGCTATGTCCTTGCTGGACTACCTGGAACCGGTAAAAGTACTATGGTAAAATTTATCATTGCATCTGGTATGGTGGATTCAGATTACTTTCTGTATAGCACAGATAGGTATATCGAAGAATATGCTAATTCGGTGGGAAAGATGTATGATGAAGTATTCAGCGATACGATTCGCGAAGCTCAGGATGCAATGGATACACAACTAGCGGCTGCGGTTAAAGAACGCAAATCTATCATCTGGGACCAGACCAATTTATCATTGGGTAAGCGAAAGGCAATTGTTGGTAAGATGGGTATGCTGAGGGTGAGTTACTCGATAATTAATATTAAGAATGAACCAATCTATCGACTTGAGTGCCACTATATCGCCCCACCCATTACTGAGGGAGATATCACCGAGTGGCATCACCGTCTAAAAACTCGTGAAGGGAAAACGATTCCTCAGAACATTTTGGAATCTATGGCTTCTAAATACACACTGCCATCGTCTGATGAGGAACAATTTGGTCGTATTGTTGCCTACGATATGTATGGTACCGTGTTAACTGATACCGAAACGGATAAATAATAAACTAAGAAAGGAATGATTATGATGGAATGTTATAACGCTGACGAATTCATTGAATTGGTGGAAAGAGCAAGCTTCATCTATGGGCATGTATCGTTAAATGCCGCAGTCAATGTTCCAGCTCGAATAAAGAAGAAATCGCTATTGGAAAATTTGAAGCAAGCACAGCAGAAGAAAACACGCGACGGGCTTGATATACATAACGATAATGTTGGTCAAATATATTGCAGTGTTGAAGTAGATAATGTTGGGCGAACCATTATACGATTGGTATGACAACAACGATTGACAAACATCCCCTCTTGTGGCATAAAATCACAAGAGGGTTTTTTATTGGAGAAATCATGTTAGATAAAACTGTAACATATCGTTATGCCACCAGCAGTAAGAAGTACATCGACAATTTACAAACACATTATAAAACACGTCTACCAAAATCTATGGAGAAGAGTGTAGACAAAGTATGCAATCTATTGAAAGGTGATCTAACATGAATATTTTTGTTCTCGACGAGAATCCGACTATTGCGGCACAGATGCACTGTGATAAGCATGTGGTTAAGATGGTACTGGAAGCTGCTCAAATGTTGTCTACTGCTCATCGAGTTTTGGACAACAATGAATCTGATGCGCTGTATCGAGCAACACATAAAAATCATCCGTGTTCGATTTGGGTACGGGATGCTGAGAAAAACTACATGTGGTTATATGATCATTTTGCTGCACTATGCGATGAGTATACCCACCGGTATGGAAAAGTTCACTTGACCGATACTAAGCTGAGAGCAATTCTGGCTACTCCTCCGAAGAATATCTGTGATGGGAAACAGACCCCGTTTGCATTAGCAATGCCAGATGATGTGAAATGCAACAGTGCAGTAGATTCTTATAGGGCTTATTATAAGCAATACAAAACTGATATTGCAACTTGGAATAAAAACCGGGGTGCACCCGAATGGTGGAAATAATATAATTTACAGAAGATCTAATTAAGGACATTTCGGTTTGGGCACAAATGTGTTGACAACTCATATAGGATAGATTATGTTATATGATGAAATAGGAGATTTCTGTGGAAGAACTGCATATGAATTTATGGAATAATGGAGTTGGTTCTGTTGTACTTGGGCGTCGTGACGGCAGGGAATTTACTGCCAGGATCACTGATGTCCGCTATGTACGAGAACGACTATTTGCGACAATGACTGTAATCCACGGGAGTGATCGGGGAAAGGCCATCGTATTGTGTGAGGATTCGATTGGGTCTGGAAAAACACGAGAATATACGGACTTACAGTTGAGGTTAAAGGGATAATATGGCACATGAAGTAATTGAAGCATATTGGTACAATGAAGTAGGGATTGTAAAAGTCATGACACAAGAAGGTAAACCTGTAATGAAGATTGGGACACGAACTGACCACGACGAAGCTACAAGCGAACAACATATTGCAACTAATGGAATGACGTTCGAACCAGATGATCTACGCTCAGATTCAGTCGAAAATTTGATCAATCAGGTGGCCAAACTCAATAAAGAAATCGACGAGATGTGGTCCATTATTCGCGATATCAATTCAGCAGAATCATGCCCATAAACAGATACATCGATGTACGAGGTACTGTTCGCCCGCATTAAGATATATGAATCGGATCCTAGCTTCATAGTCGATAACTTTGACCATATTATTGCTGATGCTTGTACTGCGGTATATGACATGGTGCATGCTAGTAAGGATAGATATCCGGAACGATATAAGTTTACGATGAATTTTGAATTTAGCGACGACATTACTTGATATACAGTGACACCGACTATTGCACGAAATGAATATTATTTCGAGATATATATCACATTGACGTCGGAACAATTAGGCGAATGGATGGTTGTAAAGGCGGAGAAAAGTTATGCATGAATACCCGGTACAATTATTTGATGTGATAACACGGGGCCCGGGCGAAGAAGATGATGATTTCATCTCAAATACTGCGTATGCGCAGATACAATTAAAAGAACCAGAGTTTGGTATGTTTTGTGAAAAGTATTACAAAGATGCTTTTCGCCACAACTTCCAATTAACGCGAATTGATGATGGGTATGACCTTTTTGGAAGAACATACCGGGTCATTATGACAGGTTATCTTACACAAGAACAATATTAATATTGGATAGCATGTAAGCTTCGGGGAGCCAGATTGTGATACATGCCGTAGCAATGTATGACTGGAAGATTAGTAATCGACGTATGCTTGGTCCATGGCAAGAGCACTTAATAAAACGGGAAGCAGTCGCGTACATGCTGCATGGCGTAAGGTCATTATACACGCTATATTTTTTCGAGAAATATTCGTTAAATGATGTCGAGTACACAGTAGACGCGTCCCCCGGCATTTGTAATACCGACGATGGATATTTATTTCGAGTTATCATAACTGGTTATCTTACACAAGAACAATATGAATATTGGATAGAATGCAAAATGAGATATGCAAGTTGAATTATTTACGGTAACTGTATTTGTTTCCGTTAAACCAGACAGCGATAATAACTTCAAGAAAGAGCATGTATTGCACGTAGCTAGGAAGTCTGATAAACGAGTTGACGCGTTTCTTGATACGTATTCATTTGAAACCTTAAAATGCGAATTGTATGCTAATATCTCTGTCAAAACCAGTAACATGAATTCATACAGAGTGTCAGCTATTGCAGATTTGAGTAACGAACAATACCATGATTGGATCTTCTGTAAGTTCAAATATTCATAATATGATTTGGTAATTTGTATGGAATATTATAGAAAAGTTCTGATTGCAGACCGAATTCCGCCTGTTGATATGTACGGTAAAACCGCACTGCGGGTAATTGATGGAAACGGATTACACGACAACAGACTGATGGCGATTATCAACAGTCGATTAATAGAGTTTAGCACTAGAGACAATCCTGT
>Ga0070754_10003867_pt1 | contig 10450 bp, 7 predicted proteins | sample VirMetDEL_Sep_01_FD_75181 | JGI IMG/M metagenome (GOLD analysis project Ga0070754, IMG submission 75181) | Aqueous microbial communities from the Delaware River and Bay under freshwater to marine salinity gradient to study organic matter... | ecosystem: Environmental > Aquatic > Marine > Coastal... | reverse complement strand
ATATTAATAGCAGAAACTGCGTCACCTGTAAGAGTTACAGTACCAGTAGCTGGAACAGTCGCTCCACCTCCGCTAAATGTTACAGTAGCTGAAGAATATCCACTGCCACCATCATCTACAGTGACTGAGGTAACTATTCCTATTACATTATCTCTAATTCTACCGCCGTCGTACAATGTTTTACCATCTTGAGATCCAGATGTTTGTCTTGGATTTATTTTAATTTCTGTTATTAATGTATCTACATTGTTATGATTTAAACTTAAATCTAATACTTCTTGTTGATCTGCAACTCTTACTTCATTATTGACTGCGCTTCCTATTCTTACAGTTGGATCATTAATATAACCACTACCAGCATTTGTGATATTAACTCCGTTAATTTCTCCATTGCCAGCTAATGTAAATTCAGCAGTTGCTGTTACATTTGTTGGTAAGAAATTACCATCAACATCTTTTGCTTGTGGTACTGGGAATACAATAGTTGGAGCAGATGTATAGTTTTTATCTGCAAGGCCAATGATTTCTACTTCGGCTATTTTACCTGCATTTGTATTTGCTGCAACTGAGGCAAAAAGATTAGAAAAATTAACTCCTTCTGAAGTTATTGTGATATTATCTACATCTAATCGACCTTTTGAATCAATACCAATTGAAACAACAGGAGCGGTGCCAGATTCTCCTTCAATTTCAACACCTGTAAAAGAAATTGCTGGAGGTGAAGCATATCCAAATCCAGGCTCTACAATGGTTACACTTTCTAAAGCACCATCTAATTTAGCCGCTGTTGCTGTGGCTGTTTCACCAGTAAACGTATGAGTTGTTCCCGATCCTACACTTGTGATATCAATTTCACTACCGCCTTCTGTTGCTGAAAGTTTTACTTTTCCACCAGTTGATGATACAATATAATATTGAGTATTTGTTACTAATCCACCGATAGCACCTCCGCCACCTGAATCATAAGTTACAAGTGAATTCACTGGTAATGCTGCTTGTTGGCCTGATGTTAATCTTATTGTGTTATCAACAAGATGTACTGTACCAGAACCTAATGTATCTTCTTCGCTTCCATCAAAGGTAATTGCTGATGGAGCTGCAATCGTTAATGTAGGTACATTATAATCCTTTCCACCATTTCCTATTGTAATACCTGATAATGAGCCATTAGTAAATGAATTACTTAATGTTGCAGATGTAAAGCCACTTGGCGTTCCACTATCACTTGAAGTAATTATTTCTTCAATCAATGAATGTGTGGTTCCACTACCAACACTAGTAATGTCTATTACATCGCCACCATTTGTGGCTGAAAGAGATACTTTACCTCCTGTTGATGTTTTTATAAAATATTGAGTACCACTTACTAATCCACCAATTGATGTTCCTCCACCTGAATTATATGTTACTCTTGTATTTACTGGTAAAGCAGCTTGTTGTTCTGATGTTAATTTTATTGTATTATTTGCAATATTAACAATACCAGTACCAGCGACTTCATCATCACTTCCATCAAAGGTGAATGGTTCGATGAGATAACCACTCCCTCCTGATGTTATTGTTGTACTATTAATGACTCCATTTTTAAGGTCAAGAGATAGTGTACCTGATCGATGTATTTTAGCCGTTGTTGTTGGTAAGTATGTAGATACGAACATTTCAACAAGAACTGGAATATCCTCTGGTCCTATAATACCAGGCTGCGTACCTGGCATACGACTTAATGTTAAAGCATCAGTTAATGCTGCTCCAGTTAATTGTATGAATATTAATATTTCAGCGAAATAAACAAACCCTGATGGATGAACTAATCTATCATATGAAAGTTCCCAATCACTTAAGTTTTTACCAGTCTTAATTAAATAAGAAAACTTTTGATATCTTAAACTATCTAATAAAACAATATTATCTGATAAAAATCCTTTATTATCTAAATATATTCCACCCTTTGAAAGAGCTGGATTTGCTTCCCAGTTACCAGATGATGGTATAAGTACTTTATCATATGGAAACTCAACTTCAACATCGTCATTAAAGAGTATTCTAAAAAAGATTTCAATTGAATCTGCTGAACCACGTAACTTATAAAAATCTATAATTTGTTTATATAAATTTCTTTTATCAACGGTCACACCTCTTGGAATCGTAGCAGCAATTTCTTTCTGCATAAGTTCCAAATAATTTGTATCGTTTCGATCAATATCCATTGCTTCTTCAATGGTATTCATTACATAAGAAGGTCCTGGACCTACCCAATATTTTACAATTGTAGTTAATCTTGCGGTATAATTATTATACGAATCCAATCCATTAACTGTAAATGTTTTACCTATTTCTGAAGTTGATGTAGCAAGTGAACCAGGCAATTCATTACCATTTGTAATTGCTACATTAATATCTGTTAAAGCAATTGTGGTTGTTGTACCATTTGGAGCTGTTAAAACAAGAGTAGAATCGGCTCCAGTTTCATCTGTAAAAAATCTATTATTATCGTTATTTGGATCTGGTATTCTAAATTGCGCTTGGTTATTTAATACAACCTCATCAAAAGTTTCTGTCTCTTGATAAATAAATTCGTCCATATTCATGAACGTATAATAAGCTTCTAAGAATTTTGTAAGTTGAGCTTTATCTTCTAATATTTCAGAAGGTATTAACTGATCAATACGGATATTTTCTTTTGTTTCGACTAAACTCCCGTGTTCGACTTCAATCGCACCTGGAGTTAATGTAGATTTATGAGCCATTATTATTTAAATCTTGATGTTGTATTATATGTGATACTTCCAGCTGAACCAGCAACTGCGATTGTATCAATCTCTGGTGTTATCACAACACTATTATTATCTATTGAAATTAATTGATCTCGTTTTGGAGCTAAATCTAATGAATTAGGTAATACAGTTATTTTAATTGCTGCTGTTGTATCAGGTAAAAAATTATTTAATTCAATTGTACCCTTTTCAACATTAATCAAACCAGCATTATTAATCACAGTTACATTTGCGCTATTTACTACTTTATATACAATAACTTGTCGGTTTGTTGATCCTGAAATTGGTATATCACCAAAGAAGTGTTCAACATTATTAATTAAGAAAGATGTTGATGTAAGAATAAATGCTGTTGAATTTCCACTTTGATAAAAAGGAGAAGTAAAACTTAATTTAAAATCATTTGGCAACGTTGCAACATTACTTGGAGTAATATTTTGAAACATTCTTGGTCGTACAATTGTATTAAGTATTGATGGATCAGAATTATCGATTGCTCTTGTTAATTGTGAATGCCTAAACACACCATCAAATTTATTTAAATTATTAAAATTATAATCTGTAATTGTATCTCTTACAACTGATTGTAATTCAACAGAACTTCTATCTGTTAAGTTTGGATTATATTTAAAGCTACAATCAATTTCTAAATAAGTAAAATTAGTATCTACAATTTCTGGTGTAATTGAAACAACATTCTTTCCTTTTAATATCACACCTTTAATATCTGTTTTTTCTGCAGTTGTTAATTGATCAGCCAACAAAGGTTTTATACAAATGTACACTCTACCATAATCAGGTGGATCATTATCTTCTCCGCCCCATGTTGATATTGAATCAATATTATTAAATTCCTTTTTAATAATGGATGCGTAATCATCTGCTGTTACAGCTCTATTTTGAGCAATAAAAGTGAGAGGTGCATTGAATCGTATTGATTCAGTTGTTTCTTGGTCTGCACCACCAGATGATGCAGTATCTAATGATACAGCAATATCAGAAAATCCACCAATATTATCTACCATTGAAAAGCTATTTGCACCATTTGATTCCTTACCTTTTGTTATTATATAATCAATTGTTACAATATTGTTATTTGATGGTTTAAATCCTGTGATACCATCTCCAAAAAATACTTCATAGTATCCACTTGGATTTTCCTGTAAATAATAAACCTTTGATGTGGAATCAATATTTTTAAGTGTTTCAAATTGAGTGTAAATATCAAAGGAACTTGATTCTTCATTTTGCTGTACGCGTACACGTAACGTGCTTGTATCTGCATCATAGTCTGTAAGTTGAAATTTCTGATTTTCTATATCATTATCAACTCTATATTTTAATTCTCTTACTGATCCTTCTGCAATTACTACATCACTAAAAGTCCATGTATTAACTGTCACAGCATTTAATGTTGCTTGTTGAGTTTCTAATACTACATATTGAAACTCTTCTCCACCAACAACGGTATTTAATTTAGTACCTCTTGTTAATTCTAATACAGTTGGTATCGTTCCAGTATTCGGTTTTGTAACAACAATATCAACTTTACCTCTTGGCGATAAAACTGAACGAGGAGTATAACCTAAAAGTTTTGCTCTTGTAACAACATTACCACGAATCTGAGCAGAATCAAGGAATGATTCATTTAATGAATAGTGAGCATTCAATGCGTTATAGTGAGTGTTATATGCTAACACATCTAATAAAACATTTAATCCACTACCATCAAAGTCATAATCATTAAACTCTGTTTGTTGTTTTAAAAAGTTTTTTAAATTTTGCTTAATGTCTGCAAAATCTAATTCCGTTACATTTAAATTTGTTGCCATATTATCTGAGCCTTCTTAATACAATTTCAACACTCTCTGCTGTATCGTATTCTTTGATTAAAAAATTTACTGTAATTCTATATGAATTATTGTCTGATTCGTCGAGAACTTTAATATTTAAAACTTTAATTCTTGGTTCATGAGTATCTAATACTCTACGAATTCCTTGTTTAAGATCTAATTTAGTAATTGCATCTGCAGGTTCAAACAATAAACCTCTTAAATTAGCACCTAATGTTGGCTGAAAAGGTCGTTCAAAAAAATTACTAATTAATAAGTTTTTTACAGCATTCTTTACTGCTGCATCATCCTTTAAAGGTATGATATCCTTTCGTATAGGATGAATCTTTAAAGAAAGATCTAAATCGCGCCAAGGCTTCTTTTTAGAAACAATACGTGCTTGTTCTAAGTTACCTGATATGCTTTTATCGCCTGTAAGTAATCCTGCCATATAGTTATTTATATCTTTTATTCGCCACTTTCAACAACTGTTAAGCTATTTGTTGAAGCAACAACGGTTTGTATTGAAGGTGGTAAATCTATTGTTGTTGGAAATCCTATTATTGTTAAAAAATCACAGAATGTAAAGGTTATCCATTGAGTTAAAGCACCTAATCCAATCGCATCAAAGAAACTTGTAACCTTTTCCATCCATTTTTTAATTAAATATGTTTGCCATTCTTCAGCAAATTCACGAGCTCGTTTTAATAATCGTTCTTTATTATATTCATCAATATCAACATTATTATCAAACTCACCACCAAGTAAATCATTTAAACTATAACCAAAGATTGATATTGATTCTAATTCCTCTGTTGTTTTATCACGAATTAAAGCTTCTAAATCAAGTTCTTCTAATGCTGGAATTGAAGGTAATCCAAGCGTATCCCATATTTCATCAAATAAATCAATTAAACCTGTAAACCCGCCGTGCATTAATAAATTCATTTTCTTTGCAACTTCAGATCGTATATAATTAATCACTGATTCCTTTTTAAAATCAGCTGTTTCAAACTTATCCCATACTTTATATTCATCAGGTATTAAATCATATATACTATCAATCTCTTCCAATTCAAGTGAATCTCTAATTGATGATGGATCTTCTAAAAATTCTAATATATCAATTGATATACCTAAAATAGTAACATTAAATTCAATTGGAAAAAGACTATTAATTAATTCAAGTATCTTTTTTTGTACATACATTGGATATTCAGCTGCTAAACGAGTCATCATAATATCCCATTTCTTTTCTGGTATATCAATCTTTTCCCACTTAGGATTGTAAATATCTAATATATCTTCTTCGATTTGTTCTAATTTTGCTTTTAAATCTGCTAATTCGTCAGGATAACGATATGACATTGTGGCTAAACCACCAAAAAGATTTGAAAGATTAGCAGGTGTAGGTAATAAAACGTCAGGACATTCTAAGGCCGGCAATGTAACACTTGGCACTGCCATTATATTACCGTTGTTTTAACAAGTGATTTAATTTCTATTTGGCCATCAGCCTTAAAAAGAATATAGGAACCAGATTTATGTTTAATATTAATTCTTTCTCCACCATCTTCATTATCAATTTCAATTAAATGGCCCGCTTTTGATTTATATACTTTATTATCTACTGATGATTCTGTTGGTATATCCTGAGTACCATTTGTTTGTGTTGCAATTGAACCCATTACCATAGGATCTTGAGCACTTGGTCCATCTCTAAAGAATCCAACAACCCATGAACCTACTTCCAAATGATGATTACCACCATTCCCTTGAATCGATGCTGATGTTACAGGCATCATAACAGTTGCCCAAGGTAAATTTTCAGTAGATACTAAACTTGCATTTGATGTATGCCAACCGTGACAACGAACTTTTACTCGATTTAAATTATCAGGATCATTAATATCCTCAATAACACCAGTAAACCAACTAAATTCACCACCTATAAATTGATCTTCATTACGCATTAATATCTACTCCCAAGGAATCTCTCTTAATTTCTACAATTTGCATAAATTCTTCATTAAATATATGAGATATTTTACTTACTAAATAAATTCCTGATAAAAATTTATCTTTCATAGATGCAGGATCTCCTAAATGTTCAAATGTTGTAGCCTTAACTATTTCTAAATTAATTTTAGATCCAACTTCAAGTTCAAAATCTCCAGGTATTGTAATTTGTAATACATTAAAATTAATATTTTTTAAATATGATTCATTTTTTAAAAGAGTTTGATCTAATGGAGCATGATAATTACCCTGCTTAAATGCTTTTGAGTTTAATGATACAAAATGATTTTTTGATTCTTTTAATGTACTATATTCACGATCAAATATTTTATGATCAGTATTAAATGGTTGATTTTTATTAAGTTTTAAATTATCTGTATATGTATAATTTGATTCTTTAAAATCTTTTGTTGCAATATCAACTGTAAATAAAGATGAACTATACGCGCCTTGGCTTACAGCACTTAATTGCGACATATTAAATGGCCCAGTAATTTTACGAACTCTTTTTGCTATTTCATCAAATGAACCTTCAACACCTAAACTCTTTTGTATTTGTGGTTTATAATCAAATGTTTTATATACTTCTTTATTAACAAATGATTTATATGAATCAAAATGAATTCCATTTAAAACTGTTTCATAAAAATAGAATGGTGTACCATCTTCAAATGCATTACGCATTAACCAATTAGCAGCTTGGATTGGTTTAATTGTAGGATATATTCCTTTTATAACATTTTTACTGCTTTCATTAATAAATTTTGGTTTAATATTAATATCATTACATATTTTTTTAATAAGATTTCCAATAGTACCTTCAAACGATCTTCTTAAAACCTTTGCTGAATTTAAATACATATGTTCTGATGTACATTTTAAATTATAAAATTGTTTACTTGGTAGATTACGAACATATCCATAAACTTCTGATACTCTTAAATTTAATTCCCATTTAATTGGATTCAAATCATCTGATAATGGTGATTGTTTAATTAACATTTTAATCTTTTCATTACCATTTAAACGATGTTCTTCAAGTAAATTTGCACCATCAACAATTTGAATATCCATTTCTAAAAATGGTGTATCAAGAGATTCATTAATATAAAAATTATTAACAAGATTTTCTATATTAAGTTCAATACCTTTGTTTGTATAAAGGAAAACATAATCAAGCGTATAGGAACCTGGGACGATTGAATCGCCACTTGAACCAAATTGCCTGGATGTTCCTTTACTACTCATTAATTAATTCTTCAAACTGATCCACAAATCGTTCTACATATGCAGGATCAATGATTCTGATTTTAGCACGTTCATCATTTTCTTCAATAACATGATCTCGATTTGTAACATAAGAGAGAGTACCACCTTCGACACCACCATTAATATGAACACTATTTGTTACTGGTTTTTTATCAGCATCATTTGTTTTATAATAATAATATGGAGCTTCTGCATATTTGTATACTTGATATGTTGCAACTGAATCTTCAGATGTTCCACCTGTAACTCTTTCTGTTATATTTTGAGGACCTGTTTGATCTCCTATAAAAGCTCCCGTAACATTTTGTACAACAAGTTGGCTTAAATCAACTATTTTCTTTGTAAGTGTACCTGTTGCTCCTGATGTTGATCCCGTGATTGTTTCACCAAGAGTAAATCGACCAGCTAAACTATCTCTAAAATCTGTAATTATTAGATCTGTGCTTCTTACAATAGATGGATTTGTTTCTATAACATATCCTTCATATTCTTTTGCAATATAATCAAATAAATCTTCTTGACTCATTGGCCATGCTCTCATACCATCATGTAAAAAATCATTTACAACAAAAAATGTCCAATAATATTGTGATGAACCATATAACCTTTGTGATACAATATCAGGTCTTTCGCCATTTTTAATTTCATAAAATTTATATGCTGAATAATTATCTAAAAAGGATGGTAAAGGTCTGACTGATCGAAAGAGATCAACCATGTTTTGTAAAACTCCTGTACGATTAAAATCATATTCTACTTTTGGAAATTGTCTAAAAAAACTCATATTAATCTCCCTTTGGTGCTACTGAGATTTCAGCTGATGAATTAGGCCTAGAATAATTATATTGTAAATTATCTTTGTTGTATATATCATGACGAGATAGCATACGACCTTCAGCAAAGGTGAGTGTCATATTAGTAGATGTTGGTGCAAAACCATTTGACGCTTTGTGAAAACTATTACCTTCTGGATTAATTGTAACATCCACACCTATTATATAACAATCATGAATCATTGGCATATAAATGCTTTCTTCTATTTCATCATCAGCTATTGGATCATAAAATTTAATTTCAAATGTTGGTGGATATTTAGATACAAATCCTTCAACTTCTGGGTACATATATTTTCTAAAGAAATTTTCAATATCTCTAATATCTCTTGACTCTTTTTCTGATTCAGGAACAAGTGTAAATGCAAAGGAAAATTGTCTTAAGTTTACATTTTCAAATGCAAGGGCAGTTGCTGGATTAAAAGCCACTCCTTGTTCTAATGCCTGAGCTGCTAATAAATTTTGATCAACACCTAGTTTATCTAATATTTTTAAACCCGTTACGACGCCTTCTTCTGTACTTAAAAATTTCTTGCCTTTTTCTGATTTTATATCCTCTTTAGTGGCATTTCTAAATCTATTTGCTGCATTGATAACACCTAAATTCACTCCATTATAATTAGCACCATCTGTAAACTGTAACCCTGATGGCATATATAATTGAACTGATTGAAATTCAGATTCATCAGCTGGTAATGATTTTTTAATTGAAAATCTTATACTTGGAAGGCCTTCTCCTTCACCGGCTCTTCTTAACGACCTTGGAAATACTTTTGTTGTCATACTTAACCTTTATAAATAAAATAAACTATAGAGTTATTTATATGAGTTATCAAGGGAAATACAAAATTAAGAAGCCTGAAAAATATGCAGGCAATCCAGGAAAGGTTGTATATCGATCTTTGTGGGAAAGACAAGCATTTAAATGGTGTGAAGATAATCCAAAAGTAAAGATGTGGAATTCAGAAGAGGTTGTTATACCATATAAATGTAAGACAGATAATAAACTTCATAGATATTTTGTTGATCTTTTTGTTCAAATGGATAATAAAAAAACATATCTTATAGAAATTAAACCTAAAAATCAAACACAGCCACCAAAAAAACGTAGTCGTAAAACTAAAAAATATATAAATGAAGTGACTACATATGCTAAAAATATATCTAAATGGGAAGCAGCAAATGATTTTGCTGAATATAAAGGATGGAAGTTTCAAGTTTGGACAGAAGAAACTTTAAAAAATTTAGGCATAAAGATACTCTGATTCTTTATAAATAACAGTATGGCAAGTTTATTTGATACACTACAAGCTGGAGCTCAAAGGGCTGGTGTAAAAGCACGTACCAAAGATTCTCAAAAGTGGTTTCGAAAGAAAGCTCAAGAACTAGTTATGCCAAATCGAAAAGCTCTTTTGAAAGATGATGCTTTAGAAAGAACAGGTAGAAATATTCGTGGTAATATGTATATGTATTTCTATGACCCAAAGTTTAAAGAAACACTACCATATTACGATAGATTTCCATTAACAATTATGATCGATCCAGCTCCTGGCGGATTTTATGGTTTAAATTTACATTATTTAAACTATCCAGTCAGAGCAAGATTTTTAGATGAGTTAATGAGTTTAGCTCCAAACAATGTAAAAGATACTACAAGGTTAGTTAAATTAAGATATGATCTTTTACAAAGTGTACGAAAATATAAAGAATTTAAACCATGTTT
>Ga0070754_10003864_pt1 | contig 10455 bp, 7 predicted proteins | sample VirMetDEL_Sep_01_FD_75181 | JGI IMG/M metagenome (GOLD analysis project Ga0070754, IMG submission 75181) | Aqueous microbial communities from the Delaware River and Bay under freshwater to marine salinity gradient to study organic matter... | ecosystem: Environmental > Aquatic > Marine > Coastal... | reverse complement strand
ATATCTATTAGCCATTAATTTATATACTTTAATAACTTTATCAATATCATACTTGTGAATTCCAATTGCTACACGCATAAACATATGTTGCGGTCTTTCAATTATTTTTCCATTAACTTTCAACAAATAAGCACGTTGTAAAGTCTTAAATCCAAAAAAGTTAATATTATAATCTAATTTATAATCAATTTCTTTATTTAATCTCGTAATATTATTCTTAATAATATCCAAAAATTCTCCACTAACCAAATTAAACTTATTACCAGAATTATCACAAATATTATATAATTGACTATAAGTTTTAAACAAACATTCACTAGTATTCTTGTGTAAGTTATCAATGCAAATTATAGATGCTAACTCCTCATAAGATGGATCAGTAGAAGACATCCCCATACAAATTCTCGAACACAAATCATCCAATTCAGAAGTTGAAATTCCTGAATACATATTTGAAACAATTTTTTGGGTTACTAAACCATAATCAATATTCTTTGGATTTTTAGACAACGATGATAATCTTTGAATTCTTTGAATAATTTTATCAAAAGAAACTTGTTCTCTGATATTTTGCCTGTTAATGACGTACATTTTATTATTTAGTTTAAATATTTAAACTAAATCATTTTTTTTTTTAAATCCAAAATTATTCTTTAAATAATTTTTATAATATTATTAATAAATAATGTCAGGAAAATACTATTCATCCGAAGATGACTCAGAAGATTTCTCGGATAATTTCTCTTTAGGTAATTATATAAATCCGAAAAATTTTTCTAGTAAGAAATCAAAAAGAACTTCTCGTAAGAAATCAAGAAGAACTTCTCGTAAGAAATCAAGAAGAACTTCTCGTAAGAAATCAAGAAGAACTTCTCGTAAGAAATCAAGAAAAACTTCTCGTCGTAGAAGATCAAGTAAACCTTGTAAAAGTTATCAACATAGAGACCCTGTAACTCATAGATGTAAAAATAAACCTTGTAAAAGTTATCAACGTAGAGATCCTATAACTCATAGATGTAAAAATAAGCCTTGTAAACAAGATAAACATAGAGATTCTGTAAGTAAACGATGTGTAAAGAAGAACTCATCAAGAAAAACTTCTCGTAAGAAATCTAGAAAAACTTCTCGTCGTAGAAGATCTAGAAGAACTTCTCGTAAGAAATCAAGAAGAACTTCTCGTCGTAGAAGATCTAGAAGAACTTCTCGTAAGAAATCTAGAAAAACTTCTCGTCGTAGAAGATCTAGAAGAACTTCTCGTCGTAGAAGATCAAGTACACGTAAACCATATAAACCTTGTAAAAGTCATCAATACAGAGATCCTGTAACTCACAGATGTAGAAACAAATCATATAAACCTTGTAAAAGTCATCAATACAGAGATCATGTAACTCACAGATGTAGAAACAAATCTGGAAGAAAGACTCCAGGCAAGAAACCTAAAAAGACTTCAGATAAGAAACCTAAAAGTAAAGTAACATATAATTGTTTAACCAACAAAACCACCAGACAGCCTTATTGTCAGAGAATAACAGGAGGAACAGGAAAATATAAAACACTACAAGATTGTTTAGCTGTGTGTAAACGTGTAACTGGTGGTTATGATTATAATGGTGGAGCTTGTCAATGGAATATTAATGGTAAATATAAAACCCTTGATGAATGTAAGAAAGAAACGGATAAAAACTGTAAATCAAAGTATGGATGTTCAGATTCTGAGACATGGAAGAAATGTTATCGTAGAAATTCTTTGAGATTGCATCCAGATAAAGGAGGAGATCCAGAAAAATTTAAAGAGCTTGTTAATTGTAATGATTTTTTTACAAAATAGTTATAGTGTGAATTTATAAAAATATAATTAATTATAATAGTAAAAATATTTTTATTTTTTACCAGTAGTTATTGTTTATTATTACTATTTAGTAATAATAAATTATTCAGATTTTTTTGTTTCCAAACTCAAAATAGAATTGTCTTGCTCAGGATTTGATAGAGATCCCATCATTCCTTGCATTAATCCAGTCAAATCGGGTATATCACCACCTCCTTGATTATTACCAGTGTTCATATTACCCATCATCGATGAAATCATATTCATTGCGTTGGCTGTTTGAGGATCGTTATTTCCATCTCCTTGATTACTGAGTTGACCAACCATTCCTTGAACTGCTCCCATTAATTTTCCAATATCAAGAGAGCCATCAGATAATCCTTGATTCATTCCACCAATCAAGTCTGTAAAAACTCCTGATTGCATAATAGATGAAACTGCTTCCATTGGATTGGCATTTGGATCTATGTGTTTTTCAACCTTGTCAATAATATCAGTTAAAAAATTAGTTTCTGATCCACCAGTTTTACCTGCTTGTAAATTTTCTTTCAGAATTTCTTTTGCTTTACCAGCAGGATCAACAATTGCGCTAATACAAAGTAAATGTTGCCAAATAACTGGAGTAGTTTCTTTATCAGCAAGCTTGAAGATTTCACTCATATCAATATATACTCTCTGTGAATAAGAAATTTTTGGATTAGTAAAACTTTTACTATCTTTTTTAGCTATACCATCTCTATTATCAATACAAAATTTTCTAAAAGCATCAATATGATTTTGAATGGGTTTTTCATCTGCTATTGTAGTTTGATTAATTAAACGTTTGTATAATTTTAAAGGTCTATGTTGACGAGAAAATGTTTCTCCTAATTCTGTTGTAAAATTAGAAATAGCCTTAAAACATATTAAACTTGTATTACTGTCCATTTTTAATTATTGATTATTTTATGTTTAAATCTTATAATTTTAAAATCTAATAACATCTATATATAAATGAATGTATTAGAATTTATACAAAATAATAAAAAAGTAATAGGAATAATATATCTATTACTTATGATTGTTATTATTTTTATATTATTAAGGATTAATAAGACTCCTCCACAATGGCAGAATTGTAAACAAAACCAAACACTTGCTACTTGTAACGGCAAACAAATATGTATAGATAACTGTAAAGAAAATGAAACCAGATGTGGAGATATATGCAATAAGAATTGTTGCGATGAAAATACTTCTTGTATAGATGATACCTGTTGTACAGAAAAAAATGTATGTCTAGATCAGAACGGAATTCCAGCAAATTGTTGTAAAGATACGGAATTTTGTGTAAATTATAAATGTGTTCCATTTGAGAAAGGAAAAGAAAAATGTTCTACAAAAGATCCGAAAATTTTCTCATGTTGCGATTCTTCAGTTGAAGAATGTTGTGGTGATAGTGGATGTTGTAAAAAAGAAAATTGTGTAGCAGATAAATCAGGAAATAAGTTTTGTTGCCCAACAAAAAATAGTTTAATAATAGATGGAAAATGTTGTAGACTTGAATCTGTTTATGAAAAAGATGGAAAATTAGTATGTTGTGAAAGTAATAATGTTTGTTATGATGGAAGTAAAGCTTCGTGTTGTGGCGGCTCTTCCAAATGTTACGATACAGGATATTGTATTAATTCACAGTCAGCCCCTTCCAGTCTAAAAGGTCAGTGTATAGTTTCTGGTGGAGGAGACGGTATTACTACTGGTAAATTTTGTGTTAATAAATTAGAAGACGCAATTGAAAGAAGCAGTTTTAAACAATGTACTGATGGTGGTAAAGAGTGTGGTACAAATGAAGTATGTAAAGATTTATCTTATAGAAAACCTCCCGGAGGTTGTACAGAATCATCACAATGTAGTGGTTTAGGTCAACAAAATATCAGCCAAAAATGTTATGATGTTAAATATGATTCTACTTCAAAAAAGATATCATATGAGGAAAGTCCGTGCGATCCTACTAAAAAACAAATAAAAGGAGGAAATTGTAGTTTAAAATGTGATAGCAATATATATTGTCCCGAAGGAGATACGTGTACAGTTTTTAAACCTCCTCCGGATGGTAAAGGAGTAATTTCAGGACCATATTGTTCATCAGGTAAACAATTTCAAGGTGGAATCAATTATTCACCGTCTCCAATAATTTTACAAGGTGATAGTTCAGAAGCATTAAATACTTGTGCTCAATATTACGAAGTAACTACTAATAATTATAAATCTCAAATATCACACACACCTAATACTGTGAAAAAAGGAGATATATATGTAATTAAAAAATCAGGTAATTTTAAATCTGTAGGATCAAACGACAATAATGTAGGAACAATATTCAAGGCTAAAAGTAATAGTAAATATACGGATGGTATAGCAACTCCAGTTAAATGTACTATGTACAATACTAAAAGTAATTCTGCCTGGAATATTCCAGAAAAAGGTAAAGATTGGACTCCTGCTAATATAGATGTAAATCCTATTAAAGATCCATTAAATGGTAAATATTATTGTCCTCTTAGTCATACAGAAACAGATGGTAATAAAACTAATTTTTACACAGCAGTTCCTATTTTAGCATCGGCTAATATGTCACATGCTCCTGTACACATTGCTGGATCATATTCGGGATACGGAGCTGGAACTGATTTACCTAAAATGAAATCAGGATATCCAGGGCCTTATACTGTAGATCAATTAGATAACCATTTCACTTTTGGACCAGGAGATAAATCAAATTTACGTACTATGTCATCAGCTTATCAACAATTTGTTTCAGGTGTCAATAAAGAAGATGTTAACCCATCTGACTGCTATAATCATTTTAACACCGCGGGGGTTCAATATGTTGAATTGGATGAAAGTCAAGATGGTCCTCCTATTTGTAGGGCGCAATACAATTGTGATAACCCAGAATATATAAATTCTATAGAAGATGTATATAAGAAAATTCCTAATAAACAATTAAACCAACTATGTGAAAAACAACAGCCAGATGGTTCGTGGACATGGGGCGGATTAGCGTGTTATGACGGTGAAACACCACAATATGCTGAAATAAGAGATGGAAAAGATGAAAATTTATTAAGTTATTATTGGTATTGTAATAACCAACCAGCATTTTTAAAAAAATTTTAATGTTTATAAAGAATAAATGTATAATACTTTGAGAAATACTTGGAGTTTTAATTCATCAAATACTAGTAAACTAAAAGGAACTTCTGGGTGTAATACTGGTCATGATAATGCTTCTTGTCAAAAATATACTCAATCTGATATTAATGGAGTAAATCCAGACAATTGTAAGCTAACAAATGGAAAATATGTATGTAGTGGAAAAAATCAAAGAGGAATTTCTTATAGTGATATTCAGAAATGTGTTTGTAATAACAATGGTATTTGTAATAAAAACGGTACTTGTGTCTGTATTCCTGATACATCAACAACCAGATACGATCAAAGTGCTTCTTGTAAAGCATATCCCATCCCACAATCTGAAAAACACTATTATAATATGACATCTGTCGGAGGATCAGGAGGGTGTACACCAGAATCAAAGTTGATTCTGAAATTTGGCTCTATAGATTCAAAAATATGGAAAGAATATGAGACAGAAGAAAGGTGTATCAATGATAAAGAAAATCAAAAATATCAAGGAACTTCTTGTACAAGTGATGGTGGAAGTCCAGACTATGTATATAATAGAGAATGTGTGGGTAATCATGCCTGTAATTATGGTAAAAAACAAGACGCATGTGTTATATCAAAAACATGTAATGAACTCCCTTGGCCAGTACCACCGCAAACTAATAGATGTCCTGAAGGTATGTATTTTACAGGACAATGGAATGGGTGGGCTTTAGATGGGCCTTGGTTAGGCTGTACACCATATAAAGAACAAGCGTGTAAATTTTGTGTTCCGAACCAACATGGAGAGCATCAAGGTGATTGTGTTTGTCCTTCTGATTGTAGTAAAACAAATTGTTGCGGTGTATAATTTTTATTTATTAATATTAATTTCATAATATTAATAAATGGAGCAAAATAAAAATAATACTTCTAATTGGTTGTCTCATAATTGGACAAAAGTATTAATATACTTATTTGGAGGTCTAATAATTTTAGGAATTGTTAGATTTGTAGCACAAATATTTAACGGAGATGGACCAATACAAACAGGTATAGGAAAGGCGTTAGGCTCTTTTGCTAATATTGTAAATGGTATAGTTAATGGATGTTCGAGTCAAGCTGATTGTAGTAAACCCCAATCGGAAGATACGTGTAATAAATCTGAAGGTTGTTTATGGAATAAAGCAACATCAGGAGATACAAAATCATCTTGTTTAAATATAACAGGTAATACACCAGGTAACAGAGGTTTATTTTCTACATCGTGTTTACTAGGAATGGGTCTTTTAGCTTACATAGCAGCAACCTTGATTTTACCAATTGGTAAATTTTTATATAATTTATTTAGTAAACCTAATGAAAATATAAAAACTGCCAGCACTCTTTCAAATACAAGCATCGAAGATGTAATAAAAAAAGCTGTTGATGAATCACGTAAAGATGCGGGAAAAGCGAAAGAAAAAATAGAGGAAAAATCTGGAGAACCAATGTCTCCAAAAGCAGAGGAAAATCTAGGGCAATTAGCAGGAATTCAACAAGCAGAAACAGCTGTTGATGATGCTGCTTCAGTCGGTGGTCTTTCTCCTCAAGAAGAAGCTAAAGTTAAAACTGAAGCAACTAATTATAGAGCTCAACAAGAAGTGGAAGCAGCTAAAGAGGCAGAAAAAAATAATGTTTCTGAGAGAGAACAACAAGAAAATAAGGATGCTTTAGAACCTGAACCTAGAGAACTTACAAAGTATGTTAATAATAGATTACATATGTATTTGGTAAATGATAATTATATGAGTCCAACAGTATTTAAATTTTTGAAAAGTAAAGTAAAAAATAAAGATGATATTCATCCTCATCTTCAACAAGGATTTAATTATTATAGTATGAAATATACGAATCTTTAACAAGTTCCTTTACCTGCTTGATAACCACTTATACCTCCAGATAATAATGCTGCTCCGACAACAGGCCATAAAGCTGCACCTTCTGGAAGAAAAAGTACCATCGATCCTATACTAATAGCACTTAATACACCAGATAAAATTCCATTTCCGACATTAGGTTTTGTACACTGAGGTGGTGGTGGTGGCATTGGGAAATCTGTTGTTGTTCTAATAGTATTTGTAAAATAATCATAATTTTGATCACTACTTCCATTCAAATAACCAACCCATCCACCAGCAATACTTCCACCAGCTGGTGATATTAAATTCTTAAATGCCTGAGCATCCACTTTCATTCCTTGAGTACTATATTGATTATTAATGAAATACACAACTAAAGGAGCATTAGGTAATATACTCATACGTGCCAAAAAATTATCACCTCTCCCAGTATCATTTTCAAACCAATATTTATATGTTTTTTTATCATCAGGTGGATTAACAACAAATGGTTGTAATAAATTATCCGCATCTGGAACCAATCCCCATATTGCGTCTTCAGAATAATCCCCTCCATTTAACCATTCCAGTATAAGCCCGGACCAATTAACAGTGTCTTCAGTTCCTTTTGGATATACACCTGAATATTTTACATCATCTCCTGTATTAGGAGCAAATACATATCTATAGTATTTTCCACCAGGAACGCTATCTTTTTTAACAGACATTTGAATATATTGAAGTGGAGCACCTTCCTTAATAATAGTATCTTGACGTTTGTATGTTTGAAGAAAATTATCAAATAACTGATCATTATCGTCTGAACTAAGTTTTACTGTTTCACACATACTTTTGGGAGTTATAATACCATATTGTGTCTTATCTTTAACATATCTTAAAAATGGAAAAAGTTGTCCAATAATAAATCTTACTTGATTAATATTCAACTGATTTAACGGGCCTCTAAATAATTTATCAAAATTATATAATATAGTACTATAATTAGCAGATGCTAAACTAGTAATACTTAATTTATCTTTGTATTTATCTCCCCCATTTTGAGCCCACCATTCATACAAGGGTTTGTATATAATTCTCATTGTTATATAAGAAAATATTAACCATATAATAATCATACATAAAAATATAATAAAATATTTTGATATGTTTATATTATCTAGACTTGAAAACATTTATTAATTATAATATTTAAATAAAATATTATAATTAATAAGAACTTATATTTAAACTAAGTAATCTATTCTTTTTGGTGTAATACATATTTTCGATTATCAGGTCTTCCAAATTATATCCAAATGGTATATTTCTGGTTAAATAATTTCCTCTATGTTCTACATTTATTTAAAAATAATTGATATTTTAAATATAATTTTATTTTTAAATGAGCTCATGGCAATAGAATGCGAAAAGTGCGGGTCTTTTTTCAAGACAGCAAAATTATTGGCAAGACACCAAAAAATATCAAAACAATGTCAACAATATCAAGATATTATCTTTGTATGTAAAAGATGTAACTTTCATACAAAAGGTATGAAGAGTATTCAAACTCATCTAGAAGAGTGTGAAGGAGTTAATAATATAAACGATCCATTTGATGACCTAATTAATCAAAAGAATACAGCAGAAGATGAGAAAAAAATATTAAAAATACGGTCTACGCAAATGGAATCTAAAATAAAGAAATTCGAAATGGATATAATGAACTTACAACTTAAATTACAATTCGAGAGAATGAAGAATAAAATTTATACCCAAATTATTCAATCTCAAACGAATATTAAAATAGATGATCTTATACAAGAATTTGATAACGAAGTTCATATTTTTAACTTTAAAAACGGAAATATTCCACTTGTAATTCATGATTTCGTTAATGAAGAAAAGACAACCGAAAAAATTATTCTCGAAAATATTAAACCAGTAAAAAAATCAAAGAAAAAAGACAAAAAGAAAAAAGTTAAAATCCCCAAAAACTCAAATCAGGACGTCCAATTTGTTATTGAAGAAGAATCGGGCAATATAGATATAATAAATGAATCGAGTAATCGTGAATATCTTCAATGTGAAGAAAAACAAAATAAATTAGATAAAACTCCCAAAAAGAAAACATACAGAAAAGTTAATGAATATATTAGAACAACCAAAAAAGAACTTGAAAATAAACTGCAACAAGATGTCGAACGAGTTGATAAAGAAATTGGTGAAATAGTATACAATAACTTTGATGTTTCTCATAAAGAAATAACAGACGAAATAGATGAATTAATGACCAAAGTAGAAAATAGCCGTATATATACCTACGATATAAATACTATTAAAAAAAAGAGAAACAAATTATTGGGAAAACTATCTTTAGAAGAATATACTACTCTAATTAAAAATCATATAAATAAATTAACTGATATATTTAAATCCAAAAATAAATCACGTAAAGATATTACAAAAAATATCCAAAAATCTATGTCTCCTCTTGATATGAGGTTAGTATTCTATGAAGGTTACATTAATTCAACGATTGAAATAGATGATGTTCAACGATTTAGCATGGCTTTAGATATTTTAAAAGATTGTAAAAAACAATTTACTGTTTATAATAAGTTTGACTTATTCAAAAATATTCAAAATTATGGATTATCTTTATTTGAAATATGTGTATGTTTCGAAAGATGTGTTATTAATAGGTACGGATATAATAATATTATTTATACTCCTAAATCAAATTCTGACTTAAAAGACCCTTACAGTTTTTACAGTCTTGAAACAATCGATTCTGGTAACAGATGTTGGAAAATGGAATGTAGGTTAGAAGATTTTACTAATGATTTTATCGATAACATACTACAATATTGTATTAATCTATTCAGAAATATTTATAGAGACGTTTTTAATGATAATATCTATAGATCTGACTATATGGGAAAATCCCAAGTCACTGAATTTGACTGTGAACAATTATTATTGAATATTATAAGTCTTTCTAAACCTATGGAACTTTGTAAAAGTTTTCAACAAATTATTATTAAAAAATCTACATTTACTCCTACAGAAACTGATAAATTTAACTTTTACGCTGACGATAGATTACAACAAAAACGATTCAAAAAACCTAAAGATGACACCGAAAATACTCAGAGAGTTGTTAAAATGCTATTTGATAATATTAACTTAGATCAAATAGAAGAAATATTATCTACTAGATAATTATTATTAATATACCAAGTATATTAATAAGATTTAATTAAGTTACATCTTGAATAATCAATCATCTCCATATTTATCATCTATAAATGTCTCTAGTTCATCATTGTCTCCATATTTAACATCATCTCTAAATACAAATAGAGAATCTCCATATTTATCATGTAACCATATTTTATCATCAGACGTAAGTCTACTCCATACTTCATTAGTTACAAAAATTCTATCTTTTTCAATAAAATCAGAAAATTGTAACACATCTTTAATATTTGATTGAGCAGGATACCATTCCCCCGACGCATTCATAATTGCAAAAGGTTTATTTGGATCTGATAAATCGTTCATTATAATATTATCATCGTAGTCTAAAAGAATTTTTTT
>Ga0070754_10003863_pt1 | contig 10457 bp, 9 predicted proteins | sample VirMetDEL_Sep_01_FD_75181 | JGI IMG/M metagenome (GOLD analysis project Ga0070754, IMG submission 75181) | Aqueous microbial communities from the Delaware River and Bay under freshwater to marine salinity gradient to study organic matter... | ecosystem: Environmental > Aquatic > Marine > Coastal... | reverse complement strand
GCTGTCGTCTTCGGCGCCGACCACGATCAGGTTGCGCAGGTTGAACTGGCCGCCGAAGAATTCGACGCCGTCATCCGAGCTGTTGTAGCTCATGATGTTGCTGAGCTGCGTGCCCGAACCGGTGCCTCCGGTGGTGAGCGCCTGCAGTTCGCTGTCGCCCGACAGGACGAAGCCCGAGTAGCGGATCTGGACGTAGCTCATGCTGCCCGAGCTGTCGGTCGGGGTCGCGCCACCGAACAGGGCCGGCTGCGCGGCGCCTTCGACCTGGCGTTCGCAGGCGGTGGTGCCCGGGGTTGCGCCCGGGGCGATGCAATCGGTTACCGGAGCGCGGCCCGACAGGACGACGCCGCCCCACTGGCCCGAGGAATTGGCCGTGTTCAGCCCCTGCACATTGTCGCGGCTGGTAAAGATGATCGGACGCGCGGCAGTCCCGTTCGCATTGATCGTGTTGCCGCGGTTGACGTTCAGCCAGCCCGAACCCGACGAGAACAGGATCACGCCCGGTTCGATCGTCAGTTCGACGTCAGTGTCCGCGCCGGTATCGGCAGCCCCGCCGTCGGTGCCGACATCGACGCGGCCGTCGATGCGGTAGAGCAGGCCTTCGATGTAGGGCAGGGTCGAAGAAGCGGTGAAGCGCGCGGGCAGGGTGCAGACGCGGTATTCGCCGGTGGGGCCGGTGATGGTGTTGCCATCGGTCAGGCCGACCGGGTCGGAAATGGTCGGGCAGCCCGCGGCCGGGGTCACCAGCGTCGACGTCGGGGTCGGCGTGGGGGTCGGCGTCGGGGCCGGGGTCGGGTTGTTGATGATCACGTCACCGCCGGTACCCGGCGAGACGATTTCGTCGGCGCCGCAGCTGGCAAGAGCCAGTGCAGAGCAGCCAAGAACGAGCGAACGATGGAAATTGGTCACGGGTAACGGTCCCCTCAAAAACCGGATGAATCGGATGCGAAATCTCGGATCGCGAATCCCCCGCTAGGGATCGTTCGTGACAGTTTTTGTCGAAAGATGACCGTTGTGTTGCAGAACCTCGGATCATTCCGGGCGGCCTGGCCGAAATGGCGGAAAACCGTTTCCGTAGGGTCGGATTACGGTTTTATGACAAAGTTACAGATTTGTTGCAGTCGGCAGGGCCGTGGTTCAAACAGGCACTCACAACATAAAAGGAGAGCTGTCATGGCGATCATTACCAGCGTTGCCCTCGTCCTTCTCGCGCAGGGCCCTGTTGCCACCGCGCAGGCCCCGGACACCGCGTTCGACGTCGGCTATGAAGAACTGGTGGCCAACGACAATGCCGCAGCGCGGCAGGCCATCGAGAATTGCGACGAACTGGCCGCGAACGATCCGGCACGCCTGATCAACCACGGTATCGCGCTCGCGCGGATGGGCAATTACGATGCGGCCCGCACCGAATTCGCTACCGCTGCGAACATGCGCATCAGCGTCGAGCTCGAGACCGCCACGGGCGAATGGGTCGATTCCCGCCGGCTTGCCCGCAAGGCGCTGGCCATGCTCGAGCAGGGCGAATTCGCACGCTATTACGCGCTATCGCTCCGCTGATCTTCGCAACGGCCGAGCCGCAGGGCCCGCCTTCCACAGGGAGGCGGGCTTTTTCATGCGGTCACCGGATCCAGCCCTCACTCATTCGCCGCTTCGTCACGTTCTTGTCATGAAACGTGCCCAGACGCGGTGGGACGGAGGGTGCAATGATTCTCGCACGCTGGGCCTTGGCAATCGGTTTGTCCTGCGCCGCGCTTCCCGCCCTTGATGCAAGGGCGGATGTCTTGGAGATTGATGCGGACGGTGCGCGCTGGGTAACCGGCGCAGGCCGCGCGCAACCGGCTGCGCCCGATGAATCGATGACCTTTGGCACGGCCGAAGTCCCGGGCGATATCGTCGTGCCCGACATCGCCGTGGCGGACCCGGTCCGCCACGCGAGGCTGGTGCCCCAGGACTACCAGGCGAAGGTCGCCGAACTCGCCGGACGCTTCGATCTCAGCCCGACCTTGATCGAGGCGCTGGTGTGGCAGGAAAGCCGCTGGCGCGCGAATGCAGTATCGCCGGTGGGCGCGCGCGGACTGGCACAGCTCATGCCCGGCACGGCGCGCGATCTGGGCGTCGACCCCGACGATCCCTTCGCCAATCTCGAAGGCGGCGCGCGCTACCTGCGCGAACAGCTCGACCGGTTCGACGGCGATCTCGAGAAGGCGCTTGCCGCTTACAATGCCGGGCCCGGGCGGGTGATCCGCGCCGGCGGTGTCCCGCGCATCCGCGAAACGCAGCTTTACGTGGCGGCCATCATGGGCCGCCTGTCCGATCATTCACGGGAGTAATCAATTGAGTCGCAAGTTCACCCTTCCGGCAGTTCTGGCCGCCTTCCTGACCCCCAGCGCTGCTTTCGCGCAGGCTGCCGATCCCGCGGGTTCGGGGCCGATCGTCGCCGCGCTCGGCTGGCTTCAGGGCACGCTGCTTGGCAATGTCGCAACGGCGGTGGCAGTTATGGCGGTTGCCGCAGTCGGCTTCATGATGCTGACCGGCCGCCTCAACTGGCGTTTCGGGGCGACCGTGATCATCGGCGTGTTCATCCTGTTCGGCGCGGCATCGATTGTGGCCGGCATCCAGGGCGTGGCCGCGTGAGATGACCACGCTCGTGCGCCATCCCGTGCATCGTGCACTCACGCGGCCGCAGATGTTCGCGGGAGTGACATATAACTATTTCATCATCAACGGGATGGTGACGACCGAGGCCTTTCTGATCACCGGCAGCTGGCTGGCACTGCTGGTCTTCGCTGTCATGCACGGGATCGGATATTTCGCCTGCCTGCGCGAGCCGCGCATCTTCGACCTGTGGATCACCAAGGTATCGAAATGCCCGCGGGTGAAGAATTACCAGCGCTGGGGGTGCAATTCCTATGCCGCATAAGACCAAATGGATGGGCGCTGCCGCCTGGAGCGCGAAGGAAGCGCGGGCCGGCGACCGGCTGCCCTATCTCCGGCTGATCGACGAAAGCACGCTGCTGCTGCGCGACGGTTCTGTCATGACCGCGATCCAGGTTCCCGGGCTGCTGTTCGAAACCGAGGACAGCGAAGCGCTCAACGCGCATGCGGCCACGCGCGAAGTGGTTCTGCGCTCGACACTCGATGCGCGGTTCGTGCTGTACCACCACGTTATCCGCCGCCGCGTATCGGTCGATCTCGAAGCCGAATTTCCCGATCCGATCAGCCGGCATATCGATGCATGCTGGCGCGACCGGCTGGGTTCGGGCCAGCTGTTCGTCAACGACCAGTTCATCACGCTGATCCGTCGTCCCGCGCGGGGCAAAGCGGGCCTGGTCGAACGGGTCGGCAGGAAATTCCGCCGGCAGGACGGCGACCGGCTCGAACCCGATCCCAAGGACCTGCGCTCGCTGCGCGCGGCTTCGCAGGGTCTCGTCGCAGCGCTGAGCGCATATGGGGCGACCCCGCTGGGCGAATACACGGGCCCGCAGGGCAGCACCAATTCGGAAATGCTCGAACTGCTGAGCGCGCTTTACAATGGCGAAATGCGCCCGGTGCGCAAGCCAGCCGACGATGTCGATATCGGCCATATGCTGCCCTATCGCCGCGTGAGTTTCGGGCTCGATGCAATCGAAACGCGCGGCTCGGGTGCACCCGAATTCGCGGCAATGCTCGGGATGAAGGACTATCCCGAAGCGACTTCTCCGGGCCTGCTCGACAGCCTGCTGCGGCTGCCCTTCGAAATGGTGGTCAGCGAAAGCTATGCCCCGACCGAGCGACAGACCGCGCGCGAGCGGATGGACCTGGCAATCCGCCGGCTCAAATCGGCGGACGAGGAAGCCGCTGCCGAACGCGCGGACATGCTGGCGGCGCGCGATGCGCTGGGCAATGGCGCGGTCGGCTTTGGCGACCATCACCTGACCGTCATGGTCCGCGAACGGCAGCTCGGCCAGCTCGATGACGCCATGGCCGCATGCGCTGCCGCGCTGGCGGATACCGGCGCGATCGCAGTGCGCGAGGATACCAATCTCGAACCCGCCTTCTGGGGCCAGTTCCCCGGCAACGAGGCCTATCTCGTAAGGCGCGCGCTGATCTCGAGCGCGAACATGGCGAGTTTCGGAAGCTTGCACGGCTTCGCGCTGGGGCAAGCCCAGGGCAATCACTGGGGCGAGGCGGTGACGCTGCTCGAAACCACCAGCGCGACACCGTTCTTCTTCAATTTCCACCATGGCGACCTGGGCAATTTCTCGGTCATCGGACCCTCTGGTTCGGGCAAGACGGTGGTGATGAACTTCCTCGCCGCGCAGGCGCAGAAATTCAGCCCGCGCACGATCCTGTTCGACAAGGATCGCGGCGCGGAACTGTTCGTGCGCGGCATTGGCGGACGCTACGACAGCATCCGCTCGGGCGAACCGACGGGGTTCAATCCGCTGGCGCTGCCCGACACGCCCGGCAACCGGGCCTTCCTGCGTGACTGGCTGGGCGTGCTGCTCAAGGCCGAAGGCCCCGAAGAAGAGCAGACCATCGCGGCGGCGGTCGATGCCGCCTATGCCAACGATGCTTCGCTACGCCGCCTGCGGCATTTCAGGGAACTGCTATCGGGCACGCGGCGTCCGCAACCGGGCGATCTGGCCGACCGGCTCGGCGCATGGATCGGCGCGGGTGAGGGGCCAGGGGGCGAACATGCCTGGCTGTTCGACAATTCCGAGGACCGGCTCGATCTTGGCGCGCGCGTCCTCGGTTTCGACATGACCGCGCTGCTGGAAAACCCGCGGCTGCGCACGCCCACCATGATGTATCTCTTCCACCGGATCGAGGAACGGCTCGACGGCAAGCCGACCATGATCCTGATCGACGAGGGCTGGAAGGCGCTCGACGACGAAGTCTTCGCTGCGCGCATTCGGGACTGGCTCAAGACCTTGCGCAAACGCAACGCGCTGGTCGGTTTCGCTACGCAATCCGCGCGCGATGCACTTGAAAGCCGCATTTCGACGGCGCTGGTCGAACAGACCGCCACCATGGTGTTCATGCCCAACAGCCGCGCGCGGCCCGAGGACTATTGCGATGGTTTCGGACTTACCGAGCACGAACTCGCCTTGATCCGCACGCTGCCTGCGCACAGCCGCTGCTTCCTCGTGCGACAGCCCGATGCGAGCGTGGTGGTGCGGCTCGACCTTTCGGGCGCGCCCGAAGTGCTGACGCTGCTGTCGGGACGGGAAAGCTCTGTCCGCCGGCTCGACCTGTTGCGCGAAGCGCTGGGAGACGCGCCGAGCGAGTGGTTCCCCGCCTTGACCGGAACCCGGTGGCCGGGCGGCGCCAATGATGAAGGGGAGGCCGGGGTCGAGGCCCTGCGCCTCGCGGCCGAGTGAGCGTGAACTGCCAGCAAGCCGCCGATCAGGTCGGCAATGGCGTCGCCGCGGCGCTGCGCGGGGTCGACTGCATCGCGGGTGAAGCCAGCGCGGCGGCCTTCGGCCGGCTGTTCGCTCCCGGGGGATCACTCGGCACGGTGCTCACGCTCGTCCTGACGCTGTTCATCGTGCTTTTCGCGTTCGCGCTGCTGACCGGACGCACCAATATCGGCGTGCGCAGCCTCGTCCCGCGCATGATGACGCTGGGGCTGGTGCTGACCTTCGCCACCAGCTGGCTCGCCTATCAGAGCGTGGTGTGGAACCTCGCGGTTGCCACTCCCGATTACCTTGCCGGGGTTCTCAGCGGGACACGGGGCTCTGCCACCGATCTCTTCGCGCAGAAGATCGATGTCGTGTTCCTCGCGGTGCAGGAAGCCAGCGCGGGCGCGCAGGATATCTCGACCTTTTCGCCTGCCGGGATGATGTGGTTCGGCGCGCTGCTGTTCATGCTCGGAACCGTGGGGCTGCTGGTAACCACCAAGATCGCCCTGGGCGTGCTGGTCGCGCTGGGTCCGCTGTTCGTGGTCATGGCGCTGTTCAACGGCACGCGGGGCCTGTTCACCGGGTGGGTCAAGGGCCTGACGCTGTGCGCGCTTGCACCGCTGTTCGCGGTGCTGGGCGGCAGCGTGATGCTCGAACTCGCCGTGCCGATCCTTGGTGCGCTGACCGCCACCCCCGGGCAGGTCGATCCGCAGGCCGGAATGGCCTTCTTCATGATCGGCGCGGTGCATGTCGCGCTGATGGCGCTCGTGCTCAAGATAGCGGGCGCGATGGTGGCTGGCTGGAGCGTGTTCGGCCTCGCGAGCGAGCGCGAGGAACAGTCCTCGCCCGCCGCAGCGCCGCAGCAGGCCACGCCTAGCGTTGCTCTCGCGCAGGCGCAGGCCTCCAGCCAGGCGAGTTCGCAGGCCCGCCGAATCGATGTTGCCGCGATCCCTGCCGCCTATGCCGCGAATGACAGTGGCGGCTCTGGCGGAAGCGGCGGTTCGCGCACGGTGAAGGTCTATGCGACCTCTTCCGGCTCTGCCCCATCATCCCCCACCAGTTCCGCCCGTGTGCGCGGTTCCGGCATCGGAAGCCGGTTCAAGTCCGCCGCGCCGAAGGCCCTTGATCGATCCATGGAGAAAACCGCATGATACGCGCGCTTATTCCCGCGCTCGCCCTCGCGCTGATGGCCAGCCCAGCCGCCGCGCAGGACGCTCGTCTCGTAGAAGTGCTGTACGACGAAGCCAAGGTGGTGCGTATCGATGGCCGCATCGCGGTCCAGGCGAGCATCATGTTCGGCGACGACGAGGTGATCGAGAATGTCGCCATCGGTGACAGCGCAACCTGGCAGGTGACGCCCAACAAACGCGCGAATATCCTGTTCGTCAAACCGCTCGAGCCGCGCGCCGCGACCAATCTGACGGTCGTCACCAGCAAGCGGACCTATCTGTTCGATCTCGTCGCCAGCCCGTCGGCCAAGCCGCTCTATCTGATGCGCTTCGCCTATCCGGACGAGCCGGAGGAAGAGCTGGTGGAGGTGGCCGGAGCGCCCAACGCGGTGGAGCGGCAGGCCGCGGGCGATCCCTATGCCGTGGTCGATCCGGCGGATCTCAATTTCGCGTGGAATGCATCCGGCGATCCCGAACTGCTGCCCGAGAACACCTATGACGACGGGACTGCTACTTTCCTGACTTGGCCGGGCGGCAGGGAGGTCCCCGCAATCCTGGTGACCAATAGCGAAGGCGTCGAGGGGCCGGTCAATTTCACCGTGCGGGGCGATACGATCGTGGTCGACGGTGTGCCGCGCAGCATCGTTCTGCGTTCGGGCGAAGACCGCGCCGAACTGGTCAACACCGGCCCCCAGCGGCCCGCGAACAGCGCGGGTGCCAGCCCCGCTTTCGCCGCGAGAAGGAAGTAACCCATGCGTCTTGCCATGCGCCTGCCCGAAAAGAAGCCCGGCGATAGCGGGGTCGCCAACGATATCGATCCGCGCGAGGGCAGCGATGCCGAGGTCATCGACCTTGCCCAGCGCAACGCCTTTCCCGTGGTCGCACGTCCGGCGGGCAAGTCCGATGCGCTTGGTCTGGTGGCGGGGATCGCAATCGTCGCGGGGCTCGGCCTTGTGACCATGTGGAGCATGAATTCCGCGCGCATCGCGCCGAGCGAGGGGATAGGCGGTGGCCAGCAGGCACCGGTCGAAGCCGCTTCTGCCGTACCGCCGCAAGCGGCCCCGGCGCCGATCGCGCCGCAGGTTGCCGCCGCGCCCATCGCCCGGCCCGATCCCGCGCCGCAGCCCGTGCTGTCGGCGCAGCCGCAGCCGGGACTTGCCACCAACCCCTATGCCAGCCCCACCGTGGTGTTCGATGCCGCTAACGCCCCCGCTACTTTGGCACTGGGAGAGGCAAGCGGGGCCGGCGAAGCGGCCGGAAACGGAGCTTCCGGCAACGGCGCCAGCGATTTCGCCAGCCGGATCGGCGGTGTGGGCGGGGCGCCGGCGCAGGCCAAGGCGATGGGCAATCCCACCACCACGGTGACGCAGGGCACGCTGATCCCGGCGATCCTCGAAACGGCGATCGACACCAATGTCCCGGGCTATGTCCGCGCCGTGGTAAGCCAGGACGTGCGCAGTTTCGACGGGACCAAGGTTCTCGTCCCGCGTTCGAGCCGTTTGATCGGTCAGTACCAGTCGGGCCTGCAGAACGGCCAGAAGCGCGCCTACGTCATCTGGACCCGGCTGATCCGTCCCGACGGAGCCTCGGTCAACCTGGCTTCGCCCGCGATCGGTTTCGACGGGACCACCGGTCTTGCGGGCAAGGTTTCGGGTGACGGTTTCTTCAGGCGGTTCGGTTCGGCCCTGCTGCTGTCGGTCGTCGGCGGGGTCGGCTCGCTCGCCACCGGCGGTGCGGCAGGCGTGCTGATCGGCGGGGCCAGTTCCTCGGCCGCGGCCACTGCAGCCCAGCAGGACGGCCAGCGCGGGCCGACCGTGCGGGTGCGACAGGGCGAACCGATCCGCATCTTTACCGCGCGCGATCTCGATTTCTCTTCAGTAAGCTGATCCGGAAGCCCTGCCGTGAGCGCCGACATCCACCCTTTCCAACCCGACGGACAGCCTGAAGCGGATGCCCCGCCGGTCGATCTGCACGGCGAACGCAGCGTCTATCTCGACGCCTATCTCGCGCCATTCCGCGATTGGCTCGAATGCGACACGGTGACCGAGATCCTGGTCAACAGGCCGGGCGAGGTCTGGGTCGAGGATGCGGCGCGGGGCGGCATGCACAAGGTGGTGCGGCCCGATATCGACGACCGGCTGATCCAGCGCTTGGCCGAACAGGTCGCGCGGGTCAGCCACCAGGGCATCAACCGCGAACATCCGCTGCTCGGCGCGACGCTGCCCGGCGGCGCGCGCGTCCAGTTCTGTGGTCCGCCTGCGGCGCGCAAGCACTGGGCCATGGCGATCCGCCGCCACCGCCGGCTCGACCTGCCGCTCGATGCCTATGACACCGGTCCGCTGAGGCCGCAGGGGCGGGACGCCATGCCCGATACGCAGGCGCAGCCGATCGCCTTTCTGCGCGAGGCGATCCGCCAGCGGCGCACAATCCTCGTCTCGGGTGGGACAAGCACCGGCAAGACTACGTTCCTCAACGCTATGCTCGGCGAAATCCCGCGTCACGAACGCGTCGTGCTGGTCGAGGATACGCCCGAGCTCAGGTTGCCCGGCGAAAACGGCGTCGGGCTGGTCGCGGTCAAGGGCGAACTGGGCGAAGCCAAGGTCACCGCCAACGAATTGCTGCAGGCCGCGCTGCGCCTGCGCCCCGACCGGATCGTGCTGGGCGAACTGCGCGGCGCCGAAAGCGTCAGCTTCCTGCGCGCGATCAATACCGGCCATCCGGGCAGCTTCTCCACCGTCCACGCCAACTCGCTGCGGGGCGCGCTCGAACAATTGTCCCTGATGGTCATGCAGACGGGAATCGGGCTGACGCGGAGCGATACCATCGCCTATGCGGCCAGCGTGATCGACGTGTTCGTGCAGCTTGGACGCGATGAATCGGGCAGGCGCGGCATTATCGAACTGGCCGAAAGCCATACTCTCGTCTGACAGCGGTATTTTTGTACACACCCTGCGCGGCATCGGGTGCCGTAGCGTCAATGATCGCTCGGCTAGCGTCCCTAAAACAACACTCGCCAAAATTCGGCGTCCTTTTGCGCAACAATCATGCGCCCGTGCTTGCGTGCATACGAATGTGTGTTAGCAATACGCCATAAGCCGCAAAGACGGCACATGGAGAGGAGAGGGTTAATGAGGGTAAGGGCTTCCCTGCTCGCGGGTATCTGCGCGAGCGCTATTTCGTTCCCGGCATTTGCGCAGGACGCTGCCGAGGATGGCTTCGATGATCCGCGGTTCGATAACAACGTCATCATCGTGACCGCGCAGCGTCAGAACCAGTCGCTGCAGGAAGTGCCGATTGCAGTCAGCGCGTTCGACAGCGAGGCGCTCGAGGCGCAGCAGATCGAAAACGCCAGCGATCTCCAGCTTACGCTGCCGAATGTCTCCTTCACCAAGTCGAACTTCACCAGCGCAAGTTTCACGATCCGCGGGATCGGCGACCTTTGCGTGGGTGTGACTTGCGATAGCGCGACTGCGATCCATACCAACGGTTCGCCGCTGTTCGGCACGCGCCTCTTCGAAACCGAATATTTCGATCTCGAGCGCGTCGAAGTCCTGCGCGGACCGCAGGGCACGCTGTTCGGTCGCAATGCGACTTCGGGCGTGGTCAATGTGGTGACCGCCAAGCCCGAACTGGGTACTTTCGGGGCCGCTGCCGAATTCGAATACGGCAATTACAACAGCATCAAGGCCAAGGGCATGGTGAATGTGCCGCTCGGCGACACGCTGGCCTTCCGCGCGGCCGGTTTCTATCTCAATCGCGACGGGTTCACCGACAACCTCTACGACAACTCCGATATCGACGGACGCGACATGTATGCAGTGCGCGGGTCGCTGCGCTTCGAGCCCACCGCCGACACCACGCTCGACCTCATGGCGTTCTACTTCCGCGAGAACGACGACCGGTT
>Ga0070754_10003861_pt1 | contig 10460 bp, 9 predicted proteins | sample VirMetDEL_Sep_01_FD_75181 | JGI IMG/M metagenome (GOLD analysis project Ga0070754, IMG submission 75181) | Aqueous microbial communities from the Delaware River and Bay under freshwater to marine salinity gradient to study organic matter... | ecosystem: Environmental > Aquatic > Marine > Coastal... | reverse complement strand
GGTGAGCAGCAGCACTGTCGGAACAGGCGAGTCCTGCAGCGGAATAAGGCCGATAACAATGATGATCCCCGTGATCGATTGAACGCTTGGCCCCCGCTGCGCGAACTACAGAATGGCCAGGGCAGAAAAGCCCTCAACAGGCCGGATATACGAATGCAACCGCGCTGACGACAGGTGCAAAAGCAAAGCTTTGCTCACTACTTGTGGGGAGAGTCCATATACGACTTGTTAGGTTTCATTGCATACCACGTTTTGAACCAATATGTTTTGCACCGATATCTATTAAGAAAAATGCTGAGATAGGTAGCGATAGCCAAAATAGGATTGGACTCCAGAATATACCGAAGCCTAGCCAGGGTAATAGATCAACGCCACCAGCTGAGCATGGGGCGAGATTCTTAATGTTGCCTTGGCAATTGAAGTAGTGATAGGAAAAAACGCCCAGTTTCCAGAAGGTAAAAAGCAGAACTGGAGGAGTCACTGCCAATGTGTATTTAGTCATCCATGTCATGTTGAAACCTAACAGTGATTAGATGGAAGGCGGTACTAATCCGATAGTAGAGCCTTCCATCTAACTCCGCACCATCGTCAATCCCGCCACAAAGTAAATCTAATTAAATCAATACTTTACTGCCGCACCACTGCCCCGGCAACGTATTCGCTTGACTTCCTCTTTTTGCTCTACCATTACTACTGTACAAAAACACAGCCAAGGAGTCGACCATGGAAACCTCCAGCAAACCTCGCCTGCCAGAGCGGCACCGCAGGATGGGTAGAGCAACGTGAAACCCATCGAATCTCCCTCTGGGTTTTGCTGTGCTCTACCCAGGCTACTGGCTAAATGTTGAGTCCAAAGCGTTGTCAGAGGGAGTTCGAAGATTGAAGGGCTAATCAACCATTCGGCAAACGTAACGAACTTCTTCAAGCAACCGACCACCCAGCTCAAACTGCTGCGGAGGCAGGTTATCGGCTACAAAACCGATTGATCGGTAGAAACGAATAGCCCGTTTGTTCTCTGTTAAAACCCATAGGCTGCATGTGTTGTAGCCTCGTTCAGATAAGATGCCTCGAACCCGCTGCCACAATTGGCGACCAACACCTCTAGACCAGCTAATCGGTGCGACGTAGATAGCCCATATCTCCGCCTGACAGGTCTGTGCAGACTGGTCTCTGCAATTGCCAAACGCCACCCAACCGAGTACATCGCTGCCGTCCTTGGCGACAAGTAGTTCCGGTTGCCCGGATTCGACGGCTTTCCTCCATATCGCCTCACGCTGCTCGATCGACAGTGCGGATAGGTAATCTGCGGGAAGTATTCGGCCGTAGGCAGAACGCCAAGCTTCAACGTGAATCTCAGCTATTGCACGAGTATCAGAAAGGGTGGCGCGCTCGATGTTCATTGACACCTAAGGACAGTGGTTCGATGGTGAACGGCGCCCATCCGGCATATAGCGCCCCTCATAGTGATGCTGCCTGCATATGAGTTCGCTCGAACAATATTCCCCGGATTGCATCCGGGCTACGGGGCCTGGCCGCTAGGCCTTGGGTAATGCCTCCAACACCTGCCGATACAGCCCCTGCAAGCGCTGGGCATCCTCTTCTTCCAGCGTTTCCTGCTGCAGGCGCCGGGCGAATACGTCTTCCACGCTCAGCTCGTCCAGCGTTTCCCGTGCTTCGCTGGCCAGGCTAGCCATGGCGTTACCACGTTCGCGGCGGATGCGCAGCACTTCCACGGGGTGCCCTTCGCACAGAGTGTTGATGCGGCTTTGCAGATCGCTGAGATAGTCGTCGCTGCTCACCTGCACTTCCAACCAGACAGGCCGTTCGGGCGTGCCCTGGCTGGCGATGCCTGCGATGGCATCGGCCAGTTCCTTGAGCGAACCGCGCAGGCTGGCCATGGGCTGGAACACCGGCACGGCCAGCGGCGTGATCGATTGCAACGCACTATCAGCGAACTCCAGCAGCAGCACCTCCTTCTGCTGGCGCGCTTCGTCGAAGGACAGGGCAATGGGCGAGCCGCTGTAGCGGATGTGCTCCAGGCCGCCGACCTTCTGCGGGCGATGGATATGACCCAGGGCGATGTAATCGGCTGGGGGGAAGGCACTAGTGGGGAAGGCTTCCAGGCTGCCGACGTAGATTTCCCGTACCGATTCGCTGGCACTGGCACCGACGGTGGTCAGGTGGCCGGTGGCGATGATCGGCAGCGCCTGCCCGATCTCGTTGCGCCGCTCCAGCGCCAGCGCGTGCAGGGCCTGGTAATGCTCGGCGATGGCCTGTTGCAATGATTGCTGTTTGTCCTGCGCGCTCTGCCCGGCCTGACTGGCCAGCACGTCACGCGGACGAATGAAGGGGATGGCGCAGAGGATGGCGCCGGGCTGGCCGGCGCGATCATTGAGCAGCAGCACCTGTTCGGCGAGGTCGAGCCCCACACCCGGCACCACCTGGGTGCCCAGTTGCGCCAGCAGGCTGCGGCTCTCGCCGAGCATGGCCGGCGAGTCGTGGTTGCCGCCGAGCACGATCAGAGCGCAACCGGCATCGCGCAGTTCGACCACCAGGCGGTAATACTGCTCGCGGGCATAGCTGGGCGGTGCGCCGGTGTCGAATACATCACCGGCGATCAGTAGCACGTCCACCTGGTGCGTGCGTACCTGCTCCAGCAGCCAGGCGCAGAAGGCCTGGTGCTCGACCTGGCGGGTCTTGCCCATGAAGTGCTGGCCCAGGTGCCAGTCGGAGCTGTGCAGGACGCGCAGGCTCATAGCGGCCAGTCCTGTACCACGACATGGGTCTTGACCCGCTGCATCTGCGGGAAGGCTTCGATGGCTGCGCGCACCTCGCTCAGGCGCGCCATGCTCGGCGCCTCGACCAGTACCAGCATGTCGGTCTCGCCGCTGATGCCGCTGCAATGGCGGATTTCCGGGTATTCGCGCATGCGCTCGACGTAATCCTGGCAACGGGCGTTCTGGTAGAAGAGTTCGAGGTAAGCCCTGACCCCGCCCTCGCCCGGCACCGCAACCTGGGCGTGATAGCCGCGAATCACCCCGCTCTCTTCCAGATGGCGAATCCGCTCGCTGACCGCCGAACGGGAAAGATTGACCTCACGGGCGATCTGGCTGACGGAGGTGCGCGCATCGCTGCGCAGCAGGGCGAGGATCTGACGATCAAACTTGTCCACGGGGCTTCTCGGGGCGGCAATCAGGTTGACGGTGGAAACCGCCATTTCGTCGGCAAAAGGCGGCAGCCTGTAATCGGGCGGCGCTCTACCATGGCAGCATCTGAAAAGTGACGAGCATACCCCATGAGTCGATTGAACAAGGAATTGGGCCTGCTGCAGGGTGTCGCCCTGCTCAGCACCTCGCTGCTCGGCACTGGCATCTTCGTGGTGCCGGCACTGGCCGCCACCGCCGCGGGCCAGGCGTCGCTATGGGCCTGGATGATCCTGATTGCCCTGGTGCTGCCGGTGGCCTTCACCTTCGCCCAACTGGGCAAGCGCTTCCCCCACGCCGGCGGCGCGCCGCATCTGATCGGCCGCGCCTTTGGCCTGCGCATGGAAGGCGTCAGCGCCCTGTTGTTTCTCGCCGTACTGCCGGTCGGCTTGCCCGCTGCGCTGCATATCGCCAGCGGCTTCTGGCTGGCGCTGTTCGATCTAGACCGGGCCGGGCTGCTGGCCATCGAACTGGCCACACTGGGCGCCATCCTCCTGCTCGGCCAGCGCCCGCCAAAGGCGTCAGGCCTGCTGCAGGGCCTGATCGCCGTGGCCATCGTATCCAGCGTGGCGCTGATCTGGTGGATGGGTGATCTGCCGCGCGCCAGCCAGCCCCTGCTGCCGGCCATGGACGGCCAATGGCACCTGTTGCCGACGGCGCTGGGGGTGATGTTCTGGTGCTTCGTCGGTATCGAAGCCTTCACCCATCTGGGCGAGGAGTTCAAACACCCGGAGCGGGACTTTCCCCTGGCGCTGCTGCTCGGCGTGCTGCTGGCCGGCCTGGTGTACTGGGCCTGTTCGGTGGCGGTGCTGAGTTTCGCCACCTACGGCGACGTACACAGCGACACCACCGCCCTGCCCCGCCTGTTCGAGCAGTTGCTGGGCGAGCAGGCGCGAGTACTGGTGGCGGTGCTCGGCTATCTGGCCTGCTTCGCCTCGATGAACGTGTACATCCAGGGTTTCGCCCGGCTGATCTGGAGCCTGGCCGAGGAAGGCCGCCTGCCCACTGCCCTGGCCGTACGCAACCGCCAGGGCGTGCCCGGCAAGGCCTTGCTGCTGGTGGTGATCAGTTGCGCGCTGTGCGCCGTGCTGTCGGCCACCATGAATCTGTCGGTGGACGACCTGATCCGCTACGCCAACGGCAACTTCGTGCTGATCTACCTGCTCAGCATGGCCGCAGGCTGGGTGTTGCTGCGCGGCGTCTGGCGTCTGCTGGCCGGGCTCAGCGCGCTGCTCTGTGCAGCGGTGCTGGCCATGCTGGGCAGCGATGCACTGTACGCCGTGGTGCTGCTCGCCGCCTTGTTGCTGTTCAGCCATCTGCGCGCCAGGCACAAGGCGCTGGCGTAGGGTGGATGAAGCTCTTTTCATTCACCATCACGCAAGGCGCTGTCGGTGGACGGGTGAAGCGTCGTCCACCCTACGCCTGTCCACCGTGTTGCTAGCGGCCAGCCACGCTGCAGATGACCTCGGGGCACATGGGGTTCTATCCTTAGGCTGAATTCGCCGAAAGGAAGCCCCATGCGCCGCGTACTCAATGACCTGAAAATCATGATCCTGGCCAACCTGTGGATAGTCCCGGTGGTGGCTGGGCTGGTCTGGGCGCTGTTCCAGTTCGTCGCGCCGCCACCGCCGATGAGCGCCAGCATGGCCACCGGCGCCCAGGGTGGCGCCTACCAGCAGTTCGCCGAGCGCCTGAAGGAAGAACTGGCCAAGGAGGGTTTCGAGCTCACTCTGGTGCCGTCGTCCGGCTCGCGCGACAACCTGCAGCGCCTGCTGGCCAAGGACCCGGAAGTGCAGATCGCCCTGGTACAGAGCGGCCTGGAGCGCCAGCTGGCGCCCGAGCAGCAGCACCAGCTGGAAAGCCTGGGGGCGATTTATCAGGAACCGCTGTGGCTGTTCTACCGCCGCGACGTCAGCCTGGATCGCATCGCCGATCTGCTACCGCTGCGCCTCGGCCTCGGCGGCGAAGGCAGCGGCACCCGCGCCGCCAGTGATGCCATCCTCGGCGCCAACGCCATCTCGCCGGAACAATATCCACCGAGCTGGCAGAGCCTCGGCGGAGGCAAGGCAGCCCGCGCGCTGATGGCGGACGAACTGGACGCGGCCTTCTTCGTCGGGCCGGCGGAAAATACCCTGGTGCAGCAACTGGCGGCCAACCCGGATATCGCCCTGGCGCACTTTCGCCGCGCGGCGGCCTACGAAGCGCGCCTGCCGTTCTTCAATCAGGTGACCGTCGGCGAGGGCCTGCTCGACCTGGCCAGCAACGCCCCGGATCGCGACATCGTCACTCTGGCGCCGGTGGCCACCCTGGTGGTCAACGAAGACTTCAACCCCGGCCTGGTGCCACTGTTTCTCGAAGCCAGCCGCGAAGTGATGCGCGACGGCACCCTGCTCGACGCTGCCGGTACCTTCCCCAGCGCCGAGCCGCGCACCTTCGAACTGCACAAGGATGCCGTGCACTACTATGAAAAGGGCCTGCCGATCCTGCAGCGCTACCTGCCGTTTCGCATCGCCTCGCTGGCCGACCGCTACATCATCCTGCTGATCCCCCTGATCGTGGTGATGATCCCGCTGTTCAAGGCGGTCGGGCCGATCTACCAGTGGCGTATCCGCGCGCGCATCTACCGCTGGTACAAGTACCTGCGTGAAGTCGATCGCAAACTGCACGCCGGCTCACTGCCAGCCGAACTCGACAGTGAAATCGAGCGCCTGGAACACCTGGAACAGGAGCTGGCCGCCGTGGAAGTGCCGCTGTCGTACTCCAACCAGCTGTACGAGCTGCACCTGCACGTGCGCTATGTGATCGAGCGGTTGCGCGCACTGCAGCAGCGCCGCCAATCCTAGGGGGGACATCGCTGTTCATGTTCACCGATGCGCAGGTTCTGATGCCGAAGCGGTGGATAAAAAAGCGTCATCCACCCTACGCAACCAGAACAGCCATCGCGGCTAAAGCCGCTCCTACAAGACGCCTCCCTGTAGGAGCGGCTTCAGCCGCGAAAGCTCTGGCTTTGTAGCCCGCGACGACTTCCGCGGGCTTCAGCCGCGATCTGCTGCATCCCCTTCAACGATGCATCCGCACCAGAATCCATGACCCGCTTCGGGTAAACTGCGCCCCTGTTTGAATTTGCCCATCGAGACCGCCATGCCGATCCGTCACTGCATCGTCCACCTGATCGACAAGAAGCCCGACGGCAGCCCTGCCGTACTGCACGCCCGCGACAGCGAGCTGGCCACCTCGCAAGCCATGGAAAACCTGCTGGCCGACCTCAACGAGAGTTACAACGCCAAGCAGGGCAAGGCCTGGGGCCTGTTCCACGAGGAGTCCGGCGCCTACCCGTTCAGCGGCTGGCTCAAGGCCTACCTCGACGGCGAGCAGGACTTCACCGCCTTCAGCCGCCAGGCCGTCGAGCACCTGCAGAAGCTGATGGAGGAATCCAACCTCTCCACCGGCGGCCACGTGCTGCTGGCCCACTACCAGCAAGGCATGACCGACTACCTGGCCATCGCCCTGCTGCACCACAGCGAAGGCGTGGCAGTGACCGACGCGCTGGACGTGACCCCGGCCAAGCACCTGGACCTTGGCCAGTTGCACCTGGCCGCGCGCATCAATATCAGCGAGTGGCAGAACAACAAGCAGTCCAAGCAATAAATCTCCTTCATCAAGGGCAAGAACGGCAAGAAGGTCTCGGACTACTTCCGCGACTTCATCGGCTGCCAGGAAGGCGTCGACGGTCCGGGCGAAACCCGTACCCTGCTCAAGGCGTTCAGCGACTTCGTCGAAAGCGAAGACCTGCCCGAAGAACAGGCCCGCGAAAAGACCAAGACCCTGGTCGGCTACGCCACCAGCCAAGCCAAGATGGGCGAGCCGATCACCCTCGACGAGCTGTCCGGGCTGATCGACGAAGACCGCCCGCGCGCCTTCTACGAGCACATCCGCAACAAGGACTACGGCATGGCCCCGGAATTTCCGGCGGACAAGCGCACCCTGAGCCAGTTCCAGCGCTTCACCGGGCGCGCCGAAGGCCTGTCGATCAGCTTCGAAGCTCATCTGCTGGGCTCGAAGGTCGAGTATGACGAGGGCCGCGACATGCTGATCATCCGCCAGCTGCCGACCCAGCTGAAGGATCAGCTCAAGCGCCGCCAGGACTGAGATGAACGCGCGCCTGGCGGATGAGGTGCTCGACGCCTGCCTGTGCCAGCGCGAAGCCCCGCTGACTGGCGACCCGGCGCGCACCTTCGGCCTAGGCAAACACGAAGCCAAGGTTCGCCTGGAACAGCTCAAGCCCTGGCTGCTGGAGCAGCAGACGCGGCTCTGGGCCAACCGGCGCCAGGCCATGCTGCTGGTGCTGCAAGGGCCTGACTGCAGTGGCAAGGACGGTGTGATTCGCCGGGTACTGAGCGCCTGCAACCCACAGGGCCTGAGCATTCGCAGCTTTCAGGCGCCGAACGCGCGGGAGCGCCAGGCACACTTCCTTGAACGCTATCGCCAGCGCCTGCCGGCGCCAGGCATGCTCGGGGTGTTCAATCGCAGCCACTACGAAGCGCTGATCAGCGATCCGCTGGACGGGCTCTGTGGCGAGGACGCACTGCCCGAACGCCTGGCCGACGTGCTGGCCTTCGAGCGGCAGCTGCCGGTGCAGGGCATCCGCATCCTCAAGTGCTACCTGCAGATCGACAAGGCCGAGCAGTACCGGCGCCTGGTCGATCGCCTGGAAAAACCGAAAAAGCGCTGGAAGCTCAAGAGCAGCGACCTGCGCTCACATCACCAGTTCGACGAGTGTCAGCGCCGCTGGAGCGAGCTGCTGAGCACCAGCCACCACGCCGACGCGCCCTGGTACGTGATCCCCGCGCACAAGCGCTGGCTGCGCGACCTGCTGCTGGCCAGCCTGTTGGCCCGCGAGCTGAAGCGCTTGCAACTGCAGTGGCCGGATCAGCCGGCACCCTTTACTCTGCAACAACTGACGGCCGCCACCACGCACAAGGACGTGTTGCCATGAAGAAGATCCTGCTGATTCTCGCTGCCCTGGCCCTGTGGCAAAACTGGGACAAACTCGACCGCTGGCTCAACCCGCCACAGACCGGCAACGCCAGTGGCGAGATCGTCCTCTACGCCACCAGTTGGTGCGGCTACTGCGCCAAGACCCGCGAACTGTTCGCTGAGGACGGCATCGCCTACCGCGAAGTGGATATCGAGAAGGACAGCGCCGGTCGTGCCACTTACCAGGCCCTGGGCGGGCGCGGCATACCGGTGATCGACATGCGCGGGCAGGTCATCCACGGCTATGACGTGCGCGCCATCCGTGCAGCCTACTGACGTCTCAATCTGAAGCGTCGCCCTCGCGCCGCCACTGCCGCGGGCTGACGCCGAACCAGCGGCGAAACGCGCGGGAGAATGCGCTGGCCTCGGAGTATCCGAGCAGCGGCGCCAGGGCGGTGATCGGCAGTTGCTGCTGGCTCAGGTAATGGGTCGCCAGCTCGCAACGCAGCTTGTCCACCACCGTCGAGAAGCTCAGCCCCTGCTCACGCAGGCGTCGCTGCAAGGACCAGCTGGTCATGCCCATCTGTTCGGCCACGCCTTCCAGTGTCGGCTCGCCTGAGAGCAACTGCTGACGAATCTGCGCACGGGTGTCGTCGGCAATATCCTGCTCGCTGCGCATGCTCTGCTGACTGAGCTGCCGCAGCGAATCCTGCATCACCAGCAACAGCACCGGATCGTGCTCCGGCATCGCCCGGTTCAGGCCGCGCTTGGGGATCAGCAGAGAATTGAATGGCTGCTCGAAATAAACCGGCGCATCGAACACTTTGCAGTGCTCATGCCAGTGCTCCGGGCGTGGATGCTCGAAGTGCACCGCCCGCGGCGCCCATTGGCTACCCAGTACGTGGCGGATCAGATTGAGCGCCATGCCCAGGGTCAACTCGGCGTCCTGACGGCGGCTGAGAATCGCGCCGTGGCGAATCTGATAATCGAAACGGTAACACTCGCCCGCATCGACCAGGCGAATCAGGCTGTTGCGCTGATGCAGCGGAAAGGCACGGGCGAAGTTGATCAGCGCCTGTTCCAACGTCGCCGAACACAAGCCGATATAGCCCAGCAGACCAAGCGCCTGCGGCCTGAACTGCTGCCCGTAGTAAAGGCCGAAGTTGGACTGACGCGCCGCTTCCTCCAGCACCTGACAGTAGTTCGGTAACGCCAGGCTCAGGGTCGGATGACGCAGCAATTCGGGATCGATGCCCGACACACCGAGGATGCGGTCAGCGTCGCCGCCATGCTTCTCGATGAAACCGCATAGCCCGCTGGCGGCTGCAGCCAACACGCCGGCATTGCTCGGCGCGCCCTGCTGGGAAGACAAACCTGTGGGCTGGGCAGTAAGGGAACTCATCGGTGCCTCCTCGGTGACAAGCCTGCAAAAGAAGCAAGAAACACACCGGGCACCGAAAGCGATCATCGAACGCACAACAGGCCTCGCTCCAGAGACCACGAGGGCAAACCCCACTGGCCTATCACGCCCCAAAACGAGTCATATGGAAACACTCGCACCCGAACAGGGCAGTGGAATTTATCCCTTTACGACACGCTCATCCCCGAAGGCCGAAACTTGACTGCAGACGACAGCCGCTCAGCTGTAGCGTCAAGTTCATCACATGAATTCGTTTCATGATCGTGGTGAGTGCTCCTTGCACAGCCCTCGCTGCACATAACTACAACAACCGTCGTTACGGAGAGACTCCTCATGATTTATGCCAAACCCGGTACCGCAGGCGCCGTCGTTACCCTCAAGCCGCGCTACGGCAACTACATTGGCGGCGAGTTCGTCGCCCCGCTCAGTGGCCAGTACTTCAGCAACACCAGCCCGGTCGATGGCTCGGTGATCGCCGAATTCCCTCGCTCCAACGCCGCCGACATCGACAAGGCGCTGGACGCCGCGCATGCCGCCGCCGATGCCTGGGGTCGTACCAGCGTGCAGGAGCGCTCGCATATCCTGCTGAAGATCGCCGACCGCATCGAAGCCAACCTCGAGCTGCTGGCCGTGGCCGAGACCTGGGACAACGGCAAGGCTGTGCGTGAAACCCTCAACGCCAACGTGCCGCTGGCCGCCGACCACTTCCGCTACTTCGCCGGCTGCATCCGCGCCCAGGAAGGCAGCACCGCCGAAATCAACGACGGCACCGTGGCCTATCACTTCCACGAACCGCTGGGCGTGGTCGGGCAGATCATCCCGTGGAACTTCCCGCTGCTGATGGCCGCCTGGAAACTCGC
>Ga0070754_10003856_pt1 | contig 10466 bp, 4 predicted proteins | sample VirMetDEL_Sep_01_FD_75181 | JGI IMG/M metagenome (GOLD analysis project Ga0070754, IMG submission 75181) | Aqueous microbial communities from the Delaware River and Bay under freshwater to marine salinity gradient to study organic matter... | ecosystem: Environmental > Aquatic > Marine > Coastal... | reverse complement strand
GTAATTTTTGATATAAAGGACCTTCATTTTCTAAATCATTTCCTAGAAGACCTGAAGCTACTAAATAAGAAATATTATTAACTAAAGATTCTCTTTTAGCACTTTCTATTTTTTTTTCCTCATACTGATCCTCTACTAAATAATATTTTAAAAATGCTTCTGTAGATATTATACTTTTATAATCTTTATTCCTTCTAAAAATACTTTTACCACTAGTATCACCGCTACCAACAAGTGTAGTTCTTACAGGCTTGCCAGTAAATTCTACATTATATATTTTATCATTTATTTTTTCAATTGTAGGACTTGTGAATCCAACTTTACGTCCGTAAGGCGTTTCTTTAATAATTCTTGTTGCTTTTTGTACTGCTTGTCTTAAAAATTTTGTTTTATTTAACATTAGAGACACATGAAACGTACGTAAAATATTATCTTTATTTTCTATTAAAAATCCTTCTTCAGGAGATACATCATATTCTGTATCGTAATTTTTAATATATTGGTAATAGACATTTCCTAAATATTTTTTTATTGAGCTTTTGAATGCTATCATAAAATCAGGAACAACCTGGTTTGGTCCTAATTCTTTGTCTACTAATTTTACAATTTCATTTAATGATGATTTAACCGCATCAAGTGTTATTTGTCGAATCGGCCTTGTGTTTCCAGCATTATCTTCTAACTGCATTTCTAAAGGAAGTAATCGGTCTAATGTTACTGGACCTTTTGAAACTTTTGCACTTTCTATACCAAACCTACTTAAATCTTCTTCTTCAAATTGTAGTTGACCAGCATTATCATCTACAATGTCCATTTCTACAGTTCCATCTCCAGATGAATCAGTTTGAGTAAGGCTAGTAGTAGCTCCTCTCTCTTGCCCTTCATAAGGACCTCTTTTGTTATCGTTAACAGACTTATTTATAAAAGCATTAGCATTACCAATAGCTTTTTCTAATTTATATTTTTTTTTGTATTCTTCATACGTTAATCCCTCTTCTTCCATAGACTGTTCTATTTTTTTCTTGTCTAGGATTTTACCTGTTTCTGGATTATATAAATCTATTTGTTCAAAAGGGTCATATCTTTTAGCCGCTGCAAGTACCATTTTCGTAACATTACTTTTAATAGCGTCAAAATCTAACGGAACAAAACTTTGTCTTTGTTCTTGAGCTTTAAAACTTTTGTTTGCTTTTCTTATAATAAAAGGTTTATAAAGTTCTAAAAGTTTTTCTTGTTGATCTTCAGGTATAAGGTCGTCGGGCTTACGGTTTTTATCTATTTCTGTATGAAATAAAGTATTAATTTCTAAAGAATACTCTTTTGTTATCTTTGTTAGTTCCTCTCCTTCCTTAGCTCTTTCCTCATTTAAAGTTAAAGCTTTTTGTTTTATGTCTGGATCAGTAAAAAAATCTTCTTTAAAAAAGTTATCAAAAGCAAATCCTTTTTCTAAAGCATTTTGAATAATATTTTCAGCTTCTATTTTTTGTTGTTCATTTTCAAAAATAGGTGTGGATTTAAAAGCCTCAGAAAAGCTTTGAACATTTTTAATTAAATCTTTTTCATTTCTTTTATCTAGTGATTTAATAAAATCAACGGCATTAAAAAACGTTTTTAAATCTTCTTTAAACTTTTCAGATTTTAATCTATAGAAATAAGGTATTTTTCTTTGTCTTTCTTTTTTTATTTCTAGTTGTTTATTTACTTGTTCTGCAAGCTGTTCATCAGTAAGCTCAACTGGCTTTTCCTGTTGGATGCCGCTTTTTTCAAGAATTATTTTTTGTTGGTCTTCTCTTGCAACAGTAGGACCTTTAGGTTCTTTTCTTTTTCTTTTTTTAGTAGGCGCAATAGAATCAACTTTTTCAGGGTTTTCTTCAAGATCTTTTATTTGTTTAAGAATATACCTTTGTCTTACAAGATAAGTTCCTTCCTTAATTGCGTTGTCAAACTTGCCGTCATTATAATTTTCTTCTTCCTTATCATATTTAGCTTGTAGTCTTTCTATAACTAAATTAGCTCTTTCTTCTACAGTAAGATCTTTTTCTTCTTTTGTCTTTTGTTTTTTTGGTTGTTCTAATTCTGTTTCTTTTACTAATGCTTTTTCCGCCCTTCCATATAAGGCCATTTGATCGTCATATTCTTCAGCAGTAATATTTTCATTTCTAAACTTTTCTTTTAAAGCAATCTTAGCTTTATTAACACCTTTTTGAGTGGAAAGATCAGTAACACCAACATCTAATATTTTTTCACCCGATTTTGAAGATTTAGCTTTTTCTAATCGTTTTTCAAGAGAAGCTAATTTTAATTCAAAATAGTCCAGATCCATATCATATTCGCTATCATAATGCTCATTTATTTCCTTTTGTATTCTTTCTACCGGTGATAATTGGCCAGAACTTACATCATCAAATTGCATCATATCTTCATCGTCTAAAGAATATAGAGGTCCAATAACGTCTCCATCTTTTTTAGATGATATTTCCTTTATTATTTCATTTTGAGTTAAATATTGAGGTCCTATTTGATCAATAGGCCTATCTGAACCATCTTTATTAATAGTAAAGTTTATGAAAAATCTATTACCAGTTACTTTATAAACGCCATTATATCTTTCAGCTAACATTGTAGCTAATCTTTTATATAGTCTAATCCTTGAATCTTGGCGGACCATGCTAACAAATGAAATTGAAGAAAGCTTTTTATCAGATACACCATCTGGAAGTGTATTAACAAAGTTTTTAACTTGGCTTGCAATAGTACCGATTACTTTTGAAGCAACACCAGAATCACCGATTATATCAGCTCTAAAATTTGCTTCGTCAAAATCAATAACTATTTCATTAGATTCAATTTTTTCATCTCCATATTCTTTTTTATAATTAAATCCACCTTTATCATACTTATAAGAATTATCATAAACCCTCATATTTGTAGTATAATTTAATTCTTTGTTTAACTTTTTTGAAAAAACATTAAACGAATTTTTATATACCTTTACTTTTTCACCAAATTCTTGTTCTAAAGTTTCTTCCCAGTTAAAATCAATGTCATCTGCTGTTTCTAAAGAATATAAAGAAGTTATATTGTAATCATCATCACCTTTTATTTTCTTAATTTCTTCGTCAGAAACAATATCATCTTTTTTAAATATTTTAAAAGAAGCAGTTTCCATTCCTTGTGAGTCATTGTATGTTTTTTCAGTATAATCATAAATAGGAAATTCTTGTTTAATTTTCCTAGCCATTAACCTATAAACGTTAGCTCTTTTGCCTTGTCCAGAAAAAATAATTTCTGTAAAGTCAGAGTTGTCTTCGACCACTTGTGCAACTCTATTATAAACACTACCTAAGACTTCTAAACCAACACCAGTATCCCCTTTTACTTTTTGTTTAAATTCATCAGAATCAAAAACAACATTTAATCTTTTACCTTCTAATTCACCATTAAAATAAGCTGTTGTTGAATTAACAGTAAGCTTATAGCCTAAAGTACCGTACTTAGGAGACTCAACTGTAAAATTTGATTCTATAGTGCTTTTTTGAGTAGCAAGACCTTCATCTTCTTCTATTTCACCAGTATCTATATTAAATTCAAATTTTTCATCTGCTTTTTTATCTAAAGAATATTGTGTAAATATTTCTTCAAGCTCAGCTTTTTCTTCTACTTATTTTTTCTTTTTTAATAAATCACCTTTTATATTTCCTTTAGCAACTTCTAATAAACCACCTTTTAAAGCACCACCTTTTTGCATTGCTTTATTATAATCTTTTATAAAATTAAGTACTTGTTGAGGTGCGTCAAACCTAACCCCCATACCATAATTTTGAAAGAATCGTCTTAAACCGTCACCAACTTTAGTAAGTGCACTTTCATCAAGGCTTATTGCTTTAGAATTTAATAAATCACTTAAAATGTTAAACTTTTCTATTCCAACCACCTTTTGGTCTTCAAACATTTTAGAATATGTATCAACCTTAGAAGCGTAAGTTACCAGTTTAAAAGCATCTGTTTTAGTAGCTGTTGTAATAGCTTGATTAACTGCATTACCCAAAATAATCATATTCTGGTCTTGATCTTTAATTACTTTCTGCATTAAAGCGTGTAAGACCTCATGATCGGCTACAGTCGTTGCTCTGTTTTTTGTAGCATTATCAACATTAACAATTATTTCTGTTTCTCCATCTACTATGTCTATATAGCCATTAGATTTTAATTGGTTATTTCTTTTTTGTTCTAAAGCTTTAAGTTTAGATTCGTAAGCGACTAAACCTATTTCAGCCTTATCTTCATTTAATTTTTTTAAACCTTCATTAAAACCATTTTCAGCATTTTGTTGAGTTTCATCAGCATTAAGTGCTTTTATAGTAAAAGGTAAATCTTCAATCTTAGAAGTTGTTTTTTGTTTCTGCTCAACACTTTCTTTTATTTTTTGTTTTACAGATTCTTGAACTAAATCTTTAGCTGATTTTTCAAAGTTTGTAATTGACTGTTCTATTTCGGCTTTTGATTCATCAGAAGTTTCTTTATTAAGCCGATCTGCTCCAGCTATTGAAAGATCTTTTAACTGAGCATACTCTTTAAGCTGTTGGCTATTCATGGCGTATAACCCTCTTAACCAATTTTCTTTAATATATTGATATTCTTTTACACCATTAACATATTTATCATATTCTATTTGAGCTAATGCAGGAGAAGTTTTTTCGTAATCAATATATTTTTCTTGAGCATCTTGTATTGCTTTTAAAACTTTATTAGCATTGTTTTTTGACTCATTGTCCATTAACAAATTCTCAGCATATTCTTTTTGAGCCCTTGTGCCTGGTGATAATATTGCTGTTGTACCAGTAGTCATAACAGATGTTAATACAGCAGTATCTATTAATTCGTACATAGAAGGTATATAGTCTACTTCCTTACCTAATATTATATCATCAGCTCCTTTTTGTGCAAAATCTTGTACAACTTCTGTAGCAAACTCTTGAGCACTTGGCTTCAAATATTTTTTAGTAAAAGCTTTAAACCCACCTTCTATAAAGTCTGTAACACCTTCTGCGGTGCCCTTGTTACCGAGTATCCCGGAAGCTTTTAATATTTTACCTCCAACATAGTCACTTAAACCTTGTATAGCACCTGTTGCAACCGCATTACCAATTAAAGCTGTAGTACTTTTGTCAGGATCAGCTTCGTATTCTTCTTCAAATTTTTCCCCCATAATGGAAGAAGCATAAGCGGTTATAGCCGTTGGTCCTGACATAGACGCTATAATTGAGGGTGCAGAATCTATTAGCATGCCCGTAAGCTCGAAAGCTGCATCTCCTAAATTACCTTGAGCTATATTGTTTGCAAAGCCTCTTTCTTCCGGTGTATATTGTTTTGTTTCTTCTTCTTTAACAAAATCTTTAATGCCTTCAGTTGCAACGCCTGGAGAAGATGGGCCTTTAGCACCTGGAAACATACCAACTCCACCACCTAAAGATCTCATTATTTCAAACATGCGTTTTTCTTCTTCATCTGTCTTACCAGATATAGCTGAAACAGCACTAACAACGCCTGCTTTAATCATGTTTTCTGTGCTACCTAAGCCAGAAATAATTTTAGGTACTACCAATGCTGTTTTAGAAACTAAACTTTCAAAAGAATTGTATTGTTCTTCTTCTTCCTCTTCTTCGAGTAACAAAGAAGTATCTACAGTACCTGTTTTAATAAAGTTATCGTAAGCTTTTTGTTCTTCTTGTTTAAATTTACCAAGCCTAAAATTAGCTTTAAGTCTATTTTTTTTATCCTTTTCTAATACCGAAGAAGTATCTACCGATTGTCATTCCGTAGGAAATTGAGGCGCTTTTAGATTTTCTGCCGCAGGCGCACCCAGAACCGCAGCTTGAGGCTTTCCCACTACATCAGGTAATTGTTCCTCTTGTAAAATTGGTGTTTGGCCTTCTTCTGACGCTATTTTTAAAAAATTCTGAACCTCTGATTCAGGAATATTATATTTTTTATCACCTATTGTATATATTGGCATATTACTTTTTTTATTATTTTTATTGCTGCATTATATTGGCTCCGTAAATATCATCAAGCCTACTTTTATCTGCCATAGTTTTTGCAGAAGATCTTCTTATCATTTGGTATTGCCCTAAGCTAAAATCTTTTGGTATACTTAAATCTTTAATGATGTTTTTAAATACTTCGTAAGTGTCTGTACCTCTACCAATTGGTTTAGTACCACCTGTATCATTTGAAAGATAAAAAAGATCAGGGTTATTTGCGTCTCTAGAAACAGTTATATTTAAACTATTTAGCAAGTTTGTTAATTCAGGATTAAAATAATCTTTACTAAGTTTTGGGCTACCTTTTGTTTTTTGTTTTACAGTGTCTAAATTATTCCAAAACTCTTCAGGTATATTTTTATCTACAAAATCACTAGCGATTGAATAGTCTTGTTTTGCTTGCTCAATTTTCCTGTTTTGATTTTGAAGAGCTCTATCAGGGGTGTCAGGTGTTTCAGGCTTTTCTGGCACTATAGAATATGGGTCTTGTTTATTTTCTATTTCTTGTTCAAACAGGTCATCAATTATTATTTTATTCTGTTCTTTTTTTAATCTTTTTATTTCTGCAGAACCTTTATCCATAAAAGAATTTACATCATAATATGTATTCAAACCTAAAGCTTCTGATTTTTTAACAGCTTCTTCAGATATTTTATTATGAAAAGCCCACGATAAAATGTCTTCTCTATTTTCTAATGCTCCTGTAAAAGCTTTTTTGCCATTAAACAATATAGGTGAAATATCGGTTTCTGGATTTCTTCTTAAAGCACTCATTTCTTGCGCTAGTATATCATCTAGTGTTTTTCCTACTGTTGTTTCATAAGTGTTTTCGTCTTTAGTAGAATCAAACAATTTAATAGAATTTATTTCTTTTAAAGTTTTCTTAGACCCATCTGATAATTCTATTAGCATATTAAGTGGAGAAGTACCTGTGGAAACTTTAATATCTTTATCCATTGCAATATCAGATTTTAATTGTGTGAAAAAAGGGTCGTTTCTTTTGTCAAATGAATTAATATCTAAATTTAAAATGCCAGGTAATTTTGTTTTTACAATATTTGCAGCACCATTGATTTCTGATAATATTTCTTGTTTTCCATTAGGCGAAGCATTTATATAATCACTACCGTCAATGTATTTATTAATATTACCTTGGAAAGCACTTGTTATTTTCCCGTCAAAAGCTTCTATAGAACCTATATCACCTTTATTATATAAGGCAGATTCTACAAGTTCATTTTGTTTTCTTTTTTTTTCTCTATCTAATTCTCTTTTGTAAGATATTTGTTCTTGTTTAAGGGCAAATTCTTTTTCGTATCTTTCATCAGCTATTTTTTGTCTTTCTTTAGCTTCTTTTTCTTTCAGTTCAAGTTTTCTTTTAGCAGCTTCCTTATCTTTCATCTGCTCAACCTCTTGAAAGCCCGATTTAAAACCTTTAGCAAAAGCTAATGGATCGGTATATGTTATGTTCGGATTTCTATAAGACATATTATTTTTTTATTTTATTATCCAGGTAATGTTGTTGGAACATTGCTACCCATATTTGTAAATATAGAAGCATAGTCAACTTGGCTATTATTACTTTCATCGTTATTACTTCTTAGCCCCGCAAGAGCAGACCCAGCAGCACCTAAAGCACTAGCAAAAGATGCAGTTGAAGCAGCAGAAGCTTGGTTTTCTGCGGCAGTAGCAGCATCAAGTTGCGCTTGAGCTCTATCTAATTGAGTAAGTTCTCTTTGCTCCTGTGCGGCAAATGTAAACTGTTTTCCAGCTACATCCGCTTGTTGCAATCTTATTTGTTCAGATAATAATCGTTGTTGTCTTTGTGCTTCTCCCTGTGCTCTTAAACGTGTATTTTCAGCTTCTTGTTTTTCTATAGAAGCAGAAACGCCTTGTTTACTTCTGGCAGCAGCCTGTGCTAACGCTGTAGCCCCACCAGCACCTCTTCCTGTTGCTCTTAATACGTCAAGAGTCGAGGCTAAAGAAATATCCGCTTCCTGAGCTTGCATTTCAGCGGCTTGAGTTGCTACCTGTAAATTAGCAAAAGGATTAGTTATTTGAGAACTTAAATCAGTTATACCACTAAAAGGATCAATAATAGATTGTCTTGATTGTTCTAATTTAGTTAATGCACTTTGATATTCTCGTCTTTGTCTGGCAGCTTGTCTTTTGCGCTTTCCTGCCCCTATAGATCCTATAAGACCAGACCCTACACTTGCCATTGCTCCTAATAATATTCCCATTATGTATTTTTATTATAATTAGTTGAAACTGCAAATAATTCTTTAAAAGCAGTAGATGATGTTTTTATTTTAAGATTTATAAAAAAACCTTTTATACCAGAAACACTTTCTCCAAATATAACTTCATTAAATGAAGACGAAGATATATTTATTATATTTGAAAAGTATTTATTATGAAATTTTTTAAAGGCTGAAATTATTAGATCTTGATTACTTATATTGTATTTAGCTATATCAGCACCAGTATCTGTTTCTGATTTTATGTCTGATAAAGACCATTCGTCTGTCCCTTCATAATTTATAGAATGGAAAGATTTGCTTGAAGAAGGTTCTTTATTAAAAATAAAATCTATTGATGAATCATTAACTTTTCCATGAAAACTATTTCTAATTTCATTTGTATAATGTTTCCATAAGTTAGAAGTAACATTATGAAAAATAAAGAAATTTGTGTCTATACTACCTCCGCCACCTTTAGGAAAAAAAGTATAAAAACTTTGCCAACCTTTTGCGCTTTCATCAAAGCCTATTGTAAAGCTATTTACATTACCAGGCATTGTAGTAATTGAAGCTACATTATTCATAGCGTTATCAACTTCAGTAAGTGATATATTGTCTATAGAAAGACTAACTGGGTGTGTTTTTCTTTTTATTTTAAGATTAGTAGCATATGCTTGCAATTCTATAGAATGATACCCTACAGTTACAGGTAATATTGTACCATTAGAGTCATTAACACCTAAATAAGGTACTCTTAATTCACCTGAAGTAAGAGCAGTAATTTCATATTGCAACCTATATGTTTTACCAACCTCCATTACTCCTACTTGGTTGATACTAACAATATCATCATTTGCAGTATTAAAAACAACAACTCCACCAACAACAGAAACAGCACCAGAACCAGAAGTATCATCTGCAAATGTCCAGTTGGTTGTACCATTACTAAAATCACCATTAGTAATTAAGTTTTCTCCCTCAGCGCTTACGATATACTTTTTGTTATGTATATCCCACATGCCATATATTTTATTAGCTTTTTTTAAGTTATTTCTAAAAAAATTACGCATACCAAAAGTGATTTCTGTTATACTATTATTAGAAACTTTTAATATTAAGCCTTTTAATTTATCTGCAAAATATTTGTCACCACCATAATATGCAAAGCTTTCAGGGTTTTTACTTATTCCATAATCCCCCACATATGGTATTATTTGGCCAATAAAGCTAGAAGAACTTGTAGTTATAGCTTGACCAGTGGCTGAAAAAATAGCATCTTTATTTATTAAAACTTTACTAACTTTTTCTTCTTGAAAAACTAAAAGGTTAGTGTCTTCAGCAAATAATTTTTGTATACTACCTTTATTATTACCTATATTTTTACTAATGCGATTTGATAAAGAAAATTGATTAAGATTATTTACACCTGTAGATTCGTTATATAACCCTGAAGCAACTAAGTCTTCTTCCAAATTTTCTTCAGTAAAATCAACATTACTTAAATAAGCTTTTACACCTGGATCAATAAAGTCATCATTAAAACCGCCTCTAATACGCGACTCTTCAATATGCCATTGTCCACCCTCTGAAGAAGGCTTATTACCTTTTACAATTAACGTATTAAAATATTTAACTTCTATTATTTTCGCCATGATATAAACATTACGTTTTTTTTACAATATATTAATTATGTAGGGCAGTCAGCAGGCGTAACAGTCCAAGAGCCAACTACATTTGGTATAGTTCCTGATCTAGCCCAGTAACCAGTTTTAGCACCATCTGAATACCAACCGCTATCAGCTAACTTACTTAAATTTTCATCTTTATATATAGAAAGAGCTGAACTTAAAGCTGCTCCATTTGAACCTGAATGATAAACAGTTAATGAGGTTGTAAAATCCCCGTTAGTAACACCTAAGCATGCTTGAGCCGTTGAAGAATATGTTGACAATGTACTTCCCGCATTTAAAGTAACAGACGTAAAGCCTGCTGCACTATCCAATATAGTTGCAATAGCTTGACTTTCTGTATTAGTAAAAGAAAGCGTAGTTCCATTAGCCACTTGCTGACTTAATGTACCGCCTGTAACAGTTAAAGTTGTACCATCTATAGCTGAAACAACAATATTAGCCGGTATTTTATCACCAACAACTAATTGACCTACTTTTATTCTAGTATT
>Ga0070754_10003850_pt1 | contig 10481 bp, 8 predicted proteins | sample VirMetDEL_Sep_01_FD_75181 | JGI IMG/M metagenome (GOLD analysis project Ga0070754, IMG submission 75181) | Aqueous microbial communities from the Delaware River and Bay under freshwater to marine salinity gradient to study organic matter... | ecosystem: Environmental > Aquatic > Marine > Coastal... | reverse complement strand
TGGCATATGTCAATGATAGGTCCGGTGAAGAAGGGTTGAGTGTTGGTGACGTTGTGTCCTTTAAACCAGATAGTGAGTATGTGTTTAGGATTAACGATGAGAAGCTTTATAGGATGTATCAATCAAGTATAGTTGCTAAGTTATGACAAAGAAAACAAGGGAAGAGATAATAAAAGCCGGTGAGATAGCTGTAAAGGAGCTTATCAGAGTTGCTAAAGAGGTTATTATAACTGGTGATCCAGAGAGTGATATATCAGCGGATAGATTAAAAAACGCGGCGGCTACTAAGAAGCTTGCGGTGTTTGATGCGTTTGATATATTAAACAGAATCGAGGAGGAGAAAAACCTTCTTGACAACAAGGTGTCTGACAAAAGGGATGACTCTAACAAAGGCTTCGCTGAGAAGTTTAGTAGATGAAGAAGTACGAGTTATATAGTATAGATAAAAAAGCTGTTCCAGAAGATGTTATTAAGTCAAGGAATAAAACGAAGTCATGGCAATATGGGTATGACGAAGAATACGATATTGTCGTTATATCAAAAGACGGAACGATTGGTGATATATATGATATCAATTCTGTTAAGATAGCACTACCTCAAACTCCAAAAGATGTTGAGGTTGGTGATAATAAATGGGTTGCTTCTGAGTATCCAAAGGAGCTTAGTCGTGTAAAGACAATGTTTGACTGGAACAAAAGAACAAGAGAGTTTCAATCAAAATGGATAGGTTATGTTGAAAATGAATTTGATCGCAGAGAGTACGGCCACTGGTTTGTTAATAATGGCAGTCCTACTTATGTTACGGGTAGCCATTACATGTACTTACAATGGACGAAAATAGATGTTGGTCTTCCTGACTTTCGTGAGTCTAACAGAATATTTTTTATTTATTATGAGGCATGCAAGGCTGACAACAGGTGCTTTGGAATGATATACCTAAAGAACAGGCGTTCTGGTTTTTCATTTATGAGTAGTGCTGAGATTGTAAATCAGGCTACAATGTCAAAGGATACTCGTTTTGGTATATTGTCAAAGACGGGTGATGACGCAAAAAAGATGTTCACGGACAAGGTTGTTAATATTTCTATTAATTATCCATTCTTCTTCAAGCCTATACAAGATGGTATGGACCGTCCTAAGACTGAGCTTGCGTACCGTGTGCCTGCTTCAAAGATCACAAAGAAGAGTATGACCCGTGATGATGATGACATCATGGAGGGTTTGAACACTACGATTGACTGGAAAAATACTGCTGATAATAGTTATGACGGTGAGAAGCTTAGGATGCTTGTTCATGACGAGAGTGGTAAGTGGTTGTCTCCAAATAATATTCTAAACAATTGGCGAGTAACTAAGACGTGTCTTAGGCTTGGTAGTAGAATTATTGGTAAGTGTATGATGGGGTCAACGTCAAACGCTCTTGACAAAGGTGGTAACAACTTTAAAAAATTGTACGAAGATTCTAATCCTGCAAACAGAAACGCAAACGGACAGACTAAGAGTGGTCTGTATAGTTTGTTTATTCCTATGGAGTGGAACTTTGAGGGGTATATAGATGAATATGGGATGCCTGTATTTAAAACACCTTCTCAGCCTATAAGGGGTATAGATGGTTCGATGATACGTATAGGTGTTATTGATTACTGGGAGAACGAGGTTGCATCATTAAAGTCAGACCCTGACGCTCTAAATGAATTCTATCGTCAGTTTCCACGTACAGAGTCTCATGCCTTTAGGGATGAGAGTAAGAACTCCATTTTTAACCTTACTAAGATATATCAACAGATAGATTATAACGGGTCCTTAATAAAGGACAGGGTGCTTACGCGTGGATATTTTCACTGGAGAGATGGCAAGCAGGATACAGAGGTGATATGGACGCCTGACAGCAAGGGTAAGTTTTTAGTGTCGTGGATACCTCCAGCTCCATTAAGAAATAATGTAATAAAGAGGGGAGATCTTTATCATCCGGGTAATGAACATATAGGTAGCTTTGGTTGTGACCCATATGATATATCTGGTGTTGTCGGTGGTGGTGGTTCTAATGGATCGCTTCATGGTATGACTAAGTTCAATATGGATGACGCTCCTAGTAATGAATTCTTTTTAGAGTATGTTGCTAGGCCTCAGACCGCTGAGATATTCTTTGAGGATGTTTTGATGGCGTGTGTGTTTTATGGCATGCCTGTACTTGCGGAGAACAATAAGCCTAGGCTGTTATACCATTTTAAAAACAGGGGTTATAGAAACTTCTCCATGAATAGGCCGGATAAGGAAAAGCACAAGCTTTCTAAGACGGAAAAGGAGCTTGGTGGTATACCGAACTCTAGTGAAGACGTAAAACAGTCACATGCGTCAGCAATTGAGACGTATATAGAGAAGCATGTCGGTATAGATCTTGAGGGTGTTTATAGAGATAGTGATGAGATGGGATCTATGTATTTTACGAGGACATTAGAAGATTGGGCGCGTTTTGATATAAATAATAGAACAAAGTTTGACGCCACTATTAGTAGTGGTTTAGCGATTATGGCAAACCAAAGACACCAATATATACAACAAAAGACACAGTCAAAAATAAGTGTTAAATTTGCGAAGTACAATAATTCTGGTTTGAACAGCGAAATATTACGTAAATGATAGAATCTTCACCATTAGTTCCTATAGCAACATTCCCAAATAACATGGCGACCGATGCTGAGAAGGCTAGCCCTGAGTATGGTATACAGATAGGCAAGGCAATTCAGTATGAATGGTTTAAGCGTGACTCGAATAGTTGCAGGTTTTACAACAATTGGATTGAGTTCCATAAGTTGAGATTATATGCAAGAGGCGAGCAGTCTATTGCTAAATACAAGAAGGAGCTTGCTATAGATGGTGACCTTTCTTATTTAAACTTGAACTGGGAGCCAGTTCCAATCATTCCTAAGTTTGTTGATATTGTTGTGAACGGAATGTCTAACAGATTATTTTCTGTAAAGGCATATGCTCAAGACAGCTTGGCGTCACAACAAAGAAGCAGCTACAAAGAAATGATCGAGGCTGACATGGTTTCTAAGGACTTCTTAGTTCAAGTAAGAGATCAGTTTGGTATTGATGCGTTCAACGTGGATGAGTCTACGATACCTGCTAACGATGAGGAGTTAAACCTTTTCATGCAGTTAAACTACAAGCCGGGTATTGAGATAGCTGAGGAGCAAGCAATTGAAACAATATTTGAGGACAATGAGTACGAGGCAATAAAGAAACAGGTAGATTACGATATAACTGTTTTGGGTATTGGTGCTGCTAAGCATACGTTCAAGCCTGATGAGGGTGTTGTAATTGAATATGTTGACCCAGCAAATCTAATATACTCGTATACTGAGTCTCCAACGTTTGATGATTGTTTTTACTTTGGAGAGGTTAAACAAGTACATATCAATGAGTTGAAGAAGATAGATCCCACTATCACCAAAGAGCAGATAGATGAGATTATAAAAACAAACTCTAGCTGGCAGGGGACTTATAATTCTATTAGGCCTTACACTGATAGCTTGTTTGATAAAGAGGTCGTAAATCTTTTATATTTTAACTACAAGACTGATAAGAAGTTTGTATATAAGAAGAAGTTCTTAGAGTCTGGTGGAAGTCGTGTCATTCGTAAGGATGAAAACTTCAATCCTCCAGAGGAGATGCAGGAGTATTTTGAGAGAGTAGAGAAAACTATTGACGTTTGGTATAGTGGTGTAATGGTATTGGGTACAAATTATCTTCTTAAATGGGAGATGATGAAGAACATGGTTCGCCCTAAATCAGCATCACAACGAGTAATGTCTGAATATGTTTGTGTAGCTCCAAGAATGTATAAGGGTGTTATTGAATCATTGGTTAGAAGAATGGTAACGTTTGCTGACCTAATTCAAATAACTCACTTAAAGCTTCAGCAGGTGATTGCTAGAATGGTTCCTGATGGGGTATTCATTGATGCAGATGGTCTGAATGAAGTTGATCTTGGTAACGGTACTAATTACAATCCAGAGGAGGCATTAAAGCTTTACTTCCAAACAGGTAGTGTTATTGGGCGTAGTTATACACAAGATGGCGAGTTTAATAATGGTCGTGTTCCTATTCAAGAGCTTTCTTCAAATAGTGGACAGGCTAAGATTGGAAGTCTTGTTAACTCATACAATCATTACTTAAACATGATTAGAGATGTAACGGGATTGAATGAAGCTCGTGACGGATCTACTCCTGACCCTAACTCTTTGGTTGGTGTTCAAAAGCTTGCTGCGTTAAATTCAAACACTGCGACAAGACACATATTAGAAAGTGGGTTGTTTGTTACTAAGAAGTTAGCTGAGGCTATTTCATATAGAATATCTGACATACTTGAGTACTCTGATATGGCTGAGAGGTTTATCAATCAGATAGGAAGATATAACGTTGATATTCTTGCTGAGATATCAAATCTTTACTTACATGATTTCGGTGTTTATATAGAGGTGTCTCCAGATGAAGAGGAGAAGGCACAGCTTGAGGCTAATATACAAATGGCGTTGAGTCGTGACCAGATCACCCTTGAGGACGCTATTGATATTAGAGAGCTTAGGAATATTAAGCTTGCAAATGAGTTATTAAAAGTTAAGAGAAAGACTAAAGAGCAGATGGACATGCAGCGTGAGCAGCAAAGAATGCAGATGCAGACCGAGTCAAATATTCAATCGTCACAGGCAGCGGCTCAAGCGAAGCAGCAGCAGATACAAATGGATGCACAGTCTAAGATTGCTATTAAGCAGGCTGAGGCACAGTTTGAGGTTGCTAAGTTAGAAGAAGAGGCGCGCATTAAGATGATGTTGATGGATAAGGAGTTCCAGTATCAGATGCAGCTTGCGCAGGTTAACGCTGATGGCAAAAAGTCTGTTGATGAGATGAAGGAAAAGGCTAAGGATAAGCGTATTGATAGACAGAGTTCACAGCAGTCAAAGCTAATAGATCAGCGCAAAAATAACCTGCCACCTATGAACTTTGAGTCTAGTGAAGATAGTTTAGATGGGTTCGATTTAGCTGAATTTGAACCTAGATAAAAAAATGTATTACTTTTGTACCAAAATAGAATATAATTTATGTCAGAATTTAAAGTAAGAGCAGTGGACTTTGAGGAGAAGAGCGTTCAAGAAATTGAAGAGAAACTCCTAAATGACCATGAAGAAAAAACAGGCGCAGAACAAGAAATTGAGGCGCAAACAGAAGGTGTTCAAGAAAACGAGGTGCTCAGTGACACTGAACAACCAACTAATGAAACACCTGAGTTAGATGAACAAACCGTTCTGTCTTTTATTAAGAATAGATACGATAGAGAGATTGATACGATTGATCAGTTGTTTGAGGCGCAGCAAACTGAGCCAGAACTTCCAGAAGATGTATCAACATTTCTAAAGTATAAAAAGGAGACGGGTCGTGGCATACAGGACTTTATTAAATTAAATAGAGACTTAGATGGCGAAGACCCGAACAATCTGCTTTTTGAATACTATAAAAACAACTCTGATGGATTAGATGATGAAGACATTCAGTTCGACATGCAGGAAAGGTTTTCTTATGATGAAGAGCTTGATGACGAAAAAGAAATCCGTCAAAAAAAGATAGAATTCAAAAAAGAACTAGCGAAGGCTAAGTCTTACTTCGAACAGATGAAAGAACAATACAGAGTTCCTCTTGAGTCAAGAGAAGGCTTTATTCCAGAGTCTGAAAAAGAAGTATACGAGGCATTCAAAAGTCAAGCCCAAACAGCCAAGGAAGCTGAAAAGGCGCAGCAAGAGAGATTTAACTTCTTCAAGCAAAAAACAGAAGAGCTCTTTAACAAAGATTTCAAAGGTTTTGATTTCAATGTAGAAGATCAAAGCATTTCTTTTAAGCCTGGAGATCCAGAATCACTTAAAAAGTCCCACTCGAACCTAAATGATTTCTTCCAAGGATTCTTGGATGAAAATGGTTTCTTGAAGGACCCAGCTGCTTATCATAGGGCGATAGCTGTAGCAATGAATCCAGACGCATTTGCAAGATATTTTTATGAGCAAGGAAAGTCACAAGCAATTGATAATATTAGCAAAGAATCTAAAAATATAGACATGGGTGTTAACAAGGCACCACAAGTTGCAAACAAGTCAGGATTTAAGGTTACAGCCCTTGACAGCGGAGATGGCAGACGTTTAGTAATAAAAAGTAAAAAATAAAAAAAATAAAAAACAAAAATTATGGCTGGATCTGTACAATCGACTCCGGGTTTCGCATTAACCCCGTCGGCAACTAAGGCAACTTTGCCTTCTAACTACATCACTGATTTCAACTTTTTGAATCAGTATCTTCCTGACACCTACGAGGAAGAGTTTGAGCGTTATGGTAATCGTTCTGTAGCTTCTTTCTTAAGAGCTGTAGGAGCTGAGATGCCTTCTAACTCTGACTTAATCAAGTGGGCTGAACATGGACGTTTACACACACAATACACTGGTATTGCTCCAACTGGAGCTGCTTCTTCAGGTGTTCAAACTTTTGACATCGGAAGTGGAACTTGTGTATTCCGTGTTGGTCAAACTGTTATTTTGTCTTCTGCTACAGAAGCAACAAACGCTAAGACTCAAAAGGGTATCATCACTGCATTACCTGCTGCTGATCAGTTCACTGTAGCTTTCTATGACGCTGCTGCTTCTGCTGGTTTCGGTACTGGTTTAAGTGATATCGTAGCATTCGTTTATGGTTCTGAATTCAAAAAAGGATCTAACGGAATGAGCGGTTCTTTAGAGGCTGAGCCTAACATCTTCGAAAACACTCCTATTATCATCAAAGATAAGTATGAGGTTTCTGGTTCTGACATGGCTCAGATCGGATGGGTTGAGGTTTCTACTGAAAATGGTGCTACTGGTTACTTATGGTACATCAAGTCTGAGCATGAGACTCGTTTACGTTTTGAGGACTACCTTGAGATGTCTATGATCGAAGCTGTTCCTGCTGATGCTACTTCTGCTGCTTCTTCTGCTGCTGGAGACTTAGGTAACAAAGGTTCTGAGGGTATGTTCTATACTATCGAGAACCGTGGTAACGTTTGGGGTGGTGGAAACCCTGATGCTTTGTCTGACTTCGATGCTATCATCGCTCGTCTTGACAAGCAAGGTTCTATCCAAGAGAACGTATTGTTCATCAACCGTCAGTTCTCTTTTGACATTGACGATATGTTGGCTGCTCAAAACAGCTACGGTGCTGGTGGAACTAGCTACGGTTTGTTCGATAATGACGAGCAAATGGCTTTAAACCTTGGATTCTCTGGATTCAAGCGTGGATATGAGTTCTACAAGACTGACTGGAAATACTTAAACGACGCTACATTACGTGGTGGTCTTGCTGCTGATAAAGTAAATGGTGTTTTAGTTCCTGCTGGTTCTATGACTGTTTACGATCAGGTTATGGGTAAGAACGCTCGTCGTCCTTTCTTACATGTTCGTTACAGAGCGTCTGAGACTGAAGATCGTCGTTACAAGACTTGGGTTGTAGGATCTGCTGGTGGTGCTGCTAACAGCGATCTAGACGCAATGCAAGTTCACTTCTTGTCTGAGCGTGCTTTATGCACAATGGGTGCTAACAACTTCTTCTTATTCAAAGACTAATAATTAGAAGTATCTTATAAAGTGTGGGGTTAATAGCCCCACATTTTTTTTTATTATATTTGCAGTGTAAAATTTAATCAAATGAATAACAATGAACTTAAAGATCGTGTGTATTTGCTGAAGTCAAAGAGCACGCCATTAACGTATGTTTTACCATCTAGACATACAAAAAGACACCCATTACTTTATTTTGATGGGTCAGTAAACAGAGAGCTTAGATATGCAAGAAACCAGAGGTCTCCATTTGTGGATGAGCAGGATGGTAACTTTATTATTGAGCCTATTATTTTTGAAGATGGTGTTTTAAAGGTTCCAAAGACGGATACTGTGTTGCATAAGTTTTTAGAATTGCACCCAGATAACGGAGTAACATTCATTGAGTTTGATCCGGCAAAAGATGCGTCTGATGACCTTAAAGAAATGAACTATGAGGTTGATGCATTGATGGCTGCTCGTGAAATTGGTATTGACAGGTGTGAAGCTATCTTGCGTGATATATATGGTCCACGTGTTGACAAGATGACATCTCAGGAGCTTAGAAGAGATATCATGGTGTTTGCAAGACAAAATCCTTATGAGTTTTTAACTATGATTGATGATTCTTCTATAAGAATTGCTAATTCTGTTGCATCATTCTTTGACATGGGAATTATTGTATTAAAGAATAAAGGCAAGGACGTGTACTTTAACTTGTCTGATAATAAAAAGAAAATGCTTACTATACCTGAGGGGGAGAGCAAAGAAGACGCTTGTATTGAGTACTTCAAGACGAACGAAGGCATGGAGGTATATAAATCACTAGAATCAGAGTTATGACAATACAATGACAATGCGTATTAATTTATGTATTATTATTGTATCAGCTTTGTATTTATAATGTTTTGACAAAAGAAGGGCTTACTAACAAGTAGCCCTTTTTTTGTTATCTTTGTAACACTATGCCAAGCGTAATAGATAATGTAAGAAACACGGTTATGTATGTCCTTAATAAGGATAATAACGGGTACCTTACTCCAGATGAGTTCAATACATTTGCACGTATATCACAGATAGACTTATTAGAAGATCTATTAAAAGATTATAACGACTCTTTAACAAAGAGAAATGCCAGAACTAGAAACAGCGGAATTGCTGATCTTCCAAAGAACATTGATGAAGCTATAAGTATATTTATGAAGAATGCGTCTTTAACGTATTCTGGAGGATATTTCTTGTCTCCTTCAGACATGAACTCTATAATAACAATGGAGTACAGCGGAAGGCAGATAGAAAAAGTGTCTGCCCATAAGGCTTCTATGCTTAACGCTTCAAACTATACTGCACCAACAACGTACACTCCGATGTACGTTTCGACAGAGTCTTGTTATGAGGTGTTCCCAAATACAATAATAAGCGGAGTGTCTGCATATTACTTGAGAAATCCGTTGGTTCCAAACTGGACGTACTATGTTGACCCTATTAATCAAGCTCCATTGTTTGATGATTCAAGTGCTGACTATCAAGACTTTGAATTTACTCCAGAGTTTGAACCTGAGTTAGCGATGCGTATATTGAAATACGCTGGTATTAATATTAGAGAAACTGAGCTCGTTAATATTGTTAATAACGAGGAATTAAAGGATATGCAAAATAATAGATAATGTCACAGCAAGATTATTATTCAGACAGTACAAGATGGGGTGAGTCTCAATACGTTACGTTAGCGGACGTTGTGAACAACTTCATGCTTATGTATGTTGGCTACGACAAGTTAATAGACAACATAGAGAGATATAATATTTTATTTCATGCAAAGCGTGCCGTTCAAGAGCTAAACTATGACGCATTTAGACAGCCTAAGGTTTTAGAGGTTGCTGTGGATGAAGACTTAAAAGTTATACTTCCATCAGACTTTGTAAACTATGTCAGAGTATCATACGAGTACGATGGCGTTTTGTTTTTAATGCATGAGAGCTCTCGTGCTAACAGCGCAAAAAGGTATGATCAAAACACAGATGGCAGCTTCGTGTTTGACGTTGATGGCAATTTGATAGAAGAGGAGTCTGAACTTGACAGAATAAGAAAGACCGGAGACTATATGATGTATCCAGATCCTGGATATTGGTTTGGTAGATATGGTTACTATTGTGATGGCGACTGGTTCTTTCAGCATAGATATGGTTTAGATACGTCAGAGGCTAAGGGAACGCCTACATTCTTGCTGGACAAAGAAGCTGGTGTTATTAATGTGTCATCTGGTATTGCTGGAGATCTTGTTGTTATAGAGTATATATCTGACGGACTTGCATCAAGTAATCCTGCTGATATCAAGGTACACAAGCTTGCTGAGGAGTTTATATACGCATACATTAAATGGTGTGTATTAAACAACAGGGTTGGTGTTCAAGAGTACGTGGTTAGACGTGCAAGAGAGGAGAAGTCAGCAACTCTTAGAAATGCTAAGATTAGATTGAGCAACATCAATCCAAGAAGATTGTTGATGCCATTGAGAGGAAAAGATAACTTTATTAAGTAAAAATGGAGATTAAAAAGAATTTCATAAAGGGGGTCATGAATAAGGACCTCGATGATCGTCTACTTCCAGATGGAGAATACAGACACGGGTCAAACATACGAGTTACAGCTACAGAGGATGGTGACTCTGGTGTTGTTCAAAATATTAAGGGTAACACTGAGTATTTAGACGTTTATGATGTTATTCAAGATAACGGCATAGACTTTATGCCACAAAGGAGCGGAATACGATGCATAGGGTCATACACAGAGTCTGCTAACAATAATATATATTGGTTTGTCACATCTCTGGAATATGACATGATTATAAAGTATCATGAGAACGAT